>WNFG01000021.1_pt1 | contig 121892 bp, 94 predicted proteins | sample 5400431 | NCBI WGS metagenome assembly WNFG01 (sample SAMN13153346, study PRJNA577476) | soil metagenome | isolation source: 120 cm saprolite under Douglas fir tree site 2 hole 3 replicate 2 | place: USA:California | collected 2015-04-18
TGATTTAATGGGCATTTTGATTTTGGGGAACTCTGGTTACACTCGGCAGGATGAGAGAGGCGGACTGGGCCAAAGTACTGGGGTGGCCGGGGTATCGGGTCTATCGACACGAAATAGAGGAGCAGGCAAAAACCCTGAAGCTGTGCAAACTGCAGCACTTCACTGGCGACAAGATCACCGGAAGAAAATAACATCATCCGGCGAAAGTCCAGGAAAATACTGATTCAGATGATCGATAACAATTCACTGTATGTATGGGGCCTGGTTCTCGCAATTACGGCGGAAATCGTCTGCATAATAAAAAAGAAACCTCTGCTTGCATTCACGCTTCCAATTCTGCTGATATTCCGTTTTGCCTCTCCGTGGTTCCAACCCTGGGTGGCGCTTTACCTACGGAATTGGTCGAACCACCGAGTTTCGCGATCACGAATCGGCTCAGGGAATTCGTTTGCCCGCAGACAGTGTGAGTTGCGAAGTTGGGAGCATTTGGTCCCGAGAAGATCGTCTGGTCCACTAGCGTGCCATTCAGATTGCGCAGGGCCCGCGAGCTGGGGAACACGGTAGGATCGGTCCCCGAAGGCCCTTGGAAACAAATCGTGAGCGGAGCGGGGTAATTGGCCGTGGTCGTAATCTCCCAGGGGAAATTAAAAATAGTGTAGCCGCTGGGCGTCGTTCCCGCCTCCGAGGGGGAACACTGGTGATGGTGGTTGATCCCGAAGAGCTAATCCCAGGTCCCCGTCAATCCCTCGAAAGTTGTAATTTACTTTCGGCTAACGGGAAAACTCCGGACAGAAAACAGGCGACGCTTGTGGCAAATGCCTCGCCGCCGACCACCTGGGAGTTATCCCTCCACATCGCCACTGACGGATGCTGAGACGGACCTGCGTGCACGTTCCCGCTGGCTATCTATCGCTGTAGAGGCTGCGGAAACAAGGTAGGTGCGGGAAGCGAATCGCGTAGGCGGTTGGTTTCCTAACCTCAGTAAATGAAGGCGGTTAACAGCCCTAGTTAGCCCTTGTGAGAGAGACCGATCTTTGTTCCGACAATCGCCGCCCGCTTTCTCTTGGCGGAGAAAGCGATCCTCCGAAACCCTTGCCGGAAGCCAGCGCTCACGTCCAAGGCCGCGATGAATAGTTGCAAGTAATTGCACTCTGTCATGGACAAATTTTCGAAAAAAAGTCGCGAATTCCATTGACAAGGGCGTGCGATGTGCCAGAATTCGCTGGCTCTTTTTGGGTTTGTCCGGATGGTGCAACAAATCCACCGGCCAGTCCGAACCGAAACCAGCCAGCGGGAGACTGTTTCCGCAAAGGCCAAACCGAACATGTCCTGATCCATCAACCTGGAGGTCACGAATGAAAGTTAGAAAAATTCTCACCCTGTCATTCCTGCTGCTCGCGCTTGTGGCGATAGTGAACCATCAACTGGCGCAGAATTCTAAGCAGGCGCTGAGCACGTCCCTGATCACGGCGGCGCAGGCTCAAGCGACGGCAACCGCAACCCCAACCCCAACCGCAACCCCAACCGCAACCCCAACCCCAACCCCAACAACTACGCCGGTAATCGGCGAGTCATGTACGCCCGGGTTTTACAAGAACCACACCACCTTCATCAACGGTGGGAGCTGTGTGGCTGGTGTGACCAAGGACACACTGGTATCTACGATCTTTGGCGTTGGCTCAGGAATCGACCCCTGCGTCAGCGGCAAGAGTTTGCTGGGGGTGTTGCAGGCTCCTGCCAGTGCTTGCGGTAGTGACACCACGGCCCAGAAGCAGCTGAACCTGATGCGACAGGCCATCAGCGCATGGCTGAATGCGACCACATCAAGCCCATCGGCCTGCAGTGCTGCTACGGGTATCGTCAATGCCACCAATCAGGCAATCGCCGCCGGCGACGCCACGATGGCAGCGTTGCAAAGCTTCTTGGAGACGAACGTCAACAACGACAAGATCGGCAGATGCGTCGACTGATACCAGAAAAACAATCCGTATATCCACACAGTCACACTAGCTGAATCCCGTGGCGAGAGAAGGTTCCTCTCGCCCTTTTTTCATCCAAGGCAAACGCGCACTAGCGCCCGCATGCCCCGCTCCGCCGTGTTACCTTGCCACGTCGAACAGAATGTAGTGGGCGCTGCCGTATACCGGCCGGAAATGTGCGGCAAAGAAACCGACATTCTCGTGAAAGTCTGCCATCTTGTCCTGCTCGATCAGAACGTAATCGATACCGTAGTGAGTAAGAAGATCGCGCGCTCTCTCGGAGCCGGAATAAATTGTCATGACGTCTTGTTCGCGTGCGCGGTAATCGATCCCATGGCTCCATAGCCAGCCCCGGTAACCCATCAGGATTCGGCGCCCGCCCAAACAGGCGACTGGATTGTTATGCTTGTCGGAAGTCAGAAAGAGGGCGTCTTTGCTGGTGTGGCCCCTGACAAAGTCCGCCAGCTCCAGATCTTCCCGCGAAAACATCAGCCAGCTCAAGTGCACTTCGCGATAGACGGACGTTGCTCCCGTAGCTGTCATCAGGGCAAACAACAGCAGCGCTATTGAAGCTCCGCGCCAGGAATAACGCAGCCAGAGCTGTTCCAGAAAGTAGCCTGCAAGCACGCAACTGAGCAGCAGCCACCAGACGAACAGTTTGATGTTGTCCCAGTCATTCGGCTGAAAAACGAGAATGTTGCCTACGACAAAGAGCCCGACGAATGCCAGATAAAAAGTTTTCAGCTTTGGCTTTGCCATCCAGTAGGCGAACGCAAAGACCAGCCAGTGCGGGCTCATGTTCTTCAGCCAGAACAGCCACAGCGGCTCGTTGCCGCTCATCCAGCCCCATTGCGCGCGCAGGAAGTGTCCCGCGTGCGCCGGCGAAATCCAAAGCACCTGCGGGAGGGCAAGAATAATGAGCGGAACCACGAAGAAAAGCCAGTCGCGAATGACGCTCCAGTATCCGGGATCGGCCAGGAATTGTATGCAGAACAGGAATCCCGCCGCAATTACAAGCGCCACGAAACTGTGAAAATGCACAAAGGGCATGCATGACAGCATCAGAGCCGCATAAACCAGATACTTCCGCTTTCGCGTGTCCCAATAGAGCCATAAAGACTGCACGGCCAGTAACCCCAGGAACAAGCCAAATTCGGCGGCTCGCTGCGGAAGAATGTACTCGGAGACGAGATTGGAAAAATGAATGTTGCGCTCGGGGAGATGAGAATAATCGACGCCGGGACTGAAAAGTGTTGAGCCCAGGGAGTGACAGATTCGGCTATCTCGCCAGAGATAGTAACAACCAACGATGCTGCCGTTGAAGAACAGCAGAAATGGCGCGGCCAGCGCGCCGATAGGCCCAGCAATTCGCCGGGCAAAGAAGTAGAGTGCGATCACAGAGGCCAGGATCGCCAGGAACGCAGGCACCATCAGGCTGGTTTGCACACTAAATCCGCAACGCACTAACCAAGCGCTCAACAGGTCCGGCAGAAATGGATACGACAGCTTTGTTCCGGGAAAGATGGGATCTTCTCTGACGGCACTTAACCCGCGCTCGGCAAAGTTGGAAAGCATCGAAAGATGCCAGGCTAAGTCCGCCCATGTGACTCCCGCGGAATACCAGCCGTCGGGTCGGGCAAGAAGCATGTGGGAGGAGAGCAGCTTGTAGAAAAGGAGTCCGAAGACTGCTACCAGAAAAATGACGGGCATCCAGTCGGTGAGCCTCGAGAGCCAACGAGGCAAACGTGGTAGCCCTGGGTCAGCGTGCTGTTTGGTTGGCGACGTAGAGTACAAGATCAACCCCTGGTCTCAAAGAATAACCATCCACTAGCCGGTAACGCCCGGCGAGGAGACGCTGAAGCTCTACGATCTGTGCAAACGATCCGATCACGATCGGGGAATCGGTCGGAGTCGCTTTGCCGAAATAGGCTACTTTTCTGTAGTCGCGTAGGTACCAGGGCAGAGGCCAATAATCGGGAGTCAGCACCGCTACCGGGGTCTGCATCCCGCCCCGAGTGGCAGCGAGCTGGTTGATCTCTGCAACCAGGTTCAGGAAGCCACGACGGGTTTGGACGTATGGATAAACGTAGCGGTCATCGTCATAACGGAAGAAGCTCAGTTGCACCGATTGATAGAAGCAGATTGCCAGTGCCACTACGGTCAGAGCCGCAGGAAAAAATTGAGCCAGTTTTCCACCGCGATGCTCCGCGATGTAATCCCGCATTCCCTGGACCCCAGCGCCGCCTGCAATGCTCATTGGCACGATCATGTTGAGCAGCACCCACGGAGTTTTGTAGGGAATCATGGAGTAGGCGGCGAGCAAAACAAAACCCCAAATCCCCGCAAACACGGCAAACCGGTTGCGGCGCTGCGCCAGGGCCATACCGGTTCCGATGGCCGCGATAATAAAGAGGGGAGCTTCTGCTCGAAGCAACCAGAGCACGTATGTGTACCAGGGAGCGGTCTGCTGGGCCATGCCGGTCCGCGTCCAGTACGAGTAGGTCGTGACCGCATCACGCACACCTTGCGGATAATTTCCGAAGAAGGAGGAGAAGAACAGGAAGCTACATGCCAGAAACAGAGCGAGCGAGGCAACTGCCAGCCGGCCGAGTCGCGTCCACCCCCCGAATTCGGCGGCACTCAGATCTCGGTCGTGGCGAACCCAGACCAAAGCGATCGCTGCCGCGATAGTCAAGGCCATCAGAGAGATTGGTGCCGTTTCTTTTGTGCAGAGCATCAGTGATGCTGCGAGAGAGCCCAGGAACAAGTGATTGGATCTCTTCGTATCCCAGAAGCGCAGTCCCCAGACCACCAGCCAGAGCGTGAAAAATCCAAGGAGAGTTTCGTGAATGAAGTCGCGAGACAGGTACACCGCACCCGGGGAGAATGCGACCAGTCCGGCGGCGGCAAGAGTTCCGATGCTCCCTAAGCGGTCGCGAAAGGTAAGCAGCAGAACGATCAGTCCGACGCCAAAGACGGCCGGCACAATCCGGATAGCCAGCGTACTGGGCCCCTCATTGCCGGACAGCAGGTGGTTTATGCTGGAACTGACTAGCGCAAAGTAATAAAGAGTTGGGCCGTGATAGTTAGCGGGATTGTAGCGGTAGATCCCTTCTCTGAAGAGGCCGAGAAGGAAGAGACCATTCACCCCTTCATCACCGTGGAGCGGCTTCAGGCCGAGATCGCAGATGCGCAGCGTGATGCCAATCGAGGTCACGGCGAGGGCCCCGGCCCACCATGATCGCCCGAAGCCTTGCGCTTTCATCCAGTCCATACACCTCTGAGGCTGCCGCACGCTTGCGCATTTTGCAAGAGAGGGTATACGTAACGCCATTCCCCCCGAGCGAGGGAAGTGATGTTTTTCCCTGCGGCGCTGAGAAAAGGACCAGTCATCGATCTGTCCATCGGCCCGAGTATGAGTGGAAGGGAGTTCTGAACCATCGCATCAAAGTTTTAGTCTGGCGGGTAACGGCACGGGGGAAGGGTGGCCTTCGGCCTCACCATCCAGGGCGGACGTTATGACGGCAGTAGCAGCAATGGGAGCAACGGAGCGCACATGGGCAGCGGAGGAATCAGCGTTTCGGTGCAGCGCTTTTCAGTGAAGATTCCACCGCAAACAGCTTATGGCATGACCATCTCTTCCACCGCTGACAGTGGCAGCGGGCTGCCCGACCTGGGCGTGTTCGCTCATGAGAAGGTTTACACCGTCTATCTGGACATGAGACGAACGACCGCAGAGCACGCTCCTTCCTGGACGCTGCAGTATGCCCGCCTTCGTTCGGCCGCCGAAGTGGTAGCCGCGGCCGACAATCCAGTCCAGGAAGGGCTGACGCCTCCTTTTCCGCTCACCAAAGAACTCCCCAAACTGAACTCGGAGCTGATTCGAACTTATCTTCGCAACGTGATTGTGGTGTACGCCGTTATGGACACGCAGGGCAAGTTACAGCGTCTGTCGGTGAGGCAAAGTCCAGACGCGCGATTCAATGCTCCTATCCTGGCCACGTTGACTCATTGGATATTCCAGCCGGCTCAACTCAATGGCCAGCCGGTGGCTCTGAAGGTGTTGATCGGCATCCCGCTGCTGCCGTACGAGTAGAAGCTGGCAAGTGCCGAATCCGCGCTTTAGTGTCTGCGGACAGCGAGAACTATCAGGACAAACAGGTTCCAGCAGATCACACCTACGTAAAACGTGCGGTTGAGTGATGGAACGTAGGTTTTCCACTCCCCCGGCAATTTCTAGGCCCAATTCGAAGCATTACCCCAAGCCCTCAACCTCAACGACCCATTCAGAGATGGGACGTCGTCTGCGCTTTCTCGGAGCGATAAATCATGCTGGCTCGCTAGAAGCGCGAGTTCGAGCCGACTCGACACGCCAAGTTTTTCAAATATGTTGCTCAGATGACGCTTGACCGTCTCCTCGCTTATCGACAGCTTGACCGCTATCTGCCTGTTAGTATTACCAGCCTTGATTTCGGCTCTTTTCGAAACCGGCACCTATAATATCAATCCACTCCGCCCCGCGTTGCTAAACGGCGACGAAATGGCAGAGCCTCCCCGGGGCGTTTCATCGAAGACTTACCGAAGGTCAACTCTCCCGTCGGCGGCTGCCCCTTACGGGCGCAGCGATGCCTTCTTGGCTCTGAAGCTCAAGACATCGTTCGAGCAGTAGTTCAACTTGCTTACTCAGAGACCGGCGCTCACGTTTCGCGATCTCCGCCAATCGTGACTTGAGACTTGCCGGCACCCGAACTAGCAGCGCAACTCTGGGTTCCGTCATGGCTACAAGAAAAATAGCAGGATTCACCAATTTTCGGTATGCAACTGTTTGATACAGTATGATACACTATGTTAAGGGAGACCAAGCATGGCAAAGCACAATGTAGGCGACCGAAAGCTTTTACGGCAGAATCTTTGTAACGCGAAGAGACTTTATCCAGACCTTCCAAAACAACAACTCTCAGTTCTGCGCGACCTCACAGCGACGCTCCATCTGTCGATATTCAGGAGTGAACTCCTGTACTTCGGCGGAAAGTGGTACGTGAGTCATAGTGGTTTGCTGCGAATAGCGCATCGAAGGCGGTGCGTTGGAATAGATACCGCAATTGAACAACAGACCACAGAAGCTTCGGTGGGTCGCTGGGTTTTCAGAGCTACGGTTCACAGATCACAATCGACGAGCTTCGTCGGTTACGGCGATGCCGATCCGTCCAATGTTTCTCCCCTGGTCCACGGCGCCGAAATGCGGGTGGCTGAAACTAGGGCGGTCAACCGGGCCCTGCGCAAGGCCTACGGCATCGGCATCTGTTCTGTCGAGGAGATCGGCTCGTTTGCCGAACCAGCCTCGACATCCCAGGAGTCGAAGAAGCTCCCGCCCCAGGCCGTCAATGGAAGAATGGAAACTACGGCGGACCCAAGGTCCGCGACCGCCTCTGTCAGCTGATCCGACAGCACCAACTCGATGCCAACCTCGTCAAGTCCTGCGCCGTCGATTTCTGCGGCACCAAGACCCTCCGCGAAGCCTCCCGCGAGCAGGTCGAAGGCTTCGTCACCCACCTGGCCGACTGGGCCGAGAAGGACCGGAATGCACTGCTCTGCCAGCTCAACAGCTATCTCGGGAGCAAGGAAGGTGCAGCATGAGGCGCTATTTCGAGTCTCTCCGCCCCGTGGACGTGTCGGCCATTCGCTCAGTTCCGAACGGGCTTTTCCTCGTCCGGGTGGACCGGGTGCAATATCGCTGGCACAAGCAGAAGCCGTATTACGAGATCCGCTTCGCCGTCCTCAAGCCCAGGCATCTGACCGGGTGCTTCATGACCGGCCGCCTCCACTGCACACCCAGGGCTATGTGGAAGCTGCGCTGGTTCCTGCGCGACTTCGGCTATGACACCGAACTGCTAGGAAAGAATGAGATCGATGACAAGGCCCTGATCGACCTGTGGGGCGTGGTAAAGGTCAGCGAAGTCACAGTGCACGGCATCTCTGTGCTCAACTTCGACGGCTTTGCGCCGGCGACTCGTTGGGAAGAACTCTCAGTCTTTACCGATAGTGATCATCGTGGGTCTGAGGTGTCCTCATGACCTACAGCTATACCCAGATCAGCCAGTATCTTTCCTGCCCACGCCGCTACAAGCATCGCTATCTCGACGGCTGGAAAGAGAAGGACACCCGGGCAGCCATGCTGTTCGGCCGGGCGTTTGAGCACGCGGTGGCTGCCTACTTCCAGCGACAGGATGCCGCCGCGGTGCTCTACCGGGAATGGGCTGCTCACCGGGACAGCGGTCTCCATTATTCCGAGCGTGACAGCTGGGACCGCATGCTGCAATCAGGCGTGCAACTGCTCGAGCGCTTCGCCCAGGACGATCGGACTCGCATCCGCCAGCCTCGGCGTAACTTGCAAGTTAAGTTCACCAAGCCCCTGACCGGGCAGAACCACTTCGTGGCCTACGTGGATGCCATTGGAGAGTTAGACGGCACTCGCTGCTTGCTGGAGTGGAAAACCACTGCCAGCCGCTACCCGGAAGAACCAGCCGGGCTGCTGGCCCTGGATCCTCAGCTGGTTTGCTGTTCCTGGGTCACAGGCATCGCAGACGTGGCGCAGGTGGTGTTTGTGCGCAAGCGACTGGTCGAGATTCAGTATTTCCGCACAACCATCAGCAACGATCAACGCGAAGAATTCGGCCAGCTGGTCCAGGACTCGATCCGAAGGATTGAAGGGGCCGAGTTCCTGCCCCACAGTGGCATCCGCTTCCCCCAAAACCCCTGTACCAGCTGTCCCTACATCGGGCTCTGTCTGGGGCGACAGGACCTGACCGAAGCGGCGCTGGTACGGCGCCCAGGAGCAGACGACCTTGGTTGGCTTGACGAGCTTACATACTAGGATCCCGCCCATGCTGCCCAAGCTCAATCGCAAGCGGGCCCTGTTCGTGCTGACCAAGATCGACGAGATCCTGGCCTGGGAGCGGCGGTCTGAAGTCGAGCGCGATACGCGGTTCGTCGAACTGGGCCGGTATCTCTGCGAAGTGCGCGCGGGGCAGTACTGGCGGCTGAAGAAACTGAAGTCCTTCGATGAATTTCTGGCGAGGCGGTTCCCGGAATCGAGGCGGAAGGCGTACTACCTCATGTCGATCCATGAGCACCTGCCACCGCAGGCCAGAAGGGAACTGAAGGAAGTGGGCTGGACGAAGGGGCTGGAACTGGCGAAGGTGGCGAGGAGGGATGGGCAGGAGTTCGATTGTGCAACCTGGCTGCACAAGGCGCGCTCGCTTCCGAAGGATCAGTTCAAGCGGGAGGTGGAGAGGGAACTGACGGGGCGGGAATCGGAACCGTGGGAGATTATCTACTTCAAGCTATACAAGACCCAGATTCCGGTAATCGAGCAGGCAATTGAGACGGCAGCTTTGATGCTGGGCACGGACAAGTCCCGAGGCTACTGCCTGGAGATGAATCTGTGCGGATTTCCTCGCAGGAACAAACCTGGACAATGAGGACCCAACCGTGCTCCTGCAGTCCATGTCACGGTTCTTCAAATTCCTGCCTGGCGAACAACGGCAGGCTTTTCTGCATGAAGTGACCGAGAAAACTTCGTGAATCGAATTCGGCCCAAACGCCCCCGCCAGCAACTTGACCTCACATTGTATGAAAAGCTTCGAGAACAGGTGCTACGCCGCGATGGCTGGATGTGCCAATGCTGCGGTGCCAAGTCGAATCTCGAGGTTCACCACAAGGAATTTCGCAGCCAGGGCGGAGATGATTCCGAGGAGAACCTGACTACGCTATGCGCTGGATGCCATTCACTTAAACATCATTGCCGGTGAAGCGCAGTGGGGCACAGCCGGGCCAAGGTAAGAATACCTGTTATGACCTGTTATATTGCCTTGTGTCGTCCAACATTTAGGATCCGGTTCACTGAGCGCAGCTCAGCAGCTTGGCGCATGCTCTCTAGAAGGTGTTGGCGGCGAGATTTTCGCTTCTCCATTTCCTGCTCCAGGGGCTCGCATCAGTTCCTGGTTCTTCGGTATCATTTGGTCCAACCCGCGCAGATCTTGCCCTCCGCCGACTCGCCCATGCAATCAGCACCGGAGGCTCCAGGTTGGCTCGCCCAGCTGGTCGCCGCCGCGCGATGAAATGGACCACCGCTGATCGCGCCCCTACCTGGACGCTGCAGTATGCTCGCCTTCGTTCGGCCGCCGAGGTGGTAGCGGCTGCCACCAATGCAAGCCAAGAAGGGCTGACGCGCCTTTTCAGCTGACCAAAGAAATCCCCAAAATGAACTCGGAGCTTGCAAAGTCTCTATGAGTTTCGCGTCGCGAAAAAGAAGGCCGGCTACGCCCATCCCGATGGCCCACGGGTGAAGTCGACAGTCACCGGCGGCGTGGACGCTCTTCCGGCCTGCCTCGCTAAACAAAGTGCGCTCAGCTCGAGCACTGGAGCCTGAAACGGGAGGCAGTGACGAGTTCCTTATGCTGGAGCAACTTTGGCGAGACAACTAGGAAGGATGCTTTTTACGCAGGGCGCGAATTACGAGCCGGAATCAATCTTGCTGACCTCGAGTATTTGAAGGCCGATGGCAGCCCGTGGAATTCGCAAAAAAAGGCTTGTTTCCGCCGGCAGCGATTCTATACTTTTTTCTTGGAAGTCGGCCGCGCCCCCTCGGACCGACCATCGTGGAACTGGGCAGTATCTCTTCGTACTGGGATGTCTTCAGGTAGTCCTCGGTTTGTATCGCAGTAAAAATCTTCGCGCCATGGGGCGAGTTTCGGTCCGATGCTCGGGCACTTCCAAGCATCCACCAAAGCGGCTCACCGGCAGCGTACAAATTTCAGAGACAACCGTGACAACCAGTACTCGTCCGACTTCAGAACGTCAATCGCCACAAGATCGGGTTGTGGCTACCTCGGGTGAAATCTTTTCCGATGGCACGATTATTGACCTGACGGCTTCAGCAGGTGGCGGCCGACCCGATCTTCTTCTGTGGAAGGGGAAACGTGCGACCATTGCACCCCGTATTACCTATGGAGGGTGGTTTATGAAGGCCCGCCATGCACCCCAGTGTTAGCCGGATCATCCGGTTCCCCAGCAGCATCGACCGAAGTGGCTCGACGGTCGAGCTTTTCACCGAAGCCGCCGACTTAATCAAGAAATATTTAGGGGTCGATCAGGCGATCGCCGAAGGGCTAAGTTTGTGGAATGCGAGCACTTGGTTATCGGACGTCCTCCCAAGTCCGCCGCCTCTCATAATTTCAGCCCCAGATATGGCGGTGGGCATGATTGCATTTCAGCTGTTCAGCTGCACATCTCACCGAGCTCTGGGATTGGCGGGAGTCAACCGCGCTGCCCTGGGGGTCTTGCCCATGCATCTCCGTCCAACCTTGCTCATTAACCAGCCCGACTTGCCGCGCAGTACCTGGCAATTGTGGCTTAGTAGCAATCACCGGGGTTTGCATGTTCCGGGGAAAGCAGGTGCGGTGGTGGATTGTGTGTGTTCGAAAGCAGTTTTTTTGGGCACGGCGCCTAGCCTGTCTTTCGCAATAAGGCTGCGATGACCAGGCTAAGTCCTTGGTCTTCAACGAACCGATCGAAAAGGTCGGCACTACAGCCGAAGAGCTTCTTGGGGAAATTCGGGGACTCGAGTTTTGATTCGCGGCGGCGGTTGCTGTGGCAAATCGAGCTTGAGTTTGTGTAGCAGGATCGCCTGGTCCGCCTCGGGTTGAGTGAAGCGCGGCATCACCAGCCAGCGCCCATCGGTCGTCGGTAGCCAAACATCGAGCATCTGAATGGTGGCCAGCTTCTCTAAAACCGCTTTGGGTGTGAGTCCCGGAGCGAGAGCTTGCAACCGATTCTTCAGCGTAATCAACAGGCAGTAGGCGAGGAAGGCAACTAAAATGTGGGCCTCGACGCGATGCCCCAGCTGATGGTAAAGGGGGCCGGATCCTCCCCCACCAGATTGGAGCGCAGCAAATAGTGACCATCCTGCAACTCAGCCGCTTTCAACTTGGTCTGGTCAACTCGGAAGTGAAAGCTGTGCCGCATTACCGCTTCGCCTTCGCGCGGGACCTGGATTTGGAGAAAACGATAAACACTGCCGGCTTCTTTCCGCGCCGCGCCCATACGCAACAACAGCTGGTCCCGGCGTGGACCACTCCGCTGCATGGCCCGCAACTTGCGCAACAGCCGCGCCAGTTTCTTCCGCCGCATGGCTCTTTCTTTGGCCCCTCGCCCTTCGCTCTTGGCCAGGACATAGAGCTCGCCGGCCTCGGCAAACAACTTCACTTCCACCGCATCCCGCACCTTCTGCCAAGGCAGATCCAGCCACTTCTTCTCATACTGTCGGATCTTGCTACGCGACGTTCCCACCAGGTAGAAAACGGCGCGCTCCGAGGTGCGCATTTCCTCCAGCACCGCTTCGGTCGGAATCCCGCGATCCATCACCCACACTCGCCGCGCCCGGCCGTAGCTGGCCTCGATCTTGTCCAGAAAGCTGCGCAACGTGGTTCGGTCCGACGTGTTCCCGTCCATGACTTCGTAGGCCAGCGGAAGGCCTTCCGGCGTAATCACCAGCGCAATCACCACCTGCTTACAATCAAACCGCTGATCCCGGCTGTAGCCATACTTGGCCTTCGGAATCTGTTCTCCTTCGCCCTCGATGTAGGTGCTGGTCAAGTCATAAAGCAGCACATCAAACTGCGCCTGGAACAAGTCCTGCCATCGCTCCCGCAGATGCTGAAACAAGGCGGGCTTGTGCTCCACAATGCGATCCAAGCAGCGATAGAGTCGATCTTTTTCCGCCACCGCAAAGTCTGCCTCCAACAACTCCGCCATCGCACTTTGATCGAACCACTGCCGGTGTACCCGAAACTCGCTGCCCGGATCGATCAAGCGATTGACCACCAACAACTGCAGCACTTTTGCCCAGGGCACCGTTTCTCGCTTCACCGCCTCCGACAACTTCTCCTCCCAAAACTCCTCCAGCCGCAGTTGCCGCCATAGCACACACCCCAGCCAACAGTTGCCGAAGGCCCGTGGCCGGCGCAACACCATCTCGCTCAGTTTGACTTGGATACTGTCGCTCGCCTCCGCCGGGATCTCCCGATCGTCGGGAAACAGGCTCAGCGTGGTGTACTGTTGCTGATGCTCGTCGAACACCTCCAGCGTCTCTCGCCATACCGCTTCCTGGTTATCATTGATCTCCCCTAGATAGAGCACGGTCCGCTGCGCGGTCTTGTTCTGCCCCACGCGGCGGTTCTCCACCACGCTGAAGTAGCGATGCTGCTTGCCGTCCTTCTTCCTGATCTTGGCGCGGAGAAACATGGCCTCCGTCACCATGCCAGAACTTCGGTGCCGCCAGCAAGAGGGTAGGTCGGCACCACACGCATCTTCGCCACAGCCGTCCTGCAAGCGAAGCAGTTACGGCCTTTCCAACATGGAAGTTTTTCGAAAAGTCGGCGCTATTGCGAAAGACAGGCTAGAAAGGAAAACCCGGGAAATCTGTACTCCTGCTTGCCATTTTTGGGCACGGCTTTTAACTTGCCACTGCGCACCTGTTCCATGGCCTCGACGACCCGCGGTAGAGAGACGGGTTCGGCGACCGGGACGTTGTGAGCGGGCAAGAGCAATTGAAGCCTCGGCGCCAAGCTGGCCAACTTCTTCACCGAGACCACATAAGCGTCCAGGTCGGTCTCCGGTCGGTACAGAAAGATGGGTCCGGGATAGAAGGTGTCTCCGGTGAACAGGAGACCATTCTTTTCATCCATGAGCGCGATGGAATCTGGAGTATGGCCGGGAGTTGCAATGACCTCAAGAATGCGTCCACCCAGATCAATCTTGTCGTAGTCATGAATCCAGTGAGAAATATGGAAGGGCTTGGTGACATACTCCGCAGGGTTGAATCCAGGAGGAAGATCGCCGCAGACTTCACCCGATGCAATCTCGGCCTGAGCGTCGTCTCTTGAGCCTTTGGCATTGGCGCGGGTGAACTCGGTGTCCATGCCGTAGATGTCGGTGAATCGCCAGTTGTCTCCTACGTGATCATCGTGGGTGTGGGAGTTCAGGACGCTGACCGGCAGCCTGGTCAGGCCTTCCACCACATCACGGATATTACTGATGCCCATTCCTGTATCGAACAACACCGCTCGGGTCGTCCCCAAAACCAGGTAGGAGATGACTTCTGCCGATTGATGGGGTTCGTAGATGGCGAACACGCCGGGACTGATTCTGTAGACCTCGAACCAAGGGTCCTGAACGGCGATTCTCTTTAGGGTGCGATAGGCGGGGCGGGGAAGCCGCTGGCACCACTCAGGCTTCTGGGGCGGAGCAGAATACAGTAGCGCGAGAACTAGGATAATGGATTTCACGAGGTGATTCTCAATCAGTGGCTTGGTGTGCTTATCTTTAATCTCCAGTCTTTAATAATCTCCAGTCTTTAATCTCTCGTCTCCAATCTCTAATTTTCTGTCTTTATTTTTTCATTTCCCCCAAACCGTATTCAAAAACAGGTAGCGGTCTCGGACAACATCTTTACCGGCGTTCGATTGTGGCCCTAAATACATCACCTGCCAATCACTGGCTGACTGGTAAGCAGGCCACTGCGGCAGGCCTGGGCCGTTGGGATTTCCCGTGCGAGCGAAATTGGCCCAGTATTTCTGCATCAGATCGCTGAGAGCCCGGTCTTCGGGCCGCCAGGTGATCCCAGCTTTTGAATCAAGTGTTCCGAAGACGTACTCGATCTCTGCTGAGTGGTACGCCCCGGGGTCGGGAGCGCTCGGATCGTGCGGTAGGGCAAGGTCGAATCGATATCGGTAAGCGGGTTGTTTGCCGGTCGTGGTCTGAGCTTCTAGCCATCGCCACGTTGAGCACGCGATGAAGCGGTCACCGGCGAAGTCTTCCAGAGAACGTCGGGCTTGCGCATCGTTGTTCGCAGGATAGAGGCGCAGAAATTCTCTCGCCTTCTCGCCGAACTCTTTGGCAGCCGTGGCCTTCAGGCTATCAAGGGTGGGAGGCTGCGGAGTATGTATCACTTCGAAACTGGCCTCGTCATGATTCCATCCGGCCAGCAGCGGAACATCATTCTGTTTTCCCTGGGCAAACGTTACCGGCACCGATTCGGGCAGGAGGTATCCGTCAATGTCAGGAGAAAAACGCGGTGTGCCGTTGACCCCGGCTTTCAACGAGGCGTCGAGCATCTTCTGCGCAGGAATGGCGCGCAGTTCGTTAAGGGTTTGGACGCCGAAGGACGAGATGGCAAATTGGGAATCCCGCTGGGAACGAACCGCCAGCGGCTCGAAGAGCAGGGGCCTGTCGGAAAACGCTGCTCCGCTTTCGCCGATAGCTTTGTTAAATAGCCCTTTTGCGACTGGCGATGCCATGAGCGCGCTCGCGGAGAACGATCCAGCACTCTCGCCGAAGATCGTGACGTTTGCGGGATCGCCGCCGAAAGAAGCAATGTTGCGATGCACCCACTCGAGAGCCGCGACTTGATCGAGCAGACCGTAGTTGCCAGCGGCCTTTTTGTCCGACTCGACCGCAAGCTCCGGGAGCGCGAAAAATCCGAAAATGCCAAGGCGGTAGTTCATGCTGACCACGACTACACCTTGCTTGGCGAGCATACCGCCATCTTGGCGGGGCTCGGAAGTTGCCCCAGCCATGAATCCTCCCCCGTAAATCCAGACCATGACGGGGAGTTTGGCTGTGGCGCCGTTCGCAGGAGTCCAGACATTCAGCGATAGGCAATCTTCGCTGCCTCCGACATCGCGAAAGACCATGTCGGGATAGACTGGCCCCTGCATGCAACGTGCCCCGAATTCGGTGGCGCTGCGGACCCCGGTCCATTTGACTGCGGGCGCGGGAGGCTTCCAGCGGAGTTTCCCCCCAGTCGGGGCAGCGTAGGGAATTCCAAGAAACGAGCTCACCGGCCCGCTCGCCTTGCCTTCGATTGTGCCGGTTTCGATTTGCACACGCGGGGACGATGACGCGGCGTACGATGCGAAGGGAATCAGTGTCATTAAGATGGCCAGCAACCTGCGACCCACTCCCATGCTCTGTGTCCTCCAAACGCATGACGATACCATAAGGGGACGGCGGTGAAAGCCTGGGCGAGCAGTCGCAGCGGCAATTCAGCAAACGAGTGCGCAGGCGGCGTTCCGACTCCAGGCGCAGGCGGGGTTTGGCCGTCGCACGCTCTAAAATCTTGTGCAGCAGCGCGCTCGATACCAGCGCGGGGACCACTAGATTCAACGCTCCCCGGCTGTCGAACAAGTTGAGCTCAAAGCTAAGCAGCAGGATTCTTTCCGCCACCGGCATCAATTGTTCCACTTGCCCCGGATGTTGCCGGTGTTCGAACTGAAATTCCAGGGACAGAGCCTGCCATGCGCTTTGCAGCTCGCGGCCAATAATGTGCATGACCGTCTCCAGAACCTGCTCCTCGATCTCGGTCGTCCCGCGCTCCGGGGTGGCGCCTTTGCCCTCTCCGCCCAGGAGCAGATCGATGAGGGGATACGCCACTGCGAGATCCAATTGCAGCAGGACAGAAATTCCCACCGGCATCAGTTTGAAGGAAGCCAGGTAAGTGACCTCGGGGATGCTTTGGAGGAATTCCCCATAGGTCAAATGCTCTCCCGAAACCAGCGCCGCTTCGAACTGAATGCGCAGATACGCGCCCAGGGAATGAGTCAGGTTGAGCGCGAAGGTCTGGTGCAAGCGATTGATCGCCTGCATATGTTCCGCCCGATTTGACCGGCTACGCGCCCGTCCCAGGCAGTGACGGCAGGCGGCTGGATCCTTGGCGCGGGGGCCCCTGTTCCGGAGCGGGCAGCGCGGATCAGGTTATCGATTTCTTCCTGGGTTAAGACTTTTCTCATGGATCTTTGGGCATTTCTTGGTTCCGCCACCAGCAACAGAGCAAACCAGTGGCCGATGTTGGCTGCCGTTTCGCGCCATGAGCCCTGCCCGACAATGGACGGGAACTGTTTCGTCGGTCTGAAGATGCGACCCCGGGAGGGTCGTTGTTGGGACCCAACTGGTCGGTGCCCAGGCGATGAGGTGAAGCCCAGGATTAGGCGTGGTTCATTAGAGACCGCTGATAGAGAAATACTGAGGTATGGGTACTGATTCTTGGGAACAAGGGCTGATACAATCGTGAGTTTTTCCGCACCCAGCGAAAGCCAGCACGGAGACAGACAAGACATGCAATACCGCGCCCTCGGTCGCACCGGATGGAAGGTTTCAGAAATCAGCTTTGGCGGCTGGGCCATCGGGGGTGCCTGGGGCCAGGTTTCCGATCAGGATTCGATGGCGGCCTTGCACCAAGCCGTCGACAGCGGGGTCAACTTTATGGACACGGCGGACGTCTACGGCAATGGCCGCAGCGAGCGCCTGATCGCCCAACTTAAGAAGGATCGTAAGGAAGAGATCATCGTGGCCACCAAGGCTGGTCGGCGACTGCCCCGGCAGACGGTCGAAGGCTACAGCCGCGAAAACGTTACGGCATGGATCGAAGACAGTTTGAGAAATCTTTCCACCGACACCCTCGATCTGGTCCAGCTTCACTGCCCGCCGACGCAGCTCTATGATCGCCCGGAGGTTTTCGCCATCCTCGATGATCTGGTGAAGGCGGGGAAGATTCGCCACTACGGAGTCAGCGTCGAAAAAGTCGCAGAGGCACTTAAGGCCATCGAGTGGCCCAGCGTGCAGACGGTGCAGATCATCTTTAATTGTTTCCGGCGACGTCCCGCCGAACTCTTCTTCGCGCGTGCGAGAGAAAAAGAGGTTGGCATTTTGGCGCGGGTACCGCTGGCCAGCGGATTACTTACTGGCAAGCTTCGGCGTGACACCACGTTTGCTGCTGACGACCATCGTAATTTCAACCGCCAAGGGGAGGCCTTCGACGCGGGCGAGACATTTTCTGGGGTGGATTACGAGACCGGTCTGGCGGCAGTGGAAGAAATCCGCAAGCTCGTTCCCGCTGGCGTCTCGATGAGCCAGTTCGCCCTGCGTTGGATCCTCATGTTCGACGCGGTCACTTGTACCATTCCCGGAGGCAAACGAGCCGAGCAGGTCGCCGATAACTGCCGCGCTTCCGACCTTCCCGCTCTCACCTCAGACGCCATGGCGGCCGTGCGGTGCATCTACGATGAGAAGATTCGCCCGCTGGTGCAGAATCGCTGGTGAATGGCGCTGATGCGGGCGACGCCCTGTGAAATGCCCGGAGATTCTGTTACAAAGAGCGCATGAACGTACTTTTTATCGGCGGCACTGGCATCATCAGCAGTGCCTGCACCCGTTTGGCGTTGCAGCGCGGTATCGGACTTACCCTGCTTACGCGCGGGCAGCACTCTGGGGAATGTGCCTGCGGCGCGGAGACGGTTAACGCGGACATAAGCGATGCGCCCGCGGTCAAGCGTGCTCTCCACGGGCGCCGGTTTGATGCCATCGTCAACTGGATCGCGTTTACGCCCGCCGACATCGAGCGCGACCTGGAACTGTTCCGCGGACGAACCCGACAGTACATTTTCATCAGTTCAGCCAGCGCCTATCAGAAACCGAGCACCGACTATCTGATTACCGAGGCCACGCCGCTGGCCAACCCACACTGGGACTATTCCAGAAACAAGATCGCCTGTGAAGAGCGTTTGCTCCAAGCTTATCGGGAGGAAGGATTTCCGGTTACGATCGTCCGGCCTTCGCTTACCTATGGCGAGAACCTGATACCACTGGTGATCAATAGTTGGCAGCGCTCCTACACTGTGGTCGACCGAATGCTGAAAGGAAAGAAGGTCATCGTTCCGGGAGACGGATCGTCGCTTTGGGTGATTACGCACAATACCGACTTTGCCAAGGGATTTACCGGCTTGCTGGGGCATGAGCAGACCATCGGCCACGCGTTCCACATTACGACTGACGAGGTATTGACGTGGGATCAACTCTATCGCACTGTGGCTGTAGCAGCCGGGGTGGAACCTGCGATCGTGCATATCCCGTCGGACTTTATGGTGGCGTGTTTGCCGGGGATGGAAGGCACGCTGATCGGTGATAAGTCGGTGAGCGTGGTATTCGATAACAGCAAGATCAAGCGCTTTGTCCCGGATTACGTGGCTACCACGCGTTTTGCACAAGGCATTGGCCGGTCGCTGGCCTGGTTTGATGCCGACCCAAGGCGGAAGCTGATCGATTCCGAAGAAAACGCCATTTGGGACGAGCTGATCGACAGCTACGAAAAGGGATTGAAGCTGGCGGTGGGGCGCTTTCAGGCTGCAGGGGTTGGGCGCTAGGCAGGCGGGCGCTAACGAACTGGCATTTTTGCCAGTTGCAGTTGATAAGCTCTAAGCCTTAAGGCCCGCGCCCGGACCGGTTACCCGAAACCGCCCAATCTACGCCACTTGTGGGGCCCCTCCGCATCCGGGATGTGCGCCATTAAAAAAAATGGAAAAGGGGTTGGCAGCGAGCGCAGGATGATCTATCTTGGCAGGCACAAAAGTTAGGCTTCCGGGGGCGGAAGATCTTAGAGATGGGTTTTTAGTCAGAGTCCAACGCGATGGCGGTACTCGGGCCCGGGTTAGCAACCTGACGTCACCGGCGTGGCAAGTATTCCTTCGTTCCCTGGCGTCCTGCTACTTTGGCACCAAGTCGTTCCTAAGTTGTGAAGGAAGGGCCAGCCGTGAAACCTCTTTTCCTGCTCAAAGCTTCTCTCTATGTTGGTGTTTGCTTCTCTGTAAGCGCTTGCAGCGCGGCTTTGAACTCTTCGTCAGACACATCTACTACCGTGCAGTCTCCCGAAGTTCCGAAGCCTTTAGCCGCGTCAGCGGCTAGCGTTGCCATTCCTGGACCGCTGCGTTCTTTCCTGCGCATGGCGGGCATCAGCCAGAAGATCTCGACCGAGGAAGTGCTGCCTCTGCTTGCCCGCAATGTGGCAGTGGAGGGTTATCAGGGACGCAAGGACAGCAAGGGCAGGCCCACCGAATTTCTGGTTCTGTTGAAGCGCTACGTGGAACAGGCGAGACAGTTGGACACGCTGGCGGGCCCGGACGCCGTGATTCGGGTTTCTGGCTGCGAGCAGGCAGACCCGCTGTTGTCGGTCCTTGGCTACCGGTTGCGGCGAGGTTGCGGCAAGGACGCGTCGCTCGAAACCGCGGAACCGGAAAAGGCTTTTCTGACGATCGATTCAGGGTTTCCTTTGGCAGAGCTCGAGGCGACGCTCCAGGGCGGTAAGCCTTTTGCCTATGCTTTCAAAGCCTCGCCCGTGCCAGTGTTGTTTTCGCCGGCCGATTGGACGCAGGCTGACCCGCAAGGCAAGCGCGCCGCCGGAAGTGACGTACTGAACGCCTTATTGGACGATCCCGTGCTCGCACGTCTCTACTGGGCCATGGCCCGGATGGATGGGGAAACCGGTGAGGCCTTCCGGCAATTTGCCGGAATCCCAAGGCTACTTCCGTTTGCCCCGGTTCTTGACTTTTACGGCAGTCACATCTTGATTCGAAACGGGCGGGTAACGGTGCCCGGGGGAGCGTCGGCGGAATCCGCATGGAAGAGTCTGGCAGGCGCGGACCCTGGGTCGGCGAAGGATTTCGTGGCCCGCTTGCTGGCAAAAGATGACGGCTGGCTCGCCGCCTATTTCGACACCCTCTCACGCCTGACTCCGACCCAACAGGTCTATTTCACCGAAGCTCACCGCCTGCCGCGTTTCTACGACGCGCTCCGCGGCCGGGATATTAACCCCGGCCCCGCCCGTCCTGTTTTTCGGCCCGACCCCGGGCTGCTACTGCTGGTGACTCGACTTCAGTTCGATTCGGCCGGCCAACCCGCCATCCCCGGCAATCTCGAAGTGTGGGGGCAGATCGTCCAGCAGAAGACCGACTCCAAAGTCGTGCGGCAATGGGCCAAGCATGCGAACCATTGGAAGAGCCCCGACCAACTGGTGGAAGCGATGTTCGCTTTTTCCCGGCAAAGTTCGGAAGACGGACCCCTGCCCATTTACCTCATGCTCAGTGCCATCGATAGCGCACGGCCTGTGGAGCAGCGCTTAAGTCCTCCGACAGTTCGTTTGCTGGGTGAAAAGTTTTCCCGGTACGGCAACCAGTACCTGATTTTTTCTGAATTCGAAGCTTTGAATGATGCTTCGATCACCCATTTTCTCGGCGTGGTTGACGCCATTGACCACACTTCCAATGTCACTCTGCGAGCCAACGCTTTGGGCATTTTTCAAGCCAATGTGGGTCTGTGGCAGATTCTTGCGCGACAGGGCCAAATCGCTCCGCAACAGTTGAACGATTCCTGGCAGAAACTGATCAGCCCGTTCGCTGCCGGGATATCCTCCCAGGCCCAACTTTTCGACGTGGCCCAAGCCTCTATTCACGACCTCTGGCGGGCGGCTGCCGGCAGGTCCAGTCTCTCCCAGGGCGAAGTCATCTCGCTGTTGGCAGGCCCCAAGCAGTCCCACCCGGCCGGCCAACAGGTGCGGCAAGAATTGGCGAACCGGATTCGCTCCGTCATGGACGGTCAACGCCTGGTTTCTCTGGACACGCTATTGGCTCTGGGAAACGGTTTGAATGAATTGGCGCAAGGGAAACCCGTGGCTGACACTTTGATTCCGCTGGCCGGAGAGCTGCGCGAATTTGAAATGCCACGGCCGATGTTCACCAGCAGCGAACGCAGCGAATGGGCTGCCGGGTTCTATAACACCCGTCACAGCTCTTTGCAAACTCGAACCGATTTGGTGAAGATCATCAAGTCGCCCAACTCGCACAAAGAACTGGCGGACGCGCGCGGCATTGTCGTCCCCTTCCTGCGGGACACCCTGGTTGGATTGAATTACGCGTATTACGAGCCGCCGGGAGCGCAGATTCTTCTCAATAATCCTCTTTACGTGCGCTCGCATGACTTTTCTGGAGAAATGGCGATGGGAGGAGGACAGTCCTGGCACGTGCCGCACGTGTTCGGTTCAGGCTTGCCCGCTGGCGGTGGCGCTCACCTGGCCGGCTCGCTGGCCGATTTGCCTTTTGTGCTGGCCGAGGCGGAGCAGGACTTCATCGTTCCGGAAAATGTTCAGGCCCTGATCTGGCACGAGTTGGTACCCGGTCTGGTCAGCAGCGCCACCCTGCCTCGCTGGTGGGGAGTTACTCAGAACGAATTGCATGCCGTCACTCTATACCAGCGCACGGGTGAGGAGCTCTTGGCGGCTTCCGCGCAGGATGAAAAGCTGCGATCTACGGTGTTGAACATTCTTTCCGAGCGCATGGTCCCGCAACGATCGGAGCAACTGGAAAAGACTCTTCGGACGGCAGCCGTGAATGAGGCGCTTTCCCGGGTGATGCCGGGCGAGACCTTCTACTTGGCGGCCGAGTTCCGACGGAGATTTCCTGGAGAAAACACTTCCTGGGGGAAGGCGGGGGAGGAGCTGGAGAGTCTTTCCAGCCGCTATCCCGCGGAAGTCAGCTGGAAACGATTGTCCGAGGATTTTGGGGTTCCTCATCCCGCGTTAGCGCAAAGCTATACTCGCGAATTGCTGAACGTGAAGCCGTTTCCCGCGTTCATGGGCTACTCCAGCCGCCTGCTGGCTGAGTCCTGGGATTCTAATAATTTGTACTGGGCTCGCCTGGCGGACGAACTGGGTTATCCGCCAGTCATGTTGAACCGGCTAGTTCCGGAACTGACCTACCGGATGGTGGAGAAGATTTTTGCCACTGACTTCGAAGACTGGCCGGCGATGCTGCGCGCGATGCGGGAAACGGGCGAGGAGTTTCGCCAGGGCAAGATCACTTCCCTGCCAAAAGTCGCGTTAAGTACGGCGGTCCAGTAGGTACAACGGTTTGGCAAGTTGTTTTGAGTCTCACAAATTCTTAAAAATCCGCGGCCAGACTAAAAAGGCGCGGGCGGGTGATGGCAGGGTCCTATGGCAAAACGATTTCCTCTGGTTCTCATGGCTATTTCCGTATTCCTCTTGGGCTCGGTTCGCGGGATGACAGAGCAGGAGGGCGAAACCAACATTCGCGTCGAAGTCGACATGGTGCAGTTGAACGTGGCGGTCATGGACAGCAAGGGAAACTATGTGACCGGTCTCAAACCTTCCGATTTCGAAGTGACCGAAGACGGTATTGCGCAAAAGGTTGCCACCTTCGGCGAAGGCAATGAAGCCACTCGAAGAGTGACGGCCGCGGCCGACGAAGACAAGCCCGGACAGCTCAGCAACCGCCCGCTGAACGGCGCCTCGGATTCGTCGGAAACGTCGTCCGAGCTTGGATCCGAGCTGGGATCGGCAATGGCTGGCGCCAATGTTTTCATCTTGTTCGATACCAGCAACTATATGTACCGGGGTTTTGTTTTCGCCCAGGATGCTATCGCCGAGTTTGTTCGCTCCCTGGATAATCCTGACCGCGTGGCATTTTATTCCTACAGCCGCGACCTTTCCCGGGCTACCACGCTCACGCCCGATCGCAACCAGGTTTTGCGCGGAGTACGCACTACGGTCGCCGGCGACGATGCCGCGCTCTACAACGCTCTACTGATGACGCTGAAAGATGCGGGCCAGAATACGGGCAGAAAAGTGGTAGTAGTGTTTTCGAACGGCCCGGACAACGCCAGCATGGTGCCGCCGGAAGATGTGGCCGAGCTGGCACAATCAAAGGGCATTCCGATCTACATGATCAGCACCCGGGAAGCCAAGCTGGAACCGGTCTCCAGCACCGTCTTCAAACGGATGAGCGCAGCCACCGGCGGTGAAGCCTACTTTGCCAAGACGTGGAGGGAGCAGCAGAAGGCGTTCGCTTCTATTCGCAATGATCTGGCGCACCTTTATTCAGTGAGCTACTATCCCCAACCCAATCCGAACCGCGGGTGGCGCACCATCACCGTGAAGTTAAAGGGAGAGCGGATGAGGAAGTGCCGGATCCGGACGCGAAATGGTTATCGGCCGGAGTCGTCTCGTGTGTCCGCGGAGCGGGTTGTACCCCCTGCGGTGATGGAGCCGACGCCGGCTTCGTCTAATTGATATTTGTACGAATTCCGAAATCCAACCGTTGCTGTCCCGGCCGGGCGGCAACCCGGCCACTGGTTGCGTGACCAAATAGAAACTGCCGCACCGGGCTCGGCTGAATAGTCGGGTCCTCTGTTCCCAGGATTCCTTGCCGATTGCATTTCCTTCAAAGGTGCCGCGGCACCAAAAAACCTATGGCGCGAAGCTTGGTAAACGTTTACTATTCGTCGCGTTCAGAATTCTCTCATTCGCAAAATACGCCAGGAGATGACCAACATGTTCTCGCCCAATCGACGACGTTTCTTGGGTCAAGCTGCTGCCGCGGGAATTGCATGCTCGACGGATCTGGCGTGGGGCAGATTCTTGCCGGCGCAGACGCAGACCTCGAATCCCACTGAGGCGGTTCGTGTTTACCTGGACTCTCGACGGACGGTAGCGCCCCTCGACCGCAATCTGTTTGGCTCGTTTCTGGAGCATCTGGGGCGCGCGATTTACGAGGGAATTTACGATCCGGGCTCGAAGCTATCGGACACCAATGGCTTTCGCAAGGATGTGGTGGACCAAATACACCAACTTGGCGTTCCGATTGTCCGGTATCCGGGAGGAAATTTTGTTTCCGGCTACAACTGGCTCGATGGCGTCGGCCCGAAGCAGGACCGGCCGCGCGTGCTCGACAAGGCATGGAATTCCATCAACACCAACCAGTTTGGCACCAACGAATTCATGGCGTGGTGCAAAGCCGTCGGCACCGAGCCGCTGATGGGTTTGAATCTTGGCACCGGAACGCCGGAAGAAGCGGCGGCCTTGGTGGAATATTGCAACGTCGAGAAGGGCACGAAATGGAGTGATCTCCGCCGCAAGCACGGCTTTGCCGAGCCCTACAACGTGAAGCACTGGTGTCTTGGGAATGAGATGGATGGCCCCTGGCAAATCGGGCACATGACTGCTACGGAGTACGGATTAAAGGCTCAGGATGCGGCCCGGCAGATGCATTATGTCGATCCTTCCTTGCAATTCATCGCCTGCGGATCGAGCGGCCCTTTCATGCCGACGTACCTGGAATGGGATCGCGAAGTTCTGGAGCAGTGCTACGACTATGTCGATGGACTCTCCTTGCATCGCTACTTTGGCAATACCCAGGAGGAAACCGGAGGCGATAGCGCGAAGTTTCTGGCCATGAACCTGAGCATGGAGCGGCAGATCGCCGAAACGGTCGCGGTCTGCGATCTGGTGCGCGGTCACAAGCGCTCTCCCAAGAAGTTGTGGCTTTCTTTTGATGAATGGAACGTTTGGTATCGAGCCCGCAGCGGGGACGCGGTAAACGGGCACGAACAGGAAGCTCCTCATTTGCTGGAAGAGGTTTACAACCTCGAAGACGCCCTGCTGGTGGGCGGGCTCATCAATTCGCTGATTCGCAACGCGGACCGGGTGAAGCTGGCGTGTCTGGCTCAGTTGATCAATGTGATCGCTCCCATCACGACCAACGCAAATGGCATGTTCCGGCAGACGATTTATTATCCCTACAGTTGGGCTCTTCAATTTGCCCGGGGCTCGGTGCTGAATCTTCTGGTGGAATCCCCTACTTATGAAGTTTCTGGGATGGGCCAGGTCCCGTACCTGGATGTGGCCGGAACCATGGACCCGGAGAATGGGAAGATTTCTGTCTTCGTGCTCAATCGGGATTTATCCAAGGCTCATTCGGTGGAGATCAATTGGCAGGACAAAGCGCCGGCGCGTGTGCTGTCCTCTTTCCTGCTGACCGGAGATGACCTCAAAGCTTCGAACAGCTTCGACGCGCCGCAACGCGTGGTTCCGCGAACGCTGGACAAAGCTTCGATCACGGGGGGCCGGGCGAAATTCGAGGTGCCCGCCCGCTCTTACAGCGTAATTCAATGGGGAGCATGATTTGACTGAGCCTGCTTTGATTGGACGCCGGAAATTTATCCGCAGCAGTGTCATGGGGGCTGGGTGCTTCCTGTTCAGCCGAACTCCGCCGTTTGCAGCCGCGAGCCCAACCGCAGCCGATTCACGAATCGAGGTTCTGCTGGGAGAACCGCTGGGAACAATCTCACCCAACATCTACGGACACTTTGCTGAGAATCTCAGCGGCGTGATCTACGACGGCATCTGGGTGGGCGAGAACTCAAAAGTTCCAAACTTGAATGGCATCCGCAAGGAGCTAGTCGAGGAGATGCGGAAGATCAAAGCGCCGGTCCTTCGTTATCCCGGCGGATGTTTTGCCGATAGCTATGACTGGCGCGATGGTATTGGTCCGGCCGACAAGCGTCCCCGTCGGACTAATTTCTGGGCTCAGGAAGAGAGCGCCTCCAGTCCCGCCAACCACCACTACGATCCGAATCAGTTCGGGACGAATGAGTTCATTCGCTTCTGCAAATTGATTGGAAGCCAGCCCTACCTGGCGGCCAACGTGCGCAGTCTTCCCGCCGAGGCGTTCTATCAATGGGTCGAATACTGCAACTCACCGGCTGGGAGCACGACTCTGGCGGATACTCGCGCTTCCGCTGGATACGCCGACCCCTTCGGAGTTCGTTTCTGGGGCGTTGGAAACGAGTCGTGGGGTTGCGGCGGAAACTTTACAGCGCAGGAGTATGCCGTCGAGTTCCGCAGATACACGGCTTGGGTGCCGCGTTATGGGCAGGAGTTGTCGTTCATCGCCTCCGGGCCCAGTGATGAAGGCTGGGATTGGACGCGGGGGTTTCTGGAAGAGATCGTCCGCAAGGGTCCACGTGAGCTGCATTCCATTTACGGCTTGGCGCTCCACTACTATGCCTGGAACCTGAGCCGCGGTCGCACCAAAGACTGGAACGAAGGCAAGGGGGATGCGCTGAAGTTTGACCTACTGGACTGGTATGAGCTCATGCGTCAGGGCGATGTAATGGAGTCCCTGATCAACGGGCACTGGCAGGTAATGGGAGAATTCGACAAGGACCACTCGGTCAAGCTCGTGGTCGACGAGTGGGGACCCTGGTACCGGCCGGGCAGCGAAGCAACGCCGGGCGATCTGCTCGAACAAACGCCGACCCTGCGAGACGCGGTTTTCAGCGGTATGACTCTGGACACTTTCAACCGTCATCCGGAGAAAGTGGCCATGGCCAACTGCGCCCAGTTGATCAATTGCCTGAACAGTCTGTATCTGGCGCACGAGGACAACTTTTGCGTAACCCCCGTAGGCCATGTATTCGCGATGTACGCCGCCCACCAAGGCGGGCAGGCTTTGCCCACGATTTTCTCCGCGCCGTCGGTAAATTATGACCGCGACGGTAAGCCCGCTTCATTCTGGGGACTAAAGGGTTCTGCGTCACTTCGCGACAAGGAATTGGTGCTGACCGTGGTCAATCCGCATGTGAGTGAAGCGCGAGAAACGGAGGTTGGGATTCGGGGCGGGAGCCTGAAATCGGGTACGGCAACGACGCTTACCCACTCCGACATTCACGCCCACAATTCCTTCGCGGACCGCGACCTGGTCAGTCCGAAGACTAGAGCTTTGGATTTCAAGGGAAGAACTCTTATCTACAGTTTCCCTCCCGCGTCGGTGAGCAAGCTGGCTCTGACGCTGGGGTAGCAAGCAAGCCGGAGATCTTTGCTGGTGGTATCAGCGTTGACCTTACGGGGTCCGCTGCGGTTCGTCGGTTTTCACAGCTCCCGAAAGCAGGCTGGTCGACTCGCGCAGCACCAGACTCGTTCTAAGCACGTATTCGGTCCCGTTGGGCGCCGGGGTTTCCCGCTCCACTTCTGCCAGGAGTGCGTTGAAAGCCAATCGTGCCAACTCGGATTGCGACATCTGCACCGTAGTAAGCGGGGGCAGGACGAACTGAGCCAGGCGGATGTCGTCGAATCCAACCAGCGAGAGATCTCGAGGGATTGAGATCCCCACATCGTGACTCTCCCGCATCACGCCGATTGCGGTCATGTCATTCGAACACAGGACCGCAGTGGGGCGGACGGGGCCGGCGAGTATGCGGGCAAAAGCCGCCATGCCTCCCTCCATGGTATGGTCGCCTTCCGTGATCAAGGCCGGATCCGATTCGAGACCGATCTCCTGCATGGAGCGGAGGAATGCCTGCCGCCGGGCCACTGCTGATTTCAAGCGTAAGGGACCGGTGATGAACGCTATTTTTTCGTGGCGAAGAGCCGCCAGATGCTGCACCGCCTGACGGATTCCGTGGAGATAATCAATCCGAATATTGCTGACCCGGGGGCGAGCCGGCCCGACGTCCACAAAGACCAGCGGCACTTTCCTCAATTTCAGATCCTCCAGCAGCAGTTCTTCCATGCCGAAGGTCATGATGGCGACCCCCTCAACGCGGCGCTCAATCATCCGGCGCACCGAGCTTTCCATCCGCTTGGGATCATTTCCGGTGGAGGTCAGCAGAATCTCGTAACGGTGCTGGACGGCGATGGTTTCGAAGACTTGCATGATTTCCGGAAAGAACGGGTTCGTCATTTCCGAAACGATAAGGCCAAAAATCCGGCTGCGCCCGGAAACCAGGGCCCGGGCCTGAGTATTTGGATAGTAACCAAGCTCTTCAATTACACTCCAAACGCGCTTGGCCAACTGAGCATTGACTGTGGGTACCCGGTTAATGGTGCGGGATACGGTAGCAGTCGAAACCCGTGCCCGTTTTGCGATCTCCCGGATGTCCATAGCGCGGCTTCACTCTATATGTGATGAAGCCCGGATTTTAGCACGGCAAACGTTATCTCGGGCACCTGCCAAAGGGGATCAAGCAGGGCAGTCTCGGGTTCATGCAACCGAATCCAAAAAAGTGATATTGTGGTGCGGTTTGGGAAGTTGTCCACTCAGCCTCATGCACAAGACAATCATCGCATTCCTGATCTTGGTTGGAGTTTCTTCAACCGCGACTGCCGCCGCGCCCCCGTGGACGGCGAAGCAGGCCAACGACTGGTATGCCCATCAGCCCTGGCTGGTGGGAAGCAATTTCATCCCTAGCACGGCCATCAATGAGCTGGAGATGTGGCAGGCGGACACCTTTGATCTGCCTACCATCGACCGCGAATTGGGCTGGGCGCAGACCCTGGGCATGAACACCATGCGCGTGTTTCTGCACAACCTACTATGGCAGCAGGATTCCGCTGGATTTCTCCAGAGGTTGGACCAGTTTCTCCAGGTTGCGGACAAGCACCATATTCGAATCTTGTTTGTGCTTCTGGACTCTGTCTGGGATCCTTACCCCAAGCTTGGCAGGCAGCGCGACCCCAAACCACACGTTCATAACTCAGGTTGGGTGCAAGCTCCCGGGGCGGAGATGCTGAAAGACGAGCCTCGCTGGAACCGCGAATTGAAACCGTATGTGGTGGGAGTAATCGCCCATTTTCGGGATGACAAGCGAGTTCTGATGTGGGACCTGATGAATGAGCCGGATAATGAAAATGGCTCGTACAAGGCGCAGGAGCTTCCGAACAAAGCCGAGGTGGCGCTGCGATTACTCCGTGAAGAATGGACTTGGGCGCGCACTGCCAAACCGTCGCAGCCTTTGACCAGTGGCGTGTGGCGAGGCGATTGGTCAAGCGATGACAAACTGAGCGAGATGGCAAGCCTTCAACTGCAAAACTCCGACGTGATCACGTTTCACAGTTATGACCCGCCGGACGAAATGAAGAGTCGCGTTGCGTCACTTCGGCGCTATGGTCGTCCTGTCGTTTGCACCGAGTACATGGCGCGGCCGCGGGGAAGCACTTTCACCGCAATCCTGCCGCTGCTGAAGGGCGAAAAGGTCGGCGCCTACAACTGGGGCTTCGTGAACGGGAAATCGCAGACCATTTACCCCTGGGATTCGTGGGACAAAACCTATACCGGTGAGCCGCCAGTCTGGTTTCATGACATCTTTCGTCAAAACGGAAACCCGTACGACGCGAAGGAAGTCACTTTGATCCGACAGTTGACGCGCTAGCCGCCGAGCCCGCACCGGACGCAGATTGAGCAAACGATTACCAAAGCCGCCAGAGACCCCTTCATTTCCGTTAACGTTGACGTTAACGGGAAAAGAAACTACGAGGGGAACGGAAAATTCCTTCATTGACAAAGGCTAGTGCGTGCTCTACCGTCTCTTGTTTGTCTTTGGTAAACGATTACTAGCACTAAAGTCGAACTTGCCCCTGGGAACAATCTGATATGCTTCTGCCGCGGCTGAGGGAAGAGGTCCTGGAAGCGAACCTGGAATTAGTGCGAAGGGGATTGGTGCTTTATACCTTCGGCAATGCCAGCGGCATTTCCCGCGACCAGAAACTGGTGGTCATTAAGCCCAGCGGAGTTCCTTACGACAAGATGAAACCAGAGCACCTGGTGGTTACCGATTTGGAGGGCAAGATGATCGAAGGCGACCTGAGGCCTTCCTCCGATCTGCCCACTCATCTTGTTCTTTATCAGGCATTTCTGGGAATTGGGGGTGTGGCTCACACCCATTCCGAGTATGCGACATCGTGGGCGCAGGCGCGCAAGCCGATTCCGTGCTTTGGCACCACCCACGCCGACTACTTTTACGGCCCAGTTCCGGTGACCGGAGTTATGAAAGATGCCGAAATTACCTCCGAATATGAGAAAAACACGGGGCATGCGATTGTCCGGGCCTTTGAGAAAGTGGACTATACCGCGGTTCCGGCCGTGCTGGTGGCCAATCACGGCCCCTTCGCCTGGGGCCCAGATTCAGCAACCGCCGCGCATAACGCGGCAATTCTGGAGGCCGTGGCGCGGATGGCCTATTTCACCCTCACGATCCACGCGGGAGCGGAACCGGTCGCCGGCGGGTTGCACGACAAGCATTACCTGAGAAAACACGGATCGAACGCATATTACGGGCAGGCCAAGGAAAGAAAATGATGCCAGCGATAGCGATGTTTGCGGAAACCCGGCTCGTGCATTTGTCCCTAGTGGACATGGTGATCATCGCTTTCTATTTCGTCCTGGTTTTGGCGATCGGATTCTACCTGCGCGGGCGGGCCAATACCGGAGAAGATTTCTTTATGGCGGGACGCGAGATGACGGCCTGGGTGGCCGGTCTCAGCTTCCTCTCCGCCAATCTGGGCGCGCTCGAATTGATGGGCTGGGCTGGCTCTGCCTATCAATACGGCATTCTGGCCACGCACTGGTATTGGATCGGCGCCATTCCAGCGATGCTGTTCTTGGCGCTGGTCATGATGCCTTTCTACTACATTTCCAAGACGCACTCAGTCCCCGGATATTTGAAGCTGCGTTTTGGCGAACCCAGCCGAGCCCTGTCCGCGGTCTCCTTTGCGTTCATGACCGTGCTTATGAGTGGCGTCAACATGTTTGCCATGGCCAAGGTCATGCAAATCGTGCTCGGATGGGACATCAATTTCAGCATTTGGGTCTCGTCTCTGACGGTTGCCATTTATGTAACCCTGGGCGGGCTGCGCTCGGCCATCTTTAATGAAGTGCTGCAGTTCTTCCTCATCTGGGCGGGCGCTCTGCTGATTCCGATCCTCGGATTGTACGAAGCCGGGGGATGGACCAACCTCAAGGTGCAAATTGCCGCCAGAGCATCGGAACAGTACGTCCATCTCTGGGCTGGTTTGGGCTCATTCACCTCCAATCCCATGGGAATCCATTGGACCGGCATTGTGTTTGGACTGGGCTCGATTATCTCGATGGGCTACTGGACCACGGACTTCCTGGTCGTACAACGCATCCTGGCCGCGAAAGATATTCGCAGCGCGGAAATGGCGCCGATTATCGGGGCTGGATTCAAGATGTTGGTTCCAATCATCGTGATCCTGCCCGGATTGCTGGGCTTGGCCGTATTGCCGGTGAAATTGGTTCCGGAATCGGTGGCGGCTGTAACTGGAGGCCACAGCTACAACGACGTGCTCCCACTTATGCTTGCCCGCTATTGCGGTCCCGGGTTGCTCGGCCTTGGAATTACGGCACTGATCGCGGGCTTCATGTCTGGAATGGCGGGAAATGTGAGCGCGTTCACGACCGTCTGGACGTATGACATCTACCGTCCCCTCATCAATAGCAAGGGCAGCGACCATCATTACGTGAACATGGGTCGCTGGACCACAGTGGTAGGCGTGCTGATCAGCGTGGGTACGGCGTACTTGGTGATGCAGTTTGCCAGCATCATGGATTACGTGCAGGCATTGTTCAGCTTCTTCATTGCTCCCTTGTTTGGTACCGTCGTACTCGGAATGCTCTGGAAGCGGGCGACCGGCCCTGGCGGCTTTTGGGGACTGTTGTGTGGAACGCTTTCTTCCATCAGTATGTGGGCATGGGTTAAGGTTGATCCCAGCGCGCTGCGTTATGTGGCGCTCTCGCCCCACGCCAAGGCTCTTGCCCAGGATATGTATCAGGCACTCTGGTCTTTTGTTGTCTGTGTTGTCGTGACCGTGGTGGTGAGTCTGGCGACCAAACCCATCGCTGACGGTGAATTAACGGGTCTGGTATACGGGTTGACGGAAATTCCCTCGGTTGGGGACGTCCCCCTGTACGAGAAACCCCTTTTCTGGGCTGGCGTGGTGACCGTCGTTTTTTTCGTACTGAACATTTATTTCTGGTAGATCGATTTTCTGGATCGAGGTGCGCGGCATGATTTCAATCTGGTTCTTCATTGGCGTCTCACTTGCCGTGAATGGCGCATTGATTTTGGCTGCAGGAATTTTCCAGCTCGTAAATCCTCCAGCTGATCCGGGCGTGGTTTTATTCAACTTGCACGCCAATGTGTGGTGGGGCGCTGTGCTTCTGGTGTTTGGCTTGATTTATTGCATTCGATTTGCTCCCGGGCGACAGGCCTAAGGCGAACGATCTTCATAAGGGTTAAAGTATGGCAACGAAAAAAATAATGACGATGGGCCTGATCGTGGGTAACCGTGGCTTCTTCCCCGATCATTTGGCCAAAAGCGGTCGCGAGGAAATGTTGCGGGTATTGACAGCGGCCGGCATGGACGTGGTGGCGCTCACTCCGGAAGAGAGCAAGTACGGAGCCGTGGAAACCCGGGAAGACTCCAGGAGGTGTGCCGAGCTGTTCAAACGCAATCGCGATCGCATTGATGGCGTCATCGTGACCCTGCCCAATTTTGGGGAAGAGCGCGCAATTGCTGATACCTTGCGACTGGCGGACCTGGGGGTGCCAGTGCTAATCCAGGCCACGCCGGACGATCCCAAGAAGATGACCATCGCATTCCGCCGGGACAGTTTCTGCGGCAAGATGTCGGCCTGCAACAATTTGAGGCAGTATGGTATTCCGTACTCGATTACGACGCTACACACGGAGAGTCCGGATTCACCGGAGTTCGCCCAAGACCTGCATTGGTTCGCGGGAGTCTGCCGCGTGGTCAACGGCTTTCGCAATCTGCGCGTGGGAGCGATTGGTGCGCGTCCAACCGCTTTCAACACCGTCCGCTACAGCGAGAAGATTCTCGAATCGCAGGGTATCTCGATTGAGACCCTCGATCTTTCCGAAGTACTGGGCCGCATCGAACGGATGAAGGACAGCGACGACCGCACCCAGGCCAAGCTGGCCTCGATCAAGAAATACGTGGATTCGAGTGGCGTACCCGAGGCCGCGCTGATGAAGATGGCGAAGCTCGGCGCCGTGGTCGACCACTGGATGGCATCGACCGAAGTGGCCGTAAGCGCGGTGCAATGCTGGACTTCCATCGAGGAAAATCTCGGCGTTGTGCCCTGCACGGTCATGAGCATGATGAGCGATGGTTTGCTTTCGAGCGCCTGCGAAGTGGACATTTGCGGTGTGCTCGGCATGCACGCGTTGCGGTTGGCGTCGGAAACGCCTTCAGCGCTTTTGGACTGGAACAATAACTACGGTTCCGATCCTAACAAGGCCGTCTGCTTCCATTGTTCCAACCTGCCCAAGCATTTCTTCCGCTCGGTGAAAATGGATTTCCAGGAAATTATCGCCGGAACCGTGGGCAAGGAGAATACCTTCGGCACCTGCGTGGGGCTGATCAAACCGGAAAAAATGAGCTTTGCCCGCTTCTCCACCGACGACACGGCGGGCAAGATGCGCGGCTATGTGGGCGAGGGAAGGTTTACCGATGATGCCCTGAATACTTTCGGTGGCGCCGGCGTGGTCGAAATTCCCGAGATGCAGAGACTGCTGCACTACATCTGCGAAAACGGCTTCGAGCACCACGTCGCCGCCAACCTGTCCAGCGTCGCGCCGGCCGTCCACGAAGCAACCACCCGATATCTGGGTTGGGATATGTACTTTCACCCAAACGACTACAGGGCTTGCTGATGGCCATCGTGGCTGGCGTCGATTTTGGGACCCTGAGCGTGCGCGTCTCCATCGTGGACAGCGAGCGCGGCTTGCTGGATTCCGCCATCGCCGAATATCCTCTACACCGCAAGCGCGAAGACCCGGAATACGCTACCCAAGCACACGAAGATCACATGCGGGCACTTGCCGCCGCTACCCGCGAGGCGCTGAAGAAAGCTGGTATCTCGGGCCATCAGGTGCAGGCGATTGCTCTCGATACCACGGGCTCTTCGGTTATTGCAGTTGGCAAAGAACTGCAACCGCTCGGCCAGTACTACTTGTGGTGCGATCATCGCGCCAAGGGCGAGGCGGCGGAGATCACGGCGGCCGCTCATCGCGAGGGACTGGAAGCGATCAAATGGTGTGGCGGAGTGTATTCGTCGGAGTGGGGATTTTCGAAACTCCTGCACTGGCTTCGCCAAAACCCATCCAAGCGTTCGGAATTTGTCTCGGCGTTCGAGCACTGTGACATGGTGGCGGCGACGCTGTGTGGCATCAGCGATCCCAAAAAAGTGAAGCGCAGCATTTGTGCCATGGGCCACAAATGGCTCTGGAACCGAGCCCTCGGAGGTCTGCCGCCTGAGGAGTTCCTGGTCAAGGTGGATCCGCTGCTGGCGGGGGTACGCGAAAAGCTGGATGGTGAATATGCGGCATCAGACCAGATCGCAGGAACGCTCTCAAAGTATTGGGCTGAACAACTTGGTCTCAAGCCGGGCATTCCGATTCCGGTAGGCGCGTTCGACGCGCACTGGGATGCCATCGGAGCCGGTTGCGGCACTGACGACATGGTGAATGTGGTTGGAACCTCGACCTGCATCATCGGGATCACGCCGTCCGTGAATCTTGTTCCCGGAGTGTGTGGCGTGGTGCAGGGAAGCGTGCACCCGCTACGGACCGGAATTGAAGCGGGGCTCTCAGCGGTGGGAGACATCTTCAACGCGATTGCGACGCGCGCCGGAACCGATGTCAGGACCCTAAGCGCAGGCCTCGAAGGCTATCGTGCCGGGCAAACCGGGCTGCTGCGCATGACCTGGGACAATGGCGACCGGACGGTGCTGGTAAATCCAAACCTGCGCGGCATAACCCTGGGCTGGAATCTGCAAAGCACGGCTCAAGAGGAGCTGTTTGCGGCCATCGAGGGCACCGCGTTCCACACCCGCGTAATCCTGGACCGCATGGCTGGACATGGCGTGCCTATCAAGCGGGTGATCAATGCGGGCGGCATCCCGCAAAAGAATGATGTTCTGAACCGCGTCTATGCCAATGTGTTGGGACGGCCCGTGCTGGTGCCGAGCAAAAGCGTTACCAGCCTGGGTTCCGCAATTTTTGCGTTTCTCGCCGCCGGAACGTTCAAGACCATCGAGGAAGCGCAGGATAAAATTTGCCCGCCTCACCGGGTTTTTGAGCCGGAGAAGTCCGAGCAGCGTGCTTACGAAGAGCTCTACCCGCTTTACAGCAAGCTTTACTTCGCATTCGGCGATCCCCAAAAGAATGGTTTCGCGGAAGTGCTGCCGACGTTGATTCGCGTGAGCGAGTCGGTCCATAAAGGCTCGGGGCTGGCCGCAGACTGAACTCACAGCGATGGGCGCAGCTGAGCTCCCGCCCGGCCGTGCTTTAGAATAATTGTTCTTGCTTGTTCCCATTAAATCCGACCGGCTGCGCGTTGTCCTGGTGTCCTCGCGCAACCCTCTCAATATCGGCGCGGCCGCTCGTGCCATGAGCAATTTCGGTTTTTCTCGCCTGCGGGTGGTGAACCCGTATGACCGGGCATTTCGTGAGGCGCGTTCCGCGGTTGGCGCCGCGGCGGCGGTTCTCGCGGGCGCGGAAGAGTACACCAACCTAGCCGAAGCCGTAGCTGACTGCACGCTGGTGGTGGGGACGACGGCGGTGCGTCACCGGGAACCGCAGCACCCGATCAGACGGCTTGAAGCCGGTGCTCGTCTCATTCGTAAGCAACTAGGGTGGTCCAGCCCAGTGGCCCTGTTGTTTGGTTCGGAGAGATTCGGCCTTTCGAACCAGGACCTGAGCCACTGTCATTGGCTGCTTCGTATTCCCACCAGCGATCAGCACATCTCGATGAACCTGGGCCAGGCGGTAGCGGTATGTCTGTACGAACTTATTCGCAATGGCAGGGCAGTCGGAGTTTCCGCTAAGCGGCCGCTCGCAACCTCGGGTGAGACGGAACTCATTACTGCGACGCTGTTACAGGTACTGGGCGCCAGCACTTACATGAGCCCAGACCGGGCTCCCTCCACCGAGGAGAGAGTGCGGCGCATGGTCCGCCGCCTCAATCTGTCGACCCGTGATGCCGAAGCCTGGCTAGGCATTCTGCGCCAGGTTCTTTGGGAGCTGCGGTCCGGGAAGAAAGGCGGCTGACTGAACGGCAATCGGTCATCCTAAAGGGCCTTCAGGCCTCGCTGCGCAGCGGTTCTGCTCAGAAAAGCGCGTCCCGGAAAGCTGCGAGTAAGGTCCCTTGCTGGGTTGACGCCGAGTTTCGGGGATGACGCCAGTTGGAGGTTCAGGCTGGCCAATCTGGCCCCCTATCTCTCATGGCAAAATCATTTACACTGAATCAAATGTCTGATCGGATTGTATGCTCCTGCGTGACCTGCCCTAAGTGCGGGACTTGGGTCGTCGTCGAGCGGGAAGTAACCCGGGAAACAAATAAGGAAAAGGTCAGCACGACCTGTCCGTCGCCCGAATGCGGAAAGGAATTCGCTTTTGCGGTTGGCGAGACCAAGGTCTTTGAGTTGCCCATGAGCCTGTTTGAGCGACGGCACTTCTTCCGTTCCGAATTGTCTTGATTCTTGCCAGAATTCATCGTGGCTCGATATTCGGCGATTGAAATTGGCGGTTACGACGATCCGAAAAGACTATAAAACAAAATCGCCAATACAATGAGCGCGAAGCTCACGTACATGCGGTCGCGCTCTGCTGCAAATCCGACGATGGACAGAGCGACTCGGGCGACGGGAGTCGCGATCAGCAAAAGCAGCCCCAACTGGATGATGCCCCGCCCCTGGAACGAAAATGCCTCCCGCAAAACCCCGGGGATGGTACGGAGTTGGTTCGGTTCGCCATGAAAGACCCGATAGTCGGCTGGGTCTCCCCCGTGCCTGGCAAGGTAAACGACCGCTCCGACGAGGACGACCAGGGCGGAAACTAGCACGCCGGCGCGCAACAGGTTTCCAACGAGGTCTTCGACTTTGCGATCCGTCCAGACTGGCAGGCCAATCATTTTCATATTTTTCCGGCGGCGCCGTTGTAGATCATCTGGGCTCCCAGCAACAGGATGACAATGCTGAAAACCAGGCGCAGCCATTTGGTTTCCGCTTGCACCAGGATGCGCGTGCCCACCAGCGACCCAGCGAGAACTCCTAACATTACCGGCATGGAAAGGCCGGGATCGATGTAGCCCCGGTTGAGATACACCCCGGCACTAGCGGCCGCAGTCACTCCGATCATGAAATTGCTGGTCGTGGTGGACACCTTAAAGGGAATTCGCATCGCCTGATCCATGGCCAGCACTTTTACCGCGCCCGAACCAATGCCGAGCAGTCCGGAAAGCGCGCCTGCTCCGAACATCAGGCCGAATCCTGCCGGTACGTGGTGAACAAAATAGTGGCGAATGCCTTCCGGGGTAGGGAAGCTGCCGTTCAGCCGCAGCCGCGTGGCCAGAGGATCGGGGACCTCATCGCTTTTCAATCTGACGCGGACGCGAGCCGACAGGTACGCGGAATAGAGCAAGACCGTGCCGAAGGTGATGGCGATGGCGGAAGTTGAGACCTTGGCGGCGAGGAACGCTCCCAGAACCGCGCCCAGTGTGGTCGCAATTTCCAGAAACATTCCGATGCGGATGTTGGAGATCCCCTCTTTTACGTAAGCTGCCGCCGCCCCCGAAGACGTGGCAATGACCGAAACCAGCGAAGCCCCGATGGCGTAGCGTATGTCTACTTTGAAGAAAAGCGTCAACAGAGGGACGAGGACCACACCGCCGCCCAGCCCGGTCAGAGAACCGAGGAGACCGGCGATGGCCGATCCGATCCAGACCAGAACGGTTAGCTGCCAAACGGTCAGCGATCCGGTGTGCATAGCTCCGATGTGCATCGCTTGGCCGATCATGCCCAGCGCTTCTCCCGCGAGACAGTGTGCCACACCGACAGGACTTGCCTGCAAAAATGATTCCATCAGAACCTGGCTGGGAAAGGTACATGGGCTGATTTGCGAAGGCTCCAGCGGCGAGCGGTGTTAAAATCATTTAGGGTTCAAGCCTGAACCAGAGAGGCTCGAAACCAGGGAAATCAGAGGAGCGTCCATGAGATTTGACCTGCTGGCACTTTATGGTGGCCCCGATCAGGTGATGACGGTGACCTCCGGGCTGGCCAGCGTGCTTGGCCTCTTGCTGCTTTTCTGGAACAAAGTGGTGGGAATTTTGTTCAAGATGGTACGAATGTTCCGCCGCTCCGACACGCCTGCCACACCTGAAACCGCCAAAGACGCTCCAAAAGGAACTCTGTAGTCTGGGGTCCGTTTCTTGCGCAGAAAAGTCATTGTCATCGGATTGGACGGTCTCGAGCCCAGCATTGTGGAAGCGATGCTGAGACGCGGGGAACTCCCCCATCTCGCTAAGATTCGAGCCACCGGCGGCTATACCCGCCTGAAAACAACCTACCCGGCTCAGACTCCAGTGGCGTGGTCATCGTTTATGACAGGAACCAACCCCGGCGGGCACGGAATTTTTGACTTCATCAGCCGTGATCCAGAGACCTACCTGCCCGATGTTGCCCTGACCCGGTTCGAGCGGCCGAAGAACATGCTGGCCCAACCACGCGTGGTAAATCGGCGACAGGGCGTGCCGCTATGGCAACCGCTTTCCAAGGCGGGCATTCCCAGCACGATTTTGCGTTGTCCTTGCACATTTCCTCCTGAAGTTCTGCAAGGCCGGATGCTGGCTGGCGTGGGAGTTCCCGACCTGCGCGGCAGCCAAAGTAAAGGCACGTTCTACACCCAGGACCGGACAGTGGCCGCCGAGGAAAACGAGCAGCTTGTCTTTCTCGATTCCGAGCCGCCCAATTCCGGGCTCCAATCGGGATCGGAGCTTACTACGCGGGTGATCGGTCCGAGCAACACGCGGGTATCCCCGGTGGCGGACACCTTTTGCGAAGTGCGCGTGCAAGTGGACCAAGCGGCGCGCAAATTGGTGATTCAGACCGGCGGCTCACCTTCCCGGGTCGAAGTTCCGGAAAAAGGTTGGAGCGAATGGGTGCGGTTCAAATTCAAGTTCTCTATGCTGCAATCGGTCACTGGAATCGCACGCTTCTATGTCCGGCAGCTTGAACCACATTTGGAATTCTATGTGTCCGCGGTCAACTTCGATCCCGCGTCACCGATGTTTCCGATTAGCGCGCCCGGGGACTACGCGAAGGAACTGTCAGACAAGATCGGCCCCTTTTCCACCCTCGGCATGGCGGAAGATCACAACGGCTTGAACAACGGCCGGTTGGATGAATCTGCCTATCTGCAACAGTGCGAGTTGGTCCTGGCCGAGCGTGAGCGCACCATGCGCTTTGAACTTGACCGCTTCAGCGAGGGACTGTTCTTTGTGCTGTTCGATACTCCGGACCGGGTGCAGCACATGCTGTGGCGGTTCCGAGATCGGGAACATCCAGGTTTCGAGCCCGATCGTTCACCCGAACTTGCCACTGGGATCGAAGAACACTACGGGCGCTGTGACGCATTGTTGAGCGCCGTCTTGGACAAGGTTGACGAGAATACGCTGTTGATCGTGCTATCCGATCACGGCTTCGGACCTTTTCGCCGCGCCTTCGACACCAATACCTGGTTATGGCAAAACGGATTGCTCGCGCTGAAAGACAATCGCAAGCCGGGCGAGGGATCGGACGAGGGGTTTGCTCGAGTTGATTGGTCGAAGACCTACGCCTATGCGGTTGGCCTGGGAGGAGTTTACTTGAACTTCAAAGGCCGCGAGAGTGGCGGCATTCTCGAGGAGGGAATGGAAACGGAACGGGTGCGCCGCGCGATCCAGACAGGCTTGGCTGACGTTTCCGACGCGCTGACGCAGCGCCCTGCGATTCGCAACGTGTCGCGCCGGGAAGAGTTATACTCGGGTGCGTTTGTGGGGAATTCGCCCGATCTGTTGGTGAATTTTCATCGCGGGTTCCGGGTTTCCTGGCAGAGTGCGGTAGGCGGCTTTTCTCAATCTGTGCTGGAAGACAACACGCGCCGCTGGAGCGGAGACCATATTGTGGATCCGGAATCGGTTCCTGGCATTTTATTCATGAATCGCGCACTGCGGCCAGCTCAGGAGCAAGCTCAGGCACGGATTATCGATCTCGCGCCCACCATCCTGAATTACCTCGGCGTTGCAGTGCCGAAATCCATGGAAGGCGCGTCGTTACTCTGAAAACATTAAGCTGACAACGTGACTCTGGAAGTGTCAGTTTGACGACATGAAAATCTGCGTGCTTGGATTGGATTGCGCCGCGCCGGAAATCGTCTTTGGCGATGAGCGGCTGGTCAACCTGCGCCGCCTGATGGATCTGGGCGTGTACGGGCGGCTGGAGAGCGTGATTCCGCCGATCACGGTCCCGGCCTGGATGTGCATGAGCACCAGCCAGGACCCGGGTTCGCTCGGCGTCTACGGATTTCGCAACCGCTCCGACCATTCCTACGACAAGCTCGCCTTCGCGAACTCGGCTTCCATCAAGGCGTTGGCGATCTGGGACCAGCTGGCGCGGGATGGGAAGAAGGCGATCATCGTCGGCGTCCCGCCGAATTATCCCCCACGGCGAGTGAACGGCATCAGCATTGGCTGCTTTCTCACTCCCGATACGGTCGAGAACGACTTTACCGATCCTCCTGCGTTCAAGGCCAAAATCACGGAATTGGTCGGCGCGTATCCCGTGGACGTAAAGGATTTCCGCACCGACAAAAAAGACTGGCTTAGGGAAGAAATCTTCAACATGACCCGCAAGCAGTGGCAGGTAGTGCGCTGGCTGTTGACCGAGCAGGAGTGGGACTACTTCCATTTCGTGGATATCGGTCTGGACCGCATGCACCACGGCTTCTGGAACTACTTTGATCCGAAGCATGTGCAGTTTGAGCCTGGCAATGCTCATCAAGACGCGATTCCGGAATATTATCGCTGGCTCGATGAGCAGATTGGCGGCGTTCTCGAACTCCTGGACAATGACACCATCCTGCTTATTGTTTCAGACCACGGCGCCCAACGACTGGATGGAGGTTTTGCCATCAACGAGTGGCTCATCCGCGAAGGCCTTCTGGTGCTGAATGAATATCCGAAGACGTTGACGCGGTTCGAAAAACTGAACGTGAACTGGAGCAAAACGAAAGCCTGGAGCGAAGGTGGTTACTACGCTCGCGTGTTCTTCAATGTGCAGGGGCGCGAGCCCCAGGGAGTGACCCCTGCCTCCGAGTATGAGTCTTTCCAGAACGAGATGAAGGCTCGACTGGAGGCGCTGCCCGGTGAAGATGGCCAGCCCCTGAAGTCGCTGGTGTTTAAGCCTAAGGAAATTTATCGCAACGTACGCAACGTGGCCCCGGACCTGATCGTTCATTTCGGAGAGCTGTACTGGCGTTCGATTGGCACGGTGGGATATCGAAAGCTCCACCTCCAGGAAAACGATACCGGCCCCGATGCCTGCAACCATGCGCAGCACGGAATGTTTATTCTCACCGCTCCCAATTGCCCGCTAAGCGGCGAGTATGAAGGCGCACGCCTACTGGACATTGCCCCTACTTTATTGGATCTGGCCGGATACGAAATTCCGGAGACGATGCAAGGGCGTTCGCTGGTGGCGGGGATGGAAAAGAAACGATCGGGTGGTGGTTCCGACGGCGAAGCGGAAAGAATCGTCCATGATCGGCTAGCTGGACTGGGATACGTTTAACGGTTTGCTGGGAAACTCTGGTCTCGATGGACAGAGGGAACGGCACAACTTTAGTCGTGCCCTAATGGCTCATGGGGTCAAGGCTTCAGCCGCTGTGGTCCGCGGTTTGCTGGCGTGACAATATTTTCGGAGGAATGATGCTGAGAAAGTCGCTGTGGTCCACATTGATCGCTCTCTGGCTGCTTCCCGCGTTCGCGCAGCAGGACCATCAGCCGTCATTCGACGGAAAGACCTGGTGGGAACACATCAAGGTGCTCGCTGCCGACGATATGGAGGGCCGTGACACCGGAAGTCCAGGTCTGAAAAGGGCAGAAGCATACACCGTCAAGCAATTGAAGGCCGAGGGGCTTCAGCCGGCCGGCGCAAGGGGCTTCTATCAGCCGGTTAAGTTCGAATCGCGGCAGCTCGTCGAAACAGAGTCGAGCGCCGCTCTGGTTCGCGACGGTAAGGCCGAACCGCTGACCCTGGGCGAGGATGCGATCTTCAGCACACGCGTGGACCTGGCTCCCGCCGTGGAAGCTCCACTGGTGTTTGTCGGCTACGGCTTGAGCATTCCGGAGAGCAATTTCGACGAGCTCGCCGGGATCGATCTTAAGGGCAAAGTTGCCGTCCTGATCACTGGCTCTCCAGAGCAGATTAGCTCAGCTCTGGCCTCGCACCATCAAACCGCGGGAGAGCGCTGGAAGGCCTTCCGCGAAGCGGGTGCGGTCGGGATCATCACCATACCGAATCCCGCATCCATGGATGTGCCCTGGTCCCGCATCGCGCTGAACCGTCTGCATCCGGCCATGGATCTGGCTGGTGCTGAATTCAACGAAACGCAAGGAGAGAAGCTGGCGCTGGCTTTCAACCCGGCACACGCGGATAAATTGTTTGCTGGATCTGGCCACACATTCCAGGAACTTGCGGGCCTGGCGAAAGATCGCAAGCCGTTGCCTCATTTTCCCTTAACACCGTCCATCGTGGCCAAAGCGAAAATGGAAAAGAAGGCAGCGGTCTCGGCAAATCTTGTGGCCAAACTGCCGGGAAGCGATCCACACTTGAGGAATGAGTACGTAGTCTTGTCGGCGCACATCGATCACGTGGGCATCGGCGAGCCGGTCAATGGCGACCGCATTTACAACGGGGCCATGGATAACGCTTCCGGCGTCGCCGTATTGCTCGACCTTGCGGCTTCGCTCAAGCAGCATCCCGAAAACCTGAAACGCTCTCTCCTGTTTGTGTTCGTCACCGGAGAAGAGAAAGGTCTGCTGGGGTCGAAGTATTTTGCGGCTCATCCGACAGTGGACCCGAAATCCATAGTGGCTGACATCAACATTGACATGTTCCGGCCCCTGGTGCCGTTGAAGATGCTCACGGTTCTGGGAATGGCGGAATCGGATCTCGGCGACGTGGCCCGGCAGGTGGCGGAGGCGGACGGAATCTCCGTCCAACCTGATCCGCAGCCGTTGAGAAATGTTTTTGTGCGCAGCGATCAGTACAGCTTCATTCGTCACGGCATCCCCGCCCTGGCAATGGATATTGCCCCAACCACGCCGGAACAGGAGCAGATCTACAAGGACTGGCTCACTCGTCGCTATCATGCGCCTTCGGATGATCTGGATCAGCCGGTCGACCTCGCTTCGGCAGGCAAGTACGAAGAAGTCATCCGGCAGCTCATGATCAAAGTCGCAGACAATCCGCAGCGCCCGCAGTGGAAAGTGGACAGCTTCTTCCGCCGCTTTGCGGAAGGGGCAAAAAATTAGCTGGCTGAGGATCGGCGCTCCTGCGCAGGAGGAGTCGTGCTCTCTCGTGGTAAACAGGGCAGCCTACGCCCGACCAGAATTTGCCGACAAGTGCTCATTCACCAGGGCCAGCAGTTCATCGCGCAGACAAGGCCCGCAAGCCAGAAGACCGGAAAGCAAAGGGGACTGGTTATTACACCGCAAAGCAGCATTCTGCAGTGTGCTGACAAATCCGCCTCCGCTGGCAACCAATGCCGCACCGCCGGCGATGTCCCATTCATGTTTCGGCGTGAGCGTAAAGGTGGCATCCGCCAGGCCGACCGAGACCAGCGCGAGTTTGTAGGCCACGGACCCGATCGGACGGATGTTAAGAGCGGTTTTCTGAAACCGCTTCCACTCCCCACGCTTGGCTTCACTCCGGCTGGCCAGGACTAGAGCACCCTCAAGACTGACTCGCCGGCTGGTGCGGGCCGGCTTTCCGTTGTAAGTCACGCCCGAATCCAGGGAGCCCAGAAAAATCTCGTTGGTAGCGGGATTACAAATCCCTCCGGCCACGGGAATTCCATCCTCCACCAGGGCGACGGAAACGCAGAACTCGGGAATGCCGGCAACAAACTCTCGGGTACCGTCGAGTGGGTCCACGATCCAGACATGCTTTTTCTCAAGGCGGGACGGGTCGTCCACACTTTCCTCGGAGAGCCAGCCTTCGCCTTCGCGAAGCAATTGCTGGCGCAGCACGGCGTCAACCGCCTTGTCGGCTTCGGTCACCGGATCGTGGCCGGCCTTGTATTCTGCTTCGATTGCGCCGAGCGTGAAACGGGCGAAGACCTGACGGGCCGCACCCAGCGCAGACTTAATACGCTGCAAAGTCTCGGCGTGAGAATGAGTGCTCATCAATGATTTTGATCTCTGTCGTTTTTGGCGCACCCCGCGGTGGCTTTTCTAACCGGCCGAAAACTGCGCAGCTTCGCTCCCCCGGGACCGCGGAGAGCGGCTGTCCCCACGTGCTCGGTGGACTACGCTGGCTCTCCGATTGCGCCGACGAAGCCTTCCCGCTCCAGATGCAGAATGATTTCCTGGGCAGCTTCTTCCGGGGTCAACTCCGCTGTGTTGATGACGACCTCAGCATCCTTCGGCTCCTCGTAGGGATCGGAAATTCCGGTGAACTCCTTCAGCACTCCGGCCCGCGCCTTGGCGTAGAGACCCTTGCGGTCGCGCTGTTCGCAGTCGTCCAGCGATGTCGAAAGGTGCACCAGGGTGAATCCGCCCACTGGTTCAATCAGCCCGCGCACGTGTTTGCGGGTGGCGTCGTAGGGAGCGATGGGGGCGCAAATCGCAATGCCGCCATTCTTGGTGATTTCCGAAGCCACGTAGCCGATGCGGCGGATGTTGATATCCCGATGCTCCTTCGAGAAGCCCAGTTCGGACGAGAGGTGTTTGCGCACCAGGTCTCCGTCCAGCAGCGTGACCGGACGCCCGCCCATCTCCAGAAATTTGGTCATCAACACGTTGGCGATCGTGGATTTCCCCGAACCAGAGAGTCCGGTAAAGAAAATTGTCACGCCCTGCTTGTGACGTGGGGGATAACTGCGCCGCAACTCCTGCACCACTTCTGGGTAAGTAAACCAACTTGGAATATCGCGGCCCTCATTCAGCCGCTGGCGCAACTCTGTACCTGAAATGTTCAGCACCCGAGCGCCCTTGGGCACTTCGTCGTCGGGATAATACTTATCCTCGTCTTCCAGGTAGACCATCATATTGAATGGGACCATGGTGACGCCGATGTCCGCCTGATGCTTCTTGAAGACCTCCTGGGCCTCGTAAGGGCCATAGAAAGGTTTGCCGTCGGTGTCATTCCCTGGGCCGGCATGATCACGGCCGACGATGAAATGAGTGCAACCGTGGTTCTTGCGAATCAAGGCGTGCCAGATCGCCTCGCGGGGTCCTCCCATCCGCATGGCCAAAGGCAGCAAAGACAGTTTCACCGTGCCCGGTGGATACTTCGACGTCAGCAGTTGGTAGCAACGCACGCGAGTGAAATAGTCCACGTCACCCGGCTTGGTCATGCCCACGACCGGGTGGATCAAGAGATTCGCTTCCACCTGCTTGGCGGCGCGGAAGCTTAGTTCTTGATGCGCGCGATGCATGGGGTTGCGGGTCTGGAAGGCGACGATCCGGCGCCAGCCCAGACGCGCGAATTCGGCCCGGAGTTCAGCCGGCGTCAGCCGCAGCGCGCGGAAGTCATAATGCGCCGGCATCTGGAGACCCTCGACGCGGCCGGCGACATACCAGGGGTTGGCCTTGTTCATCACGTAGTCCGCACCGGGATGGGCCTTGCCGACGCTGTTGAAGACGGCCTGGGCTTCCGCCTTGCGGTCTGGCTGCCAGACTTCCTCGACGTGCAGCACGGCCAGCATGACGCCTTCGGGGTCGCGCAACGCGACCTTGCTCTTGCCCGGTTGAAGGGACTTGGCGAAGTCCTCGGTGGCGTCCAGCGTGATGGGCATGGGCCAGAGAAGCCCGCTGGCCAGCCGCATGTTGTTACACACGCCTTCGTAATCGGCACGAGTCATGAATCCGCGCAGCGGCGAAAAGCCGCCGCCGAGCAACAACTCAAGATCGCAAAGCTGGCGCGCGCTGAGGTCCCATGAAGGCCACTCGCGCGAGCGGGTTTTTAGTTCGTGGGCGGCTTCCGGTTGGGCGATAAGATCGACTAGTTCTCCGCCGTGCGGCGGGACAAGATGACTGCTCGAAGTGGTCAAGCCCTGTGGCCTCCTGGAAATTTATGAGAATCTCGCGTCAGTATTGGTGTGGCGTTTGTGGCAGGAGCGGAAATCCTGCACTAGTTGATGTGGGAAGGCTGTTTCGGTTGCATTTTTTCTAGGCCCGGCTCCTCTGCGGCCATGGTCTGGAGAACGACCGTGGGCTCCGCCATGGTGTACTTCAGCAGGCACCAGAGAGCGCGAAACCCGTCTTTCCAGCCGATTTTCTTCCCTTCTTCGTAGGTCCGGCCCCAGTAGCTGATGCCGACCTCATAAATTCGCAGGCGGCGCTTGGCCACCTTCACGGTGATCTCGGGCTCAAAGCCAAAGCGGTTTTCCTCGATGGGAATCGCCTGAATAATTTCGCGACGGAACGCTTTGTAGCAGGTTTCCATGTCGCTCAGGTTGATATTAGTGAGGCAATTCGAAAGCAAAGTAAGCAGGCGGTTCCCCACCGAATGCCAGAAGTAAAGCACCCGGTGCGGCCCGCTGCCCAGAAAGCGTGAGCCGTAGACCACGTCCGCCTTTCCCTGTATCAGCGGATCCAGCAGGGCCGGATAGTCCGCCGGGTCGTACTCGAGGTCGGCATCCTGAATCACGACAAAGTCTCCGGCGGCCTCCTGTATGCCGCGGCGAAGAGCTGCCCCCTTCCCCATATTTTTCGGTTGCAGGAAGACGCGCAAATTTGAGTGGCGAGTTTGCAACTCACCCAGAATTTCCCGGGAACCGTCGCGCGAGCCGTCATCCACGCAGATCAGTTCCATGTCCAGCGGAACCGCAAGCACGCGTTCGATGACCGCGCGCAATGTCCCGCGTTCGTTGTAAACTGGCATTACGATGGACAATTTCATAACGGGAGATGCATTTCCAGTTTAAAGCAAACTCACTTGCTCCCGTTGCCGATATCGGCAAAATCGAACCAGCGGCAATTGCTCGCGAGCCTGCGGACCAAATAGCGAATGAGAGCCAACGCGCTGATGATTTCGTGGAAGGCGAAGGTTGACACCGGCGTTATTGATGACTATGACCGGAGGTTAGCACCCCGCCATCAGGTAAAAAGTGTAATTTGTTCCAATTGCGCCTGTAGACTGAGGAAAAATTTCTCGCGGGGTGTCCCCCTTGGCTTGTAGGTAAAGAACTTAGCCTCCTCCTGCGAAGCCGGCGACCGTGCCGAAAGGTCAGCAGCCTCGGCAATTATCAGCGCAAATTGAGCTCTTTCGCGGTGGAAAATTATCCTGCACCCCTGCGGCTGACGCGAGATTGGTGATTTCGCTTTTGCACCCACTTCGAGGACTTCACGAGTCAATTTCGGGTACTGCGATTATATTTAAGAAAACAAATAGCTTGCTTACGAGATGTTGCGACGACCACAGAGCAGCGAAAAGTCCTCATCTTTTCCAGCGAAAGTGGACGTACACGGCCAACTTGGCAGTAAGCATGCTATGGATTTTGGGAGAAAACCAAACATTTGGAGTATTTAGTGCCTCGGATGCTGTCATCCTGCACCCCGCGCACGAGTTACTTCTATTCAGACAATCGCCCGACTCGGGCCCGAACTACTGAACCAGGGGGAAGTCGGAATGAAGGAGAGTTCTATTCGGTTAGGGCCCCGCGAGCAGCAAATTGCGGAACTGCTGCTCCAGGGTTGCGACAACTCGGAGATTGCCCGGCAACTCAAGATGGCCAGACGCACGGTAAAGGCGCACTTTAATCGGCTTTTCTTACGTTTTGCGATTACTGGTGGTATCAAGAGAGTCAAGCTCGCAACTATTCTTTATCGGAGGCAGCTATGTTCGGAGAACAGCGTTACGGAAACCGTGTACCCAGTAAGCGAGAACAGCGAGTCATCGAACTCGTGGCCCAGGGACTTAAAAACCGGGAAGTCGCGGACGCCATCGGAACCACCGAACACGTCGTCAAAAATTACCTGCGAATCATCTACGACAAACTCGGTCTCTGGAACCGCGTCGAACTGGCCCTCTGGTACGAAGCCCACCGACAGGAAGTCCCGGCGCACGCGTGAGGTTCTGGAAAGCTGGGAACACAGCATTCTGAGTCTCGATCAGACCGGAAATCGCCGCAATCTTTTTCAGCGGTGAACTGGTTCAGCGGTAAGCCGGAACGATCCTTCGCAAAACTCGAGCCGCAAAAGCTAAAGACCGCGCCGTGGGGTCTTTAGCTTTTGCGCTTTATGGCAAGACGTCATTGGCCAGTCGCTATCGACAGCCGTGCGATTCCAGATAGCGCAGCTGCTCAGCTGCCTGAGGGGCGCCCCGCTTGGTCGCTGCCACCAGCAGAAGCCGTGCCTGATCGCAGCTCTTCGGAACACCATCACCGCGGGCGTAAAGCTCGGATAACAAGACCGCTGCCGTCGTGTTCTGCTGGCGCACGGATTTCCACAACAGCTTTGCGGCTTCTGAGGAATCCCGAGCGCCCATGCTTCCCCCAAGATAGCGCTGGGCGAGGCGCAGATCGGCGATTCCGCTGTCCCCAGTCTCAAACGTATTGGGCGCCGGCGTGGCGCCTGGCGAGGCAGACTTCTGTGCAGCCCGCTGAATTGTTGTAGGCATGGTCTTGCGATCGTGCCCATCCTGCGCTTGTGGACTCACAACAGCGGGCTGGACCTCGGCTAGTTTCGGTGCGGCTGGTTTGGGAGCTGATCGAATCTCATCGGGCGGCCGCCGAACGGCGGCTGAGGAAGACTTCTCGGCCGGGAACGACGACGCGGTCATCCGCGGAGCGGCGCCTGTCACAGGAGATGCACCCCTGGTCTGGAGACTTGGAGCCCATTGCAGATACGAAAAGCCGGCCAGCGCGATCAGAAGCCCACCCAGCACGTATTTCCAACCCCGCCACGCTGGAGCCTCATCCTCGTAGAGGTGGCCAAGGGCACGGTCTCGCAGCCACTGCACCTCGCTGTCCGGTTGCGCCGGCGGCGCTTCGGCACGAGCCCGAGTGGCAGCAAAAACGGAACTCCGTCGGGAACGGGACGGGACAGGATTGAGCCCCGCTCCACATTGGCCACAAAACTGGTGCCCGGGAGGATTTCGGTGCTGGCAGGTGGAACAACGGACGTCCTGGTTTTCCGTGGACCGGACTTCCGTGGACCTGATTTCCGCGGACCCGGCAGAAGATTCGTGGCGGGCTCGTTCGGCGATAAGAATGTCGGAAGTCTCGCTCTTGATTTGCCGCAAAAGTTGGTTGATTGCCTGCTCCCGTTTTCCGGGCGGATTGCTGAAATACACTAGAGCCCAGCGGCTTAGATTTCGCTCCAGAGCCGGATTGGTTAGGGGATTCAACTCCGGCTGCGGTAGCGTGTCTGGTGTCTTATCCCAGATATATGGCAAGTTCACCCTCCCCACCGATTATATTAAACATTTTACCCTCTCTGGGAGTTGTCAAACCCTGAGATGTGGGAAAAAATTCCCGTAGGGTCAAGGCTAGTCCGTAGAGCCCAAGTTGTCCGGGAGAGCTTTGCGGTTCCGGGACGGCGATATGCTCGGTGACGAGCCAGCGAAAAACGTCGTTGCCGTGAGAGCCCGAACAGCTGTGCCATCACCAACAAAGTGGTACGTCGGCGAATCCCGGCGAATCTGTTGCTCGCGGAGCGCGCGCGAGTGAAAGCGGGGTTTGCGAATGAGGAATTTACGGGCAGGCTTTGCGGTTGGCTGGCTCAAACTGGTCCTGCTGCGCATCCCGCTGCGTAGAGAGTCTTCCGTCGGGAGTCTTGCCGAACAAGTCGCTGCCGGGGCAGTGGTAGAGAGCGGTGTGGACATCAACCCACACCTGGGTATCGGGATTCCCCATGTAAATAGGCGCGGGCGGCGCTTCCGCCAAGCCAAGACTGACGAGCAGGTTCTCAAACGGAGTCAGGTTCGGCGCCGGTGGCGCCTGGTGCCGGCCGTTCGTTGCCGGAGACCCATTTCCCGCGATCGCGGTGGAGGCAGGCCGAATCCCCCAGCCCGAGATCACGACGAGAAGGATCAAGCCCGCAATTCCGATGTAAATGTTCGCCCGCCGCGTTTGCCACTGATGGGCCATCCACTTAGCTGTGGGGCCGCGGTGGATTCTTACCGTTTCCAACCACTGTTGAGCCTTCCTTGCCGAGCCCCAGGGGTACGGCTGAAGGTTTTCGGACGGAGTGCCTCGATCGACCGGAACAAGATCGGCGGGGACAATTCGGAGCGAGTCTCCGTCATTGGGGGCGGGGGCCACGTTCGTGACTGGCGGGGCGAATTCAGCGGACGATGAGAATTGAGCCGCAGTCTGATTCGATAGCTTCGCGGATACCGCGCCTGTGCTCGGGGCTCGGGCAAAGAAATCGCGTTCCCCTCGCGGGGCCAGGCGCGATCCCGCAGGCGTCGGCGCTTCATGTTTTTCGAAATGCTTTTCAATATGGGCAGTGGGGTTCTGCTGAATTGCGCTTAGCTCAATGAGTTCCTGTAGCGACGCAGGCAACGCGGCGGCTTGTGTGCCTGGTGCGCCCGGGCGCGGCTCTCGGGCTGCGCCCGCGCGGAAATTTCCGTTGGCAGGATCTTCCGCTTCGTACGGCGTGATCGTGGGAGAACTTATCTCGTCTTGGGCATCCGCTTCATGGGAGTGCGAAACATCATGCGGACCAACGGACGGCGAGGACGCTGCCGGGCGCGCAGTTCCACAAATGCCACAGAAAGATTCGCCCTTGTCAAAAAAATCGCTGCCGCAGACGGAGCACACATCGCCGCTGCGGGCCACGAAAATTCCGCTTCTTGGTGCCATTGGAGGCTCGAGCCAGGCCTCTGCCGGCTTTGCTGCTGCAACCTTCTCCGACAGTGATTCTGTTCCCAGGCGTTCGAGCTGAGGTTTAATTCTTTCCAGGGCTTCCAGCATGCTCTGGCGTTCTGAGGCGAGGGCATCCTTCCACTTCATGCGTGCGGCGGTTGCCATGGCTTCGCTCAACAGCCCGGCCATCAGCTCAGCGGTCCGCAGGTCAGCTTCGCGAAAGGAATTGACCCGCGCGAAGCGCAGTTCGAGGACGCCAGCAACCTGACCAGCGTGATAGACCGGCACCGCGATGAAAGATTTCACTTCGCGCTCGCGAAAAAGTTCGGCGCGGGCTCGCGAGTTCGCGCTGGTATCCGTGTAGTTCACCGCACTGCCTTGCTTGAGGCAGTCGGCGGACAGCGAAGAAGCAGGCGCCACGCGTGTCCCTGCGTCCGTGGCCGCCGTGCCGGTGCCAGCGCGATAAACCAGTGCGCCCTTTTCGATGATTCCGATTGCCGCTCCGGAGGCGTTGGTGATCTTCTGCACGCGCTCGGCAACCAATTGCGCCGCGGCTTCCAAATCCAGTTGCAGGGTTTGAATCAGTTTTTGGGTTTCTACAATGGCAGAAAGATTTTTCGCGAAGTCGGCATGGACTTCCTTCCCTCGCAAGCGGTCATTGTGCTCCTGGAGCACGTGGGCCGCGGAGAGGAGCTGCTGGAACGAGGCCTCGTCGAGAAGAGGCTTACGTTGCGCACTGGTAGCAGTTTGTGTCACTGGAGAGAGTACCCCGCCAGCCGGTGAGGGATTCCGGGAGCTCTATTGTAATGCAATCCACAATCCAAACCGCGGCACCAAAGCATACCCGTAAGTTTCGGACAACTTCTGGGCTCTTAGATGAGGCGGTGCCGCACTGAGACTATGGCTGACCGTAAGTATATGTAAAAAAAGGCCACGCGGCTGTCCCTTCCGGGATTCTATAACGGAACGAATCCCTGCGCATTTCAGTTCGGGCCGGTGAGCGCCTGGCTATAACCAGCAAATGTGCAAAATTTTGCGCCCTTCCCCTCGGACAAGGGATTGACAAGGGCTGCATTAGGTGGGCGGCAAAGGGTCGATGGGGGGCTTTTGACCCCCCTACGCATGCGCCAGCGTGACTTCCGGCTTGTGCTCATGGTTACTCAGGTAGAAGTGAACTGCGGGCGTGATGATAAGGGACAACACCATCGAGATCAGGATTCCCCCGATCACCGCAATGGCCAGAGGCTGCAGCATCTGCGAACCGGCGCCCAGAGCGAAGGCTAATGGGAGCATTCCGGCGACCGTAGCCAGGGCGGTCATCATGATTGGGCGCAAACGCCGTCGACTGGCTTGCAGCATGGCGTCTTCGGCCGAGAGCCCAAGCAGGCGGAACTTCTGGTCCGCGTCCAGCAGCAATATGCCATTCTTGGCGACGATGCCCACTACCATGATCATACCCATGAACGAGGCAACGTTGAACGTGGTGCGGGTGAGAATCAGCGCCAGGAAGACACCTGAAGTTGAGAGCAGAGCCGAAGCTAAAATCGCCAGAGGCGCGGCGAATGATCGAAACTCGAATAACAGGACGATGAACACCAGAATGATGGCCAGCACCAGCACGAATACCAGGTCGCGAAATGATTTCTGTTCTTCTTTGTAGGTTCCACCGTACTCGACGCGAATACCGGACGGCAGATGCAACTCAGCCACTGCCTTTTGCACCGCCGTTACCGCGCTGCCCAGGTCGGTGCCTTCCAGGCGGGCGCTAACCGAGACGTCACGCTGCAGATTCTCACGACGGATTTCGGTTTGGGGAGGAAGCTCGGTTATGGTCGCCAGCGATCCCAGAGACGCAGTTTTCCCGGTGCTGCTGGTCAGCAGGGTGTTGCTCATGGCTTCGAGTGAACCCCGGCTGGTGTCGGGAAAACGGACTCGCACAACGTATGCCCGGTCGTTGCTTATCACCGGCGTCGCGGCCGGTTCGCCTTCCAGAATTGCCGCGGCGTCAAGCGCGACTTCCTCCGGGGTGAATCCGGCGCGGGCAGCGACACTAGGATTGATCTGAAAAGTGACCGCAGGCCCGCTAATTGTATTTTCAATTCCGTCGAGCACATCCACCACTCCCTTTACTTTGCCAATCGCGTCTGCGACCTTGGGCGCCCACGTTTCCAAAAGCGCTGCGTCTTGCGAGAACAGCTTGATTTGAACCGGTTCCGGTTCGCTGGTGAGGTCGCCAATCATGTCCTGCAAAACTTGCACGAATTCGACTCGTACTGCCGGTTGCTGGGCTGTCACTTGTGCCCGCACATCTTCGATTACATCGTCAATGGCGCGGCTACGATCTTTCTTCAGTTTGACCAGGATGTCGCCGCGGTTTGCTTCCGTGACTGCCGCCAGCCCCAGTTCCATACCCGTCCGTCGCGACGTACTCTCGACTTCCGGGATGGTGTTGAGGGTTTTCTCTATTGCAGTCACCATGCGGTTCGTCTCAGCCAGCGACGTCCCGGCTGGGGTCCAGTAATCGAGCGTGAAGCCGCCTTCATCCATTTCCGGCATCAGGTCGGAGCCGGAATAGCGATAGCAGACATAGGAGACGACCACGAGTGCCACGCTGAGAGCGGCGAGCCACAGAGGTTTGGCTAGAGCGCGGCGCAGCCAGCGCTCGTGGAATCCCACTACCTTCCGGAAGAATCCGCCAAGCGAAGCCTCCTCCGCCGCGAGCAGCCGCTGGATCGATTCTTCCTCAGGCACTTCTTCAGGCAGCTCCTCGACGGCGCCAGCCTCAATACCCCTTCGCTTGCGGATGAAGTAGATGCTCAGGTTCGGAGTCCAGGTAAGCGCCAGCACCAGCGATGCCAGAAGAGACACCCCCATGGTCACGGCAAGTGCGCGGAAGAATGTTCCCGTCACTCCGGTAATCGAAATCAGCGGCAGGAATACTACGATCGGCGTAACCGTTGAACCGATCAGGGGAATCGTGATTTCCTGCAAAGCGCTATGAATCGCCTGCAGCCGGTCCTGCCCGGAGTCGCGGTGAATGACGATGTTTTCCACCACCACGATAGCGTCGTCAATCACCAGCCCCACCGCGGCTGCCAGGCCGCCCAGCGTCATGAGGTTGAAGCTCTGGCCGAGCAGTTTGAGAGCAATGAAGGTCAATGCAATCGTGACTGGGATCACCAATCCTGCCACGATGGAAGTCCCCCAGTCGCGCAGAAAAACCACCAGAATGATGGAAGCCAGGATAAGCCCAAGCAGAATCGCGTCGCGCACACTCTTGATCGAATCGCTGACGATGATCGACTGATCGTAGAAGGGCCGAATCTCAATGCCGGGCGGCAGGGATTTTCGAATCTCTTCCACCTGGGCGTGAACTTCGTCCGCGACCTGAACCGTGTTGCTCTCTGGCTGACGATTAATATTGAGCAACACTGCAGGCTTGCCGTTGGCGGTCACGATTGTGTATACCGGCTTGACCCCAGGCGCGACCGTTGCCACATCCCCGACGCGGACCGGGATGCCGGCGGGCGTGTTCTTGATCACGATGTCCGCGATTTGTTGCGGGGTGCGCACCTGGGCGCTGATCAGCCCCAGCACCAGTTGGTGATTGCGGTCGAAAAGCCCGGGCGAATCAATCAGGTTGGTTCGCCTCATCGCATCTAGAATGTCGGTGACAGTGACGTTTGCGGCCAGCAGTTTGGCGGAATCGGGCGTGATATGAAACTCGGGTTCCTGCCCGCCCTGAACCAACACCGTGGAGACGCCGTCCAGACGGTTTAGCCGCGGCTTGATGTCGTAGGTCGCCATCTCCCAAAGTTGCGTCTGCGGGATGGTGGCGGAAGTGAGGCTGTATCCAATGATGGGAAAGCTGGCGAAGGTCAGGCGGTTCGCGACCACAGTCGCCGTCGGTGGCAGTTCGGGTTGGACCCGAGAGATGGCCGCATTCACGTACTGCAAGGTCTGGAACATGTCGACGTTCCAGTCGAAAAACAGATCGATTTCCGCTGAGCCGCGGCTGGTAATGGATCGTACCTCCAACAATCCGGGAACACTGTTGACCCCTTCCTCGAGTCGCCGGGTGATGGTCACCATCATCTGATCAGTGGGCATCACTCCGTTATCCACCGCGATCAGGATGCGGGGGAAGTTGGTGGCGGGAAACACCGCGACCGGGATAGTGAACGCCAGATAGCCGCCCAGCAGTGCCAAAGTCAGGATCAGAAAGATCACCGATTTGGAATGACGTGCAAACCAATAGGGGGGCTCGGGCGGAGTCATGGCCCGCTGAATCACGGCCCCTGGGCTGCGGCTACTTGTCATTGGAGTTTTCCGCTTTGATCTTGCTGCTATCGGGCAAACCGTAGGCGCCCGAGGCGACAATTTGGTCGCCCGCTTGCAAGCCTTCGGTCACCTGGACCTCGTCGCCCTGCCGGATCCCGACCTTTATATTTTTCTGATGCGCGTGACTGTCGGCGCTGACTTGCATCACCGAGGTGCGCCCATCTTGTCCCGTCAGTAGTCCTACCGCCGGAATCACCAGAGCATCGGGAATGGTCTGCGCCACCATGGAGAGTTGCACGCTGGTGCCTGGCTTCAATCGCCCGTCTGGATTCGTCGCCTGCACCCAGATCTCGACCGTCGTGCTATTTGGATCCAGTGCTGGACTGACCAAGGTGATTTTGCCTTCGACCGGATCCTGCTCACCGGGCACGGTGAGGGAGGTCTTGTCGCCGGCTTTGAGCAGCGCGGCCTCGCGCTGCGGAACGTGAGCGCGGGCGATGACTTGCGAAGTGTCCATCACGGTCAGCAGCGCTGCACCGGCGGCGGCCATTTCCCCCGGGTAAAGCGGGCGATCCGCGACCACGCCGTCAATCGGGCTGCGGATTTCGGAATAGCCCAGTTGCGCGGCTGCGCCCAGATATTTGCCCTTGGCTGATTCGAGCTGCCCCGCCGCGGATTTGAGTTGTTGTGTTTTCCCCACCGCCATTAGGGCGTCCAGATGCTTCTGCGCGATCTCATACTGATTCCGCGCGTTGGTCAGATCCACTCCGGCCTGGTCGAGCTCTTTACGAGGCATCGCTCCCTGCTGGAACAGTTCCTGCCGGCTGCTGTAAATCTTCTGCTGGGCAGTAAAGAGTTCCTGGGCCGCTTGCGCGTCGAGCTGCGCCTTCTGAACTTCCTGTGGCAGGTCAGAGACCGTAGCCGTTTCGAAAGCTGCTTCGGCCTGGCTATACGATCCCTTGTTCTCCTGGGCGGTCGCCGACAGATCGCGATTCTCAAGCACGGCTAGCAACTGACCCTTGTGTACGCGACTGCCACGCTTGACATAGAAAGTCTTGACCGGCGCGCTGATCTTCGGGGTAATAGCGGCCTGCTGCAAAGGGAACAGAATCGCCTCCGCCGTGACCGTATGCTGAATGGTCTTTTTTTCCACGGCGACCACCTGCACTGGGACTGCTGGTTCCTTCTCGCCCGAGTCTTTGGCACAGCCCGACGGGAGAAGCAAAGGTACTAGGGTCAGGAAAATGAAAGATCGTAGCGGCATGGCTGAAAATGCGCTTTTCATGTCGTCAGAAATTTCCCGTCAGGGTTTGCAGATTTGCTAGGGCTACACGATACCGCGACTCTCCGTCGCTAAAAGCATTGCGCGCCAGGGTGGCGGTATTTTGCGCGTCGACAACCTCCAGCACCGTGGCTTCTCCCGCCTGATAACGTAAGGTGGTCAGGCGCAGGCTCTCGGCGGCGAGTTGCGTCGACTGGCTTAAGGAGTCCAGTTCAGAGCGGGCCGTTTGCGCCTCAGCGTACAGAGTATGTAGCTTTGCCAGCAACTCCCGCTGGGTGAATGTCAGCTCCACACGCGCCTGTTCCTGGCGCAGGTCAGCCTGCTTCAATTTACTGCGATTTGCTCCCCAGTTCCACACTGGCAATTGCAATGTCGCGGTGGCGGCGTAGCCGAGATTGTGTACCGGCATTTGCGAAGCCGGATCGAACTGGTTCACCGCGAAGTGACTGGCGTCAATGCCGTAAAAATAATCCAGCTTGAGTGAGGGCAAGAAACCGGACCAGGCGACGCCAACTTCCTGCCTGGCAACCTGCAATGCGCCCCTCGCGGCCCGCAGCTCAGGATTCTGCCGAGCTGCGGCGGCCTGGACCTCAGAGTACGCGGGGAGCGGCTCCGGACTTTGCAGATCGTCCACCACGCTGAAGTTTTCGTTGAAATCGGGGAAGAGTAGCACGGCCAGTTCCAGCCGGCTGCGATTCATTTCCAGTTCCGCTTCCTGCAGATCGCGCTGTTGCTGCTGAGACAGAATCTGGGCCTTGATCACATCGGAGTGGGCCACCTCGCCTCCATGCTCGAGCTTCCGGCTGATATCGAGAAAGTGCTGGCCCTCGGCGCTGGCTCGCTGGGCGGTGGCGTACTTCCGCTGCGCGACGACGAAGTTGTAATAGGCTTGCACCACGGTCACGACCAGGCCGCGGGCTGCAATCTCGGAACGGGCGCGCGCCACTGCCTCCGCGGCACGAGTGCGCCGGTAGTCCGCAATTCCTTGCAGTGAAATATCCTGGTGAACATTGCCTTGGCTGATATATTCATGTACTCCGTTCGCAGCCACAAATCGCCCCGCGGTTGTGCCGTTCCCCTGTGTGTAGAGAAATGCCGCGTCGTAATTGGCGCTGGGCAGCAGGGCAGCCCGGCCTTGCACCCGGTCTTCTTTGGCCAGGCCGTACTCGGTCAGCGCCGCGCGATATTCAGGACTGTTTTTCCGCGCGCGCGCCAGTGCATCCTGCAAGGTCAGAGTCAGCGGAGCGTTGCTCGTGGGCTGATTGGCGACGGTTTCCGCTCCAAGCGTGTTTGTAGTGTTTTGGGCGGTTGCCATCGAAACCAGACCCAGCATCGTGAACACCAACACGAGTCGTTTGCCGAGCGTGCGTCGAGAATCATTTGGCATAGGTTTCACCCTGTACGGCGACAGCCTAACAAACATACTGGCGGAAGGTAGATTAAGAGAAGCTGAATCCAGTTATCATCGAAAGCTTTGGCTACTGCTTTGGCGCGGGAAACTCCACCGTCATGCGGGTGCCTTTACCCGGAACGCTCTCGGCGGTGATATTGCCTCCGTAGGCCTCTACTAGTGCTTTCGCGATAGCCAGCCCTAGGCCAGAACCGCCAGTGGCCCGGGTTCGAGAGGGGTCTCCGCGATAGAAGCGTTCGAAGATATGGGGCAGATCAGTGGCGGCAATGCCCGTGCCATGGTCCTGGAAAACGACCTTTGCACTCTGGTCATCATGCGTGACCGCGACCTCAACCGACGCGCCCTCGGGACTGTAGCGTACGGCATTTTCCAGCAGGTTCATCCACGCCAGTTGCAAGTCTTCAGGGTCGGCGCGGAAGGGAACTGGCCCGTCGGTTGCGAGGTGGATGGCGGTATTGCGCGATTGCGCCAGACTGCGAATTCTCTCCACCGCCTCCTCACACGTGGAATTGATATCGATCACGTCGAGTTCGCGGCGCCGCGCATCGTGCGCCCACTGCTCCGCCCGGGCCAGCCGCAGCATCCATTGCAGAAGTTGCTCCAGCCGGTCCAAGTCCTGCAACGAGGCCTGCAAACCGGTGCGATATTCTTCCGAACTTCGAGAACGCTGTAACAGGGACTGTAAAGTAGATTTCAGCACCGCCACCGGCGTCTTCAACTCGTGAGCGGCGTTGCCTAGAAACTCACGCTGTTGTACGAAGGAACGCTCCAGCCGGGCCAGCATCTGGGTCATGGACTCGGTCAAAGGGCGCAGCTCTTCAATCTCCTCCGCCTCTTTGGGCGGTTGAAGTTGCCAGCTGTGAGTGGACACTTGGGCCGCCTGCTGCGCCAGAGCCTGCAGTGGCGAGAGTCCGCGCCGGATCCCCCACAACGCCAGCCATGCGGTTGCGCCCAGCAGCAGCAGGCTCACCAAAGCAATAAATGCCGCTGCTGCTTTCACCTGCTGCCGCATGTGAATCGTCGGCGAGGCATAGACAATGGTCAGAGTTTGCGGACGGAATGCTTTACCCTCTTCGCGATCCAGAATCGGGACGTGCGACATCTGCAGCGCGTGATAGGGCACGCCGGCCCAGGTGAAATTCCAATGCTGGTTTGGACTGGGCTGGAGTTGGAGGCCGTCTGGCCAGTCTTCGGAACGAGCCACCGGTCCCGTCCGGTCGGCCCAGATTTTGAACTGGTCGGGATGATTCGGGTCAACCGATTCTGGTAGCAGGCTATTGTCGAAGTACACATTCCCGGTAGCATCTTCGGTGTAGCGCACCAGCACGGCTACGCTCATGGCGTGAGCCTGCATCCCCGCATCGAGCGTGGCCAGCAAACGCGAGTAGGTGACCACCACGCCCGTCACCATCAGGCCCACGGTGAGGATAGCCTGCGAGAGTACGACCGTGGCGATGAGCCGCCGTTGAATGGAGTCGCGCCGCATACTCAGTCCTGCAGCATGTACCCCTGGCCCCGCAGGGTGCGGATCAATTGCCGCGACGAGCCTTCATTGAGCTTACGCCGAAGTCCGGAGATATATACTTCAATCACGTTGCTGAACTTCTCCCAGTTGTAATCGTACAGGTGCTCGAGCAGTTCGGTCTTTGAGACCACCGCGCGCGGCCGGTGCGCCAGGTATTCGAGGACGCGGTACTCCATCGCGGTCAGCGTGATCGCTCTTCCTCCCCGCTGCACCGTCCGGTTCACTGTATTCAGTTCCAGATCCCCGATGACCACGACGGGAGAGGGCTGACCCTTGCCGCGTCGGATCAAAGCTTTGGTACGCGCCATCAGTTCGCCCAGATCAAACGGTTTGGTCAGGTAATCGTCGGCCCCGGCATTCAGCAGGGCCACAACCGATTCCTTGTCGTCGCGGGCAGTCAGCACCAGGACTGGGGTATGCTGACCGGACTGCCGAATTCTTCGCAGCAGTTCCATGCCATCTAACTTGGGCAGCATCAGGTCCAGCAGCATGACGTCGTAGGCATTCGTTTCCGCCAGAAACAATCCTTCCTGGCCGTCGGAGGCGGTATCCACAGCGTAGCCGGCGTTCTCACGCAGACTACGGGCGACGTTCTCGGCCAGCCGTGGTTCGTCTTCCACCATCAGCACCCGCATGATGCACCCCTGGCCGTCATTCTACCCGGGACTGTGTCGCTTTTTAGGGTTGAATCCCGCAAGAACACCGATCTGGATGCCTTAGGGAAGGGCGCCACTTCCAGTGGCGACCTAAGTCTGAGAACGGTGCGGCTCTAGCCGGTGCGGTTAGCAATTTAATCCCGCGGCAGAATTCTACCCCCCAAGGCCTTGCGGCTTAAACGGACGACCCGACCCGTTGTGGGACAGAAACTGGCCCACTTCAGGCCAGGTGAGGACCATGTCCAGCACGCAGGGTGGACCAAAACGTAGCATTCACAAGGATTTGTCCTTTCGTGCTTGGGGCGAATCTTTGGCGAAGCAGTTGCTCTTCAGTGTTTCCGACCGCAGCGCCAGCGCGAAGATAGCGCCGAAACCAGAACTAGAAACCAACAACCAACGATCAGCGAGGAAGCGTCATGCTAAACATTGACCACATCAAGATCACGCCGCGCGATGAGCAGGTTTTGCAGCTGCTGATTCAAGGATGCAGCAACAAGGAGATCGCTTCACAGTTGAACATTAGCCCGCGCACCGTAAAACAACATCTACGAACCCTGTTCCTGCGGGCAGGGATACGGGATGGACGGAAACGCGTAAAACTGGCCACCGCCATGTTCGTCAAGGAGCAGATGAAATCATGCAACCCCGTGAACGGCTAACCACAAAAGAACTGCAAGTCGCGGCCTTGGTCTGGGAAGGCCTGACCAACCGTGAGATTGCACGAGCCATTGGCACAACCGAACAGGTGGTGAAGAACTATCTGCGCAACACCTTTGACAAACTAGGCGTCTGGAGCCACCTGGAACTGGCTATTTACGTCGCCGCTCATGGCGGCGCCAGATGGCACGAAGAACTCGGCGCGCCCGCGAGTGACTCAGTGTCCAGGGCCATCGCTCCGCCGGCCTGATTCAGGCTGGAAGAGGAAAAGGCTAAAGGCTGCAAAATCTTGCGGTAGAACTCTGTGCCGCGTTCTGGGCTTTCCTCTAAATTATTGTGGATAAATAACTTAACGAACGATTGCCGGCCTTTCAATTGCTATTCCCAGGCCGGGGCGTGGTCCAAGGATCACCCGGCGCTGTCCCCCAAGCCAGCTAGACGCGACCCCGCGAGGTGGAGATGGCGTACAAGGAAACGTTTTGGATGGCGTGTGACTCAACCGAACAAATGCGGGCCGAATACGGCCCCTTTCACACCCGCGGCGAGGCTGAGCAGGAAGCCCGAAAATTAGGTTTCTGCTACCTGCTGCGCTACGAACACATCATCGGCGACAACGAAGACATTCAGGAAGTGCGCTGCATCTTCATCGAGTTGCCTCTGGGCCCGGTCCCCGTTCCCGCTCGCGCGAGCCGAAAGCTGCATACCCGTTGTGCCACCTGCGGCGAATCTGCGATTCACGATGAAGCCTGGCAGGCTGAAGTCTGGGCTGACATCCACGAGTTTGAACACTCGCGCCACCGGGTGCGCCTTTTCGAGCAAACCCGTGCGGAAGGGTTGAAGGAAATCGCGGATTGGCGAGATACCTGCGCCTGAGACTCGAAACCCTGAAACTTGAGACAAAGAGGCGAAACGATAGTCGCCGGCACGGACTCCTGCAGTCGCGGTGCCAAGTCGCTCGAAACAGCTGCAGCGGCGCCATCTCTTCTCTTGTAGAGCCTTGCCCCGCCTGATGAGGTGAACCCAAAGCGGCTTTTTTGCTAATCTGTTGGCCGTGACTTCGTTCCTCAACAACTTACTCTTCCGGAAAAAACCATGATGCTGGTCCTCTCTGTGCTGTTGGCGCTGGTTCCATTGCTGGGCGTTGCGTGGATCGTGATGAACGGTTTGGTCACCACCGTGGACGGACTGTTCATGTCGCTGATCCTGCTGGCGATGTCGGGCATCGTGGGCTTGAACGTCCTGCTCGAACTGCGCAAGCGCGGCACCGGCGCGGCCAAACCAAAGTTTTCCGGTGCGGTCGCAACGGCTTCTGGCCGGCTCACGCAACGGGGGAAAGTGGAAAGCGTTCAGTTCTACGAATCGGGCGTCGGCGAACCCAACAAGTCCATCGTTAGCCTTACCGACGGTGAGAGTTTCTCGCGCCTGCTGGTGCTGGAGGGGGACATGCGAAACGCTCTGCCAGTAGGGCAGAAAGTGGAAGTCACCTTCCGCAAGGAAAGCGGACATAACGTCCTTATGAACGTGGACTATCCCTAACGCCTGACGAAGTCCCGGCTCCTGCCGTTGGGAGGATTGCAACGCCGGCTACGTCTCTCTGGCGAACTGGGGTTTTTCCGCGCCTGTGGGAGTTGCGCCGTGAGTCATTGAAACAATCCTGGCCTTTTGCCGCTGTGCTTCGTTGTTTCTTGATGCAGCGCGGGCTTTTCGCAGCGGCGCTTCCGATTACGAACGTAACCTTAAAGAAATCTTTTCCGGCTCGCTCCCAGCCTCCATTGCGGTACAAATTCTAAGGACCAGTGTTCTACCAGAGGGACGTCTATGCGCGCTACGGGAGGGGTATTGGCGGAGTCCAGCGAAGACCGCGTCACCCAACCCTCCATGCTGGCCCGCACGGAAGAAATCCAGAAGCAGATTCAGCAGCTCTCTGGGCGCGATCTTCAGCTCTGGTCCATCGGAATTCTGGTGATCCTGGTGTTGACGTCGGGGCTGCTGGCGCTGGTTTTGCCCAATCTGGTTTGGACCCAGCGGGTCATGCACATAGAACACTCCTACCTGCCGCAACTCTTTTTCGGACTGATCTCGCTCATCTTGTTATTCAATATTTACTTGCTGGCGCAAAAGCGCAACCTGAACACCACCCGCCTCGCCCTGATTCGTGAACTGGTTTTGAACGAGCGCCTGGAGAGCCTCTCCCTGATTGACCCGCTTACTCAGCTCTTGAACCGGCGAGCTCTGAATGAGTTGGTTCCCCGGGAGGTAGCACGCTCCAACCGCTTGGGCAGCAGCCTGACTTTCATGGCCATTGACTTGAACGGGTTCAGCGGCATCAGTTCCAAGTTCGGAGCGCTCGAAGGCGATCGGGTTCTGATCGAGTTTGCCAAAATACTAGGGACTGTCTTCCGCGGTGCCGACCTCGCATTTCGTCAGGGCGGAGACCAGTTCCTTATTATGCTGCCCGACACCACCGAAGAGCAGGCGGATTACCCGGTTCATCGGCTCCTCCGGGAAGTAGATCAGTGGAACCTGGCCAGCAAGAAAGACTACGAACTCTCGTTCAACTGGGCCCTGGCCCCTTACGTCACCGGCTCCGACGCCGAGGATGTCCTGCGCGCCGTAGACCGCAAGATGTATTCCAAAAAGCACAAGCTCACGCCGGTGTTCTAAGGAGTTCTGCGCCTGTTGCATCAGAAGGTCCTCTGCTCGCGAGAAATGTTGATTGCAGGACAAGCTGAGCTATGATCCTCCGGGAGTTGTGACCGTGAGTTCTCAGCTTCGATGGCTGGCCTCGGTGCTGTTCTTTGTTTCGGCTACTGTGGGCGCTGTTCGCCTTGCCTCAGCCAGAGAATCACAATGGATCGAAATCCGATCTCCTCATTTTTCCGTGGTGACCGATGCCGGGGAAAAGCGCGGACGAGAGACCGCCATGCGTTTCGAGCAGATGCGGGCCGTGTTTGGCACTCTTCTGACGAAAGTAAATGTAAACATTCCCATACCTCTGCAGATCGTGGCCTTCCGCAATGCCAAGGAATTTCGACAGTTTGCGCCCTTGTGGAATGGCAAGGCGGTTCAGCTGGCGGGACTATTTCAGGGCGGCGAGGACCGCAGCTTTATCATGCTCGACATGTCGGTCGAGAATCCCTGGACCGTGGTTTTCCACGAATATGCCCACCAGCTCATGAACGGCGTTCTGACCGCGAGAGTTGACCCCTGGTTTGAAGAGGGATTTGCTGAGTACTTCTCGAGTATAGAAGTTGACAGTAAGGAGGCTCGAGTCGGCAAGATTCCCGAGTATGACTACCGGATATTGCAGCAGGACGGCATGATGAAGGTTGCCGATCTTTTCAAGGTCCCGCAGGATTCTTCAACCTACAATGAGAACGGCAGCCACCGGACGGTCTTCTACGCGGAATCCGGTATGCTCGTGCACTATCTCTACGACAACGATCTGGTGATCAGGCTTTCCAACTACTTCGGCTTCAAGATCGACAAGAGCGTGCCAGTCGAAGATGCCATCCAGCAAGCCTTCGGCTTCAGTGCCGCTCAATTCGATAAGGTCCTGCGCAATTATGTTAGCCAAGGCCGATTCAAGTACTATCCCATGCCGACTCCATCCAACATTGACAGCAAAGACTATCTGGCCAAGCCGCTGAGCCCCGCCGATAGCAGCGCGGTATTGGCGGACATCCATCTGCACTCGCGTGATTATCATGAGAAAGCGATCGCCGAATTCCGGGAAATCCTGAAGACCGAGCCGAACCATGCGGCCGCCTGTCGTGGTCTGGGTTACGCCTACTTGCAGAAACAAGATTTTGCGCAAGCGGGCGAATACTTCAAACGCGCGGCCCAGGCGGACTCCAAAGACCCGCGCGTGCACTATTATTCGGCGCTGTTGATGAGCCGCGACGGGTCGTTCGCCAACCATTCTGATTTGCCGCAAATGACCAAGGAGCTTGAGACTGCCATCGACCTCGATCCCGGCTTTGCCGATTCCTACATGCTGCTGGCATTCGCCCAGACGTACGCTGGGGAGCCAGCCAAGGGCCTCGTCAGCATGAAGAAGGCGGTTTCTCTCAGTCCCCGCAACGAGAATTACCAGTTCAATCTGGCGCAGATGTATTTGAACAACCAAAAACCAGATGAGGCAATCGCGTTATTGCAGGCTCTGCAGAAGAGCAGCAACCAGGAAGTTACGCAACGGGCTGGCCAGTCGCTCGCCCAGGCTCAGCAATACAAGGCATCCATGCAGGCGAATCATGCGAGAGGGTCCATCGCCGCGCAAGAAATCGACAGTGGTGCGCGCGGCGGGTCGATACAAATCGGGAGAGTTTCGACCACCGGTGAGGCTGCGCAGGCGATCCCGGCTCAAGTGCCTCTCAAATTTCTGAAAGGCACAATCCTGAGCGTGGATTGTTCCTCTCCGCCCATAGCTACGCTGAGGGTTCGCTCCGGAGCGAAAACCTGGAAGATGCAGGTGCCGGATAGCAAGCACACGCTGGTGATTGGCGCGGACGAGTTTTCCTGCTCCTGGAACAAACAAGCAGTGGCGCTCAACTATCGCGAGACCGGCGACGCAGCCGGGAGCGTGGTCTCGATCGAAGTGCAGTAAGCAGGTTGGTGGAGAAACTTTCCTATATCAGCATATCACCCCAAAATGGGAGCGGGCCGGGGGGCGGGATTTCTCTGCTGGTGAAGCTGTGTGTGCGCCCCAAGAAACCCTGCCCAAGCGGCAGCTTGGACCAGGCAGCCTCGAGAGTAGTCGTCCAGGTGTTGCTGTTGAGGAAATTGATCGGGCTACCAAGACCGAGCGCGTATCCGCAAACAGGCTAGTTGCTGCCGGTTCCTAAAAGCCTCTAGCTGCTGAACTACGAAGCGACAGGGGGACGGCAAAAATAGCAATGGGAAATCGCTGTCAATGGGGGCGTCAGATTTCTGTGGACAACAACGCGAATTGGGTCAGTCAAACTTTCGCGACGCCGGATTGCTGGCTCTTGTGGCTGAAGTCTGACGCGTATTCGGGTGTAGTCGGAATAGCGACCCCTTCGACTGACGAACTTCTTCCTGCTCTTTGAGCTGATCTTTGATTTGGCACAAAATTGAATATGACTTCAGCGAACGGAAAGGGGGGAAGTACGGAGCAGTCCTGCTTGATAATTATTCACTCACGCGACGGCTGGCCGCGATTGCGACAAATGGAATAGCTTCCATTCAGCTAGTCGCGGCGGGACAAGGCACCAGCTGCTTCACTATCCACCAGCCAAACCAATCTTCCGTTGTTCGGACGTACTTGCTGCGAAGGCAGATGGGCGCTGCTGTCCTCCAGCACCTGGTGAAGAATGGGGGCTTTATCGGGCCCGCTGGCCAGGAAGATCACGCATGCTGCCGCGTTGAGAACCGGGAAAGTGAAGGTGATGCGGTGGGTCTTGAACTTTTCCACCCAGTTGGCGACAACCAGGCGATGGCGTTCGTTCAACGCGGAGCTCTCGGGAAAAAGGGAAGCGGTGTGCCCGTCGGCTCCGAGGCCCAAGAGGATCAGATCAAAGCGGGGGAACTTGCCCGATGAGAGGTGAAAGAATTGTTTAAGGGTTTGTTCGTATTGCCAGGCCGCAGCCTCCGCGTCTTTTTCCTCGGCGTGAATACGGAAAATATTCTCCGGTCGCACTGGGACCTTTGACAGCAGCACTTCGTGGGCCATGCGGTAATTGCTGTCGGCGTGGTCCGGCGGTACGTGACGCTCGTCGCCCCAGAAGAGGCAAATCTTGTCCCACGGGAGGGACGGCGTGGTTGCCAGGAGCCTATAGAGACTCTTCGGGGTTGAGCCGCCAGAGAGGGCGACTGTGAATCTTCCCTGGGCGCGCACAGCCTCGGAGGCTTGAACCACGAACTCCGCGGCTGCAGCCTCAAACAATTCCTGCGAACTTTTCAGAATGCGAATTTCCGGTGGAGACGGCATTTTGTTTCGCTTAAGAAGTGGCTTTGACCTGAGCGCAACGCGCAGCGCCCAGCAGCGCAATCTGGTCATTGGTGATTACCATCACCGGCATGGATTCGAGCAGCGCCTGCATCCTGCCTTTGCCGGTGAACGCCTGCATGAACAATGGTCCGGAAAGTTTGGTGAGCATCTTCGGGGCGATGCCTCCGCCCAGGTAAACTCCGCCCGTGGCCATGATCTTGAGCGCAAGATTGCCGGCCTCGGCTCCATAGATGGAAACAAACAAGTCGAGTGCCTGCTCGCACAGCGAGCACTTGTTGTCCATGGCGGCGCGGGAAATTGCCGCCGCGGGGTCGGCGTGGGCCATCTCGTCGGTCAGCCACTGCGCGGGTGCGCCGCGGCCGGTGTCGCGGAGAAAATTAAAAACATTGACCAGACCCGGGCCGGAAATAATTCGTTCATAGCTGACATGGCCGAAGCGGATGCGAAGATAGGTGAATAGCTCAACCTCCAGCGGATTTCGCGGGGCAAAATCTCCATGGCCGCCCTCACTGGCGAAAACATGGTGCCGCGAGCCATCCCAATACATCCCGGCCTCGCCCAATCCGGTGCCAGCCGCGATCACCGCCTGATTGCCGACGGGTTGTGGCTTGACGTGGTTGAGCGCAACCACATCTTTGGCATCGAGCGCGGGAATACCCCAGGCGTTGGCCTCGAGATCATTGATCAGGAAAGCTTTCTTAATTTTGAGTTCGTCCGCCAGACGTTGGGATTCGATGATCCAAGGAAGGTTGGAAGCTTCCACTCGGCCGTTACGGACCGGACCGGCGATGCCGAAGCAGGCAGTGTCGGGACTCAGATTTGCCGTATCAACAAATTTGGCTACGATCTCGTCCAGGCCCGAATACTCACGGCTGGGAAAGATGGAAGCGGAAACCAAACTGAAGCGGCCATTCACAACCTCGAAGAATGCCAGCCGTGCGTGGGTGCCACCGATGTCGCCTGCCAGAATCATTTCTCGAAGTTCCTCCAGTGGCGGCCGTCACGCTCCAGCAAATCTTCCGCTTCTTTGGGGCCCCAGGTGCCGGCCGCGTAGTTGGGAAAATTGCGTGGGGGCAGCGCTTTCCACACGTCCAGCACTGGGCTGACGACGCACCAGCCGGCTTCCACCATGTCGGCTCGCTGAAACAGGGTGGCGTCTCCGATCATGCAGTCGTGCAGCAAGCGCTCGTAGCCGGTGCTGGGCTGAGACCCGAAATAGTCGGAATATTCAAAGTTCATGTCGACAGCGCCCAGACGCATGGCCGGCCCCGGCACCTTGGCGGCAAAGCGGAGAGAAATACCTTCTTCCGGTTGAATGTGCAGCACCAGCTGGTTGGGCATCAGATTCTCTACCGGGGTATCGCGGAACAGAACAAAAGGAGCACGGCGGAACTGGATGACTATGTGGGTGCTGCGTCCGGGCAGGCGTTTGCCAGTGCGGAGATAGAAAGGAACGTCTGCCCAGCGCCAGTTATCGATCTGCAGCTTCATGGCTACAAAGGTTTCGGTCCTGGAATCTGCGGGAACGCCCGGCTCACTGCGATAGGCGGGCACGCGCTCTCCGCCGATGATGCCCTCGCCATACTGACCGCGAACCGTCCGGGTTAACACGTCTTCCGAACTCATAGGCTGGATGGCGTGCAGAATTTTGCCTTGCTCGTCGCGGACGGCATCGGCGCGAAAAGACACTGGCGGCTCCATCGCCGTCAGGCTGATGAGCTGCATGATGTGGTTGGGCACCATGTCGCGCAGGGCGCCGGCCTTGTCGTAATAGCCGCCGCGCATTTCCACTCCTACCGTCTCCGCCACCGAGATCTGGATGTGATCGATGTAGCGCCGGTTCCAGATAGGCTCGAAGATTCCGTTGGCGAAGCGCAGAGCCAGAATGTTCTGTACGGTCTCTTTACCCAGGTAGTGATCGATGCGGTAGATTTGCTTTTCTTCGGCCACCCGCAGCAATTGCTGGTTCAGCAGCCTGGCAGATTCGAGATCGTGTCCGAAAGGCTTTTCGATGACAACCCGCCGCCAATGCTGGTTGTCTTGTTGCATGAGGCCGACGGCAGCCAATTGTTCGACCGCCGGGCCGAAGAAATCCGCCGCGGTGGCCATGTAATACATGTGATTGCCGTGGGTGGAGTGGTCCTTGTCTACCTTGTCGAGCAAATCCTTCAGCTGCAGATAAAGATTCTTGTCGCTGAGATCGCCGCTCAGATAGTGCATGCGGCGGATAAACCATTCCCAGATGTCGGCCTCCACCTTGCCGGTGGCAAACTGCTTGATGTCTTCCGAAACTCTCTTTCGGTAATCCTCCGTGGACATGGGCGAGCGCGCCACTCCGATCACCGCGAACTCGCGCGAGAGCAATTGGTTTTGCGCCAGATTGTAGAGGGCTGGGATGAGCTTGCGCCGGGTGAGGTCGCCGCTTGCCCCGAAGATCACCATGGCGCAGGGGTCGCCCGGCCTTCCGATCCGCGGTTCTATCGCGGGCATCACGTCAGTCTGGTCCATGGGTCGGTCTGGGCTCTTTCTTTTCGCTCGAACTCTTTCTGGATTCGTGCCGGGAGACGTAGCAAGCTACGTCTCTACGCTCTGACCTTTTATGCCCTCTGCTTCGCGGCAGCGGCGGGCTCGACGTGACCGCCGAACTTTTGACGCATCGCCGAAAGCATCTTTTCCGCAAAGGTATGTTCCTGCCGCGAGCGGAAGCGGGTATACAGTGCCGCCGAAAGAACTTCGGCCGGGACCGCTTCGTCAATGGCTGCCTGAATGGTCCAACGGCCTTCGCCGGAATCCTGAACGAAACCGGTGTACCCGGAGAGCGTGGGATTCTCGGCCAAAGCCATGGCGGTCAGATCGAGCAGCCACGAACTTACGACGCTGCCACGACGCCACACCTCGGCGATGTCGGGCAAATTCAGGTCGTAGCGATGCTCTTCCGGCACTTCCTGGCTGGTGGCGTTACGGAAGATGTCAAAGCCCTCGGCGTAGGCCTGCATCAGTCCATATTCAATTCCGTTGTGAACCATTTTCACGAAGTGTCCCGCGCCCGAAGGGCCGCTGTGGATGTAGCCATCCTCGGCGGTTCCGGGCAGCTTTTCGCGGCCGGGAGTGCGAGGGATATCACCACGACCTGGAGCAAGCGTTTTGAAAATCGGATCGAGTTGCTGCACAACTTCTTTCGGTCCTCCGATCATCATGCAGTAGCCGCGCTCCAGACCCCAGACGCCACCGCTGGTGCCTACGTCGACGTAATGAATGCCCTTTTCTTTGAGCTGAGTGGAGCGACGAACGTCATCTTTGAAATAAGAATTGCCGCCATCGATCAGGATGTCTCCCGCCTGCATGCGCTGGGCCAGCGCCTGCACAGTCTGCTCGGTGGGAGTGCCGGCCGGTACCATCAGCCAGGCGATCCGGGGCTTGCCCAGTTTGCTGACAAAATCATCGAGCGAAGCCGAGGCGATCGATCCCTCACCCGCCATCTTCTTTACGTTGTCGGCGCTCAGGTCGGTGACCACGACTTCATGTCCACCGCGCATCAGACGCCGTGTCATGTTGGCGCCCATCTTGCCCAGACCGACCATTCCCAGTCGCATAATTCGCTCCTTGTCCATATTAAATCGTTTCTCTACATCGTGCAGGCTACTGCCGTGGTTCAAGCTTAAACCAGTGCAGTATACCGGGTGGAAGGTTAGTCCAGCGCTTGATGGAACGCCGCCGACAATTTGGCCAAGCCGGACGCGAGGTCTTTGCCCAGATGCACGCGCAACGCCCGGCGACCGCGCTCGGCGAGCACCTGAAAGTCTCCCCGGGCCTGCGCAGCCTTGACGACTCCGAACGTGTACTTCTGCCCGGGTACCGGCAAGTCCGCCGCATCGTCGCAAGTGACCTGCAGAATGACCCCGCTGTTGGGGCCACCCTTGTATGCCTGACCAGTGGAATGAAGGAATCGCGGGCCGAATTCCAAACAGGTCGCCACCCGCTTTTGGTCACGCAGGGCATGACGCAACTGCTGCAGAAGGGTTTCATGCTCGGCGTTCATCTGGATATAGGCAAGCAGGGCGAAATAATCGCCGGCGCCCGCGCGCTTGATGTGAGCGCGGAGATATCCCACCAAGGATTTGTCGCTGCCGGCGGCTTTGGCCAGGGCCTCGGCATTTTTGGAATCTGTAAACAGCTGTATGCCGCCGTCTTCCAGAACCGGGCTTTCTGCGGGCAGGGAACCCGTCTTCTCGTATTCCGTGGTCAGGCTGCGAGTGGCAATCTTGCTGGCTTCGACGTCGGGCTGGTTGAAGGGGTTGATGCCGATGAGGGATCCGGCAACGGCCGTGGCGATTTCCCAGCGGAAGAATTCCTGGCCCAGGTCGTAAACGTCACCGACCAGGATGCGAACCACGGGCTGCCCGGCTCTTTCCAGGGCTGCGACCTTGCCTTCCTGGGCTTTATCTGAGTCGGAACTCAGACGCACGTAGGCGAACAGGCGGTCATGACCGTAAACATCGGGCACACCAGGTTGTTCGCGGTCCACCGGGACAATGCCCTTGCCCTGCTTGCCAGTGGATTCTGCCACCAGCTGTTCCAGCCACGCGCCCAGCGCTGACAGTCCGGGCGAGGTAAGGATGGTGAGCTTGTCGCGTCCGTTGTGGGCTGCGGTTCCGAGGATGATTCCGAGCAGGACTCCAGGGTTCTGTTCGACCGGGACGCCGGCCCCGCAAGCCTCGACCATTGCCTGGGTGCGGCCGAGGAAGCGCTTCATATCCAATCCCATCAGCCCAGCGGGGACAACACCGAAGTTCGAGAGCGCGGAATAGCGGCCGCCGATGCTGGCCAGGCCGAAGAAAATGTGGCGGAAGCGATCGGCCTGGGCGACCTGCTGCATTTTAGATCCCGGATCGGTGATGGCGATAAAGCGGCTGCCGACTTTGTCCGCCCCGACCGTTTGTTTCGCCCGCTCGAAGAAGTATTGCTTGAAGATGTTTGGTTCCAGCGTGGTGCCGGACTTGCTGGAAACGATAAACAAAGTCTTAGCCAGATTTACTTTGTTCTCGAATGCCTTGATTTGCGCAGGATCGGTGGAATCGAGAACATGTAGTTCGGGGAAGCCGTCTATGTTGCCGAAGGTTGACTTGAGCACGTCCGGGCACAGACTGGAACCGCCCATGCCCAGCAGCAGGATGTCGGTGAAGTTTTCTTTTTTTACGTCGGCTACCGCCGTGCGCAGTTGGTCGCCGTGCGCGATCTGATCCGCGGTGATATCGAGCCAACCCATCCAGTTGGCTTCGTCGGTGCCGGTCCAGAGCGAGGCATCGTGCTGCCAAAACCGGCGGACCTTGTCGCCGGCGCGCCAATCATCAATATTGGCCTCGACCGGGCCAGCCAGAGACTCGGGCGTTCTGTAGGTTTGCAAGCTTGCTTTGGCGCTCATTTCGATTTTGTGCTCTTTTCTACTGCCTCAAGAAGCTTGCCGAAAGCTTCGGCGAAGAGGCGGACTCCGTCGTCGGTGAGTTTGTCGGTCACTTCTTTCATGGAAATGCCGAGTTTGGCGACGGCATCCATGGTCCGATGGGCCTCTCCTACATTTTCGGTAAGGCTTGCGCGCGGGATTCCGTGGTCACGGAAGGCTTCGAGGGTGGCAGGCGGAATCGTGTCCACTGTATCCGGTCCAATCAGCTCTTCGACGTAGAGCACATCGCGGTAGGCGGGGTTCTTGGTGCTGGTGCTGGCCCATAGTACGCGTTGCGTCTGCGCCCCCTTGGCGGCCAGCACCTTCCAGCGATCGGTGGCAAAGATGCCCTGATATTTTTGATACGTCTGCTTGCCGTTTGCGATCGCGACTTTGCCCTGGACGCTCTTCAATTGCTCCTGCTCGAGTGGGTCTTTGGAAGACTTGAGACGAGCGTCGATAATGGAGTCCACCAGGGAATCAATGCGGCTGATGAAAAAGCTGGCCACGCTGGCCATCCGGCTGACATCGCCCCCCCGCGCGCCGAATTGCTCCACCCCCGCGATGTAGGCTTCCGCCACCTTCACGTAGACTTCTTGCGCGAAGAGCAGGGTTACGTTGACGTTGATGCCTTCGCTGATGGCCTGCTGGAAGGCTGGGATGCCCTCCGTGGTGCCGGGAATCTTGATCATTACATTCTCGCGCCCCACCGTCTTCCACAGTCTTCGTGCCTCTTCGATCGTGCCTTTAGTATCACGGGCGAGGTAGGGCGATACTTCGAGGCTGACATATCCGTCGCGCCACCTCGAGCTTTCATACACGGGCCGCAGAAAGTCGGCAGCGTCCTGAATGTCGCGGATGGCCAGAATCTCGTAGCGTCCCTTGGCATCGAGATCGGTTCGCGAGCGCAGCGAGTTCAGCAGATCGGCGTACAGCGTGCTGCCCGTGATTGCCTTCTCAAAGATGGCCGGGTTGGACGTCATCCCCCGGAGGCCATCTTCCTCGATCAGGCGCTTCAGTTCGCCGCTGGTGAGCAGATCGCGGCGGATGTAGTCCAGCCAGACTGACTGCCCGAAGTTAAGCAAATCTTTGAGGGGATTGGTTTTTTTTGCGGTTTCAAGAACTCCTACAGGTGGCATAAGGGACCTCTTTTCTTGATCAATCAGTCATCAGTCATCAGTCATCAGTTCTCAGTTCCTAGCAGGACCGGCCAGTTGCGTTGTCCTGACGACCGACGAGTGACGACTGCTATTTCCCAATTGCTTTTCGGGCCGCCGCGACTACGTTCTCGGTGGTGAAGCCGAACTTCTTCTGCAAATCTTTGATCGGGGCCGAAGCTCCGAATCTGCGCATCCCTATTACTGCCCCGGTTGGGCCAACATATTGCGACCAGCCGAAAGTAGATGCCTGCTCCACCGCAACCCGCGCTTTGACGTCGGGCGGCAGGACTTGCGCCTTGTAATCTTCACTTTGATGCTCAAAGAGATTCCATGAAGGCATGCTGACCACACGGGCCTTAATACCTTCAGTTTTCAGTTGTTCGTAAGCACTGACGCACAACCACACTTCCGTTCCGGTTGCCATCAAAATGACTTCTGGTTTGTCCTCGGCGCTGCCGGCCAGGATGTAAGCTCCCTTGGCGACCCCCGCCGCGGCGCCATATTTCGAGCGGTCAAAGGTGGGGACAGCTTGCCGGCTTAGCACGATGGCTGCAGGTTCGTGCTGCAACTGCATGATGACTTTCCACGCTTCCACTACTTCGTTGGCATCCGCCGGCCGGATCAGCATCAGGCCCGGCATAGCACGCAGTGACGCCAATTGCTCGATTGGTTGGTGCGTAGGACCGTCTTCTCCCAGACCAATGGAATCGTGGGTGAAGACGTAAATGGTGGGAAGTTCCATCAGCGCGGCCAAGCGGATCGAGGGGCGCATGTAATCGCTGAAATTAAAAAACGTGCCGCCGAAGGCCCGTATTTTGGACACTGCCATGCCGTTCAAAGCCGCGGCCATACCATGCTCACGCACTCCGAAGTGCAAGTTGCGTCCACCGTAGCTGCCGCCCTGGAAGTCTCCGGCGCCGTCAAACTTGAGGCGGGTCCTGTCGGAGCCTGCCAGATCGGCCGAGCCGCCCACCATCCAGGGCAAATTCTCCGCAACTGCATTCAAGACTTTTCCCGAACTTTCGCGAGTGGCGAGGCCTTTGGCGTCGGCTGGGAACGTTGGCAAACTCTTGTCCCACCCATCGGGAAGCTCGCGGTGCTGCATAAGTTTGATTTGGTCGGCGAGCTGGGGAAATTTCTTTCCGTAGTCGGTGAACAGTGTTTCCCACTTCTGGCGTAGCTCACCGCCCCGCTTGCCAATTCCGTTGCGGAAGGTTTCCAGCACTCCGTCAGGCACCAGGAATTTCGCGTCTTCGGGCCAGCCGTAGAACTTCTTTACCAGCCGGACCTCTTCTTCGCCCAGGGGCTCGCCGTGAGCCGCGCTGGTGTCCTGTTTATGGGGCGAGCCATACCCGATGTGGCTGTTGACTCGGATCAGAGTCGGCCGGTCGTTGGTCTGAAGGAAACCTTGATAAGCCTGGGCCAGCATTTGCAGATCATTCGCGTCGGTGACATGCTCTACGTTCCAGCCGTAGGCTGCGAAACGTTCTCCTACATCCTCAGTGAATGAGACGTTTGCAAGACCATCCAGCGTGACGTGGTTTTCGTCGTAAATCCAGCAGAGGTTGGACAACTTGAGATGGCCCGCCAGCGATGCTGCCTCGCTGGCAACACCTTCCATCATGTCGCCATCCCCGCAGACGGCATAGACGTTGTAGTTGAAGATCTCAAATCCAGATTGGTTGTAGTGTGCTGCCAGCCACTTTGCCGCAATGGCCATGCCGACACTGTTCCCTACCCCCTGGCCGAGAGGGCCGGTCGTGGTTTCTACACCTGCGGTCCACCGGTACTCGGGATGTCCTGGGGTCTTGCTGTCGAGCTGGCGAAATTCCTTGATCTCATCCAGCGTGACCGCGAATTCACTGAGGCGTTCGTACTCGGGATTCACGCCGCGTACTTCCGCCAGGTACAGCATGGCGTATAGCAGCATGGAGGCGTGGCCGTTCGATAGCACAAAACGATCGCGGTTGGGCCAAACCGGATCCGCCGGATCGTAGCGCAGGAATTGCTGCCACAAGCAGTAGGCCACCGGCGCCAGTGCCATGGGCGCTCCCGGATGTCCCGAGTTTGCCTGCTGCACCGCATCCATCGCCAAGGTGCGGATGGTGTTAATGCACAGCATTTCCAATTGCTTGCCGGTCGCCAAAGTTTGCTCACTCACTGCCATGGAAGCCCCCTACCTTTTCGAGGGTATGTCAATTCACTCACCCGGATGAAAGTGCAAGCTTGCTTAATAGCGTTTTGAGGAACGGGAAGTTCCCGTACCGCCCTTTGCCAGTCTATCAATTTCTCCCGAGCCGTGTCGCCGGTAACGTCTTGTCCCCCCGTTTGCGTGGGACTTGTTCCATTTTGAGGTTTGCAATTGCCATTTTGGGCGAATCGGAGGGCCTCACTAGACGGCAACGCTTTCATTTCCACGGAAGTAATCTTTCCGAAGCAACCTAGGTAAGCTGGGAAGCGGAAGCTTCGCAGCCGGCCGCCAATTTGGCTCATAGGAGTCCGGTGGCCTGCGCGGCTGCTCCGCGAAGCGAAGCAGCAACCCGCTCAGGGTGACAACAGCATTCCCAAAAGCTTTTGATGGATGTGTTTAATATTGTTTAATTAGATGGTCGAAACGAGTCTAACGTTTCATTTGCGCCAGATAGCCGTTATCGGTGTTGTAGCCCCTGGTGGTGCTTTCGACGAATTTGAGAAAGTGGCGCAGGTTTTCGCGTTCCGTGGGCTCAAGCTCGGAGAATTTAATACGAACGCCGAACGATGGACTGCTCTTGGTAACGATTCCGGTTAGAATCAGGCCCTTGATCCAGATCTTTCCATTGGCCAGCCAGAGACCGATTTCTACGCCTACTCCGGAAGGCACGGGCGTGGCAGTCTCGACGAAGCATCCGCCGAGTCCGGTGTTGGCTAGATTTCCCCAGACCGGGACGGCCGAGTTACTCAGACGTAGTTCGACCGCTACAAAGCACTTCATGCGGGTGTGGCGGCGACGGTCCTGGTTTGAGGCAGGCGTAAATATGTCTGGTTCGAAAGGTGGGCTGGCCGCCGGGCTGATCGCCACCGGCGGAGCGGGCGCCGACTGAACGACCGGGGCCGCCGGCGTCACCGCCTGAGTTCCGAGGGCTTTAGAGACAGCGGGCATTTTTGCCGCCTCGCCTCTGATGTTGCGCATCGCTTCCAGCAGGGCCTGGTCACGTTTGTCAGGCGCAGCTTCGCGATAAACCTGGAGCAACTCTCCGAGATGACTTACCAGGGAAGGATCGGTCAACAGCTGCGTCCAATCCGCACCTGTGCCGGAATACTTGGAGTCGCCCATAAGATTGCAAATGTTCCGCGGAAACTTTGGTTATGCCTCCACTAGATTGAAGCAGGATGCGCGCTTGAACAAGATGACTATAGTCATCTAGGGTGGTGACGCCGGGGCGTTGCCCTAGTCTCGACTCTCGATAAAATGTGAGAGAGGCGGTGGGGGAGCGAAAGAAGGACGCCAGCGAGAGGGACCATGAAAATTCTGGTCGTTGAGGCGGAAGAAACTGTCCGGAACGTTATGGGCGTCATGCTCAACCGGCTGGGCTACAAGGTCGCGCTGACATCGAAATGCGATGAGGCGTTCCGCAGTTATTGCGACGACGGGCCTTACGATGTGGTTCTGATAGCGATGAAATTCATGCGCGGTTCCGGGGCGGGTGGCGCCAAATTCGTTGAAGATCTGTTGCAGAAGAATCCTCGACAACACTATGCCTTTGTCACGGGATCTCCGGTTCTGCGTAAGCCTTTTTCATTACAGGATTTGGACGATTTTATGGGCGCGTTCCGACGTCCCGCCGACAGCCGCTTCGGCTAGATCCTGGCTGCTGCCGGGGGGGAGCGCGGCGATCGATTCGCCGGCCTTAGACAGAATCTTTACTAACTCATACAAGAACGTCTGGCCTTCATAAAACGATTGCACGCTCATGCGTTCATCCCGTCCATGGAAGCGAAGGTCGTTCCGGTCCATGAAGAAGCCCTGGACGCCGTAAGTCGGAATGCCTGCAGCCCGCAACGATTTTCCGTCGGTTGCGCCCATGACCATGGTTGGAACCACCGGCACGCCCGGCCAGAGCTGGCTCGTGACGTGGCTTATGGTGTTGAGTACATCCGGGCGCATCGGGGAAGCAGGTCCTTTGCTCGGGTCGCCAACCACCCTAACAGTGACCTAGTCGTCCGCCATCACTTTTTGTAATGCGTTCCGCACGTATTCAAGCGAGTCTTCAGGCAGTACCCGGCAGTTCACGTTCGCGGCCGCGAGCTGCGGCAATGCATTCATCGCGTGACCGCCTTCCAGTTGCGTCGCTACGCAAGTGGTGCGAAGCGTGGCGTTCCACGCCGGAGACGCGGCCGCCACTCGCTGCATGGCTTCCTGCGATCCCTCGGGAACCTTCGCCAGATCCTCGCTCACCGGACCGGTTTCAATCTTTGCCATTTTCTGGAAATATGCCGCCGTTACCTCGTTCGTCTTTAACGGGAAACCGAAGTGCGAGAGCCGCTCCAGAGCGCCGGCGAGATGGTATATGGCATTGTCCGGCACAGGGAGCGAACTGTGGCCGCCTTTATTGCGCACTTCAAAGCGGAAATTGATGGCGTATTTCTCGCTAACCTGCAGGTCGTTTGAGATCTTCCTGCCCGCGTCGGATTCGCCCCAGCCGCCCTCGTTCAGAGCCAACTCTGCATCGATCAGTTCGCGATGGTTCTTGATCAGCCAATCAACGCCGTTGTAAGGGCCACCGCCTTCTTCGTCCGCTGTGAGCGCCACGATGATATCGCGGTGGGGCTTGAAGCCCTCTCGCCGGTAACGAATCAGGCTCGCGATCCAAACCGCAGCTTGCGCCTTGTCGTCGCTGGTGCCGCGCCCATAAAAGAAACCATCGCGCTCAATCAGCTGAAACGGGTCCATGCTCCAATCTTCGCGCTTGGCTTCCACAACATCGGTGTGGGCGAGAAGCAGGAGCGGCTTGCGGCTGCCCGTTCCGTGATAGCGGACCACGAGATTCGCCTTGTTTGGATTTGCTCCGCCCACAAAGATGTCCGCGTCGGGAAATCCAGCAGCTCGTAAGCGAGCTGCCGCTGCCTCGGCGACTGGAGTGGTCGAGCCGGTGGTGAAGCCGGACCGAATTTCGACAAATTCCTTGTAGATATCGTGGGCGAGTTGCTTGTCCGCTTCCGGCGGCATGGTCTGGGCAGCCAGAGGAACGGCACAGAAAAATAAGGTGAAGACGAGTCGGAGCATGGGGCATCTTGCGATAGTGACAGCACAGGGGGAAGGGTGGACCAGCAATACACCGCCAACAATCAAGACGTTGTTGTCGGAGAATTGCATGGTTCATCCAACACTGCCGGACACGACCGGAAATGGAACCCGGTTCAGTTGGAGACCGAGGCAGCGACGATCTGCCAGCGATTGTTCTTTTTCAGCCAGACGCGCATGAACTTTAGCGTGGCGCTGGATTGGGGACCTTCATAAGTTCCCTGGCAGGTCACGATGGCTGCGACGCCGTGATCGAGGATCCTCATGTCGCTCATCTCAACCCGAGTAAACTTCGGCCCTTCCCGGGCTGATGAGCTTCGACGACTTTCGATTTGGCAAACAAGGGTTGGCCGCCCTGAGAGACGAGCACCGCATCGTCAGCCAGCACTTCCTCGAAAAAGTTTGGGTCAGGACCCAGTTCGGCTAGCCGCAAACGTTCTTCGAGCGCAGCAATTTCACCTTGAACGGTACTCAAAGGGACCTCCTAACGATTATGCTCGCCAATCACCACCAGACTGTTCGACGAGGGTGAAGGCTAAAGTTTCGCTCTTAGGCGTACAAAGTTCTCGACGGAGTGTAAGCCCTGACCTCGTGGTAAGGAATCGGACATATTCTGTAATCTTGCTGAGTGTTTGCCGTATTCCGAAGGGACAGCTAGAGTTCTTGCTGCCAAAGCCGGCAAAACATCTAAACTAGAAATACGCACTTCGCAAACGAATGTTCTTCATCCCAGTTTCGGGCTACGAATGCACATGAAAGACCAGAAGCTACGGGCTAGTTCCGCGTCGGCGCGGATTTTTCTTCTCTCGCCGGCCGATATCGCGGGAATTCGAGCTGCGCGAATCATACATGACTCCGCAGACTCCGAGTTAGCCCGGCGTTTGCGTGGGAAGGGTGCGCCACTGGGCGAGGTATTTAGTTTCATCAGCGGACTTTATTTTCGCGGCAAATGGGCTTACGCGCAGAAGTTCGCCGAGGTCCCGTACCTTGGTCCCAGTGTGTTTGTAATCACCGCCCGCGGCGGGCTAGTGCCCCCGGAGACCCTGGTAACCCTGGACCGATTGAAAGAAATTTCGTCAATCGATATCGATCCTACCGACGCCTCCTACCTCGCTCCTCTTCAACGGGATTCGCGGATCCTTTCAGAGTTGTCCGGGGCGGCAGCCCAGATCGTTCTGCTGGGCAGCATTGCGACCTCAAAATACGTGGAGCCTCTGCTCGGCCTTTTTGGGGAACGGCTGTTCTTTCCCGCTGAATTCGCGGGCCGCGGAGACATGAGTCGTGGCGGCCTCATGCTACGGTGCGTGCAGTCCGGCGTGCAGCTCACCTATTTGCCACTGGCGAACGCGGTGCGCCACGGTCCCAAGCCCCCTAAACTACCTCCGCTCACCCGGCGACCCCCACAACCGTCGGGTCGCAAGTCAGAAGAAGAATATGGCGGTCTTGATTCACGGGGGGCCACGGCTGATGGTCACTGAGCCAAATCTGCTTCCGAAGGTCGCTTTGGGACGGCACAGCTCCTCGGAATCCATCAACTTGGAGAACTATCGATCGTGGGTTGGAGACCAACTGATCGACGAGATCCGCGCGCTCAGTAAGAGTTTGCAAGGGCTGCGGATTTGTCAGATAAACGCTACCGCAGCTGGGGGCGGAGTTGCGGAGCTGTTGAGCCGGCTCATCCCGGTCCATCTGAACCTCGGCATTAAAACCGACTGGCGTTTGATCTACGGCGATAAAGACTTCTTTGCGATTACCAAGAGCTTCCATAACGCACTGCAAGGTGGCGAGCTGAACCTCACGGCGGAGGCAAAACGGGCGTACCTTGAACGCAACCGGATGAGCGCGGAGATGCTGCCGGATGACTACGACGTCTTCATTGTGCACGATCCCCAACCCCTGGCGCTGCGACATTTCAAAGACCTGCAGCGCGCACGCAAGTGGATATGGCGCTGCCATATCGATAGTTCTCAACCCAACGCGGAAGTCTGGGAATTCTTACGACCGTTCGTCCAGGAGTACGATGCAGCGGTTTTTACGATGAAGGCTTTCGTTCCTGCTGACCTCGAATTGAGCGAAGTGATCTTTATTCCTCCAGCGATAGACCCGGTGTCAACCAAGAATATGGAATTGCCTCCCGAGGTCTATCGCCATGCCATCGGGGAAATGGGCATCGATCTGCGGCGGCCATTGCTGCTGCAAGTTTCACGCTTTGATCCCTGGAAAGATCCGTTGGGCGTCATCCGCGCGTACCAGCTGGCAAAGGAAAAGATGCCCGAGATTCAACTTGCGATGGTGGGTGCCATGGCGGGAGACGATCCCCAGGGCTGGGAAATATTGGAGAAGATCAACGAGGAGGCGGCAAAGGATTCCGATCTCTACGTTTTCACCAATATGACCGGCGTTGGCAACATGGAGGTCAATGCCTTCCAACGCAGCGCCAACGTGGTTCTTCAGAAGTCGATTCGAGAGGGCTTTGGTCTGGTGGTGGCAGAGGCGTTCTGGAAGGCAAAGGCGGTGGTTGCCGGTCGTGCGGGCGGGATCCCAATGCAGTTTCCCGCCGGGTATGAAGACTATTTGGTTGAGAGCGCGGAAGACTGTGCGAAACGAGTCCTCTTCCTGCTGGAAAATCCAAATATCGCGGAGGCCTTCGGGCGGGCTGGGCAGGCCAAAATCCGGACCGAGTTTCTGTTGCCGAGACTGATACGAGACGAGCTAAAGCTGATTAAGGATGTTGTCGGCTAAGACTGTCCTCCTAAACCGTGCCGAACACATTTCCTTAGTGTTCGATGTTGGACGGGGGCCGAGCGCCTTCGGTGACTGCTGTTGGCGGAAGGCCTCTCACCCGCCAACGGTTCGGGGCGATGCTGGGTCGGATCGCGCTGCCGCCGGTGCCGACGGGAACAGAGGGGGTGCGGCGGCCACGTCGGCAGCGGAATGTGTCTAGCGAGGGTTGGGAGGAGGAGAGGTGTTGCAAAGGTGGGCTAGAATCTGGGACCATTTCGGCCGCGGTGTTGCGGATCGCGGATGGGGACGGCCTGGATTGAAACCCGTTTAAGCAACGCGCAGAGAGGGCGAGACGGGAGTAGAATGCTCCCCGTTTTCAAGGTCAAAAAGGAAATCTCGGTTAAAGCAGCCCGTTAGGCTGATGGCTCAAGTGGAGGTGTTATGCGATTGAAACTATTGGGTGTCGTCGTTCTCTCCGTCAGCGCCCTGACCGCTCCGCAGAAAAACCCTCTGACCAACGCCGACGTCATAAAAATGGTAAAGGCAGGGCTGGCGGAAACCACGATTTCGGCCGCCATCGCTGCCAATGACACGCAGTTCGATCTTTCTTCCAGCGGCTTGCAGGCACTGAACCAGGCGGGTGTCAGCAGCAAAGTGATCCGAGCCATGCTGGCGGCGGAGTCGAAGAAGAAAGATGCTACTGCCGCGGCGGAGAATTCGACCCCGGCGCAGGATGCGACCACCCCGCAGAGTTCTACCCCGGATGCATCGTCGGGCATGAGCCCCCAAGGGATGATGCCGCCTGGAATGTCATCGGACTCGATGGCGCAAATGATGGCCAACATGCCTCCTGAAATGCGGGCTCGCATGCAAGCCTCCATGGCCAAACGGAACACTGCAGGAAGAGTCGGGATGGGCGGTCCGGCAGCTCGAGCCATTCCCCCTCATGCCGGTGTGCCGGTTCCACTGGATAGCCCGCTCTATACCTCTTTCGCACGGCTGGAGACCCATCCCGCCTATCGCATGGTCATGACCATGCAGACCAGCGATCCCAGAATGGCGCGGCTCGCCCAGAACATATTCAGCCCGGCGGAATTAATAGCCCAGGGAAATACGCGGCAATACGTAATGCACTACAAAATGCCCGCCACGGACCAGCCGGGAACGGTCGATGATTGGGAGATTCGGGCGGTTGTGCAAAACGGCCGAGCAGCGCGCCTCATTACTTCGCCTGCGGTGCCTCGATTGTTAAAACTCAGCGAGGGAAGGGCAGCCCAACAAATGGCGGAGTTAGACCGCATGGCCGCGAACGCGATCGCTCACGCCGCGGCGAATGGACCCATGGGTGCGATCGGCGCCGGAATGACCGCCGCACAGACCGCACTCATGCATGTGGAAGTGCCCAAAATGCTGAAGAAGCAGAGGGAGATGTTTTCCTGGAAGTGCAGTGACGCCCCGCAGAGCGGCGGACCGGGTGGGCAATCCACGACCCAGCTCACCGACCTGCACCCCATCGGGGACCAGAGCGTGAATGCCACCATGGCGGATGGATACGAGTTTTATTCCTACGATAACGAGAAGACCCAAGGCACCGTGCACCTGTTCGTGTCCAAGGATACCGGCATGCCGCTGCGGATCGAGATGAGCGATCCCAATAGCGGTAACGGTATTCAGATGAACTACAGCCAACTCACAGGTCCGGCCAGTATTGAAATTCCGGCCTGCATGACCGCCCCATAGCAGGACGAGCCCGGCTACAGCATAGCGTGCTCGTAGTCTGGCTTGGGCGTAGCGAGGTTTGGTCGTAGCGAGGAATCGAGGCATGCGCATGATAAAGATTGCCGGCGGGCGACCCATCCTTAGGTTGCTGACCCGCGGGTTCAAGGCACTTTGAATAAGCGGTCTTCTATGGGTTGTTGGTGCCCTGGACAGTTCAAGGACAGCCGATCATTGCGCGGGCTGGGTTGCAGACTTTACGGAGTGGCTAACAAGACGAAGTCCCCGCAAATGATTGAGCACAACGTTTTCAAGTGTAAGTTCGTTTGGCGTAGTATCTTCGTGTCCGCTTGTGAGGGCCGTATGCGTGAAAGTTCGTCCCGCAAATTGGTATGGGTCGAAGGACAGGGTGCCGATGGATGGGAGGGTTGCTCTGAATGCGCTTGGGTGTTCATTCCCACTCACTCGCCGCCCGTTGGTGTGTCATTAAATGAATGGATGCTGACTCTCGACGTCCAACTCTCCGAACAGTTTGCGGCTCACGATTGTGCCAAGCATCCTAGGGCCAAAGCTGCGAAGGCTGGTTAGTCACCAACGCATGATTAGGATTCCACCGCACCCGCCTAGTCGCTGGCACTCTGCGACCTGAACAGCCGAAGCCGGAATAGCGCGCCGCGACGGCGACACGACCCGACATGCTCGCCGGTCCTCTTCTGGCGATGATACTGGCTGAAATAGGTTGCTGACCCAGACCGCTTTCTTGCGCTCGTTTTTCACAACGGGGATTGTTGTTGTGTCTCCGCTCGCACGTCCGCGCGAAATCTTCAAACTCCCCGAAAGGCACATTGGGATGGTCAGCCGCTACGTGGGGGATGGGCGGGCGTAGATTTCTGGCGTAGATTTCTGCCTCGACAAACATTCTCACGCGTGGTATAGGCGTGGTGCTTTGGAGGTAAGTCCCATGCGAAATATCGCGACGCTGTTGGGCCTGTTTCTGACGCTCGCGGTCACTAACTTCTGGGCGCAAGGGAAGCCGGTCTGCTCATTGTTGACCGCGAGCGATGTCAGTGCTGTCGGAGCGACTGGGCAGGGGATTCCGGGTGAGATGCCGATCAGCAACGAACCAACCAAAGGCGACACAAAGAAACTATGCTCTTGGCGCTTGCCAGACGGCGGGCTTCACGTGTCGCTGGCCAAGATGCCTCCGGGCATGTCGCGCGACGCTGTCTTGGCCGAACTCAATAAAACGTACGCGCTCCTCAAAGCCCAGGGTTGGACGGAAGAGAAAAAGGACTTCGGCCACGTATTTTGTAACCTCTACACTCCACCGGCAGGAAAGCAAGACATGCCCGCGACCACATCATGTCTTACCGATACAAAAGGCACGATGGTTTCGGCCGCAACCCTCAGCAAAAATCGGATACCGATGGAGAAGATCAAAGCGCTAGTGGACAGTGCAGCAGGACGATTGTGAAGCCGCACCAGTAACCTTACCGCGAGCGGCAACCCGGGTGTCCCCAAAGACGATCAGCGTGACCGGTTCATGGCCAAACTCCTGCGCTACCGCCATCGCAATGCGCCGGGCAACATTTGGATGGTCTGATCCGCGTGAGCTGAGTCGCTCCAGGCGATTTCGCTCGCAAGTCAACACCACTCGAATTATGCTCCGAAACGTGACGAGGTAAGGGCTGCAGACGAACAAAAGGCGAACCTGCAACATCACCCCATGGACGAGGAACGCAAACGAGTAGTGGGATTGTCGCGGGAATCGTGGTGGCGCGGCACCTGAGCACGGCTGACTGGCAGATTTAGATAATCGCACCCTTTCAGGCCACCAAAAAGGCAGCCAGACAGGAAGCTGGTTGGGGTGTGGCCCGCTCCTACCCGAAGTGGGCACGTGGACCATTCCAGCCTCAAAAAGCAGCATGCCAGAGCATTCCGAACCGCGAACGCGGAAGGGAAAAAACACAAAGCCCTGGCGATCACGCCCTTCGTGTTGTATTCATATCCGCACACCTTCCTGACGCGGCCGGGGCTGTCTGGATGCGATGACTGGACATTGGCTTGCCGGCGCCAATCGTCAGAAATAGAACTTCAGGGCAAACTGGATGATACGTGGCGCTCGCGCCTGTGTGATTTGCCCGAAATTGCTGTCAAACCCGGAGTGGTCCGGATTAAAAAACTGAGCGTGATTGAAGGCATTGAAGAACTCCGTGCGGAATTCAATACTCTTGCTCTCGGCCAGTTTGAAGGTCCGCCCGATAGTCAGATCGAAGTTGTTGCGCCCTGGGCCGCGGAGAGTGTTCCTACCCGAATTCCCGAAGCTGAACATTGCATTGTTGCAGTCGAATGCCGTGGGATCGAAATAGAACTGGGCATTGGAGACAGCTGCTGGCAGACAGTCGGCGGTCGAGGGATCGAAGCTATGCAGCGAACGTGGATCGAAGGTGTGAAGCGGCCCGATCAGGTCAGCCCGCTCCAGGAAAATGTTCTCTCCACTTGAACCGGAACTCGAGAATATCGTAAATGGTGTTCCGGTTTGGAAGCTGGCGATTCCACTTACTTCCCACCCTTCCGCCAGCCGGCGAGCGAAGCCGTTCCCGTTTCTGAAAGGAAGATCCAGCGGCAACTTCCAAATACCGCTGATTACGAGGCGACGAGAAACGTCGAAGTTGGCCAGTCCACGATCAAAGGAAGGACTAAACGGATCGGTAAAAAGTGAACTGTTGTAGCGGAACCCTGACTGGTTATCGATGGTTTTTGCCAAGGTAAAGGCGCCACGAATGTTGAACCCGTGGCTGAATCGCTTATCTACCGTCAATTGGAATTGGTTGCTTGACGAAAAACCAGCGCTCAAATCGGTAAGCAGTTGGAGAGCTCCTGTGGGACTGGAATTCGGGTCAGTCGGATTGGGGCAACCCGCGAGAAGCCGAGCGCAGTCCGGATTTATGGCACCCGCTGCGGCGAATTGCTGGCGCAAAATGCTGGGCAGCGGAGCATTGACATCGTTAGTAACAATCGATTTGCGGGAAAAGCTGCCCACGTAGTCAGCTTCAATCAGCGTGTCGGGTATTAACTGATACTGGAACCCGAAATTTGCATTCTCCGAATACGGCGTTCGAAAGTGCGGGTCCACGACGTAGGCAAACGAAATCGCTGGAACATCAAAAGTAGAGCCAACCACCCCCCCGGTGGGATAAGGGTTGGTTCGACCGAACGCCGTAAATGGATCTCCGACGGTGTCGAAACCGGGCGTAATGCCAGCATAATCACTGGGTGTGACGCTCGTAACATGGCCAAACGGCGCTTGACCGCCGAACTGCAGGTTTAAAGCACCGTCTTCGATTCGAGAAAAGTTTACTCCTGGGCGCTATCGAAAACGCGTCTCGTCATTGGGGAAGGGCCGCGTTAAGGAGTGTCACTGCAGCTTCGCGTATTCCGCCTTGGCTTCCTTCAGGATGGGGATGTCGGGGTCGGCATCTTTCCACAACGCGAAGAAGTCCTGATAGGCCGACCGCGCCTTAGCGGAATCTCCCTGCATGGCATAGGCGCGGGCCAGGCCTAGTTTGGCAAGAGACGCCAAAGGGAAATTCAGCACAATACCGCGATGGTCAAGAAACTTTTGTAGTTCGACCGCCGCGGCTGCGCCGTTATGCGACGCCAATTCAGCCGTGCCGCGCAGGTACACCGGGTACATGGTTCCAACCTGCAACTGAGGGGGCTGGCCGAGTTCGTAGGGCAGTGCCGCTTCGAGATAGACGAGGGCTTGTGCAGGATTGTTCGCACTCAGTTCATTGGCGGCTTTCAGTGTCGGTAGCCAGTAAACCTTCATCAACGTGTCGGACGGGTAGCTCTTCTCCAGGTCTGCGGTCAGGGTTTTGGCGCGTGTGCTATCGCCGATGCGCGCATAGGCCAGGGCGGCAAACAGCTTCACATCGCGGCCCGGGCTGAGGGACAGCGCTTCTGCGACGCCCTGCCGGGCGTCCGCCACATTACCGAATTCGGCCTCGCGCAAAGAGGCATTGGCTTGCCACATGGCGGCGGTTTCTTTGGAGTTGCCGCGCACGGCCGAGCCGATCGCTCGCCGGGTAAAAATGCGGGAGTTTTTCAATCGGCCATAGTATGCCTCCGTGTCGGACTGAAAGGAGAGCAAAAGGTCCTCGGCGCCGGGTTTGCCCGAGGCCCAAGAGACTTGCTTCTCCATTTCTGCCGTGTCTCCCCCTAGAAATGCCTGGTAGTAAAACTCCTGGTGCAGATAGTCTCCATCGAGCTTGCGCTCCTGCGCCTGCAGAAGAATCTTTTTGGCTTCGTCCGCACGATTGAGAGCGAGGTAGTCAGCGGCAAGATTAGCGTAGGCGACGACCACGTTGCCATCGATGCGCAGAGCGTCCTGGGTGCGGGCGACGGCCTTCTCGTATTGACCCAGCTTGGCTGCGAGGTCCCCGAGATTACTCAGGGGGACGGCGTCACTGGGATAACTCTTGGACCAGAGTTCGTAAACCTGGGTCGCCTCTTCCAGTTCGCCAGTGACGGACGTGTAGTACATGGAGGAGATCCGATATTTTTCCCGTTCGCTGACCTTTGTGCGCAGAGCGTAGGCCTTTTTCAAATTCTCCGCTGCCATGTTGGCCTGGTTGAGATTGCCGTACGAAAGTCCCAAGCTGGCGTAGGCCGCCGCGAAATTTGGGTCTAGTTCGAGGGCCCGCTTATAAAACGGGATGGCGGCGGCATCGCCTTTGGTGCGCGTTGTCATGACGCCCATACTGAAAGCCTTCAACGCCTCGAGCGAAGCGGTGGTGGCCTCCACAGGAACTTCGAACTTCTGCACCGATGCCAGCGACTCGCCCAGAGTTTTGCGCAGGTCGGTTGCGGCCCGGCCAAGTGCTTTCAAAACCTCCTGTTTCGATGGCGCCTCCTCCGCCTGCTTGGCGAGCGTGTCGCCGTTACTGCAGTTGATGGCATCCACACCGACCACGTACTGTCCGCCAAGATTGGAGATCGAGCCTAGCAGAAACGCCTTGCTGCCGGTGCGCAGGCAAAGTTCCTGCGCCACGTCGCGTGTGATGTGTTCGTTCTGAGACCGGCCCATCAGCCGCAGCGTCTCTTCTACTCTGCGCTCGGAGAGAACGTTAAGGAATGGGGACTGGGCCAGCTGGACCGCTAACGCCTCCTTGAGAGCATTATCGAAGACGGGGTCGCCGGTCCTGTTGTCGAAGTCGGCGAGAACCACCATGTCTTTCTCCGTGAGCCGGGCTGCCTTCGTCCCGTTTACTTCCGGCCGCGAGCGTAGGTAGAGGCCAACCGCAGCCAACGCAATGAGAACAAGCGCAGCCGCGACCCCTACCTTCCACCTGCTGCGCCACTCTGCAGAAGTGGAAGACACCGCAACAGCGGATGATGAGGACAAGGAAACTGCCGCTGCAGCCTGGCTAGAAGTCGAGCGCGGCGTGGCGACAACGGAAGGCGGAGTGGCATCCTGCGCGACCGCGACCGTGCCCGAACTGGCGACACCCGGTCTACCCGATTCCGTTTCCCGCTTGAGGCGCTTCAGGTCAGCCCTGAGCTCTGCCGCGCCCTGATAACGTAACTCCCTGTCCTTTTCCAGCGCCTTATTAATGATCCGTTCCAACTCGGCGGGAACATCCAGATTCAGCCGCAAAGGAGACAGCGGAGCGCGGTTAAGAATGGCCTCGAAAATCGTTGCCGTACTGTCCCCGCGAAAGGGCAGTTGGCCGGTTGCCATTTCATAGAGCACTGCCCCGAAGGAGAATAGGTCCGTGCGCGCGTCCAACTCCTTGGCTCGCGCCTGCTCCGGAGACATGTAGGAAACCGTGCCCACTGCCGAACCTGGAGTGGTCAGGTTGGGGTCTCCGGCTCCGGTCTCCGTTGCCTCGGTGGGCCTTGCCACTGTGGCCCGTATTTTCGCCAGTCCGAAGTCAAGAATCTTCGCGTGTCCGCCGCGCTTGGTCACGAAAATATTAGCGGGCTTAATGTCGCGGTGGACGATTCCTTCCGTGTGCGCCGCGTCCAGCGCATCCGCGATCTCTAGGGCCAGGGACAGCAGCGTCTCCAGATCAAGAGGCCGGTTGCCGATCAGATGCTTCAGAGTCTGGCCATCCAGGAACTCCATGGCGATGAACGCCTGACCATTCTCCTCGCCGATGTCGTAAATCGTGCAGATATTGGAGTGATTGAGAGCCGATGCAGCCTGCGCCTCACGTTGAAAACGGGAGAGAGCCTGGGTGTCTTTGGCTACTTCGTCGGGCAGGAATTTGAGTGCGACAAAGCGATGGAGCCGGGTGTCCTCGGCCTTGTACACCACCCCCATACCACCGCCACCCAGCTTCTCTACAACTCGATAGTGCGAGATGGTTTGGCCGATCATCGACAAAGGTGCCACTGTGGCGCCCCATATTAGGCGGACAGCGGCAGCAAGTCAACGCGCCGGGCTCCGGCACTAGAGGAGTTTTGGCTAAGGAGTTTCCGCTTGAAACTAACCTAACGTTAGGTTATGATGTTATCCATGACAGATCTGAACCAGGCAGCAAGTCTCCTGGGCCGCAAGAGCGCCGAGGCCCGCAAGAAGGCGTGGGGCAAGAAGGAATTCGTCCGCCGGATGCAGGAATGGGGCAAGCTCGGCGGCAGACCGAAGGGCAGTGGCAAAGTTAAACAGAAGGCGAGGTGAACTGTGGGTATCTACAAGCGTGGGGAAGTGTACTGGTACAAGTTCATGTGGCAAGGCCGCTCGGTGCGGGAGTCCACGAAGCAGGGCAATGACAAGGTTGCCCCGTCAGATGGAGGCGGCGCACAAGACATCTCTTGCAAAGGGAGAAGTTGGGATTCGCGAAAAACGACCCGTGCCTACCCTTAAAGAGTTCTGCGACATGCGCCTGGAGCCTTGGGCGAAGGCCACCTTCGAGCATACTTGCAAGAACAATTGGCTTTGGTTTCGTGCCGGGATACGCCGACTGAGAGCTTGCGAGGTACTGGCGAAAGCGACGCTAGACGAGATCACCAACGAAAAAGTGGCAGGCTTCGCGGTGCATGAACAGGTTCGCTGGCAGAACCGTGGTAGAGGCGAGGAAGAAGATAAACGCGGGCTGGCAGTCAGCTCTATCAACAGTTCGATCCGTGTTCTCCGTCGTATCCTGAACCTCGCGGTCGAGTGGGGGGTGCGTGAATCGGTTCCGAGACTCGCGCTCCTCCCAGGGGAGCACCATCGTGAGCGGGTTGTAACTCCCGATGAAGAGCTGCGGTACCTGGGAGCCGCCTCCACTCTGCTCGCCGACGTTGCAACGGTTCTAGTTGACACGGGGATGCGACCAGATGAGTGCTATCGGTTGAGGTGGGAGGAAATCACTTGGGTTAACGGTCGCAATGGCAGTGTACTGGTGGCGCACGGGAAGACCGCAGCGGCCCGAAGAGTGCTGCCCATGACTCCAAGGGTCAGGGCGACGCTGGAACGACGCTGGGAGCGCTCGGGAAAGCCGACTGAGGGCTGGGTATGGCCCGCGCCTACCCGGAGCGGTCACGTAGATCACTCCAGCCTCAAGAAGCAGCACGCGAGAGCGTTTCGAAACCGCGAACGCGGAAGCTGAGAAAAACCGTGTCGCGCCGATAACGCCATTCGTGCTGTACTCATTTCGGAATACCTTTCTGACGCGGCTGGGGCAGTCGGGGTGCGATGCCTGGACGCTCGCTCGGATCGCAGGGCACAGTTCCATTGCGATTTCCAGTCGATACGTGCACCCCTCGGAGGACACGGTGCTTGCGGCATTTTCGCGGTTGGGTGGGCACAATTCTGGGCACAGTTCTGAAATCGCTAAAATGCCGCCACGGTCCGAGAGCGCAGAAGTGCTTGAATCACAAGAGGAAATATGGTGCGCCCGGAGAGATTCGAACTCCCGACCTATTGCTCCGGAGGCAATCGCTCTATCCATCTGAGCTACGGGCGCGCCGAGTTAAGTTTACATCCCGGAAGCTGTGACCTTCAATTGGTGAAAGAGATTGGGAGAGATTGGGCGGAGAGAATCGGCAAAGAGTAAGGAGGACAGTCGCCAACCTGACGAGGCGCTATCTCGAGCCACAGTTGTCGAGTCCCAGCCGCGGATGCCTGCTGCCGAACCAGTAGGCATGGTTGACTCGCCGAACCGACTGGACAAGCCAGAACTAACGGTGCGCCGCTAAGCTAGTAGCGGTTTCTGCCGCCGCCACCGCCGCCGCGGCCACCGCGATCACCACGGTCTCGGCCGCCGCCTCCGCCGCGCTCTACCTTGGGACGGGCTTCGTTGACGTTCAGCGTGCGTCCCCCGAGTTGAGTGCCATTCAAGGCGGCAATGGCCTTGTCACCCTCTTCGGCGTTGGTCATCTCCACAAAACCGAAGCCGCGCGAGCGGCCGGTGTCGCGGTCGGTCATGATGCTGACGCGGTCCACCTGTCCGTGCGCCTCGAACATCTGTCGCAATTCTTCTTCCGAAGTATTGAAGTCAAGGTTCCCAACGAAAATATTCTTCAAGCGAATTGCCTCTAGGTGAGCTATCTGAGAGTGACTGACTTCGGCGGAAAAGCGAAGGCTGGTTGGCCGTCTTATAGCCGGAGCAGATGAACAGTCAAATGCGTGGGGAAGTATAGCAGGTCTTTAAAGGATGGGAAGTTATTCCGTGGGAAGCGCACTGCCCGCGGTTTCACTCGGGGGATGGCACTGTTACCCAAGCTCCAGGCTCCTGATTGTGGTCTTCAACACCTCGGCGGAGTGCCGCAACTTTTCAATCTCTTCCGAGCTCAGTTGGAGACGAAGCACGTTTTCCACCCCGCCGCGATCGATCACCGTGGGCAGGCTGAAACACACGTCGCCGATACCGTAATAGTCGTTAATCAGGCTGGAGGTCGAAAGCACGGTGCTCTGGTTGCGAAGAATGGCCTGGGTGATGCGCATCAGGCCAGCGGCCACGGCATAGTACGTTGCTCCTTTGCGCTCGATGATGCGATAGGCCGCGTCCCGGGTCTGGACAAAAATTTCGTCCATGGCGTGCGGATCGTAAGGCAGGTTCTGAGCCTGGCAGAACTCCGGGAGCCGCATGCCGGCGATGTTGGCCAGCGACCATACTGGCACTTCGCTGTCCCCGTGTTCGCCGATGATGTAGGCATGAATACTGCGGGCGTCCACACCGAAATGCCGGCTCAGCAGGTAGCGAAAGCGCGATGTATCCAGGACCGTGCCCGAACCGATTACGCGCCCAGCGGCGAATCCGGATAATTTCCACGCCGCGTAAGTGAGCACGTCCACAGGATTGGTCGCGATCAGCAGGATGCCGGCGGGATTGTGCTTTGCCACTTCAGGTATGATCGCCCGCCAGATGGCGGCATTTTTCTTGATGAGATCGATCCGCGTCTCTCCGGGCTTCTGGCTGGCGCCCGCGGCCAGCACGGTCACAGCCGCGCCCGCGCACTCCGGATAGTTGCCCGCCCAGATGCGCGTGGGGTGAGTGAAGGGCACGGCGTGATTGAGGTCCATGGACTCGCCTTCCGCCTTGGCGCGGTTGGAGTCAATCAGCACAATTTCGGAAGCCAGTCCGCTGAGCAGCAACGCGTAGGCAAAGGTTGCGCCGACATTTCCCACGCCGACCACGGCGACACGCACGGGGCCAGGACGTTCTTCCATCTTGAGTTTCCACGCATGTCGGCTGTCAGGGAGGCGGCCGGCTAACAATCCACTTTCCAATAGCCTTCGCGCTGGTACCCGATCTGCAGCAGACGGTTTTTCGGGTCGTGCCGCTTCTCACAGCGGGGACACTTCAAATACCGGCTCCAGGCTGTGCCTCGACGATCGTAGTTTTCGGAGACGGCAAAGGTAGTCCCGCAACTGCAGGGGACAACAAACATCTTGAGCCGCTTGTCGTCAGGCTTCGACATCTCACAGGGATGAATCTGTCCCTAGGAACCCTCTTCTACCGCCACCATCGAACCCTTCTTACTACGTTTGTTGGCCTGAAGGATCTTTTTGCGCAGGCGCAGCGACTTGGGAGTGACTTCGACGTATTCATCGTCGGTGACGAACTCGATTGCCTGCTCCAGATTCAGATTCCGGAACGGCACCAGGCGAATCGCCATGTCGGAAGTCGAGGAGCGCATGTTGGTCAGTTTTTTCTCGCGCACGACGTTCACGTCGAGGTCGTTATCTTTGGCATTTTCGCCAACGATCATGCCTTCGTACACATCGATGGTGGGTCCGACGAAGAGTTCGCCGCGCTCCTGTAGATTGTAAAGAGCATAGGGCGTAGTGATCCCGTTGCGATCGGATACCAACGCACCGGTCAGCCGGTGCGGGATTTCTCCCTGCCACTCGATGTAGCCATCGAACAGGGAGTTCATTACGATCGTGCCGCGCGTGTCGGTGAGCAACTGGCTGCGCAGGCCGATCAATCCGCGGCTGGGAACGCGGAACTCGATGCGCACCCGCCCGTATCCGTGATTGTGCATGTTGAGGACTTCACTCTTGCGCGCGCCCAGTTGTTCCATCACCACGCCGACGAACTCTTCCGGTACATCGACGGTCAGCTTCTCGATCGGCTCCATGAGCTTGCCATCCACCCGCTTGGTGACGATCTCGGGCTTGCCGACCATGAGCTCGAAGCCCTCGCGACGCATCATCTCGATGAGGATGGAAAGCTGTAGCTCGCCGCGCCCCATGACCGTGAAGGAATCCGTGCTCTCGGTTTCTTCCACGCGCAGTGAAACGTTGGTCAGAAGCTCCTTCTGTAAACGCTCCCGAAGGTTTCTGGAGGTGACGTACGTGCCCTCGCGGCCGGCGAAAGGTGACGTATTCACCGTGAACAGCATGGCGATCGTGGGCTCATCGATCGCGATATGAGGAAGCGGGGAAGGATTCTCAGCGTCCGTAATGGTTTCACCGATGGTGATGCCCTCTACGCCGGCGACCGCGATGATATCCCCCAGCGCGGTCTCGGTGATGTCGACACGCTTCAGCCCAGAGAATGAAAACAGCTTGGTAATTTTCGTTTTATGGAGGGTGCCATCCAGCTTGGCGATGCCTACATCCTCGCCCGTGTGCATGGTCCCGTTGAACACACGCGCAATTGCGAGTCGTCCGAGGTAATCGCTGTAATCAAGGTTAGCCACCAAAATCTGCAGCGGTCCGGCGGGATCACCTCTGGGCTCCGGGATGGTCTTGACGATTGCTTCGAACAATGGCTGCAGGTTTTCCCCGCCGCCCTTGATGTCCGTGGAAGCCGTGCCCGTTTTAGCGTTAGTGTACAACACCGGAAAGTCGATCTGCTCTTCCTTGGCATCGAGGTCAATGAACAGGTCGTAGACCTCGTTCAAGACTTCCTGGGGACGCGCATCGGAGCGGTCAATTTTGTTGATGACCAGAATTGGGGGGAGATGTGCCTCGAGTGCCTTGCTCAGTACGTAGCGCGTCTGTGGTAAGGGGCCTTCGCTGGCATCCACCAGCAGCATGACTCCGTCTACCATCTTGAGGGCGCGTTCTACTTCGCCCCCGAAGTCGCTGTGGCCGGGCGTGTCTACAATGTTGATTTTGATGTCGTGATAGAAGATGGCGGTGTTCTTGGCCAAAATGGTGATGCCGCGTTCACGCTCCAGGTCATTGGAATCCATGACCCGCTCGATAAGGTGCTCGTTGGCGCGAAAAGTGCCGCTCTGCCGAAGCATGGCGTCCACCAACGTCGTCTTGCCGTGGTCCACGTGAGCGATAATGGCGATATTGCGAATGTTTGAATTCAAAAGTCAGTTGCCTTCCTGAAGCATGGCAAAGCCCTACTCTACTACCACTTTACTATGTATGCGGGCTCTGCAGTGAGGCTAGTTTCCCAGTAGCCCCGGCGCTACAACATTAGGTCTGGCTTACCTTCCGCCCCTTGCCGCAGGCGGTACCAGGTCGCGATTGCGGCCAGCGAAAAAACAAAGATGATGCTGGAGATGGCGTTGATTTCCGGCGTGATGCCGCGACGCAAACGTCCCCAGATCTCGAGCGGCAGCGTATTGTCGCGTCCGATTAGGAAAAAGCTGACCGCAATTTCGTCCAGCGATAGAGTGAAGATCAGCAGAGCGGCGCCGATGATCGACAAACGGAGGTTGGGAACAGTGATGCGCCAGAAGGTTTGCAAGTAATTCGCACCCAGGTCGAGCGATGCCTCTTCCTGCGCACGATCGAGTTTCTGCAATCCCGCAAACACTTCGGTGGTCGCAACCGAAATCAAGGCCGTGCCGTGACCCAGGATAATTGTGAGCAGGCTCAGCTTCACATCGGCTTGGCGAAATAACATCAAAAGCGAAAGCCCGGTGATGATGCCAGGCAGGATCAGCGGCAGCAGAACCAGACGGCGGAACAGAGCCTTGCCCGGAAAATTGGCGCGATCGAGAGCCAGCGCCGCCGGAATTCCGAACGCCAAAGAGACGGTCATGGCTGCAAGCGCGACCAGCAGGCTGTTCAGGACGGAACTCCAGATGGCATCATCTGCAAGAAGGATGCGGTACCAGTGTAGGGTCAAATCGCGCGGGGGAAATCCACCCACGCCAGAACCATTGAATGAGTAGACGATCAGAGTAATGATGGGCAGGTAAAGAAAGCCGAAGACGAGAATGGCGTGCCAGCGCAGGCAGCTGGAATTGAGTGTGGTGCGTCCACTCATCGTAAGCTCCACTTCTTCTCGAGACTCTCCGACAGAAATAGGAGAGCGAGCACCAGGGCCAGCATGCAGAACGAAATCGCCGCGCCCAGGGGCCAGTTGTAGGCCGCTCCGAACAAGCTGACCACGATATTGGAAATCATGATGCCGCTGGGTCCGCCCAGCAGGAGCGGCGAGAGAAAGTCGCCCAGGCTAAGCACAAACGCGAATGTCGCTCCCGCCAGAACTCCGGGGATCGAAAGCGGAAAGATCAGTCTCCAGAAAGTTTGCCAAGGCGATGCGCCCAGATCGTGTGACGCCTCGACTAAATTCCGCGGGATGTGTTCCAGCGTCGAGTAAATCGGCAGGAACGCGAATGGGGTGTAAATATGGGTGAGCGTCAGCACCACCGCGAACGGACTGTACAATAGAAATTCCAGCGGATGCTGTGTCAGGTGTACATACTGCAGCAGCGTGTTGAGCACACCATCGCTGCCTAGGATCGTTTTCCAGGCGTAAGCGCGAACCAGATAGCTGACCCACAGCGGAATGATCACCAGTTGGTACAAGAGCTCTTTTCTCTTGCCCGTACAAAACGAAAGGTAATAAGCCAACGGATAGCCGAGCAGCAGAGAGAAGATCGTCACTCGTGCCGCAATCCACATCGAGCGAAACAGCGTTTGCAGGTAGACATTTACCTTGAAGAGTTGGCGGTAATTGTCCAGGGTCCAGGAATGGACAAGCACCTGCGAAGGTGAAACCGACCAGAAGCTGTAGCAGAAAAGCAGCGCGTACGGAACGAGCAGGAACACGGCCACCCACAGCAGGGGTGGTACCGTGATCGCGGTTCGATAGGCGCGGGAGAACATCAGGTTCTTTCCGGGGTTTGCCGAACCTGGGCCTGTTGAGCCTGGGATGGCCGGACGGGCACCGCATCCGCCGGTGAGAACTCAAGGTCAACATCCCCGTTCCAGTTCTCACGGCTGGCGGTGCGAATGGAAAGTACGAGTCCATCGGCGCACTCGACCTGGATCAACTCCGTGGCTCCGTGAAATGCCTGGCGCAAAATCTTGCCGCGAAAGCGTATAGCTGCACCGCTGCCACCAGTTCCCGCCAACCGGATGTTTTCGGGGCGCAGCGAAAAGAGTCCCGGTCCGTCCCGCAAGCCGGTTCGCCAGAACAGCGAATGGCACTTAGCCACTCCGTCTTTTACTTCACCACTCAGCAGATTGGTGTGGCCGATAAACTCGGCGGTGTACGCGGTCGCGGGACGGCTGTAGATCTCTCGCGGAGACGCTACCTGCTCCAGTTCTCCCATGTGCAACAGCGCAATGCGGTCCGACATCACCATGGCCTCTTCCTGATCATGAGTCACAAACACGAAAGAGATTCCGACTTCCCGCTGCATCGACTTTAGTTCGACCTGCATCTGGCGTCGGAGATTGGCGTCCAGGGCGGAAAGTGGCTCGTCGAGTAACAGCAGGCGTGGACGGTTCACCAAGGCGCGGGCAAGGGCAATGCGTTGTTGCTGTCCGCCGCTGATTTTTGATGGTTTGGAAGCAGCGTAAGGAGTCATCTTGACCATTTCCAACGCCTGTTCGACTCGCGTCGCGACTTCCCGCCCGGGGAGTCGGGCGATCTTCAACCCGTAGCCCACGTTTTCTGCGACTGACAGGTGCGGGAACAGAGCGTAGTGCTGGAAGACGGTGTTGACCCGGCGCCGGTACGGGGGCAGGTTGTCAAGGCGCTCGCCACCCATCAGAATCTCGCCGGAACTGACGCTCTCAAATCCGGCGATGATACGGAGCAACGTGGTTTTGCCCGAACCGCTTTCACCCAGGATGGTGAGGAACTCGCCTTCGGCAACTTGCAGCGAGATGTCGCGCAACACTCGGTTCTTCCCGAACGATTTCGCGACGCTGCGGATGGTCAGCAACGCAGGCGCGGAAGCTTGTGTCGCATCCGGGATCGCGGGTTGGCTTACGGCTGGCACGTTGTCCTTTGTAGGGCTTTGGCCTTACGTAGCGCCAGCAAAATGCCAGCGCCACGGTCCCAAGCGACGGCCCCGTACTACTGAGTGGTGTCCTAATCTCGTCCCCCTCTTGGGTTTCTCCAGAGTGGGGTTCACGGAGCAGACTACTCATTGCTCGATGAAACCGATACAGTTGCCATCGGCGTCCTTCACATACATTTCTCGGGTACCCCAGGTCTGGTCAACCGGTCCGGTGTCAATGGGGACACCTTTTGCGACGAGTTCCGCGTGCAGAGCATCCACGTCCTCAACGAGCAGGTTCACCACGCCGCCAGAAACTCCGTCACCGGAAAACGAGGAGACGTGAAGCCAGACTCCGTCGCGCGTCAAGCCCGCGTAACCGGGATCTGATTTTGTGTCATCCACGCGATGGGCGAATTCCCGCCGGAAGCCTAGTCGGTTGCAATAAAAGTCCGCCGCCGCGGTCGAATTCGACACTTGGACGAGAGGGATCGCGAGCTTGAACATTCGGCACCTCACTCGGATAGCTGACATCTTAACGGAGCCGATGCATCCGGGAAATCAGGCGGCGGCCTTCAAATTGGGAACTACCTACTACTGCGCTGCTTTCACTTCGTTCCAAATCTCGTTGTACTTGGCGCGGCGCGGCACATTCTGCCAGAAGTAAAGCCGCTTCTGATAGTTGTCCACATCGTCGAGATGCAGGCTCTTGATCTCGTCCGGCGTCATGTGTTGTGCCGCTTGCGGGTTCGCCGGAGTATATCCGGTCACATCAGTTACTTTCTTCTGGGTCTGCGCCTCGACCATATACTCCAAAAATTTGTGTGCCAGTTCCTTGTTTTCGCTGCCGGCGGTGATCATCAGGTGATCGATCCAGCCCGTGGTGTTCTCTTTGGGGATGGTTTCTCCGACCGGAAAATTGATCTTGCGAAGTTGGTTGGTCATCAGCGGCCAGCCCATGGCCGCGACCACTTCGTGATTCTGGAAGAGGTTGGTCAGCTCGCCTCCGGTCGACCACATTTTGCGCACGTTCGGTTTCAACTCCAATAGCTTCTTCTTGACCGCGTCGAGTTGTTCGTCAGTGAGATTGTAGAGCTGGGAGGGATCGGGTTTGTCGAAGCCGAGAATCTGCGCTGTCATGTACACGGTGGAAAGATCGTCCCACACGGAAATCTTGCCGCGATACTTCGGGTCCCAAAGAATATTCCAGGTGTCTGGAGTCTTTGGGAAAGCCGTGGTGTCGTAAATCAGCGGATTGGGTCCCCACATGAAGGGCACGCCATACACCTGTCCGTTGATGCGCACCAAGGTCAGGGAAGTAAGCTGCGGCGAAAGAAGGCTGTAACTGGGAATCTGCGAAAGATCGAGCGGGAGGGCCAAACCGGCCGCCGCGATGGAAGTCGCGACGTCGCTCGAAGGCGAGATTACATCGTAATTTCCAGCGCTGCCGCCGCGCAGCTTGGTGGTCAGTTCGTCACTCGATCCCATGTAGGTCGCGGAAACCTTGCAGTGGTTCCGTTCCTCGAAGCCACGTACGAATGATGGGTCGGCATAGCCTTCCCACACCAGCAGGTTCAGCGAGGGCGTTTTCTTGGTGCAAGAACCTAATAGAAGGACGGCTGCAAACAGCGAAGCCGAAACCGCAAGACGCCGAATCATCATTATTGCGACCTCATTTATTGTGACCTCCGCTGCCGCCGTCGCCGCCGGCCATCCGGATGCCCGCCGCAGCATATTAAAAAGTAGGCGGAGTATTCACCCACAGCACCCAGGTTTCGCCACGGCCGGGATTGGTCCAACGATGCGGAGTGGTGCTCTCGAAATAAAAGCTATCGCCTGGCTGCAGCCGGTATTCCTCTTCTTCCAACGAAATCTGCAATTCTCCCTGCAGGATGTACAGGAACTCCTCGCCTTCGTGGGTGTAAGACTCTCCGCTGCCGGACTGGGGAGCGATGCGGAACAGGTGTGGCTCCATTACTGTGTTGCCCCAGGCCAGCAATTCCATGCGGACCCCAGGACCGGCCTCTAGCACCTTGCGTTTGTCCGGTGACACCAGACGAATACTGGATTCCGCGGGATCGAAAAAACCCAGAATGTTGGTTTTGTAAAAGCGCGCCAGCTTGCGCAGGGTGGAAACCGACGCGCTCATGTGCGAGCGTTCCAGAGCGCTCAGGAATCCCACAGAGATGCCTACCGCTTTGGCCACTTTGGCAAGAGAAAGCCCGCGCCCGATGCGCAACTGGCGCAGGCGCACGCCGATCGCTCGGGCGCCGCCGTCGGGGGCGGCCCGTACCTGGCCGTTGCGCTTGAGCAATTGCACGATTGCGGGAGCATTTAAGCCGCGTACCCGGCGCAGGAAACGCGCCCGCTTTAGCAGTTTGATGTCCTCTGGGCCGTAAAGGCGGTACTTGCTGGCAGTGCGGCGCGGATGAGTGAGGCCGAGGCTCTCCCAGGAGCGAATCACCGAGGGAGAAACGCCCACCAAGCGTGCGACGTCGCCGATTTTCAAGTAGGGTTTTCGCTCGACCGGTTTCATTCCCGAGCCATGCTCCCCGCGAATTTAGCGATTAGGAAGAACGCTATTTTTTGCTTGACAGTTTGTGCAGACTACCTCTAACCTTGCGCGATTATAGCAAGGTTTGTGTTCGGTGCAAGCCTGCATTTTCACATTGAAACTTCTACCGTAGCGCGGAGAGCCCCCAATGCCATCAACAGCACGCTGCGCGGTTTGCTGGCTAGTCGTAGTGTTTTGTCTTGCGACTCCCACCTTCCTCCTGGCCCAAAGCACGGGCGGCAGAATTCTGGGCCGCGTGGCCGACCCCAGTACTGCAGTCCTGGCCAACGCGAAGGTAGCGCTGGTCAACGAAGCGACCGGCGTCAGTCAGGAAACACAAACCAATGGCAGTGGTGACTACGGGTTTCCGCAGGTCTCGGTTGGCACTTACCGGCTGGAGGTCGACCTTTCCGGTTTCAAGAAATCTGTGCAACGAGGAGTGGTGGTAGACCTCAACCAGGTCATCACTCTGAACGTGATCCTGCAGATAGGCGAGACCAAGGAGACGGTGGAAGTTACGTCCGAAGCGCCGCTTGTGGACACCACCAGCACCCAACTTGGCGCGGTGATGGATCAACGGCAAGTGTCGACATTGCCGCTCAACGCTCGCGATACTTACCAGTTGCTGCAGTTGCAGCCGGGAGTGCAGGGTGTGGGCGGGTCAGATCTTTTTTACGGGAGCAATCAGGCCGGGGCGGTGTCGGTCAATGGTGGACGGGGACGCTCCAACAACTTCAACGTCAACGGTGGCGATGGTAACGACTTGTTCGTCAACTCGCCGGCCATTCAGCCTACGCCCGACAGTATTGCTGAATTCCGGGTGCTTTCCAATACATTTGACGCAGAGTACGGACGCAACTCGGGCGCTGTAATTAATGTCGTCACCAAGTCCGGTACCAACAAGTGGCACGGTAGTGTGTATGAATTTTTGCGCAATCAATCATTGAATGCGAAAGGCTATCTCGACCTGCGCCGAGCCGATGACAAGCAGAACCAGTTTGGCGGTACCCTCGGCGGGCCGATCAAGAAGGACCGGACGTTCTTCTTTGCGTCGTATGAAGGACGCCGCGTGGTCCACGGTATCTCCTCCGACCCGGTCATAGTTCCGACGGCGGCCGAGCGGGCTGGAGATTTTTCGGCGTCCCCCTTTGATCCTTCCGCGGTGATCGGAACGCAGACCTTCGCGGACATATTGAACGCCCGGTGTGGCGTGGGCGCCACGGTCAGCGCGACCTACAACTCGCTCTTTCCCAATAACGTGATTCCGACGAACTGTTTCGATCCGGCGGCTGCGGCTATCCTGCAGGGTTTCGTGCCTTGTCCAAATGCCGATCCCACATGTACCAATCTAAACAGTGTCAGCAGCCTTTTCCGTGCCATTCCCAACGATGACTCTCATGAAAACCAGTTCACGGTAAAAATAGACCACAGGATTAACGACAAGCAAAACCTGAGTCTCTACTACTACTTCAACGATGGTTTCGATGGGCAACCCTTTACAAGATTTCAGGCAGCTACACCCAATCTCCTGCCGGGATTCGGCAACAACAACGCTACCCGCTCGCAACAGGTGAACCTGTCGCACACCTGGACCATCAGTTCGACGACGGTCAACGAAGCCAGGGTTACTTATTTCCGCGAGGCGCAAGGCACGTTTCTGCATCCCCAGCGAACCAATCTGGTGACGGATTCTTGTGGTGCGGCTGCTGCTGCGGTTTGTTTTACCGGCACCAGCGACACCCCGGGCGTGATTCCAGCCGATCCCAGGATAGGCATTACTCCGAATTTGGGAGCGAACCGCGAAGGCGTGCCGTTCATCAGCATTAGTGGCGGCTTCACTATCGGCAACAACTTCGAGGGCGAGTTGCCGCAGAAGGGTAATACCTACCAATTCAGCAACAACCTGACTAAGATCATAGGGAACCACACAACCAAATTTGGCGTCGATTTTAGAAATCAACGCTTCTTACAAACCTTGTACTTCGACGTGAACGGCGATTTCAGCTACTTTGGCGGAGGGCTTAACGATCCTATCGCTTTAGATGCCAACGGAAACCAGAACTTGTTTCCAAACTACCTTCTGGGCATTCCCGACTCCTACTTGCAAGGGTCGGCGCAGACGGAAGATATCCGCGGAAATTCTGTTTACCTGTTTGCTCAAGACAGCTGGAAGATCAAGCCTAATCTGACTCTGAACTACGGGTTGCGTTGGGAGTTCAACCAGCCAATCTATGATGCAGGGCTACGCTACCAAACATTCCGGCCAGGGCAGCCTACGACGACATTTCCCTGTCAGCTAAGTGCCGCGAGCCTGGGGTCACTCGGCTATGCGGACACTAATTGCAACCCCGGAGGCTCGGCCGCAGCCGTATTTCCGCTCGGATTGGTTGTCCCCGGAGACAAGGGCGTTCCCAAGGGGCTGACCGACAGTTACTACAAATCTTTTGCTCCGCGCATCGGAATCGCCTGGGACCCGTGGAAAAATGGCAAGACCACGATCCGGGGCGGCTTTGGGCTTTTCTACAACCCAATCGAACAGCTTGTGCTCGAGCAGTTCCAGGGTGAGCCTCCCTTCGGCGGGAGCTCGCTGATTTCCGGAGGTCTGTTTAATACGCCGTTCGTAAGCCAGAGCGGAAGCACCGGAAATTTAACTATCAGCCCAAATCCGTTCAACGGCATTCTCAACCCGGCGCATGGCCAGGCAGTGGACTGGTCTTCGTTCCGTCCCATTCTTCTGTTCGGAGAACTGGAGCCTCACCTGCGTGCTCAGTACACGTCGCAGTACAACCTAGGAATCCAACGTGAGATTGGCAAAGACATGGTGCTCTCGGTGGGCTATGTGGGTTCCCAGGGGCACCGCTTGCTCGCCACCAAAGACTTGAATTTCGGCAACGCGCAAACCTGCATTGACATGCAGAATATTTCCGATTACTACACCAACGTAGCTCCCGATCCCACTCTCGCCCTCGATTACTCCTGCGGTCCATTCTTTGCGGACAGCCCGTTCTTCCTGCCTGCCAACAGTATTCCCGCGGGATTCACGGTTCACCTGCCTTACGGTTCGGTTCCAACCGTGGGCGCTGGCAACCCAGACATCAATCTGGTAGGCCTGCGTCGCTATAGTTCACCCATATGCGAGCCCACCACTGGCGCTGGCTGTCCCTCCGACGGCGTACCTGTGTTCTCCAGCATCTTCGCCCAGGACACAATCGCCAACTCTAACTACAACTCGCTACAAGCGTCCTTGGAAAAGCGATTTACTCACGGGCTACAGTTCGAGTTGGCATATACGTACAGCAAGTCAATCGACAATGCCTCGAGCTTTGAGAACATCCTGAAACCGATCTGCGATCGCTGCAATCGTGCACTTTCTCTTTTTGACGCGCGGCAACGGCTTGTTATCAGTTATCTCTGGGAACTTCCCGTTCCCCAATACCAGGGAGCGAAGGGCAAGTTCCTTAACGGGTGGGCTGTCTCGGGCATTACCAGTTTCCAGACCGGTTTCCCGATCCGCATTCAGTCAAGTAACGACTCAGAGCTGGAGAATAGCTTCGACTTCGAGCTCCCCGGCAAGCCGGATCTCGTTGCTCCCTTCCGCACTTTTGATCCGAGGAAGAATGGCAACTACTATTTCGACCCGACTTCCTTCCAACCCCCGGTGCAGTCTGCCAATTCCACCCCGCTGCAGTTATTGGGCAATGCGCCGCGGACAATCTGCTGTGGACCCGGCATCTCCAATTTCGATTTCTCCATCCAAAAAATGTTGCCCGTTGGGGAAGGCAAGCACTTCGAGTTCCGGGCGGAGTTTTTCAATATCTTTAACCACACACAGTTCTTGAACCCTGACGGCAACATCAGCGACGGAGCGGATTTCGGCCGCGTCAAGCGCGTCCGTGATCCGCGAAATGTTCAGTTCGCATTAAAGTTTGCGTTCTAGTTCGAAGCCCGTGCGGCTGCCGCGCGGAAATTCTAATGGCCGCATCGGCCTGAGCTTCCCGGGAGACCAAGATGTACCCCGAATTGCAAAAAGAGCTCGAAACTTTCGAGCGTCGCACGCCGAAGTCCGCCGCGGCTCACAAGAAGAACCTCAAGCGCATTCCCTTGGGCGTGGCGAGCAACTATCGCGCTTACGACCCTTACCCGATTTTTGTGAAAGAGGGGCAGGGCAGCAAGTTCCGCGACCTCGACGGCAACGAGTACCTCGATCACAACCTTTGTTTCGGCGCGCTCATGGCCGGCCATTGCCATCCCGCGGTCATGAAGGCAGTGGAAAAACGTCTTAACACCGGCACCATGTTCGGTATGCCCCACGACATGGAGTGGGAACTCGCGGAAGAAATTTGCCAGCGCTTTCCGGTCGAAATGGTGCGCTTCGGCAACAGCGGCACGGAAGCCACGATGCACGCCGTCCGCCTGGCCCGCGCCGCTACTGGCCGGGACAAGATCGTAAAGTTTGAAGGCGGTTACCACGGCCTGCACGATTCCGCGTTAGTCAGCGTGAAGCCGCACGCGCCCGACTACGGCGCTATCAACGCTCCGACTTCGGTTCCCGGCGGGCTGGGAGTGCCGAAGTCTGCGGTGGCCAACGTTGTCGTCGCGACCTTCAATGACCTGGCAAGCGTCGAGCTTCGCTTCAAGCAAAACCCTGGCGAGATCGCGGCCATCATCCTTGAACCCATCATGATGAATGTTGGCCTGTGCATGCCACAGTCCGGCTTTCTCGAGGGTCTGCGCGATATTGCCACCAAAAACGGCGCGCTGCTGATCTTCGACGAGGTGAAGACCGGTGCGAAACTTGGTTGGGGCGGCGCCTCGGAATATTTTGGCGTAAAGCCGGACATGATTTGTCTGGCGAAGTCGATTGGCGGTGGTTTGCCGCTGGCCGCGTTTGGCACGCACAAGCGGGTGATGGACCTGATCTCGCAACACAAGGTCTTTCACGGTGGCACCTACAACACCAATCCGGTTTCGATGGCTGCCGGCCTGGCGACATTTCGCGAAGTCCTCACCCGCGAGAACTACGCCCTCGTGGACAAGCTCAGCAAAAAGTTGACTGAGGGCTACCGTAAGATCGTCGCCAAGAGCGGTTTGCAGGGTTACGTCGCCAGCGCCGGAGCGAATGGCGCCCTCATGCTCTATGCCAAGGAGATTCGCAATTACCGCGACTGGGAGGCTATCGACGTTGACCTGTGGCGGCACTACTGGTTCGCCATGGTCAATCGTGGCGTGATGGCGCAACCATACTGGTGGGACGAGCAGTGGACCATTTCCGTCCAGCACACCGAGGCCGATATCGACACCCACTTGGCCGCGTTTGAAGATGTGGCCCCGGCGCTGGCAAAGGCGCAGCAAGAGCGTACAGGAGAGGTAGTCGCCGTGGCACACTAGAAATTTTCGACTAGGTTTTTGGGAAGAGCACGACTTCAGCCGTGCCGTACTGACACAAACAGGCTCGGCTTTAGCCGCTGCGGCTAGCCGTTTCCTCCGGCAGCACAATTTTCCGTGCGCCCTGTTCAGCCGTGCCGCTTTGGAGGAGGCGAATTGAGCCATCGAAGTCGCAGACCAAGGAGAGGTATTGTCCGTTAACAATCCTGGGGTGAACCAGCCTCATCTCAAGCGCGTGCTCGGCCGCGCTGACCTGGTTCTTTTGTTCGTGGTCGCGATTTTCAACCTGAACGTGGTTCCGTCGATTGCCGCCAACGGTGGGGCCACGGTCTGGTTGTGGCTGGTATCGCTAATATTGTTCTTTTGGCCGCAAGGCATTGCGGTCATCGAACTGGCGCATCGATATCCCGGAGAAGGTGGCGTGTACCTGTGGGCCAAGGAAGTTTTTGGCGATTTCCACGGCTTCCTGTCCGGTTGGTGCTACTGGACCAACAACATGCTCTATGTGCCGACGGTGATGCTGTACTTCGTCGGCGTGTCGGTCTTCGTTTTGGGTCCGAACCATCAGGCGCTGGCGGACAACAAGATGTTTGCTCTGGTTGCGTCGCTCGTGCTCCTGATCGTTCTGGTGGTGCTCAATATCGTGGGACTGGGCGTAGGCAAGTGGGTTAACAATCTGGGCGGCATTGGCACGGGCGTCGCTGCCGCTACTTTGATTGGTTTAGGGCTAGTCATCTGGTTGCGCTTCGGCACAACGATAAGCGCCGCTGACTTCCGAATTCCGGCGAACCCTCGCTTTGTGCTCAATTCGTTTGGCGTGATCTGTTTTGGACTCGTCGGCCTCGAACTGGCATCGGTCATGGGAGATGAGATCCAGGATCCGCAGCGAACCTTGCCTGGTGCCGTGGCTTGGGGCGGAGTGCTTTCCGGCCTGCTCTATGTTGGAGCTACGCTCACCTTACTGATCGCGGTGAGCAAAGATCAAATCAGCGTGCTGCAGGGCATCGTGCAGGCGGTAGGTCACATGGCAGAGCGTGTAGGAGTGGGATGGATCGTGGCGCCCTTTGCCCTGTTGCTTAGTTTTTCCATTGCCGGAATCGGCTCGGCTTGGCTGGGCGGCTCAGCTCGCATTCCCTTCGTCGCCGGTCTCGATTCCTATATGCCGGCATGGATGGCAAAGGTGCACCCGCGCTACGCAACTCCCTATGCAGCGCTTATCGTCCACGCCGCGGTTTCGATGGTCTTGATCGTGATGAACTTTGTCGGCGCTGGCGTGCAGGAGACATTTCAGAAAATGTTGTCGCTGGCGGTGGTGCTGCAATTGATACCGTTCCTTTATATGTTCGGAGCGTTGCTCAAGCTAGCCGCGAGCGATTCTGCGGGCAACGGATATTACCGCAAGACCACACTGATCCTGGCTGGCGTCAGCGGCTTGGTGACTACGATTCTGGGAATTGCGTTGGTGTTCTTTCCGGCACCGCAAATTACCTCGCTGTGGTCGTATGAAGCGTGGATGTTCGGGGGTACGCTGTTCTTCATCGGGCTGGCCGCATTTTTCTTCTATGTGTATGGCCACCGCAAATTGCAAGACAGAGTGAACGATGCGGGCGTCGGCGTCTCGCCCGTGCGGCCGAGCGGAGTTCGGCAATAATTTGATTCAGGCAGGGGGTCACATGCCGGGTGGAGTAAAAACCGATGTACGAACTTATCAGCTCTACATCAATGGCGAGTGGGTCAATAGCCAGTCGAACAAGACTTTTCCCGTCTACGATCCCGCCAGCGAAGAAGTAATCGCACAAGCCCCCGAGGCAAACGCGGACGACGTGAACCGCGCCGTCGCTGCCGCGAAAGCCGCCTTTGAGGATGGTCCTTGGGCAACCACTACCGCTCAGGAACGCGGTCGTGTGCTCTTTCGCCTCGCCGACAAGATTCGCCAGAACACAACCACGCTGGCCGAACTCGAATCCCGCAACACTGGCAAGCCAATCGTCGAAGCGGAATACGACATCAACGACGTTGCCACCTGTTTCGAATACTACGGCGGCCTCGCCACAAAAATTCTCGGATACGTAAACCCCGTCCCCGACAACGCCATGAGTCTCACGCTCAAGGAACCCATCGGTGTCGCGGGCCAGATCATTCCCTGGAATTATCCCTTGCTAATGGCGGCCTGGAAGCTGGCGCCGGCGCTGGCCGCGGGTTGTACCTGCGTCCTGAAGCCTGCGGAGCAGACCCCCATTACGGCTCTGGAGCTGGCGAACTGGCTGGCCGATGTCGGCCTTCCCCCCGGCGTGGTGAACATCATAACCGGCTTCGGCGAGACCTGCGGTGCGCCCCTGGTGCAGCATCCCGACGTCAATAAGATCGCTTTTACCGGCAGTGCCGCCGTTGGCAAAATCATCGTCAAGCAGGCCGCCGACACGGTCAAACGCGTTACCCTCGAACTCGGCGGCAAGTCACCGAATATTTTCTTCGCCGACGCAGATTTCGAAGCCGCCATCGACGGCGCGCTCTTCGGTGTCTTCATCAACCAGGGCGAAGTCTGCTCCGCCGGCAGCCGCATCCTGGTGCAGAAACCGATCTATAAGAAATTTGTGGACGCCATGGTCGAAAAGGCCAAGAAGATCAAGCTCGGAGCCCCGCTCGATCGCGACACCAAGATGGGGCCCCTGGTAAGTAAAGAGCAGTACGATCGCGTACGCGCTTACCAGGAAGTTGGAAAGAAAGAGGCAAAGCTGGCCACCGGCGGCGGACGCGCCGAGAAGTTTGCCAAAGGCTATTACGTGGAGCCCACCATCTTCTACGACCTGGACAACAGCGCCCGCATCGCGCGCGAAGAAATTTTCGGACCAGTTGCCGCGGTCATCCCATTCGAAGACGAAAAAGATGCGGTTAAAATCGCGAACGACTCTCCCTACGGGCTTGCGGCCGCAGTCTGGACCCGTGACATCTTCAAAGCATTCCGTACGGTGAAATCTTTGCGAGCCGGCGTCGTGTGGGTCAACCACATGCAGCCCACGTATGTTGAAGCGCCCTGGGGAGGATACAAGCAATCCGGTTTCGGTCGCGAACTAGGCCCATGGGGGATCGAAGAATATCTGGAGACGAAGCAGGTCCACATCAACCTGAACGAAGCCCCAATCGGCTGGTACTGAGAACCGAGAACTGAAAAACCAAGACTGGGTGTTGATAAAAAGTCGTTGGCCGTGAGTCATCAATTTCAAGATCGTGGATCGGCCACACCTAAAGTCGAGAATGAAGATGGCAACCATTCAACTACAAACCGCGATTCCCGGACCCAAGTCGAAATCTCTAGGCGACCGCCGCGCCAACGCCATACCGCGCGGGCTCTCTATCGGAACGCCTGTCTACGTAGCCAAGGCTGAAGACGCGTGGATCGAAGATGTAGATGGCAACCGCTATCTAGACTTCGCCGGTGGCATCGGCTGCCTCAACGTGGGCCATCGCCGCGAGCCGGTCGTCACTGCGGTAAAGAACCAACTCGATCGCTTTCTGCACACCTGTGTCCAAGTCACTCCCTACGAGGATTACGTGCGCCTTGCCGAGCGCATGAACCAGGTCACGCCGGGCAAGTTCCCAAAGAAAACGCTTTTTGTGAACAGTGGCGCCGAGGCCGTAGAGAACGCTGTAAAGATCGCCCGTGCCCACACCGGCCGGTCGGGCATCGTTGCCTTCGAAGACGCTTTCCATGGCCGCACCATGATGACGCTGGCCCTGACCAGCAAGACTCATCCCTACAAGGCTGGCTTTGCTCCGTTCCCGGGCGATGTTTACCGGATCCCGTACGCCTACTGCTATCGCTGCTCGTACTCCCTCAAGTACCCCTCGTGCGATCTATTCTGCGCGCGCCATCTTGAAGACACTTTCAAGCGGGTTGTTGCGTCGGAAGATGTAGCCGGGGTCATTGCGGAGCCGGTTCTGGGCGAAGGCGGATTTGTTGTTCCACCCAAAGACTTCTTTCGTGTGCTGATGGAGATTTGCCACAAGCACGGCGTTTTGTTCATCGCGGATGAGGTGCAGAGCGGCTTCGGCCGTACCGGACGCCTGTTTGCCAGCGAATACTACGGGATCGAGCCAGATATTCTGGTAACCGCCAAGTCGCTCGGCGGAGGGCTTCCTCTCGCGGCGATCACAGGCCGCGCGGAAATCATGGACGCGCCCGGCCCCGGCGGCCTGGGCGGCACCTTTGCCGGGAATCCGCTTTCTTGTGCAGCTGCCCTGGCCGTGCTGGATATCTTTGAGCGCGAAAACCTACTGGCCCGCGCCAACGAATTGGGCGACCGGTTCCAGAAGCGAGCGCGGCAGTGGCAAAAGCGTTGGCCTATCGTCGGGGACATCCGAGGCCTGGGCGGAATGCAGGCGATCGAGTTGGTGCGCTCGTCGGACAAACGAGAGCCTGCCCCCGATGAGACTAAACAGATCATGCAATACTGTTATGAGCACGGCCTGATCACGATTACTGCAGGCTCGTATTCCAACGTGGTCCGCGTCCTGGTGCCGCTGGTAATTACCGACGACCAGATGGACGAGGGCCTGGACGTGCTGGAATCCGCCCTGCAGGCGGTCTATGAAAAAAAGGCCGCCATCGCCCAACCGGTTTAGACGGTGGGGCGCGGTCGCCCCACCTGCGGGGCGAAGTGCAGGATGCCCTCCGGACAGCCGGCCGGAGGCCGGCGCTACGAAAATCCGATGCTCTGAAATCCACTACAATGCTTGCGAGATGAATTTATGACTGTCGCTACTGCGATTCTTACCAAGGTTCCCAACTTCGTCAACGGCCAGTGGATCGAATCCGGCGCCACGGAATGGGTCGACGTTGCCAACCCCGCCACCGGCGAGGTCATCGCTCAGACCCCGCTTTGCAACGCCGCCGAGGCTGCCGCCGCGGTCGAGGCTGCTGCCGCAGCTTTCCCTGAATGGCGCCGCACGCCAGCCGAAGACCGCATCCAGCCGCTCTTCAAGTTGAAGCAGCTTCTCGAAGACCACGTCGACGATCTCGGCCGCATCCTCACACAGGAGAATGGCAAGACCTTTAGCGAAGCCAAAGCCGAGTTGCGTCGTGCCATCGAAAACGTCGAAGTCGCTTGCGGTATACCCATGATGATGCAGGGCTATAACCTTGAAGACGTGGCCCGTGGCATCGACGAGATCATGATCCGGCAACCGCTCGGCGTAGTCGCCGCGATCGTTCCCTTCAATTTTCCGGGGATGATTCCATTCTGGTTTCTGCCCTACGCCATCGCCACCGGAAATACTTTCGTCTTGAAACCGTCGGAGCGTGTGCCGCTCACCATGCGGCGCGCATTTGAGCTGATGGAACAAATCGGCCTGCCCAAGGGCGTCGTGAACATGATCAACGGTGGCAAGACCGTGGTCAACGCCCTGCTCGATCATCCCAAGGTTCGGGCCATCAGCTTTGTCGGTTCCACGCCCGTAGCCAGATACGTGTATGGGCGCGCGGGGGAGAACGGCAAACGCGCGCAGTGTCAGGGCGGCGCAAAGAATCACGTTATCGTTTTACCCGACGCCGACATGAAGATGACCACGCAGATCATCGGCGACAGCGCGTTTGGCTGCGCCGGCCAGCGCTGCCTGGCGGTTTCCGTGGCGGTAACGATTGGCGAAGCGCAAAAAACTTTCCGCGATGCGATTGCCGAGGCGGCCGCTTCACTGCGCGTGGGCAATGGTCTCGACGAAGGTGTACAGATGGGCCCTGTGATTTCGCCTCAGAGCAAGTCTCGGGTTGAGTCGCTGATTGCTGCGGGTGAAAAGCAAGGGGCAAAGCTCCTGCTCGACGGCCGCAACTCCCGAATTCCGAAACACGAAGCAGGGAACTTCGTGAAGCCAACCATTCTCGACGGCGTTCCCGCCAGCAGCGAGCTGACGGAAACCGAAATCTTCGGCCCGGTGCTGAGCTTGGTCCATGCAAACGATATGGACGAAGCCCTCGCATTCCTGGAGCGTAGTCCGTATGGCAATCAGGCATCGCTGTTCACATCGAGCGGCGCGGCCGCGCGCCGGTTCCGCTATGAAGCGCCCGCGGGCAACATTGGTATCAACATCGGCGTAGCTGCGCCTATGGCGTACTTCCCGTTCAGCGGCTGGAAGGACAGCTTCTTCGGCGTGATGCACGCCCAGGGACGTGACGCCATCGAGTTCTACACCGAAAAGAAAATCGTGGTCGAGCGCTGGGCGAAAGAACACTCGCGAAAATTCTAGGTTGGCAACCGAGCGAAGCTCGGCAGAACTGGCGATCTGCTCTAGCCCGGCCCGACGAAGGCGCCTGGGCCTACATGGTACTGCCGAGAGGAAATCCATGTCCGACACCATCCAGAAATACAAAGACTATGTAATGACTGGCTTCATGAAGTCAGTCGTGCCCATTGTGATCGATAAGGCCAGCGGCGCCACCGTCACCGACATCAACGGACGCGAATTTCTCGATTGCTTTGCCGGCATCTCCGTCGTCAACGCAGGCCACTGCAATCCGCACGTCATCGCCGCGGCCAAAGCGCAGATGGAAAAGCTGGTCCACTGTTCGTCCTACATCTATCACGTGCAGCCGGTAGCGGACCTGGCGGAAAAGATTGCCCACATCGCCCCCCGCGGATTGACCAAAACATTTTTCGGCAACGGCGGAGCCGAAGCCGTCGAGGGCGCTATGAAGCTGGCCCGGCTCTACACCGGCAAACACGAATTCGTCTCCCTTCACGCCAGCTTTCATGGCCGTAGTTGGGGCGCGCTCAGCGTTACCGGCAACATGGGACGCAAAAAGCGCGGTGGCCCCTACGCCGCCGGCGTGACCTTCGCGCCGGCTCCCTATGCCTATCGTTCGCAATGGCCGAACGATCCCGAAGAGTGTGGACGCCAGTGCGCTCAAGCCATAGAAGATGTGATTCGCTTTACCACTGCCGACGACGTGGCTGCATTCATCGCCGAACCGGTCATGGGCGAAGGCGGAATCATCGTCCCGCCACCGAACTATTTTAAGGAAGTAAGAAAAGTTCTCGACCGCCACGGGATTCTTTTCATCGCCGACGAAGTTCAGTCCGGCTTCGCCCGTACCGGCAAGATGTTTGCCATCGAGCACTACGGTGTAGAGCCCGACATTCTCGTCACCGCGAAGGGCATCGCCGACGGCTTTCCGCTGAGCGCATTCACCACGCGGCCAGAGATTGCCGCGGCCTACAAGCCCGGCGACCATCTTTCTACGTTTGGCGGCAACCCGGTCTCCTGCGCGGCCTCGCTGGCCAATATCGAATTCATCGAGCAAGAGGACCTTCCGGCGCGCGCCACCGAGACTGGCAACTACGCCATGGCGAAGCTCCGCGACTTGCAGAAACACAATCCACTCATCGGCGAAGTTCGAGGCCTGGGCCTGATGATCGGCGTCGAACTGGTGAAAGATGAAAAGCTGGCGCCAGCTGCTTCCGAAGCCGAAGCCATTCGCGACAGCTTACTGCGCCAAGGCGTGCTAGTCGGTGTAGGCGGTGTCTATGGCAACGTCATTCGCTTCCAGCCGCCGCTCATCATCACCCGGCCACAGATTGATCGAGCCATCGACGCCTTCGCTGCCGCGGTGCAGGAAGTCTCCCAACCCGCGCACGTGTAATTCTGAAATCCCGCGGAACCCGTTTCGTTGCGCTGGCCTGGGTGATCCATTCCGTTAGAGTATGTGTCGAGCCGGACTGAAGCGCATGAGCCGAGCCCGGGGGGGATAGTAGCCCAGCGATTTATCGTTGGGTGCGGATTGCAGAACATCCCGTCCCTAGGGACGACTGAAACTAGCCTCGAAGGGGCAGGCGTCCTTGAGGCACCTAATCTCTCTCCGGAAGTGTGAACAGGGTGGACGGCTTTCTCGTCCCGCTGGGGAATTGTTCGGATTACCTTGGTCATCTTACCTAGACTCGTAGGCCAAGCGACAATGTGGTCAAAGAAGTGGAGCAGTTGTGGACCACATTGTCAAAAATTTCGAGGGTAGGCCCGGGCGGACTGCCCAAGCTACTTGCCTTCTCCTCCTCTTTTGTGTCCTTCCCACGCTGCTGACGGCGCAAGCGCTTGACCCAGTGCTCGAAACCGAACGCCCCGTACCCGTACTTACCGGCAACGCAGGTTTCTTTACTAACGTCACCAGTGGGAAAGACGAGCTTGTTCCCTCGATCAATCCCGTGATCCTGCTGCCACTGGGAGATCGCTGGCTGATCGAATCCAGAGCCGAATTTAAAGGCGCATTCCAGCGCCCTGATGGTGGTGGATCGTACGGTGGGAAAGTAGAGCAGGAGGTCGACTATCTGCAGGTGGACTACATCGCCAACCGTTACGTGACCGTGACTGCGGGGCGGTTCCTCACCCCGTTCGGCATCTACAACGAGCGTCTTTATCCCATCTGGATACGCAGCCTGCAACCGACGCCGCTGATCTTCCCTCTGGGGACGGGTTCCAGTGATGGCGCGATGGTGCGCGGCGGATTTTCCGTCAACCCGAAAGTTGATCTGAATTACGCGACTTACTTTTCCACGTTGAGCACGGTGAACAAATTCGAATCCGATCGCACGGCGGGTGGCCGCCTGGGATTCTTCCTCCCTGGTCCTCGGATCGAAGCCGGTGCCTCCTGGCAGAAGGAACTACAACACGAGCGCTCCAACGCCTTCGGATTTCATTTCGCCTGGCAGCCGACCGCGCTTCCACTGAATCTTCGTTCCGAGTACGCCCGCTCGCACGACGGGAGTGGGTACTGGTTCGAGGCCGCCTACCGTCTGAGCCAGGTGCCATTCTGGCAAAAGGCACTCCGTCGCACTGAAGTCGTGGGACGGGCACAACAACTCTTTGCTGGCGAAATCAGTGAGAAAGAGGCCGAAGAGTACGGTTTGCCGTATGTGAACACGCGGCAGGGAGACTTTGGGTTGAACTACTACCTCAGGGACGGCCTCAAAGCCGCCGCCAGTTACAGCCGTCGCTTCAATTCCGATGGAAACATGAATCTCTGGACCGTGGGAATCGCCTACCGCTTCGCCTTCCCCTTGGGAAGCGTGGGGCCACAATGAAAACAAGGCTCACAATTCTGACGGCCGTATTGGCCCTGGTGTCTCTGGTTTACGCCGCTGATCCGCCCCACAAAAGCGAGACCGCAAGTCTGGTCGTCCCCAGCGCGCACAACACTGCCGAAGCCGATGCCATGCGGGTACACGGAGAGCAACGCTATCGCGCCAACTGTGGCCGCTGCCATGCCGCTCCGCAGAAATTTCCACCCCGGATGATGGCCACGATTGTACGCCACATGCGAGTACGGGCCACCATCACGGACGAGGACATGCGGCTCGTTCTCTTCTACATGACGCAGTAACAGAGGTCAGCAGGCATGACGGTCAGGGCGAGGATACATTTGTGCGGAGTCAAGTTGTATGGAATCGTGTTGGCGACCTGCGCCGTTTTAGGAGTTCAGTTTGCTCAAGCCCAGGATTACGTCCATGCGCACGTCATAGAAATCGTGGCCGACAAGGACAGCCGTTACAAATCTCCGGCGGGAAGTAAGCCGGAAATAACCTTGAAGGCGGGCGAGAAAGTCCTACTTCGAGTCACTGCGCGCAAGGCAAAATCGTGGAACCGAGATGGATCGATCCATGGCTTCACGCTACTGCGCGCCGGGGACCGTACAAAAGTGCCTGACTGGAATCTGCTGCTCCGGCCCGGGACGCAGCAATTCCAGCTGACCGCCCCCGCCGAGCCTGGCGAGTATGTGGTGGTATGCACGGTGATTTGCAGCGAAGATCACGAAGGCATGAATATGAGAGTGGTGGTGGCGCCGTGAATGCGATGAGGAGTCATAGATGAGCAAGACCGGAGCTTGGATTGGCGGTTGCGTGGTCGCGACCGTTCTGCTCGCGCATGCCGCTGGTGAAAGGCCGTTGACTTTTCACGGGCGGATCGCCGACACCCAATGTGCTCTGAACATCCATTCTCTGACCCGGTCGCACGCTGAGATGCTGAAATCCAAATCCACCGGCGGTACCGAAGGCTCTTGCGCGACATACTGCGTGCGATACCTGGGAGGCGATTTTGTGTTGTCGTCGAAAGGCGAGGTCTACCGCCTCGACAATCAGGAAAAGGTACGCCAGTTCGCGGGCCAGAAGGTAAAGATCACAGGCACGCTGGAACCAAAGAGCAAAATTATCCATCTGGTCGAGATCGAGGCTGCAGAATAGGACTAAGTTTCGTCCGTGACTCTTTCCGTGAGCAGTTGAGGCTCAGGCCGTCTTTTTCTCAGCTTCCGAAATCACATACACAATCAAGATTCCCAACTCCGGCTCAATCGGATGACGATAGCGGGGATGCGGAAAAACGACGTAGTACAAGGCTGGATAGCTGAGGATCAGCCATAAAAACAACCACGCACCAGGTCTTCGCTTCCGCAACGCGAGTCCCAGCCCCCAGAAGGCAAGCAGCGAAGAGGCGAGAAATACGGAGTTCTTGATGGGAGCCAGAGCCGGGATCTCCGACGATCGAGGAACTCCGCCCCAATAATAAATAAAACGTTTTACGTTTAGACCCATGAAGCGGGCGTAATCCTCGTGAATGAAAGCCATCGCTTCCCGCTGGCGTTCCGCCACATAAGCGATCTCGCCCATGCCGCGATAGCGTCGCATCTCGTAAATGTTCTGCGTGGGATGGAGATATTCTCTCCAGGTACCGTCGGCCCACGGACCATTCCCGATGCGAAGTTCGGCTCCGAAGTTTGAACGAAGAAACATCAATCGTCCAAAAATGCGGGAGTTTCTCGTCATCCATGGCGTAGTGCAGACGACGAATACCAGCGACGCCAGCACGATTCCAGTCAGCGAAGGCTTGCCGCGTTTCCAGCGCCGGTACCACGCCCACAATCCGGAAGCCAGCAGGAACGCAAGCAGGGAAGTATTGGTAAGGCCCGCGACTCCCCACAGCAGTCCGAACTCGAGCCACGGTTTCAGCCCGTCTCGTTCTTCCAGGTCGAGGGTCAACCAAAAAATGAGCGCCAGCAGCAGCGCCGCCAGGCTCGTTTCCCACACCCACCGCGTACACCAGTACATGACGGACGGCATCACCGCCCACAGCCACGCGGTCCAGATCGCGAGTTTTTCGCTGAAACATCGTTTGGCGATGAGGAAGATAGGAATGCAGGTCAGCGCGGAAAAGAAACTGTTGAGGCCCAGCAGGACCAGCGCCGAGGCGTGCGTGTAAATCCCGAACAGCCGAAAAACTCCAGCGATCAAAAATGGATAGAGCGGCGGCTCCCACGCGGTCGGTCCGGTCGTGTCGCCAAATGGATTGCTGAACCCCTGACCCTGCGCCAGCGAGCGTCCAATGCGTCCCATTTCCCAGCCAAAGCTGAAGTTGTCATCGAGAGCTTTGAACTTATAGGTGTGGGCAACAACGATCCAGCCAAAGCGCAGAGCGAAAGCTACAACCACCATCCAAAAGAAAGAAGCGCGAGCTTGACTCCACCAGCGGCCATAAACAGTGGAGGATGTCGCGGGAGTTATGACGGCATCAGTCATGCGATGTCCCGGCGGGATTCCGGGGCAGTTCCATTTGTAACTGATACCTCGGAGCCCGGCAACATCCGAGTGGCAACGTTTCGGAAGCGGCGTCCAGGGCCGGAGAAAAGCTGTAGAAGAGTGTTCTTCAAGAGGAAGCCGCGTAAGCGCAGGGGAAGAGCGGCTTCGAGAAACCGCGTAGCGATGTGGAAGAGCGGCACACTTCAGGGCCGCGTCAAGTCCTTCGAAATGAACAGGGCTTTAGCCCCAGAGGTTACAAGCCGCACGCCTTTATCTTGCTGCGGTGTCGCGCGCTTCCGGAGGTAGTTTCGAATAAATCAGCTCTTCCACCTGATTCCAAACTTTCGGATCGCATTCAATTTCCGTGTGAGCCTTCACTAGCACCCGGTCGAACCAGGGATATCCCTCGCAGCTGATCGGATTCGCTTTATAGTCGAATCGGAAATTTCCAACAATCTCTGTCCGGGCCGGGTCGGCGGCGCGAATCGCAGGCCGGCCGTGCACAATCCCGTCCGGCTGGTAGAAATTAATCGCTTGCCCTACGTTGGCGGGGATCACCGTATCGTTCTGCCCGATCTTGGAGACGCTATCGACCTGGATGGTGAGTAGAACCGGGATGCCGTCTCGCTCAAGTTTTCGCGCCAGCGTAACCGTCTCCGAAGCACCCCAGCTGTGTCCGAAGATGACGATGCGGGCGTTTCGTTTTTCCTCGGTCGAGAGTGTTCCATCGTGGTTGCGGTCTAGCCGCCGCCGGATTTCCTGGTAAGCCTTCTCCCTGTGACGATTCTCGAAAGCCTCAACGTACACGCCCGCGGCGTACTGCTTGCGGAGATGCTTCACCACCTGAACCGTGCTATGAATCGCATTGTCGTGTTTGACGAAGCCGCCGACGAAGCCAATGACCATGGCCGGTGGCCCGGCAGATATCTGGGTCGTGGTGATCGAGACCGGTGAGTTTGCCTCGGAGTAGGCGACGGCAACCGGCAGGGAAAAACAGAGAAGGCGAGCCAAGGCAGGAAGACAACGCATAACAGGGAAGGATGATAGCAAAAAACAAAGGTAGGCGGCGGACCAAATGAGCGTATCCAAGAGGATGGGGCTGAGCAGAAGTATTTTGCGCTAGATGAGAACCAATTTGCGCGCGGATCGAGAACTTGAGGCGCCACCGCTGGCTAGCTCAACTATTTGCGAGTCAACAACATGTCTCCGCCATGTCTGGTGCCAGGCGAGGTTGGGCTCGCCCCAGTGTTGGCGCTGTACATTGCCCTGTACTCTGCGCTGTACAAGGAGGCGGACCGGAGCAAATCCCAATCGCTCTTAAATTCAAGCATGGTCTCGCGGCTGTGTTTGGGACTCTTCAAAACCCGTTCAATGCGGGCCAGCACCAACTGACGCGCTAGTTCCGGGTCCGAGCTCGAACTGAAAATGTTGCTCGCGCTCAGGCCCAGTCGGGATGAGTCGCCCCCATCCGACAATTCCATCCACAGGGCTCCGTTGTGGTCGGCTACAGGAGTTCCAGCCTCATCGAGGTGCTGGAAGAAGTGATTCAAAGACCTGCGCGCAGGGATACTGTCCTCTCGTGCAGCTTCCGCGACGATGGACTCGAACTCTTCACGGTATTTCTTCCACTCCTCACCGGTGCCCACCACGTTGACGCGCTGCTGATTCTTGTCGGCCTCGAGCTCTTCGGCACGCGCGTCGTTGTTCTCGAACTTCGCCATCCGGATCTGGCGCTCGAGTTCTGTAACCTCGACCGTCGGGTGCGCTTCCAGTTCGCGCTGGGGATTGAATCGCCCGGTGAAAATGTAGGATGCGGCAACAAAGGGCAATACGTGGTCCGCGAAGATAAGCATGGGAACCAGCAATTTTTTGGAGCGATAGAGCTGCTCAGTTCCCGTCCGACACTCGCTGCTTCGCTTAATGGTGCCAGGCACCTGCGCAAAATGAAGGACCCGGAAGTGCGCTTCCGAATGCCGGTGCGCGTAGCGAGTAAAGGAATGCGCAATCGCTTTCGGGCTGGTGATGCCAAAGTCGTTGAGGTAGTCGGGCCCGGTGGCGCCCGCGAAATAGGCGTTGATCACGCGCCGGGTGAAGTCAGCGCAGTTCCGAGTCATGCCATTGAAATGGTTCTGGTTCGGAAGCGAGTTGAACTGTTCGATGAGACGGAGATCCTGCTCGACCGTGGTCTCGACCACAAACATGTACATGCTTCGCTCGAGAGTGGCGCCCACCATCTCCCGCCACTCCGCCTTGTTACTGGTCTTGCAGGATTCGCTGGCGCAATAATTGCCCAGATAATTCTCCCGATATCTTTCCTCGAGCACGTGCTTGATCTGTTGTGAGCCGACCAGAGGACGGTAGTGAGCGTTCTCGACGCCGTACAAGTACACATTGAGTGGCACAACGTTCCATTCAAACGGCTGATCCTCGCCCAAGGTCGTGTAGTTGCTCATGACTGAACCCTGCTCACCGGCGCGGCAAAGGCGCAGCTTCACAGGCGACTCGGGACAAATACGGGAGAAATAGACCGCGCTGTGTCCGGACCCTGTGATCCGGGCAACACTGGTGTCCAGCGACTCATTGAGAACAACTCCCACATCGCCGTACGCTCCGGAACCGGCTAGGCACAACAGAATGAACGCCAGCACAAATGAAAACAGAGATCGGGCAATCACCCGCTTCAATGAAGTGCTCGTCAACGAGGCTGTCACTCTCGCTGGCGTTGGGTACGAAGATGAATTCTGATACCGCAAACGTCTCCTTAGGTCCTCTACAAGTTCGCAATTAGTCGAGCCTGTGTTTTAAGAATCCCAAATTAGTCCGACTGGTTGTAAGGGCTCGTTTTGAAACGGTGTGTGTTATCAACAGCTTAGGTTGCCACTACACCCTCAATAAGGCCTATTTTCTACAGTGGCGACGGCATACAAAAGTAACCTTGGTAATAGGACTTAGGTAATGCTGGTGGGGAGTGGTCCTTTCAACGGCAACGCGGTCTAGTGTTCCAGTCGGAACATGTTGTTATTACTGGAGTATATGTACAAATATATAAGTATATTGAGGATAAGTTGTCTTATCGATGGGCACCCTCAAGTTGCGAGCGTAGCGGAGAAAGGGTGGGCCACCCGCCAGGCGGGCTGTGCCGTACCCTGTCAACCATGTTATGGAAACTTCGCGCAGCAATGTGAGTGCTGTGCAGCACACCGCTGAACAGATGTATGGAGAGAGGCCATTACCCGGGAGGGGGCAGATCTCGGAGTGGTTCGATTTTCGATAGGTTTCCAGTATTTTTCTGCATAAATATCAACTCCTGTATTTTCAAGCGCAAAATCCTTGCCAGTCCTCATTTCTGAATAGTTCTCCACGGACCGAGACTCCGTGTCATGATAGGGCCGCGTTTGTGAGGTAGAGAACATGACACTAGCGAATGTGGTTGAGATCGCAGTACTGGTCGTGATCGTCGTCGTGGCAATTCGTTTCTTTGTGAAGCGGGCCTGATTCGTCATGTGTTTTCGGGTCGGAGCTTTCCCTTTTTCGGAATCCGACGGACCTTTTTGTTTTCATACGGCAAATCTCAAAAGCGTGGACGGGAGCCAGCACTGCTCGCTCCCGCATCACCCCGCCCTTGCTCTTTAGCAAGCACACGCCACCAGCTTGCATGCGCAGCCCCGCCCCAGATTCCCCCAGGTGTAGCAGTTTTCCGTTTCCCATAGCTATCCCCGATCGTTTATTGACGGGGATAGCTATGGGAGCGGGAAAATCCGGACACCCTGGGCCTCGAATGTCTATCAGGTAGCTAGGGATTAAAGATTGACGCACGTCTATGTCAAAGGCCTCGGCCCGGGCCTCCGCGAGGCGTGGGCTCGGATACATCGACTTGCGTCGATGTTAGGCCGCTGGGTCCCGGTGCCCGGGCGCGGGGCGGGGGCGGGCTCGCGACGGGGGGGCGAAGGTTGCGGCGCTGGGGCGGGCACGGGGTCCATTTGTGTAAAGAGCGTTTACAGCAATAGTTACTTCGAGTTGCCCGTCAGAACGAAGCCGCTCGCGCGGCGGACGCTAGCGCGTGTGAGATGCAGGCGTTTGAAACGGTGGTCTGAACTGTGGTCTTGAACAACGGACCGCCCCGCGTTAAGATGATCCAGGTGAATGCGAGAACCACTACATCGATCAGCATCAATAACAACGTTTTTGCCGAATCCCGCTTCTGGCAACGATTTCCAGCCGAAAATCGATTGAAAATCCATAGGGCGCGTCCACCGCACCCGCGAGCG
>WNFG01000076.1_pt1 | contig 113157 bp, 99 predicted proteins | sample 5400431 | NCBI WGS metagenome assembly WNFG01 (sample SAMN13153346, study PRJNA577476) | soil metagenome | isolation source: 120 cm saprolite under Douglas fir tree site 2 hole 3 replicate 2 | place: USA:California | collected 2015-04-18
TAGAGCAGGTGGGCGGTGATGCGCGCGCCGGAAGCGGCCAGCGGGTGCCCCACCGCGATGGCGCCGCCGTCGACGTTGGTGCGATCGCGCGGAAGCCCCAGCTCCTTCTCCACCGCCAGGTACTGGGGCGAGAACGCCTCGTTCACCTCGAAGAGATCGAAGTCGGCCAGCTTCGCTGCGTGCCGGTCGAGGGCGCGGCGGATGGCCGGCGCCGGCCCGATGCCCATGATCGAAGGATCGCATCCCGACACGCCCCAGCCGAGCAGCTTGCCGATGGCCTTCAGGCCGCGCTTCTCGGCGAAGGCGCGCGTCGCCAGCACCAGCGCGCCCGCGCCGTCGCAGATGCCGCTGGCCGCGCCGGCGTGGATGACGCCGTCCTTCTTGAAGACCTTGGGGAGCTTGGCGAGGCCCTCGACGGTCGTCTCGGGGCGGTTGTGCTCGTCGCGCGCGAACTGCACCGTGGCGCCCTTCTTTGCCGGCAGCTCCATGGGAGCGATCTCGTCGGAGAGCCGCCCCGCCTCCTGCGCCGCGGCGAAGCGCTTCTGCGAGAGGACGCTGTACTCGTCGACCTCGCGCTGCGCGATGTTGTACTTGGCCGCCAGGTTCTCGGCCGTCATGGCCATGGGCAGGCCGGTGTAGCTGTCGGTCAGCGCCTCCCAGAGCGAGTCTGCCAGCGCGGGCGACTTGCCCAGCGCCACACCGAACCGCAGCCCGCGCGCGACGTGCGGCGCCTGCGACATGCTCTCCGTGCCGCCGACCAGCGCGCAGTCGCTGTATCCGGCCAGCATCTCCAGCGCCGCGTCGACGATGGCCTGGAAGCCCGAGCCGCAGAGGCGGTTCACCGTCAGCGCCGGCGCGGACTGCGGGACGCCGGCCTTCAGCCCGACGTGGCGCGCCAGGTAGATGGCGTCGGGGCTAGCTTGAATCACGTTGCCGAAGACGACGTTGTCGATGTCGTCGGGCTTGATGCGCGCCTGCGCAATGGCTGCCTTGGAGGCGTGCACGGCCAGATCGGTGGCGGAGACGTCCTTGAGCGCGCCGCCGTACGTGCCGAACGGCGTTCGCTTCGCTGCCAGGAAGACGAGCTCGGTGGGGATGGGCTTCATCTGTTCTTCTCCAGATGGCGGGCCTTCGATTGTAGGTGGGCGCGCCGAGATGTGCCACGGATAGGCCGTGGCGGGCCTCAGCGGAGGAACTTCTCGACGCGCGTGAGGAGCTCCGCGGTGACCTGGCCGGTGGTCGCGGCGGGCCCGCCGAGCAACGGGACCAGGTCGGGCGTGTGTGCGCCGTGCTCGATCTGGTCCCGCACCGCGTTTTGGACGATTTGCGCTTCGCGCGCGAAGCCCAGGTGCTCCAGCATGAGCGCGCCGCTCAAAACCATCGCGATTGGATTCGCCTTGCTTTGCCCCGCGATGTCCGGCGCGCTGCCATGCACCGGCTCGAAGAGCGACACCCTACCGGGATGGATGTTCCCGCTGGCCGCGACGCCCAGCCCGCCGGTCAGCGCCGCGCCCAGGTCGGTCAAGATGTCCCCGAACATGTTGTTGGTGACGATGACTTCGTACAGCTCGGGCTGGCGGATGAGGTCCATCGCCAGCGCGTCGACGTACATGGCCTTCGCTTCGATCCTGGGATGCCGCGCGGCCACCTCGGCGAAGACGCGCCGCCAGAGGCCGTGGCCGAAGACCAGCACGTTGGCCTTGTCGGCCATGCAGACTCTACGCAGGCCGCGCGACTCTGCGAAGGCGAAGGCCGCCTGGCAAATGCGCTCGACGCCCTTGCGCGTGTTGACTTCGACCTCCTGCGCCACTTCGTCTGGCGTACCCTTCTTGAACACGCCGCCGATGCCCGCGTAGAGGCCCTCGGTGTTCTCGCGAAAGACGGTGAAGCGAAGCTCCGCGCGGCCCTTCCCCTTGAGCGGGGAAAGGCGGTCGTCGAGCAGCAGGCAGGGGCGAAGATTGATGTAAAGATCCAGGCCGAAGCGCATCGCCAGCAAGATGCCCTTGGCGTGTTCGTTCCCCGGCACGCGCGGATCCCCCACCGCGCCGAAGTAGATGGCGGCGAAATCGCGACGCAGCGCGTCCATGAAGTCGGCGGGTAAAACGGTTCCATCGCGCAGGAAGCGCTCGGCGCCGAAATCGAACCATTCGAACTGCAGAGGCAGTTCTAGCCGCTCCAGGACGCGGACGCCGGCCTGCGCCACCTCGGGGCCGATGCCGTCGCCGGGGATGACCGCGATGCGGTAGGTCATTGGGGGGGCGCATCGTACAATGCACGTTGTCTTGACTCCAACACCCGACAGTAGTCAAATCCCGGGTCCCATGCCCATGCGAGACTTGCAGACCCCGGCCCCAGAGAATGCACCGCACTCCAACTGGGAGGCGTCGCCGTGGTTGGCGGAAGAGCGGGTCGTCATGGAGCTGGAGTCCAGCGAGCCGGCCCTCGAGTTGTCCGACGACAACGTCGTCGACATCGAGGAGAGCGGCGGCATCGTTCGCGCGAGCTGATCGCTTTCGCACATCTTTGCTTGACCGGTCGGCCGCCGCGCGCTTCTCATCGCGTCGATGCTGACGAACCTGCTCTTGGCCGTGGCGCTGGCCGCTCCTCTCTGCATTCTGGAAAAGAGCGACTCCTGGGGACCCGACGGAACCGTGCCGGTGCGCGCGGAAGTGGTCACCAGCCGGCTGGAAGCGCCGTGGAGCTTCGCCTTCCTTCCCGGCGGCGATGTGCTGGTGAGCGAGCGCCCGGGGCGCGTCCGGCTCCTCGAGCAGGGGAAGCTCGCGCCGAAGCCCGTGCTGACCATCAAGATCGCCGACACCTCCGAGGGCGGGCTGCTCGGCATCGCCCTGCACCCCAAGGATCCCTCGCTCCTCTATCTCTACGCGACGGTGCCGGGGCCGCGGAACGAAGTGCAGCGCTGGAAGCTCGCGCCCGACCACGCCAGCGCAACGTTCGACAAGGTGATCCTCAAGGGCATCGCCGCCGCGCACTACCACGACGGAGGGCGGCTGCGCTTCGGGCCCGACGGCATGCTCTACGCCGGCACCGGAGATGCGCGCACGCCGGAGCGGTCGCAGGACCCGAAGAGCCTCAACGGCAAAATCCTACGTTTCACTCCCGAAGGCGACGCGCCCGCCGGCAACCCGATCAAAGGCAGCCCGGTCTACCTGCTCGGCATCCGCAACACGGAGGGATTCGACTGGCTCGACGACGGCCGGATGGCCGTGGCCGACCACGGCCCGAGCGGCGAGATGGGCCGCTACGGACACGACGAGGTGAACCTCGCCCGCGCCGGCGACAACCTCGGTTGGCCCGCCATCTACGGCTGCCAGACGGGCGCGGGCCTGGTGTCGCCGATGATTTCCTGGGAACGCGCGGTGCCGCCGGGCGGGCTGGCCATCTACCGCGGGGCGGCGATCCCCGAGTGGAAGGGCAGCATCCTCGTCGCTTCGCTGGGCGCGGAGCACTTGCACCGCGTCTCGCTCAACGGCCAGCACGAGGTCTACTTCCGGCAGAAGTTCGGCCGGCTGCGCGAGATCGCCATGACGCCCGCGGGGGAGCTGTGGGTCGCGACTTCGAACTGCGACGGCCGCGGCGAGTGCGGTCCGGAGAAGGACCGCATCCTGCGCATCACGAAGTGAGCTTGTCGAAGACGGTGGTGCCGTGGCGCTGGATGGCCGGGACGATTCCTCCCTCGTCGGCCAGCGCCTGGATGATCTTCGACGGCGTTTCGGCCCGGAACGTCTTGCCCGCCACGGTGACGCGGCCGGAGGCGAGGTCCACCTCGATCTCCTCGCCTTCCTTGGCCACCTCGTAGAACTCGGCGTCCTGCACGACGAGGAACGGCAGCGCCTCGTTGACGAGGTTGCGTTTGTGGATGAAGGCGTAGCTCCTGGCCACGATGGCCTGCACGCCCGCGCCCTTCAGCGCCAGCACGGCCTGCTCGCGCGAGCTGCCCGAGCCCCAGCCTTCGCCGGCCACCACCACGCGCGCGCCTTGGTGCACGTTTTGTGCGAATTGCGGCCGGACGAAGTGGAAGCTCTTCGCCCCCAGCTCCGGGAGCGACGTCAGGTGGCAGAACTGGCCGGGGATGATCGCGTCGGTGTCGACGTTGTCGCCGAAGCGCTGGATGCGCGAGCGCACGACGGCGGCGCGCTGCTTGTCGGCGGCGCGGCCCTCGCGGGCGCTCACGGCGGTGGCGCCGGCCGGAGCGAGGTGCGCCTCCGGCTCGACGCTGCGCACTTCGGGCGCGCGGCGCGGCCTGCGCTCGCCGAGGATGCGCCGGTAGCGCTCCTGATCGACGCGCGCGAGCAGCGGCCGCGGGTCGGCCACCTTCATCTCCGGCGCCGCCGCCGCAACCGTTGCCGCCGCCGCGAGGTACGCGAGCGACCCCTCGCCCATCCGGTTCTCGTAGTTGCGGTTCTGCGAGGAGAGCCACTTCTCGCCCTTGCCGGCGCGCCGCGACGCCACCCCCAGGCACATCGAACAGCCCGGCGGGTCGACGCGGAACCCGGCCTGCTCGTACACGGCCCACAAGCCGGCGCGGCGCAGGTTCTCCTGGATGGAGAGGTCGCCCGGCACGACGATCTGCCTGTCGTTGGCGGCGCGCCGCACGCCCGCCGCTTCCAGCACCAGCGCGCCCAGCACCAGCTCTTCCTCGGTAGTGGTGCACGCGCCGATGAAGAGCCCGTCGAGCGCCATGCCGGCGAGCTCGCTCACCCCCGCTACCTGGTCGGGCGAGAACGGCTTGGCCACCTGCGGCTCGAGACTGTCGAGCGCCACCCGATAGCGCTCGACGTACGGCGCATCCTGGTCGGCGCGAAAGGCCTGCATCGCATGCAGCGCCTCGCCGTCGTCGCGTCCCGCCAGCCACGCCGCCGTCACCTCGTCCGCCTCGAAGATGCCGTTCAGCCCGCCGAACTCGGCGGTCATGTTGGCGATGGCGAAGCGTGAATCCGTCGAGAGCCGCCTCACGCCCTCGCCGCGGTATTCGACCGACCGCTCCATCGCGACCGTGTTGCGCCCGAGGAGCCCGAGCGTGCGGAGGATGACTTCCTTGCCGCCGAACCCGAAGGGAAGCTTTCCCGTGTACTCGACCGCGATGGCCTCGGGCACCTCGATCCAGGATGTGCCCAGGACCATGGCCACCACGATGTCCGCTCCGCCCAGCCCGATGGCGACCGCGCCCAGCCCGCCGTGCGACGAGGTATGCGAGTCGGCCCCCAGCACCACGTCGTTGGGCCGCACCAGGTCGCGATAGAACTTGGTGTGCAGGATGGTTTGATTCGCGTCGTAGAAGTGCTTGATGCCGCTCTCCTGCGCGAAGCTGCGCGAGAGCTGCACCAGCTTCTGCGCGCGCTTGTCGCTCGCCAGCGTCACCGGATCGACGGTGTGATCGACCGCGAGGAAGAAGCGGTCCTTGTCGTGAAGCCTGGGCCGCCCCAGCATCCCGTAGGTGCGCTCCATGCCGTTCCAGGCCAGCTCGCTGGCGATGGTCCAGTCGACGGACACCTGGAGGATGTCGCCGGACTGGACCCAGGGCCGGGGCAGGTTCCTCGCGTGCGCGGCGAGGATCTTCTGCGTCAGCGTCATGGGACGGCGGTCCATCGGGGGCCCTTAATAAGATCTGGGGACACCATACGCAATTCCGTGCCAACTTGAGTGGGCGGTAGAGAATGCAGCATTGGCACGAGTTGCGTATGGTGTCCCCGGATCCCATGGACACCTGGTACGAGCGGCTCAGCACGCTGGATTCCTTGTTCCTCGACCTCGAGGACCGCACCGCGCACATGCACGTCGGCGCGGTGGCCATCTTCGAGGGTTCGCCGCCGCCGTATCGGGATCTGCTGGCTTTGATCGAGGCGCGCCTCGAGCACGTTCCCCGCTACCGCCAGCGCGTCATGTTCGTTCCCTTCAAGCAGGGGCGCCCGGTGTGGGTCGACGAGTCGCAGTTCGACCTCGAGTACCACGTGCGCCACACCGCTCTTCCCGCGCCGGGCGGCGAGGACGAGCTGAAGAAGCTGGTCGGCCGCCTGCTCTCGCAGGCCCTCGACCGCGACAAGCCGCTCTGGGAGATGTACCTCGTCGAAGGCCTGGGGCACCAATTCGCCATCGTTTTCAAGACGCACCACTGCATGCTCGACGGCATCGCCGGCGTCGATCTGGCGACGGTGCTGATGGACACCGAGCAAAGCAGCACGCCCCCTCCGGCGGCGACGCCGTGGACGCCGCGCAAGGCGCCCGCCGTCTCGGAGCTGCTCATCGACACGGTGAAGCACCAGCTCGCCCATCCCCTGCGCGTGGCGCGCGAGGCGCTGGAGCAGAACGCCGACGCGCGAAAGCTGTTGCGCGAGCTGGCGGGCGACATGAAGCCGCTCTTGGAGATGGTTTCGATGGGGCTGGCGCCATCCTCGCCGCTCAACGTCCCCATCGGGCCACACCGCCGCTTCGAGATGCTCGAGTTCCCGCTGGACGAGGTGAAAGCGGTGCGCGCAGTCTTCAAGGGCAGCGTGAACGACGTCCTGCTCGGCCTCATCGCGGGCGCCGCGCGATCGTGGCTCACCGCGCGCGGCCAGCCGCCCGAGGCCGACCTGCGCGTGCTGGTGCCGGTGAGCATGCGGCTGAAGCGCGACCGCGGCACGTTCGGGAACCAGATCTCCGCCGTCTTCTGCCCGCTGCCGGTGACCGAGGCGAACCCCGTCGAGCGCCTGCGCAAGGTGCGCGAGGCGATGAAGCACCTCAAGGAGAGCGGCCAGGCGGTGGGCGCGCAGGCGCTCTCGCGGCTGGGGGATTTCGCGCCCCCGCAGCTCATCGCGCAGGCCTCGCGGCTGCAGGCGGTGACGCGGATGTTCAACCTGGTGGTGACCAACGTGCCCGGGCCGCAGTTTCCCCTCTATCTGCTGGGGAAGAAGATGCTGCGCTGCCACCCGCAAGTGCCGCTCGCCGCGCAGCAGGCGGTGGGAATCGCGCTGCTCAGCTACGACGGGCGCATCGGCGTGGGCCTGATCGGCGATGCGGACGCGGCGCGCGACCTGCCCGCGTTCGCCGGCGCGCTGCGCGCCGAGCTCGACGAGCTGAAGGCCTGCGCGGTGCGGCCCGCTCCCGCCGTCGAGAGCCCGGCGAGCATCTGAGCCATGCCCCTCGCGAAAGACACCATCCACTACCAGACGATGGGCGACGCGGGCGCGCCGCCCCTCTTGCTCATCATGGGACTCGCCGTCTCCTCGCGAGCGTGGGATCGGCTGCCGGAGCTGATGGCGCGGCGCTTTCACGTGCTGGTGTTCGACAACCGCGGCACGGGGCGATCGGTGCGGCGCGGCTTCGCCTATCGCATGCGCGAGCTGGCCGACGACGCGGCGGCGGTGATCGAGGCGGCGGGGCTGCGCTCGGCGCACGTGTTCGGCATCTCCATGGGCGGGATGATCGCGCAGGAGCTGGCCCTGCGGCATCCCGAGCGGGTGCGCTCGCTGGCGCTGGGCGCGACGTTCGCGAGCTTCCGCCGCGTCCAACGCGCTCCCCTGCGGAGCGCGTGGGACCTGCTCGCGCTCAACCTGGGGTTCAAGCCGGCGGAGCGCGTCGCGCGGTTGCTCGTCTCGGCGGAGTGGGATGCGCGCAACCCCGGCGGTGCGCTGAAATGGATTCGCGGTTCCGAGCCGGCGGGGTTCCGGAACGCGCTGGCGCAGTTCCTGGCGGTGGTCCGCCATGACACCTTGAACCGGCTGTCGCAGATCCGCGCGCCCACGTTGGTGCTGACCGGCGACGCCGACCGCCTCGTCCCCTTCGCGAATTCGGAAATCCTCGCCAAGGCGATCCCGGGGGCGCGGCTGCACGTGCTCAAAGGCGCGGGCCACGTTTTTCCGCTCGAGCGCGAGGAGGAGACGGTGCGCGCGCTCGAGGAGCATTTTCTCGCCTGGGAATCGCGCGCGGCGTAGCTCCCTGGTGTCATCGAAAGAGACGTTTGTAATCGTCCGCTCGGACGATGACGGGATGCGCGGGGCCGGCCGGCAGGCCGTAGTAAGCGAAATTCACCTCGAAGGGGCCCGACGGCAACAATCGATACTTGCCCGGCGCGTTGGCCTCGAATCTTTCCACCGGCGCCTCCGACGTCCAGAGCATGGCCCATTCGGCCCCATCGATCGTGGGCGCCACGTGACGGGAGCGTTCCAGCTCTGCCGCCGCGTCTCCCAGAGTTGCGCGTGTGACGGGAGAAATATAGAGAGGCGTCGCGGATTCGCGCAGGTAACGAACGATTTCGGATCTCAGGTCGATCGAATCGTGAAGCACGAGCGAACGAACCACCACGGCGTGCCACCACGCGTTGGCGGCCAGCGCGCAGACCATGGCCGCACTCGCGCAACCCCATGCGATTCGATTCGCGCGCGAAAGTCGACGGACCTCGCCGACCCCGGCGGCAGCCATGACTGCGATGACGGGGATCACCAGCAGATAGTTCCTTACGATCATCACGCGAAACGTGCTGGCATAAGCGAGGTAGATCACCGCGAAAGGAAGCAGAACCAGGAATGCGGGCCTGTCGCGGCGATAGACGGCAACGGCCCCGGCGATCGAGAAGCAGGCGATCAGAGCGGATATGACCGGGTAATGCGACAATGATTGAAAAATCAGATAGTAGCCTATCTTGGCGGCACGAGCGGACCCGGATTCCACGGTGAACCGGAAGTCTGCGTGGCGATAGAAGTTCAGTTGCATCCGGACATCGTGAACGAGCTTCGATTGGTCGAAAACGGCACCCGGTGTGGTGACGAGAAATACCGCTGAGAAGATGGCCGCGGACTGAAGGCAGGCCCACAGTGCGCGCTTCTTTTCCCGATCATTCTTCAGCACGATCGCGGTCGCCACCGGGATGAAGGCGACTACCGCATTGTACTTCATGCCGAAAGCAAGGCCCGCAGCCACGGAGGGCAGCCAGGGAGATCGATGGGGATCTTTCAGATACCGAAGCGACAGCCAGATGGTGAGGGCAACGAACTGTGCGGCCGGGCCATCGGTAGAGAGCCAGCGGGCGTGATAGGTAAATTCGTAGGAGAACCCGAGAAGCAATGGGGCGAGGAGCGCCATCCCCGGGGACATCCCCAACGAGCGTGCGATGAGAAAAACCCACAGCAGCGTCAATTCATTGATGAGCAAGAATAGAAGCCGGGCGTGAAGGTTTGGCCGGCCATGGAGCAGCGCCTCGACGCTGGTCGCATCCCTTATGCCTTGTGCCCTGGACAACGCCGCGTGCGGGAGCGTCGCAAACAAGGTGAGCCAATATGCACCGGAAGGATAGTTGTAATGACCAGGCAGCAGCGATCCGGTCGCGTATGTATGGGCGACCTGACTGAGCTGCCAATTCTCGTCATAGGAAGCTCCGTAACCGGCGGTAAACGCCAGCGACGCAGTCATCGCTGCATAAAGCATCAGGGGCGCGAGGAGCGGCCGCAGGCGAGACCTCGTTTCGTTCACTGTAGCCACCCGCCGCGCCCCGATCTACTCTGCGCCGCCATGAGCACCCCAGCGCCCGTCGACGACAAGGCGATCGAGAAGGCCCTCGCGCACCACGCCGCGCATCAACCCGAATACCTCGAGGAGCTGAAGAAGCTGGTCCGCATCCCCAGCGTCTCCTTCGAGGGGTTCGACAAGGAGCAGGTGCGCAAGAGCGCCGAGGCCACCTGCGGCCTCATGCGCCGCAAGGGCCTCGAGAACGTGCAGATGCTCGAGATGCCCGGCGCGCACCCCTACGCGTACGGCGAGTGGAAGAAGGCCCCCGGCCGCCCCACCCTGCTCCTCTACGCGCACCACGACGTGCAGCCCGCGGGCGAGACGGAGAAGTGGAACATCCCCAACCCCTTCGAGCCGGTGGAGAAGGACGGCCGCCTCTGGGGACGCGGCGCCGCCGACGACAAGGCCGGCATCCTCGTGCACATCGCCGCCATCGACTCGTGGCTCCAGGCGCACGGCTCGCTGCCCGTCAACGTGAAGATGATCGTCGAGGGCGAGGAGGAGGCGGGGTCGGGCTCCTTGCCGGCGTTCCTCAAGAAGCACCGCCAGCTGCTCGAGGCCGACGCCATCGTTCTCACCGACACGGCCAACTTCGAGACCGGCCTTCCCTCCATCACCACCGCGCTGCGCGGCATCGTCACGGTGCAGGTCGAAGTCAAGGCGCTCAAGCAGCCGGTGCACAGCGGCATGTGGGGCGGTCCGGTGCCCGATCCGGCCATGGCGCTGGGCAAGATCCTCGCGCGGCTGGTCAAGGACGACGGCACCATCAACATCCCCGGCATCTACGAGAAGGTACGGCCGCTCACCGCCGACGAGAAACGTTCCATCGCCGCGCTGCCGACCAGCGAGGATCTGTTCCGCAAGCAGGCCGGCATGCTGCCGGGCGTGCAGCTCCTCGGGGGACGGCCGCCGTGGGAGATGAATTGGCGGCAGCCCTCGCTGGCCGTCAACGCCATCCAGGCCAGCTCGCGCAAGGACGCGCGCAACATCATCTGCGACAGCGCCTGGGCGCGCGTCGGCCTGCGCACGGTCCCGGACATGGACGTGAAAGAAGTGCGCGAGAAGCTCATCGCGGCCATCCGCCGCGATCCGCCATGGGGCGTGCACGTGGAAGTGACGCCGGAGAGCGACGGCGGCTGGTGGTACACCGACGCGAGCGCGCCCGCCTTCAAGGCCGCCCGCAAGGCGCTGCGCGACGGGTACGGCGCGGAGCCGGTGACCATCGGGTGCGGCGGGTCGATCCCCTTTGTCGATCCCTTCTCGCGCGAGTTGGGCGGAGCGCCGGCGCTGCTCATCGGCGTCGAGGACCCCTACACCAACGCCCACTCCGAGAACGAGAGCCTTCACCTGGGCGACTTCGCCAAGGCGACGAAGAGCGCCATCCGCCTCTACGCGGAGCTGGTTCGCGTCAACCCACGCTCCGTATAATCGGTCTTCAGCGGTAGACTTGCACCCGCTCGCCCTTGCGGCCTTGCTCGCGCAAGGGCGACCCCAGGCGCGCCGCGGTCGGGCCGACGAAGTAGACGATCCCTTTCACGGGCGAGCTTTTTCGATAACGCGACTTTACCAATTCCTGCAATGCGCGCACCGCCTTGAGGAAGCGCACCGGCTTTCCGCCCAGCCGCGCGTTGTCGCCGGACGACTCGGTCTCCGCCCAGAAGTAGCCCGAGCGCAGTTCGCCGTCCTCGTCGGGGAGCGAGCGGGAGAAGAAGATCACCGGCGAGACCACCTCGTCGATCTTCCAGCGGCCCCGCTCGGGCCCTTTCTTGATCGGATAGCCGGTGACGTCACCGGCGGCCAGGTAATAAGCGGGGTCTTGCAGGATTACCGATTCGGTGATCAAAGGCGCCTGGTCTCCCGGCTCGCTCAGCACCGGCCACAGCTCGAGATGCTGCTGCTCCAGCCGCCGCAGCAGATCGCGCTCGTCGGCCTCCGCCATGAAGAACCGGATCTGCAGGGCCAAGCCGCTACTTTCCCTTGGTGGGCGGGAACTTGCCGTGCTGCTGCGCCGTCTCGAAGAGGCGGGCCACTTCCTCCTCCGTCAGGTCGAACATGTCCTGCAGCGCCTTGAGGATGCTCAGTTCCTCGGGCGGCGCCCTGCCGTCGGCCACCACCACCGAGGCGGCCAGCCCGAAGGCCAGCTCGCGCGACGCCTTGTCGGGGAGGCGATCGACGATGGAGGGCAGGATGTGCTCGAGGCTGCGCGCCTCGGCCACGCGCTTCGCCGCGTGCTCGATGGCGGCCTTGAGATCGTCGGCGTGGATGCCGTGGAACTCGGGCCGCTCGAAGACCTGGCGGTAGATCTCCTCCACCTCGACGCGGTCGACGCTCCCGTCGGCAGCGGCGGCGAGGATCATCGTCTCGAAGAGCGCCGCCTGGCGCGACGAGTCCCCGAACTGGATGTGGCCCTTGTTGGTCATCCCGCCACAGTGTCGCTTTTGCGCCGTGCGCTGTCCACCATTGACGAAGGGCCTGTCCGCCGGTAGGGAGCGGCATGTTTTCTGCCTGCCGGCGGGCCGTGCTCTCCCTTGCTTTAGCGCTTTGTGCCTGCCGGACCACGCCGCGCGCGGCCGCCGCCAACGCCGAATCGGCCGACGGCGGCATGACCCTCGATGGCAGGATCGCCGAGGCGCCGCCCCAGCCCGGCAACGTCATCGCTACCGTGGGCGACATCGCCGTGCTGGCGCTGGCCGCGCCGGCGTTCGATGCGCTCCCCCGCGAGCAGCGGCTCGTCGCCTACTGGGTGTCACGGGCGGGCGCCGAGGGCGACGCCATCGCGTGGGACCAGGGATACCGGCACAACCTCGAGGTCGTTCACGTGTTGCGCGGCATTCTCTCCCAGCCGCAGGTCGTCCCGCCGCTGCTCTTGCCGCGCATCCGCTCGTTCGCCCGGCTGGTCTATCTGAACCGCGGGCTGCACGACGCGGAAACGGGACGCAAGCTGACGCCGCCGTTTTCCTTTGGCGAGCTGCGCAGCGCGGTGCTGGCGGCCGCGGCGGGAGGCGGCGACCTCAAGTTGCGCGGGGCGTCGCTCGAGTACGCGCTGCGCGGGCTGGAAGGGGCGCTCTTCGACCTGCGCGTCGACGCGCAGCAGACCGTCCGCGCCGGCGCGGCGGACCCCATCGTCGCCAGCGCGGTCAACCTGTACGACGGCGTCACCGCGCGAGACGTGGCGGCGTTTCGCGAGCGCTACCCGCTCAACTCCCGCCTCGCCAAGGGCCCTATCGAGTTGGTCGAGCGCGGCGATGGCCTCCACGGCGATCGCCTGCTGCGCGCCGCCTCGGCGCTGGACCAGGCGCTGCCTTTCGCCACCGCCCCGCAACGCGCGGTGCTGGAGCCGCTCGCGGCGTATCTGCGCAGCGGAGAGCCGGATCGGTTCCGCGCCGCCGAGCAGGCGTGGGTCGAGGCGAATGCGCCGGTGGATTTTCTCCTCGGGTTCCTCGATACCAGCGCCGACCCTCGCTCGCGCAAGGCGCTCTTCGGCGCGCTGGTCGGCATCGCCGATCCGGCGCGCGCCGAGCCGTTGCGCGCGCTGGCGCAGGCCGCCCCGCAGCTCGAGGCGCGTCTGCCCATTCCGCCGCGCGCGTACCCGCGCCTGCCCGCGGCGCAGGCGCTCCAACTCGCCGCCGCCGCCGGGGCCGATCGGCCGCTGGGCACCTTCGCCGTGGCGCTTCCTCTCGAGGACGACCCCGCCAGGGTGGCGGTGTTCGCGGCGGCCGCCGATGCCGCCTCGCTGGCCGCGCCTCTGATGGGCGCGCTGGCCGATCCCGCGCTCGCGCCGGCGCTGGTGCGCTGCCTGCCCCAGCATCGGCTCGCCTTCCTCGCGCTGCGCGAATTGCCGGGGCGGCGCGCGCCCAGCGATCGCCTGGGGATCGGCGCGGCCGCCCTGCAGGAAGCGCGCGCCGACCTGGTGGCGCACCTCCTCGCGCAGGAGCCCATCGTGCGCGGCATCGGGCTCATCCCCGACGCGCGCTGCCAGCAGCTCTGGCCGCAGTTCGCCGCCACCATGTGGTTCGCCTCGGCCGCGCGAGGCGGAGGCGAGGCGCTGCAGGACGACCGGCAGCGCGCCGTTCAGCTCCAGGTCTGGTGGTTCACCGGCAAGGGCGCCCTGGTGGAGCGCCACCAGGCCGGCGGCCGCTTCCTCTCCGCGCCCGACACTGAGCGCTTCCGCGCCGCCGCCGCCGAGCTGCTGCGCCTCTTGGACGAGATCGAATCGCTGGGGGACGCGGCGCGTTTGCGCGACCTGCTCGAGAAACACGCCACCCGCGTCGATCTGAAATGGCACGCCGAGATCGTCGAGCGCCTGCGCGCCGCCGGCATCCCGCGCCGCGTGGCCGTCCTGGCCCCGCAACTCCGCCCCGTGCTGGACGCAGGAAAAGTGATCGACGCGCAGGCCGCGCCCGTCGACGATCTCGACGGACAGATCCTGCGCGACTGGTCCGGGTTCTAGGCGGTAAAGCGCACCAGCGCGACCGTGATGTTGTCGGCGCCGCCGTTGTTGTTCGCCTCGTCGACGAGCGTCTGGCAGGCCTTCTGCAGCTCGCTCTCCTTGGAGATGATCTCCGCGATGCGGTCGTCGGTCACCATGCCGGTGAGGCCGTCGCAGCACACCAGGCACACGTCGCCCGGCTCGAGGTCCCAGGCGCTCACGTCGACTTCGGTCAGGTCGGCCATGCCCAGCGCGCGGGTGATGACGTTCTTGTGCTGGAAGTTGGCGATCTCTTCCTCGGAGAGGCGGCCGGTCTTGATCAGCTCGTTGAGAAGCGAGTGGTCGCTGGTGGTGGCGTGCAATTCTCCACGGCGCCAGAGGTAGCCACGGCTGTCGCCCACCCACCCGAACCACGCCTTCTTCTCGCGCACCAGGCACCCGACGAACGTGGTGCCCATGCCGCGCTTGCCCGTGTTGTCCTTGCCGTCGCTCGCCTCGCGGATGCGCTGGTTCGCCCATTGCGCCGCGACGGAGAGCAAGTTGGTGCCTTCGTCCTTGCTGCGGTCATAGCGAAACGGCCAGGTGGCGTCCGGGTCGTCGGCGATCTCGAAGAACTTCTTCACCGTCTCGACGCCGATGCCCGACGCCACCTCGCCCGCCTGGTGGCCGCCCATGCCGTCGCACACGACCGCAACGCGATGGCCGGGAAGCACGAGCAGCGAGTCCTCGTTGTGGTCGCGCTTGCGTCCGACGTCGGTGGCGCCTGCGAACTCGAATCCCATGGGGCGGAGCATATCCGATCGACCGCCCGTGGCGCCGCGAGGGATCGCTCGCCATTCGACCGATCTCGCGGCCGCCTGGCCGGTCGTTTCGTCGCGCCGCGGCGCGTTGACGTTATCCGTCCGGATCCATACGTTTTCCCCGCAGCCAATCGGGCGAGGAGGACACGTGTCCAAGCATCGCAAGAAGGAGTCGGCTTTGGAGCGAAAGGCGACCAAGCACCACGACTTCATCGGCGAGGCGGAGCCGGAGCGGGCCGAGGCGAAGCTCCGCAAGCACGAGCGGCTCGAGCGGGAGACGGTCCGCGCCATGGCCGCCGAGTTCGAGAGCGTGGCCAAGGGCAGCAACGGGGCCATCGGTCCGGAGATCCCGCTGCGCATCCCGCGCGCGATCGGCGAAGCGAAGCGGATACTGGAAGAGGCGCCCGACCTGTTGGAGAAGCTGCGCACCAAGGCGGAGGACCGCCTCGCGCACCTTCCGCCTCCGTTCAAGCGTGTCATCGAGCTGGGCGAGAGCGCCGCCGGCCTGTTGTTCGCGCCCTTCCGGATCGGCTGGCGGTTGACGCGCGAGTTCCTCGCCGTCCCGGCGGCCATGTTGCGGGTGCTCCGTCAACAGGAGGCCTAGCATGCGCGGGGAGGGGGCCCGATCCCGCCTCGTGCAGCGCCTCGTCCGACACATTCTAGGGCCCATCGCTTCGGGCGGGCGGCAGGCGCGCGCGCCGCTGCCGTCTGGGCGGCGCATGCTGCTCCTGCATCTCGACGGCGTGGGGGGCCGGCAACTCGAGGACGCCATGGAGCGCGGCTTTGCCCCCACCCTGCGGCGGCTCCTCGAGAAAGGGCCGTATCGTCTGTCGCCGTGCCGCGCGGGCGCGCCCACCAGCACGCCGGCATTCCAGGCCGGGATGCTCTACGGCGTCGAGCACGATATCCCCGGCTACACCTGGTACGACAAACGCCGCTGCCGCGAGGTGCGCATGGATCGCGGCGACGACGCGCGGCTCGTCGAGCGGGACCTGGCGGAACGGGGCGTTCCGCTGCTCGCCGGCGGGTCGGTGTACTGCTCGATCTTCTCCGGCGGAGCGCCGTCGCGCCGCTGGGCGCTCTCGGGCTGGAACGAGAAGCTGCGCGCCGAGGACTTCGGCGTCGAGGAGCTTTCCCGCGCACCGCTCGGGCCGCAGCTGCGCGACGCGCTGGCGGCGGTGCTGGTGCACTCGGCCACCGCGGGGCGCATCGCGGGCGCACTCGGCATGGACGTCGCGTCGGGGCTGGTGGAGACGGCCCGGTGGGCACGGCACGCCGGGTCGATGCAGCACGAGCACAAGTTCCTTTTTCACCGCGTGCTGACGGAGTGCCTCTTCGCCGAGTTCGCCGCCAACTCGACCGTCATCGACATCGCGCGCGGCACGCCCATCGTGTACGCGTGCTTCATCGGCTACGACGAGTACGCGCACCGGCGCGGGCCGTACTCGCGCATGGCGCTTCTCAAGCTGTGGGAGCTGGACCGCATGCTGGGCCGCATCCTGGCGGCGGTGGCGGCGCTGCCGGAGCTCGGCTACGAGCTGTACCTCTTCAGCGATCACGGCCAAGCCGCGACGCGGCCCGCGGAGCAGGTCCTCGGCGAGTCGCTGGGAGAGCACCTGCTCGCTCACGGCGGCGGCGAAACGTACCACGCGGCCGTGCGGGCCCGCTGGGCGCGGGCGTTGGCGCAGGCCTTGCCCGGTCCGTTGGGCGCGGCGGCTTTGGCGTGGGCGCGGCACAAGGCCAGGTCGCTCGACGCGGCCGAGCCCGATCACGCCGGCGGGCCGCTCCTCGTCGTGCCCGCGGGGGACATCGCCTACCTCTACTCGACGGAAGCGCCCGACCCGCTGCTCGAGCCGGAGATCCGCGCGCGCCATCCCGGCCTGCTCGAACACTGTGCCGCCTCGCCGGCGGTCGGGTTGGTCCTGGTGCGCGGGGAGCGCGGGCCGCTCGCGCTGCGCGGCGATCGCCGTTTCGAGCTGGGCCGGCCGGCCGATGCGCTGGAGGTGGTCCACGCGGTGGGCCACCCGCTGGCCGCCGTCTACGCGCGCGACCTGCTGCGGCTGCGCAGCGCGGGGGACGTGATTCTCCTCGGCACGGCGGCACCGGGCGGCGTGACGGTCGCGTTCCCGTGGGAATTCGGGTCGCACGGCGGGATCGATCCGGCCCAGCTCGACACCTTCATGATCCACCCCGAAGAGCTGGGCGAGGACGCCTTCGCGGCCGTGGTGCGCCCGCAGGACTTGCATCGTTTCTTCCTCGAGCGGAGCGGCCGGGCGCATCTTGCGCAAAATGCGCCGAACGCATGCGCCTCGTGAGCTGGAACATCCACGGGGGCCTGGGCCCCGACGGGCGGCTCGACCTGGGCCGCATCGCCTCCCTGCTCGAGGACATGCGCTGCGACGCCGCCGGGCTGCAAGAAGTGGGCGACCCGCACCGCGCCGACCGCGCAACCGAGACGGCCGATTACGCCGCGTGGTTGGGGCGCCGGCTCGGGTGGTACGTCGCCTACGGGCCGAATCTGCTGCAGTCGGGCCGGCCTTACGGGAACGCCATCCTCTCGAAATACCCCATCGCGCGGGCGCACAACTACGACCTCTCGGTCGAGGGCCGCGAGCCGCGCGGCTGCCTGCGCGCGGACATCGACCTGCCCGAAGGAAAGACGCTGCACCTCTTCGACTTGCACCTCGGGCTGTCGGGGGGCGAGCGGCGGCGTCAGGCCGCCATGCTGCTCTCGGCAGACTTAATGCTCGACACGGCCCTCACCGCGCCGATGGTGGTGTGCGGGGATTTCAACCTTTGGTCGCCACTGCCGGGGCCCATCCTGCGGCTCTTGCGCACGACGCTGCGCGACGCGGCCGTCGAGGCGCGCTCGCGCCGCGCCACCTGGCCGTCGGCGTGGCCCCTCTTCCGGCTCGACCGCGCCTACGTCGACTTGGGCGTGGACGTCCTGGCGTGTGGCGTGGTGAACGATCCGCGCACGCGGCTCGCTTCCGACCATCTGCCGCTCTGGGTCGAACTGGAGCCGCGGCCGCCCGCGGAGCAGCCCCTAGCCGTCCAGCAGAGGGGTGCCTAGCTTGGCCTCACCATCGGCGCGAGACCCCGGAATTTACTCTTTCCTCGCGCCCAGCGGAGGACCCCCCATGGCAACCGAAGAAGCGCAGGGCCCGAACGGCCACGGCACGGCTGGCGGCATTCTCGACAATCTGAACGTCGAGGACGCCCAGCAAGTCATCGAGCAGACGCGCGCCGCCGTGGACCAGGCGGTCGAGACGGCGGCGGATTTCATCCGCGAGCGGCCCATCCTCTGCCTCGCGGGCGCGGTCGCACTCGGCTACGTCATCGGAAAGATCGTCTCTCGCTAAGGAGGAACTTCAGTGGGCATCGACACCGGGTACCAGGGCACGGGAAACGATTGCGAGGGCGCGATGGGACACGCGAGAAAAGCCGTCGAGGAGGCTCGCGCTTTCAAAGAGGCGGTGAGCGAGTCCGCCAACAACTTCACTCAGGCGATCAACCTGCGCGGGCGCGTCGACAAGCATCCCATTGCCATGGTGCTGGCGGCGGTGGGCGTCGGGTACGTGCTGGGAGGCGGGCTCTTCTCGCCGCTCACCGGGCGTCTGCTGAGCGTTGGCCTGCGGCTGGCCGTCATTCCGCTGGTCAAGAGCCAGCTCGCCGCCATGGCCGGCGCTGCTGTACAGCCGGACGAGGGCGCGGCCGGCTCGCCCTTCTAGCTCGATAGAAACGCCAAGCGCGAGGCGGCGGTGATGCGCAAATTGCGCGGGGCATCGGGAAGGCGCGGCCACGGGGGCCGCATTGCTCGGAGGCGAAAATGATGGTCAAGGATGTGCGGAAGCAAGGCCTGAAGGCCTGGAAGTATCTCAACGACATCGACAAGGACGACGTGCTCGAGGCGCTCGGTCTGGAGAAGCGGACGAGCCCTTGGCTCTCGGCGCTCGGGACCATCGGCATTTTCGCCCTCGGTTGCCTGGTGGGCGCGGGCATCGGCGTGGCGTTTGCTCCCAAGAGCGGCGAGGATTTCCGCACCGCGCTGGGCGAGAAGATGCGCCGCAAGGCAGAGGAGCTGAACGTCGGCGAGGAGTACGTCAGCAAGCGCTCGCAAATGCCGGTCACGTAGAAGATGCCGGTCAGGTAGAAGCTGGCTGCCAGGCTTCGGGCTCTGGTGATTCGATCGCCGGGCCCCGCGACTTTTTCGAACCCCACTGTCGCCCGAGTCGCGAGGGTGGTGCTAGTAAACGCCGTGGAAGGTGAGCGTCAGGCGCAGGGAGCGGCGGGTGGTGGCTGAATTAGCCACTAAAACCTGGAGCGGGCCTTGGGCCGATGCTCCTTCAATGACGTTCAGGTTCGCGCTCGACGCGGTGGTCGGCTCGGACAAGCTCGCGATCTGCCAGGTAGACAGGTTGGGTCTCGTCCATGCGACCGACGCGCCCGAGACGAACGAGAGATCGCCGCCGTCGGTGGCATCGAGCTTCGCGGCTCTCAGCGTGAGGGACGTGAGCTTGCTATAGTCCGGGAAATTTTCCAGGTGCAGGTCCATGAAGAACATCACGGGGCTCCCCAGGACCGTGAAGTCGTGCACGTATGACACGTCTCTCGGAGACAGGCCGCCGCCGCAGCTCAGCGCGACCGCCACTAGGATGAGACCAGGGCGTGCCGTGGCTCCTCCTTTTCCGAAATGCATCTTGGCCGAAAGCCTATCACAGCAGGCCGAGCTGCGCGCCGCGGGCTACGACGAGAGCAGGGCGCGCCACAATTCCTCCACTCCGAATAGCTCCTTGGCGGAAAAGGCCAGCGCGGGGGCGCCGAGCTGCAAAGAGATCTTGTCGAGTTGCGCGACGCGCCTCGTGCGCGAGAGCTTGTCGAGCTTGGTCGCGACCACCAGCACCTCGCGGCCCAGGGACTGTCCCCAGCGGATCATCTCGAGGTCGCTGGGCTGCGGGCCCAGCTCGCCGTCGACGATGACGACGAGCGCCCGCAGCGTCTCGCGGCCGGTCAGGTAACGCTCGATCATCGCCTTCCAGTGCGACTGCTCCTCGCGCGACCCCTTGGCGAAGCCATACCCGGGCAGGTCGGCGAAGCGGACATCGCGCTCGGCGCCCCGCCCGCCCGAGCGGGTCTTTTCCGCGACACGCAAGTCGAAGAAATTGATCAGCCGCGTGCGGCCCGGCGTCTTGGAGACGCGCGCGAGCTGCCGCCGGCCCGCCAGCGCGTTCAAAGCGGACGACTTGCCCACGTTGCTGCGGCCGCAGAAGGCGAACTCGGGCGGTCCGGGAGGGGGATAGCCATCCGGCGCCGTAGCGCTTTTGACGAAGTCCGCCGAGAGCACGATCACGCCGCGGCCCTGCGCCGCGGCACGCCCAGCTCGTCGCACAGCTCGTCGAACTCGCGGGAGAACGCCTCGGCGTTGCGGTGCGACGCGCCGCCCAGGGAGAGGCGGCCGGCGGCGGCATGCGCCCAGACGCGCTTGTGCGAGGTGTAGAAGGCGATGCCGATGCCGAGGAAGAGCAGGAAGCAGCCGGTGTAGATGATGGGCGTGCTCGGGTCGCGAGCGATCTGCAGGCCGGTCGCGTAGAGCGGCGAGAGGCGCTCGAAGGAGAAGGAGAAGCGGTCCTCGCGGTTGCGCCGGTCGAACTCGGGGTCACGCGCGAACACCCAGAAGCTCGAGGTGCGGCCGTCCTCGCTGCGTACCACCTGCACGGCCGGGCCCAGGCCGGCGAAATCGGGGTTGTAGTCGACGAGCTGGTAGCTGAGCCCTTGGGCCGCATCGATGGCCTCGCCCGCGGCGACGAGCAGCTGGCGCGATTTGCCCGTGACGCGATCGAACAGGCGCACCTTGGCGCGCGCGCTCTCCTCGAGCTGCTGGTAACTGGCCTGGTAGAAGGTCAGGCCGCCGTAGCGCAGTGGATGGTTGACGGTGATGGTGGTGCGGGCCAGCTGGCGGCCCGGCTCGCCCGAGCCCAGGTCCTCGAAGACGGCCAGGTCCGACTCGAACGCCTTGGGGCGGCCGGGCTCGAATTCCTTCAGGCGAAAGTCGGTGCACTGGACGAGGAACGCCTTCCCGCGCTCGTCGACGAGGCGGTGCTTGAACATGCTGCCGTCGGGGTTGCGCTGGATGAAGCTGGTGGCGATGCCGCCGTCCTGCCGCACGTTCTCCACCCCTTCGAAGGCGGTGAGGCGGCCGTAAACACCGCCGCCGAGGATGAGCAGGAGCGACAGATGCACCACCCAGACGCCGAAGCGCGCGTAGCGTCCGCGCTCGGCGAAGACGCTCCCGTCGGAAGCCTGCACCTTGTAGCCGCGCTCCACCAGCGCTTCCGCGACGGCCTCGGAGGTAAGCGCGCTGGGCGAGCCGGAGACCTTGAAGCGCAGCCCGAAGACGTGATCGAGCCGGCGCTCGGGGTAGCGCACCAGGTAATAGATGCGCGGCAGCCGCTCCAGCGAGCAGGCGACGAGGTTCAGCACCAGCGACAAGAGAATGGCCGTGAACCACCACGAGTGGAAGAGATCGTACAGCTCGAACCAGCGGTAGCTGCGCAGCAGCCACTCGCGCCCCGCGAAGGCGCGCTCGATGTTGGCGAGCGAGTCGTTCTGAGGGTTGACGAAAGTGCCGGCGATCATCGCCGTGAAGAGGAGGAGCAGATTCGCCAGCGTGAGCCGCAGCGAGCAGAAGAAGCGCCACACCCTCTCGATGAGGACATGGCTCTGCTCCTCGGTGAGCGGGGTGAGCTGCGCGACTTCGCTGACGGCGTTGGGCGCGGGTCCCCCCGGGACCAGCTCTTCGGCTGCCGAGCTCATCGGGCCGCTTTCAGCCAGAGAGCGAGGCGGGACTGGCCCGGCCGCGGGGCCTCGGCGCGCGGCGGGCCGGCCTTGCGCGCGGCGCGGTCGGCCGTCCAGTGGTCGATGCGCTGCATCGCCTCCTTCACGTCGAATGGCCTGAGCGAGGGCGACTCGCCGCCGTGGCACACCATGCAGCTCTGCGGCGTGGGATCGATGAGCCCGAACAGGCGCGCCAGCTCCTTGTCCTTCATCACCACCGCCGGCTGGTAGTAGCGGCCGCCGCCGTGGCAGGTCTCGCAGGACACTCCGACCACTTCGGCCTGGCCCGAGCGCTGCTCGTCGCGCGAATGGCACTGCAGGCAGAGCGGTCGCTGTCTGTTCTCCGAGCCCAGCGCCTGCGCCGCCCGGGCGTGAGCGCTCGCCGACCAGATCTTGTAGGCCTCCTGGTGGCAGGTCCGGCACGCGACCGGGCCCACCATGTCGCCCGCCAAGGCGGCGGGGGCGAGCGAGCAGAGGGCGAGGAGCAAGCGCTTCATCAGGGGGCGGGAACCTAGCAGAGCCGCGACGGCCAGTGTAGCGCGGAGTACATTCGCTCCGTGCGGATCTATGGCCTAACCGGCAACATCGGCTCCGGCAAGAGCACGGTCGCCCGCCTGCTCACGGCGCGCGGGGTCCCGGTGGTCGACGCGGACCTCATCGCGCGCGAGGTGGTCATGCCGGGCCGCCCGGCGCTGCGGGAGATCGCGCACAGGTTCCCCGGCGTCGTCGGTCCCGACGGCGTTCTGGACAGAAAGGCGCTGGCCGCCCGCGTCTTCAACGACGCGTCGGAGCGGGCGGCGCTGAACGCCATCATCCACCCCCGCATCGCCGAGGAGATGGGCACGCGCATGTCCGCCCTGGCGGACGCCGGCCGCCCCTTCGCCGTCTACGAAGCGGCGCTCATCGTCGAGAACGGGCTGCACCACGGGCTCGACGGGCTCATCGTCGTCACCGCCCCCGAGGAGGCGCAGGTCGAGCGCCTGCGCCGCCGCGAAGGAATGAGCGAGGAGGAGGCCCGCGTGCGCATCGCGGCGCAACTCCCCGCGGCGAAGAAGGTCCGGCAGGCCACCTTCGTGATCGACAACCAGGGCCGCGAGGCGGACCTGGCGGCGCAAGTGGATCGCGTGCTGGCACAGATAGGACCGCGCTGATGTATCTGGTCACCGGATTCCCCAAGCTGATCGCCCGACGCATGGCGGAAGCCATCGTGGCACGGGGGGCCGACAACGAGGTCACGCTGCTCGTGCAGGAGCGCCACGCGGACGAGGCAAAACCGTTCCTCGAATCGCTGCCGCCCGGCCGCGTCCGCGTCCTCATCGGCGACGTCGCATCGATGCACCTCGGGCTCTCCACCACCGAGTACAAGGACGTCGCGCAAGGTTGCACCGACATCGTCCACGCGGCAGAGTGGAGCTGGCTGGGGGCCGAGCGCGCCGAGTTGGAGCGGGTCAACATCGAGGGCACGCGCGCCGTGCTGGAATTGGCCTCGGACTGCCGGGAGCTGCGGCGCGTGACGCACTTCTCGACGGTGTTCGTGAGCGGCGACCGCGTCGGCGTCATCGCCGAGGACGAGCTGTCGTCGGGCCAGGCTTTCCGCAACGCCTACGAGCAGAGCAAGTTCGAGGCGGAAATCCTCGTTCGCCGCGCCATGGGCCAGCTCCCCTGCACGGTGCTGCGCCCGAGCATCGTGGTGGGCGACACCAGGACGGGGGAGATCGATCGTTTCGAGGGGCCGTACACCATCGCCATTCTATTGGTCACCAGCCCGCTGCAAGTGCCGCTTCCGCTGCCGGGCGACGGCGTCGCGCCGCTCAACGTGGTGCCCATCGATTACCTCGTCTCGGCCGGGGGGGCCATCCACCACGACGCGCGCGCGGTGGGGCGGACCTTCCACATCGTCGACCCCAACCCCACCAGCTCGCGCCGCGTCTACGAGCAAGTGGCGAACCGCGCCGGCCGCAAGCTGCCGCGGCTCTCGCTCGGGTACAGGCTGACCGATGCGCTGCTCAAGCTGCCCGGCCTCGAGCGGCTCACGCGCGAGCAGCGCATGGCCATCGCCTACGTCAACCACCTGAGCTTCTACTCGAGCCGCAACACCTTGGAGATCCTCGACGGAACCGGCATCCGCTGCCCGCCCATCGAGAGCTACCTCGACAACCTCATCCAGTACGTCCGCGACGCCTACAAGAAGAAGGACTAAACTGCACGGCCTGATGACGAACCAGGAACTGGTGCAGCGCGCGCAGGCGGTCCTCTTCCAGAACTACCGCACCCAGCCCGTCGCGCTGGTGCGCGGCGAAGGCACGTGGGTGTGGGACGCCGACGGCAAGAAGTACCTCGACTTCATCGGCGGAATCGCCACCGTCAGCGTGGGGCACGCCAACGCGCGGGTGCGCGAGGCGCTCTTCGAGCAGGCGAAGCTCCTCTGGCACGCCTCGAACCTCTATGTCACCGAGCCCCAGGTCCGCCTCGCCGAGAAGCTGACCAGAGCGACCGCCACGCTGAAGCGCGCCTTCTTCTGCAACAGCGGCGCCGAGGCCAACGAGGCGATGATCAAGCTGGCGCGCCACTACCACGTCGTGAACGGCCAGCCCGAGCGCATCGAGATCCTCTGCTTCCACAACTCCTTCCACGGCCGCACCATGGGCGCCCTCGCCGCCACCGGCCAACCCAAGTACCAGGAGGGCTTCGGCCCGCTGCCGCAGGGGTTCCGCTTCCTCGACTTCGGCGACGCCGCCCAGCTGGAGAGGGCGGTCGGGCCGCAGACGTGCGCGGTGCTGCTCGAGCCTTTGCAGGGCGAGGCGGGCGTGCTGACGCCGCCATCGGGATACCTGGGCAAAGTTCGCGAGCTGTGCTCGAAGCACGGCGCGCTCATGCTCCTCGACGAGGTACAGACCGGCATGGGCCGCACCGGGAAGCTCTTCGCCCACCAGCACGCCGGCGTCGAGCCCGACGCGATGAGCCTCGCCAAGGGCATCGCCGGCGGCATGCCGCTCGGCGCGATGCTGGCGCGCGAGGACGTGGCCAAGGTGTTCACGCCGGGCACGCATGCGAGCACCTTCGGCGGCAACCCGCTCGCGACGGCCGCGGCCAGCGCCGTGATGGACCTGCTGCAGGGCGGGTTGCTCGAGAACGTCCAGCGGGCGGGCGGGCGCCTGGCCAACCGCCTGTCGTCGATGAAAACACCTCGGGCGGCGGGGGAACGCGGCATGGGTCTACTGCGCGCCCTGCTCCTTTCTGAGGATCTGGCGCCCAAGGTGGTTGCCAAGGCGCGCGAGCTGGGGCTCCTGGTCAACGCCATCGGCGAGCGCGTGGTCCGCCTCGCCCCGCCGCTGACCGTCAGCGACTCCGAGATAGACCAGGCCGCGGAGCTTCTCGAGACGGCCGTCTCCCGAGCATGACTCGATTCCTTTCTCCAGGGGCCTCGGTAGGATATCTTCATGTGTCCGCCAGGTGTCGAACCGGGCGGCAGGGAGATGTCTCGGGTGGGCGCCGCCATGATGAGGAGCCCGGGGGGCACTATCGATCTGCCCCCTGACATGCAGCGGGAACTTCGGGACCTGGAAGCCCGTGGGGACCGCGTGTCGCATTACGAGCTGCTCGGCTTGTCGGCCGACGCGGATGGCGGGGCCATACGCCGCGCCTACCTGGAGCGCAGCAAGCGCTTTCATCCTGATGCCTGGTACCGCAAGGACCTGGGCGAGTTCGCGCCGCTGCTCTCGAAGTGGTTCCAGCGGCTGGCGGCGGCGTACCAGGCCCTCTCCGACGAGGAGTCGCGCGCGGCCTACGACCGCGAGCACAAGGGCGACCTTTCCGACACGGATCGCAAGGCCGTCGAGCAGCGCGAGCTGTCGCGCGCCGAGGAGGAGCGCCGCCAGCGCGAGCGACGCGAGCGGCTGCTGCGCACCAAGGGGTTCGCCCGCATCGGCGCGGCGCGCAAGCTGTACGAGGAGGCGGTGGAATACGCGCAGAACGGCGAGCGCACCAACGCCATCTTCGGCCTCAAGGCCGCGCGCGAGCTGGACCCCAACCGCAAGGAGATCTCCGCCAAGCTGGTCGAGCTGGAGCGCGAGCAGGCGCGGGCGCGGGCCAACTCGGCCCTCGCCTCCGGCAAGGAGCGCGAGGAGCGCAGGGAGTACGCGCTGGCGGTAGCGGCCTACACCGCGGCCTTCCAGCTCGACGCGCACAACTTCCCCGCGGCCGCCGGCGCGGCCCGCTGCGCGATGGAGAACGGCGACGCGCAGCTGGCCAGCGGTTGGGCGTTGCGCGCCGTCGACCTCAATCCCGGCGACCTGCCGGCGCGCTTCCTGCTCGCGCAGACCTTCGCGCAGCTCAACATGAAGGCGCGGGCGCGGGCCGAGCTGACCCACATCCTCAGCAAGAACCCAGAAGACAAGGAGGCCCGGGCGCTCCTGAAAGGCCTGTAGACGAACCGTGGCAGAGCTGGTCATCGGCATCGATCTGGGCACCACCAACTCCGTCGTGGCCACGGTCGCGGGCGGCTCGCCTGTCGTCATCCCCAACCGCAGCGGGTACCGCATCACGCCCTCTGTGGTGGCGATGGCTCGCAACGGGAAGCGGCTGGTCGGAGCGCTGGCGCGCCGCCAGGCCGTCACCAACGCCGAGCGCACTGTCGTCGCGGTCAAGCGCCTGATGGGGCGGCGCTGGTCGTCCAAGGCGGTGCAGGACTCGCTGGCGCGCATGCCGTACACCATCGTGGCCGGCCCGCACGACGACGTGCGCATCGTGCTGGGCGACACGCAGTATTCGCCGCCCGAGATCAGCGCCATGGTGCTCACCGAGCTGCGCCTCGACGCCGAGGCGTACTTCGGCGAGCCGGTGGGCAAGGCGGTCATCACCTGCCCGGCCTACTTCAACGACTCGCAGCGCAACGCCACCAAGGACGCGGGGCGCATCGCTGGGCTCGACGTCATCCGCATCATCAACGAGCCGACCAGCGCCGCGCTGGCCTACGGATTCGGCAAGTCGCAGAGCGAGAAACAGGTGGCCATCTTCGACCTGGGCGGCGGCACGTTCGATTTCACCGTCCTGCACATGTTCAAGGGCGTCTTCGAGGTCGAGGCCACCGGCGGCGACTCGCTGCTCGGCGGCGAGGACTTCGACAGCCGCGTCATCGACTGGCTGGCCGGGCCCTTCAAGGACAAGCACGGCATCGAGCTGCGCACCGACAAGATGGCGCTGCAGCGCCTGCGCGACGCGGCCGAGAAGGCCAAGTGCGAGCTCTCCTCGGTCAAGGTGGTGGAGATCAACCTGCCCTTCATCTCCGCCACCGAGAAGACCGGCCCCTTGCACCTGCAGGCCAGCCTGACGCGCGATCTGCTCGAGACCATGACCAGCGAGCTGATCCAGCGCTGCCTCAAGGTGTGCGAGTCGGTGATGGCGGAGGCCAAAGTCCACCCTGGCCAGCTGGGCGACGTGCTGCTGGTGGGCGGCCAGACGCGCATGCCGCGCATCCAGGACGCGGTGAAGACCCTGTTCGGGCGCGAGCCGTCCAAGGTCGTCAACCCCGACGAGGCGGTGGCGCTGGGCGCCGCCATCCAGGGCTCGATGCTGCTTCACGAGGAGACCGAGATGCTTCTCCTCGACGTCACGCCGCACAGCCTGGGCATCGCCATCGCCGGCGGGTTCTTCCAGAAGATCATCCCCAAGAACACCACCGTCCCCACCAGCGCCCACCACGTCTTCACCACCGTGAAGGACGACCAGCCCTCGGCCAAGATCACCGTGTTGCAGGGCGAAAGCGAGACGGCCGCCCCGAACGAGCTCCTGGGCGAGTTCATGCTCACCGGCCTGCGCGCCGCGCCGCGCGGCGCGGTGGACATCGACGTCATCTTCGACATCAGCGCCGACGGCATCGTCTCCGTCTCGGCCATCGACGTGCAGACCGGCATGCGGCAGAGCATCACCGTCACCGCCTCGTCGGGGCTGACCGAGGAGGAGATCAAGAAGGCCGCCCAGTCGAACGACGAATGGTTGCTGGGTCAGAAGGAGGACCCCGACTTCCAGCAGCACAAGGCGCGCGCCGAGGAGCTGTTCAAGGAGTTCGAGGCGCTCTGGCCGCGGTTCACGCGCGCCGCCGCCGACGGTCTCGGGCAGGAGCCTCTGCAGCGCGCCCAGGCGGCGCTCTCGGTGGCGCGCCTGCAAGTCGCGCAGAAGGAGAGCGACGGGCTGGCGGCCTCCATCGATCGCCTCGAGCGCATGCTGGGGGCCTTGAAGGGCGCCCTCGAGCGCGGGCTCGGGAAGGGAGGCGGCAGATGACCACGCCCACCCCGCCGCCCAGCGGCGGAAAGTTTTCCACGCTCCTCCTCGAGGGCCTCGACCACTATCGCAAGGGGCGCATGCTGGAGGCGGTGCGCGCGTGGGAGGAGGCGTATCTCCTCGAGCCCACCAACCTGCGCGCGCGCGAGTTCCTCCGCTCGGCGCTGGAGCGCATCCACGCGCACATGGCGCCGGCCGCCGCCACCGCGCCCGCTGCCGCGGCGGGTGCGGCGCAGCCGCCTCCGGCCGCGCACCCGTGGCTGCCCTCAACGCCGCCGCCGCGCTTCGATCCTGCCCCGACGCCGCCGCCCGCTGCGGACCCGCGGCCGGCCGGCGAGCCGCAGCCCCGGACCGCCGCGCAAAGGACCCGGCCCCAGGTCCCGCCGCCGCCGGCGCCGTCGCCGTGGGACGAGGGGCCGTCGATGGCCATTCCCCAGCCCGAGGAAAAGAATGCCCCCGGCGATGAGTCGAGCGGCGCGTGGTCGATCCACCGCCAGCCGCTGCCCATCGACGCGGTGGCGCTGGACGACGAGACGGAAGTGTGGATGCGCGGGGCGCGCGAGCTGGTGGCCTTGAACGACTTCAGCGGCGCGCTGGAGCTGCTCTCCAAGACGCTCACCCGCAAGGCCACCGACAAGGAAGCGCTGCAGATGCGGGACATGTGCGAGCACAACCTGACGCTCATGTACGAGAGCAAGATCGGTGCGATGGAGTCCAAGCCGCGCATGGCCATTCCGCCCGACGAGGTCATCTGGCTCAACCTCGATCCGCGCGCGGGGTTCGTGCTCGCGCAGATCGACGGGGAGGTCTCGTTCGAGGATCTCTACGCCATCTGCGGCCTCAAGCGCCTCGACACGGCGCGCATCCTCTGCCAGCTCCTGGAGGAAGGAGTGGTGCAGGTGAAGGGGCAGGAGCAGGCGGTGGCGAAGAAGACCATGCACCGCCGCCGTAACTAAGAAAATTGAAGTCGAAGAACCGGGTGCGGGGCCGGGTTCGTGTACGTTGACGGGAAGGGGGACGGGGACGGGAACGTCCCACGGACCGTGGTACGTGAACCGTACCCGTCCGCGTACCCGTCAACGTACACGCACCCGGTCCCGCGCCCGGCAGTTCGTAGCTCAGAGTATGTAGCGAGAGAGGTCTTCGTCCTTGAGGACGGGGTCGAGTTTCGCGCGAACGTAGTTCGCGTCGATGCGGATGGTCTTTTCGCGCAGGTCGGGGGCGGTGAAGCTGGCCTCCTCGAGGACCTTCTCCAGCACGGTGTGCAGCCGGCGCGCCCCGATGTTCTGCATGCGCGTGTTCATCTCCTGCGCCACGCGCCCCAACTCCTCGACGCCGCTCGGCTCGAAGACCAGCTCCACTCCCTCGGCCCCCAGGAGCGCCGAATATTGCCGCGTGAGCGCGTTGCGCGGCTCGGTGAGGATGCGCACCAGGTCGGCCTGGGAGAGCGGCTCCAGCTCGACGCGGATGGGGAACCGGCCCTGCAGCTCGGGCAACAGATCGCTCACCTTGGCGAGGTGGAACGCCCCCGCCGCGATGAAGAGCACGTGGTCGGTCTTCACCGGGCCGTACTTGGTCGGGACCGTCGAGCCCTCGACCAGCGGCAGCAGATCGCGCTGCACGCCGCCGCGCGAGACGTCGGGGCCGTGTTGCGCCGCGCCGGAGGAGGAGGCAACCTTGTCGATCTCGTCGATGAAAACGATCCCGTTCGATTGCACCCGCTCCAGCGCTTCGCGGACGACGGTATCGCGATCGACCAGCTTGTCGGCCTCTTCTTGCGCGAGCACCCGCCGCGCCTCCAGCACGCCCATCTTTCGCTTCCTCGCCTTCTTTCCAAAGGGAAGGTTGCCGAGCATTTCTTGAAGGTTGAGCCCCATCTCCTCCATCCCCTGCCCGCCGAAGATCTGCATGGTGGGCGCGGCGCGCTCGGCCACCTCCAGCTCGACGGTGCGGTCGTCGAGGCCGCCCGCGCGCAGCATCCCGCGCAATTTCTCCCGGGTAGAATCGCGCGATCCGGGCAGGAGCACGTCGAGCAATCTCTCCTCGGCCAGCTCGTCGGCGCGGCCCTGCACTTCCTTCTGCTTCTCCTCGCGCACCAGCTGAACGCCCTCTTCCATCAGGTCGCGGATCATCGAATCCACGTCGCGCCCGACGTAGCCCACTTCGGTGAATTTCGAAGCTTCGACCTTGACGAAAGGCGCGCCGGCAAGCCGGGCCAGCCGGCGCGCGATCTCCGTCTTGCCCACGCCGGTAGGCCCCACCAGGATGATGTTCTTGGGCATCACCTCGTCGCGCAGGTCGGGGGCGAGGCGGAAGCGGCGCCAGCGGTTGCGCAGCGCGATGGCCACCGCCCGCTTGGCCGCGTCCTGTCCGACGATGTAGCGGTCCAGCTCGGCGACGGTTTCACGCGGAGTCAGGTCTTTCATAGCTCCTCGATGGTGATCTGGTCGTTGGTGTAGATGCAGATGCGGGCGGCGATGCGCAGCGACTCCTCGCTGATCTGCCGTGCCGTGAGCTGTGAATGCTTGAGCAGCGCGCTGGCCGCGGCCTGCGCGTACGGCCCGCCCGAGCCGATGGCCGCCACGCCCTCGTCGGGCTCGACCACGTCGCCGGTGCCGGAGAGGATGAGCGTGCGCTCCGCGTCGGCCACGACCAGCAGCGCCTCCAGCCGGCGCAGGAAGCGATCGGTGCGCCAGTCCTTGGCCAGCTCGACCGCGGCGCGCTGCAGGTTCTTGCCGAAGTCCTTCAGCTTGCTCTCGAAGCGTTCGAAGAGGGTGAACGCGTCGGCCGTCGCGCCGGCGAATCCCGCCAGCACCGCCCCGTCGCCGAGGCGCCGCAGCTTGCGCGCGCCGTGCTTGAGGACGGTCTTGTCGAGCGTCACCTGGCCGTCGGCGGCCATGGCCACCTTGCCGTCGCGCCGCACGCAGACCACCGTGGTCGATCGGATGTTCATTTCGCGGATGCTAACGCTGCGCTGCGCCGCCCGCGATGTTAGGTTCGAGAGCTCATGTCCGGTTCCGACGTCACCATCCTCCTGGGCGGGTCTTCCAACGAGCGCCGGGTCTCGGTCGCCTCCGGCCAGCACGCGTCGGCGGTGCTCGACGCGGCCGAGCCGTGGTTCCTCGCTCCGTCGGGCGCGGTGTTCCGCGTCTCGCGCGAAGAGCTGGCGCGCTTCGAGCGGCCCTTCGAGCGCGACTTCGTCCCGCCGGGTCCGGCGGCCTTCTCCACGCTGCTGGAGGGGGTCGAGAGCGCGCCGCAGCGCGTGTACCTGCTCGCGCTCCACGGCGGCGTGGGAGAGGACGGGACCCTCCAGCGCATGCTGGAGGTGCGGCGCATCGCCTTCACCGGGCCGGGGGCGGTCGCCTCCGCGCGCGCCTTCGACAAGGAGGTGGCCAAGCAGGTGGCCGCGGCGGCCGGCGTGCGCATCGCGCAGTCGCTGCACCTCTCGGCCGACCCGCGCGTGCTGCGCGGGGAGCTGCGCGAGATGCTCGCGCTGCACGGCCGCCTGGTGGCCAAGCCGGTGGCGGGCGGCAGCAGCGTCGGCCTCTATCACCTGCGCGGGGAGCCGGACGTCGAGCCGGCCGCGGAAGGCATCGAATCGTCTGGCGAGGCGTACCTCATCGAGCAGTTCATCGAGGGCACCGAGCTGACCGTCGGCATCGTCGACGGTCACAAGGGACCGCGCGCGCTGCCTTGCAGCGAGGTGCGCACCGATCCGGGGCGCGCCTTCGACTACGAGGGAAAGTACCTGGGCAAGGGAACGAAGGAGATCACGCCGGCCGAAGTGCCGCCCGAGGTATCGCGCGCGGCGCAGGACCTGGCGCTGCGGGCGCACGCGGCGCTCGAGTGCGAGGGCTATTCGCGCACCGACATCATCGTGGGGAGGCGGGGACCGGTCTTTCTCGAGCTCAACACGCTGCCCGGCCTGACCCGGATGTCATTCATCCCGCAGCAGCTCGCCGCCGAGGGAACGACGATGCTGCAGTTCCTCGAGGGGCAGATCGACCTGGCCCGGCGTCGGCGCGATCGTTGAGGTTGACGGCGACGCGGCCGAGAACGCGCCTCAACCCTTCTTGGCGCGCGGATGCGCGTCTTCGTACGTCTGCAGCAGCCGCTCCGCCGAGACGTGCGTGTAGCGCTGCGTGGTCGAGAGCGACGCGTGGCCGAGCAGCTCCTGGATGCCGCGCAGGTCGGCGCCCATGTCGAGCAGATGCGTCGCGAACGAGTGGCGCAGCGCGTGCGGGTGCACGTGCCGGCGCGCCCCCGCGATGACCGCGTAGCGCGCGAGGTGCCGCGCCACGCTGCGCGCCGTCAGCCGTCCGCCACGGCGGTTGAGGAGGAGCGCGCCGCCGCGGGGACGCAGCTCGGCGCGGCGCTCGAGATAACCGAGCAGCGCCGCGCGCGCCTTGGACACCAGCGGGACCAGGCGCTCCTTGCCTCCCTTGCCGCGCACGCGCAGGACATCGTCCTGGATGTCCGCCAGATCGAGTCCGATCAGCTCGGACACGCGCAGCCCCGCCCCGTAGAGCAACTCCAGCGCGCAGCGGTCGCGCAGGCCGGCCGGGGTGCGCGCGCTGGGCGCCTCGAGCAAGGCGAAGCAGTCGTCGACCGAGACGACGTTGGGCAGCGAGGCGCGCTGCTGGGGAAAGACGAGCCTCCGCGCGGGGCTGTCGGCGATATGACCCATGCGCACGCGATGCTGATAGAACGCGCGCAGGCTGGCCTGCTTCCGCGCCAGGGTGGCGGATGAGTTGGCGCCGAAGCGCGCCGCGAGAAACGCCCGCAGATCGTCGCGCGTCGCCGCGTCCAGCGTGAGGCCGCGCCCCTCGAGGAATGCCGCCAGCTGCCGAAGGTCGGAAAGGTACGCGCGCTGCGTGTGCGCCGAGGCGCGCTCCATCCCCGCCAGGTGCGCGGCAAATTCGTCCAGCTCGCGAGACATGCCCTACATGGTGCAGGGGCGGCCGTCGCGGTCAAGAAATCTGAGCAGCCGAACTGCCGGGCGCGGGACCGCGTGCGTGTACGTTCACGGGGAGGGGGACGGGTACGGTTACACGTTCCACGGACCGTGGTACGTGAACCGTACCCGCATCCGTGCCCGTCAACGTACACGAATCCGTCCCGCGCCCGGTTCTTGGACTTCACCGAGTCGGGTTCTCATTCAGCGAACCTCGACGACGTAAACTCCGGCCTTGCCGGCAGCGAGTGTCGCGAAGAGCAGGCGCTTCCCCTGGGCGTCGGCGAAGCGGGAGCCTGGGTCGGCCTCTTCGACGAGAACTTTGAGGCGCTCGGGCGGCACGCCCGTGGCAGGGATCACCGCCAGATCGACTGCGCGCGTGGACCCGCGGTGCGGCTGCTGCACGAGGATGCGCGAGCCGTCCGCGGAGAGATTGAACCCGGCCAGGTAGGCGGCGAGGAAGGTGGGCGGGCCGGCCTCGAGGAGCGGCTGGCGCAAGAGCGAACAGCTGCGCGGCCCTCCCGCGCAGCGCGCCTTGTAGTAGAGCGTCGCGCCGTCGCGGGAAACCTGCCAGCCATACACGCCCTCGTCGATCTTCCGCGGCGGCGTGGCCGACTCCAGCTCCGCGGCCCAGAGCTCGATCTTGAAATCGCCCTTCTGCGGCGCCTGCACGAGGTAGAGCACACGCGGCCCCTGCGCCATGAAGCCCTGCACCTTGGAGGCGATCTCGCGCGCCGCTCCCTCCGGCGGCGCCACCGTCAAGACGCCGGCGCGCGCGCGCAGGTCGTAGCGGGCGAGAAAGAGCAGATCGCCCGAGGCGTCGAAGCGCCAGTCGCTCACTTTCTGCCCGACCAGCCGCGGCTCGCCGCCGCGGCGCAATCGATACAGCTCGCCGGTGGCCTCGCCGGGTTGCCTCGCCGTCGAGAGCAGCGCGAGGTCGCGGCCGTCGGGCGAGAAGGCGAAGGCAGTGGCGCGGGCGACGTCTTTTCCCTCGAGGAGCAGCGGCCGATCCCCGCCCTTGGGCGCGGGCGGCCCCAGTGCGGCCAGCGCGCCGTCGGGAGCGAAGGCAAAGTCGGAGGTGCCGGGCGCCACTTCTCGCTTGGCGCCCGAAGCGGCGTCGATGAGCCACAGCTTTCCGCCGGCCGCGGCCGACGCGCGCGCCGCGACGCGCTTTCCATCGGGCGACCAGCCGATGGCCTGCAGCCCCTCGATGGGGACCGAGAGGCTCTCGCGGCCGCGCCTCAGCCCGAGCCGTCCCGGGGCGGCGAACGCCAATGCCGGCTCCACCGGCGACCACGCGAACGCGCTGGCGGCCGGTGCAATCTGCACGGGCCCGGCGCCCGCGCTCGCCGTCCACAGCTCGCCCTCGCCGGCGCGAAAACGCCAGGCCGCGAGGAAGGCGATCTCGTCGCCCTTGGGCGCGAAGGCGAACGAGCCGGTCTGCGTCGACACGCCCGCGCCGATCTTTCGCGCCGGTCCGTCGAGGGGCGCGGCCCATAAGTCGCCGCTGAGCAGATCGTCGGGGACGCCGCGGTCGTCGGGATGCGCGGCGTCGACGATGAACGCGACGGCGCCCGCGCCGGCGGTGAGGACCCGCGCCATGCCGGAGGCAAGCTTGCGCCCGGGCGGCTTCTCCTCGCAGGCGAGGGCGAGGAGCAGCGGCGCTAGCAGAGCGAGGCGGCCTGGCATGTCGGTCGGGGCTCGGGCGCGAGCGAGATCCGCTGCTCCAGCGCCCAGCGAGCGAGATCGCGCCGGGCCCGCAAAAGCATCCCCGCCTTGCGCTCCGTCTTGCGCACGCGCCCCTCCAGCGGCGGAAAGAGCGCGTAGACGACGTTGGTGGGCTGGTAGTCGTAGTCGGGCGGATGCGCCTCGCCGCTCACGTGCCGCAGCAGCGCCCCCAGCGCCGTCGTGCCGGGCGGCGGGATGAATTCCTCGCCGCGCAGCCGCGCCAGGAGGCGCCGCGCCGTCAGGTGACCCGAAGCGGAACTCTCGACGTAGCCCTCGACTCCCGTGATCTGCCCCGCGCAGAAGACGTGCGGGCGCGCCAGCAGCGATCCGTCCGCGGCGAGGACCGCGGGCGCGTCGAGGAAGGTGTTGCGATGCACCTGGCCCAGACGCACCCATTCAGCGTTCTTCAGGCCTGGGAGGCAGCTCGAGAAGATGCGCTTCTGCTCGGGCCAGGTGAGCCGCGTCTGGAAACCGACCAGGTTCCAGGCAGTGCCGGCGTTGTCCTCGCGGCGCAACTGCACCACGGCGTGGGGTCGCGCGCCGGTGCGCGGATCGGAGAGCCCGACGGGCTTCATCGGGCCGTACGCGAGCGTGTCGCGGCCGCGCTCCGCCATCACCTCGATGGGCAGGCAGCCCTCGAAGTAGCGCGCCTCCTCGAACGCGTGCGGCACGACCTTCACCCCTTTGAGCAGCTCGTCGACGAAGCGCTGGTACTCGTCGCGCGTGAGCGGCAGGTTGAGGTAGTCGGCGCCGCCGCCCTTGCCGTAGCGCGACTGCTCGAACGCGACGGAGCGATCGATCGAGTCGCCCGACACGATGGGCGCGATGGCGTCGTAGAAAGCGAGCTGTGCCGCGCCCACCGCCTCTGCCAGCGAGCGCGCCAGCGACTCTCCCGTGAGCGGCCCGGTGGCGATGATGCACGGGTCGGGACCCGGCGGCAGCTCGCGCACTTCTTCGCCGACGACGGAGATGTTCGGGTGCGCGCGCACGCGCGCCGTCAAACCGCCGCTGAAGGCGACGCGATCCACCGCCAGCGCATCTCCGGCCGGCACGCGCGCGCGGTCGGAGCGAGTTCGAGCAGACCAGCTCGGCCAGCCCGTCCTCCTTGTGGGCGGGCGAGCGCCTGGCCGGCTTCTGCTCGTGCAGCACCACGCCGACGCCCGCGTCCGCGAGCAGCAGCGCGGCCTCGGTCCCCGCTAGGCCGCCTCCGACGATGTGAACGTGCCGCGGCATGGGACCCGAGTTGCTACACGCGCCGCGCCGCGCTTGCAAGCGCGCGCAGGCGAGCGAGCGGCCGGCGGTTGCGCCGGTCAGCTCCGTCGTTAAGTTCTCGTCGTTCCGCAGCCGAGCCGGTCGCTCGCGGCGGGGATTCGTTCCCCGCGGTGACGGTGGGCTAGGTTGGGCGGGTCGTGGGCATCATGCCGGCCGGACTGCGGGGCGTTCTTCACTTGCCGGCGATACCGGCTCGGCGCCCGGCTCGGGCATCTCGCGGCGGTACCCGCACTCCTTGTCGGGGCAGGCGATGAACGCGCCGTCGCGCTTCGTGTACTTCTGCAAGAGGTATGGCTTGCCGCACTTCGGGCACGGCCCGGGGATGGGCCGGTCCCAGGCGGCGAACTTGCAGTTCGGGTAGTTCACGCAGCCGAAGAACGACTTGCCGAAGCGCGACTTGCGCTCGGCCAGGCCGCCGCCGTCCTCGGGGCACACCACGCCCTTCAACGTGATGGGTCGCGTCGTCTTGCACGCCGGATAGTCACTGCACGCAAGGAAGCGCCCGAAGCGGCCGCGCTTGTTGATCATCGGCTTCCCGCACGTCGGGCAGACCTCGTCGGTGGGGATGTCCTCGACGACGCGGATCTTCCCGTCCTCCTCGACGAAGTCCTTGGTGTTCTTGCAGTCGGGATATCCGGAGCAGGCGAGGAACCGACCCATGCGGCCCCACTTGATCACCATCGGGCTGCCGCACTTCTCGCAGACAAGGTCGGTGGGCTTCTCCTCGCGCTTCACGTCGCGCATCTGCGCTTCGGCGGCGACGAGGCTCTTCTTGAACGGCGCGTAGAACTCGTCGAGCACGCTCACCCAGCCGATCTTTCCTTCTTCGACCTCGTCCAGCTCCTCTTCCATGCGCGCGGTGAACTGCACGTCCATCACGCGCGGGAAGGCGGCGAGCAGCAGCTCGGTAACGATCTTCCCCAGGTCGGTGGGGAAGAAGCGCCCCTCTTTCTTCTCTACGTATTCCTTGTCCTGGATGGTGGAGAGGATCGCCGCGTACGTCGAGGGCCGGCCGATGCCCTTCTCCTCCAGCTCCTTCACCAGCGACGCTTCGGTGAAGCGCGGCGGCGGCTGCGTGAAGTGCTGCTCGGGAAGGAGCTGCACAAGCTCCAGCTTGTCTCCCGCGCTGAGCGGGGGGAGCTGGCGCGAGACGTCGCCCTTCTCCTCGTCCTCGCCCTCCATCTTTTCCGCGCCGGCCTCCTCGGGCGGCGAGATGACGTCGGCCTCCTGGCCGTAGACCGCGAGGTACCCGGGGAATTTGAGGATCTGCCCGGTGGCGCGGAACGTCGCCCGCCCCGCCGAGATGTCCACCGTGGTCTGGTCGAAGACTGCCGGCATCATCTGGCAGGCGATGAATCGATTCCAGATCAGCTCGTAGAGCCGATACATGTCCTTCTCGAGGAAGGGCTTCACCCTCTCCGGCGGGTGCTCCAAAGACGTCGGCCGGATCGCCTCGTGCGCGTCCTGCGCGCTCTTCTTGGTCTTGAACTGCACCGGTTCGGCCGGCAGGTATTCCTTGCCCCAGCGCCCGGCGATGTATTCGCGCGCGCCGTTGATGGCGTCGGGCGAGAGCCGCACCGAGTCGGTCCGCATGTACGTGATGAGCGCGGTCTGGCCTTCGTCGCCCAGCTCCACTCCTTCATAGAGCCGCTGCGCCAGCGTCATGATCTTCTTGGCGGTGAAACCCAGCCGGTTGGCCGCGTCCTGCTGCAGCTTGGAGGTGATGAACGGCGGGGGCGCGTTGCGGCGGCGCTCCTTGCGCGTCACCTCGGCGACGACGAACTTCTGCTTGCGGATCTCTTCCGCCAGCGGCGTCGTCACTTCGGCGCTGGGGAGCTCGACCTTCTCGCCGTCCAGCTTGATCAGCTTGGCGCGAAACTGCGGCGGCAGGGCGGCCTTGAGGTCCGCCTCGACGCTCCAGTACTCGACGGGGACGAAGCGCCCGATCTCCTCCTCGCGCTCCACCACCAGTCGCACCGCCACCGACTGGACGCGCCCCGCCGAAAGCCCGCGCCGCACCTTCTTCCAGAGGATGGGGGAAATCTGGTACCCGACCAGCCGGTCCAGCACGCGGCGCGCCTGCTGCGCGTCGTACATGTCCTTGTTCAGGGCCTGCGGGTGGAGGATGGCTTCCTGGATGGCCTTCTTGGTGATCTCGTTGAAGAGCACCCGCTGGGTGGGGACCTTGCTCCTGCGGATCTGCTCGAAGACGTGCCAGGCGATGGCCTCGCCCTCGCGGTCAGGGTCGGTCGCGAGCAGCACGCGGACGGCCAGCTTGGCGGCGGACTTGATCTCCGCCACCACCTTCTTCTTCGCCTCGATGACCTCGTACTCCGGCTCGAACCCGTTCTCGATGTCCACGCCCATCTTCGACTTGGGCAGGTCCATCACGTGGCCCACCGAAGCTTTCACCGTGTAGCCCGAGCCCAGGTACTTCTTGATGGTCTTGGCCTTGGCGGGCGACTCCACAACGACCAGGGTGATGCCCTTCTCGGCCTTGGCCGCCTTGGGGGGCGGTTTGCGAGGCTTCGTCGACTTGTCTGCTGCGACTTTCGTGGTTGCCATGTCTTCCTCGGGGCGGCGATAGATGCCGGCGCTCCCAAATGGATGCAACTGCTCAGCGGCGCAGGAAGAACTTCCCAGGCCGTTGCAGGCACATACCCTTTAACTCCAACTCGGCCAGTTTGCGCAGCGCTTCCTGCGCCGAGACCTGCGCCCGCAGCGCCAGGTCGTCTACATGAGCCGGGGTGCGCTCGTCCAGAAGTCGCCACAGCCGAAGAGAGGCTTCGTCGATGACCTCGTGATCGGGCCTGGGCGGCTCGGTGGGGGCGGTGAGCCCCGCGAACCCCGCATCGAGGTTGCGTTTGGACTCGTCGGGCGGCGGCTCGGTCAACTCCGGGGGGATCGGCCACTCGAGCCCCTGCAGCACGTCCAGCGCGCTGGTCGCCGGCTTGGCTGCCCCCCGGCGCAACAACGCATTGGTCCCGGTGGAAAGAGTGTTCGAGACGTCGCCCGGCACGGCGAAGATTGCCCGCTTCTGCATGGCGGCGTGATCCGCGGTGACCAGCGCGCCCGAGCGGACCGCCGCGCGCACCACCACCACCGCGGACGAAAGACCGCTGATGGTGCGGTTGCGGCGCGGGAAGTTGTGCGTGGTGGGTGGCGTGCCGGGGGGAAATTCGCTCACCACGGCGCCGGCGCCTCTCGAAAGGCGGTCGAAGAGCTCGCCGTGCTCGGGAGGATAGGTCACGTCGATCCCGCAGCCCAGCACCGCCACGGTGCTGCCCAGACCCCACAGGGCGCCGTCATGGGCGGCCCGGTCGATGCCGCGCGCTCCCCCCGAGATCACCTGCACTCCGGCGCGCGCGAACCCGTCGCCGAACTTGCGCGCCAGCCCGATGCCCTGCTCGTCCACCTCGCGCGACCCGACCACCGCGATGCGCGGCAAGTCCGTCTGGAGGTGCCCGCGCACGTAGAGGAGGGGCGGCGGGTTCTCGATCTGGCGCAAAAGTGTCGGGTAGCACTCGTCGCCCAACAGGATCACGCGCGCGCCCGCCGCCTTGGCCGCGGCCACCGCCCACAGGCCCAGCTCCTCCAGGTCGGGTTCGCGGCGAAGAAAGTCGATGGCGGGCTGGCGCAGCTCCAACTCTTCGGCGAGCGAGAGGAGCTTCTCTGGCCCCGCCTTCATCGCTTTGGTGAGCGAGTCCTCGAACCTTTTCGCCATGCGCGCCAGCGCCGTCGCGCCAAGGCCAGGCACCGCCGAGAGCGCGCAGGCCGCGACCACTTCGGCCCAGCCGGCATCGGCCGCGGTCTGCTTCCTCTCGCTCAAGTGCCATCTCCCGCTGCGCAGGGCGGGGTCACTTCGCAGAAAGGACGCCGCCGGTCAAGTCGGGCTACTTCTCGCCCCCGCCCGAGCCGCTGGCCCACATTTCGACGTGATCGCCTGGAGCCAACTCGCGCACGCTCTTGATGACGAGGGCCGAGCTGATGTGCTCCTTGGTGTCCGTTACCAGCAGCAGGCCGACGTTCTCGTCGGGCATCTCGGTGCGGGATGCTTTCTCCCCGATCGGGCCCGCTGTGTACGAGCCAACGACCATCGAATTCGAGAGCCCGTCGCCCCGCCGGACCACCGCGAAGGTGTTGCCTTCCTGCACGCCGTCGGCCGACCCCTTGTCGATGAAGACCTCGTGCGCTTCGCCGTAGGTCGTCAAGCCCGTCGTCAGGGAGCTGATGATGACGCCCTGGACGTCGGCGGTGTTGGCGCGCGGGGTGAGGCGCTTGTCCTGCGCCGTGTAGAGTTTCACGAGATCGCCACGCTCGATCTCTTCGAACACGCGCTCCAACTGGACGGTGGCCTGGTTCCCGGTGACGCTGAGCACGTTGACGATGCCCAGCGTGCGCGTCTTGTCGGCCAGCTTCCGGTTCGTGAAGGGGTGGCGGATTTCGCCGTCGGGCCGGAAGATCACCAGCTTGTCGCCCGGCTTGGCCGGCACCTCGCCGCGGAAGCGCACGTAGGCCGTGTCGTACGTGGCGAGCATCTGCTTCTCCTCGAAGCTGGCGTCGATGCGCCCGGCGTGCCTCACCTCGTCGGGCGAGACCAGACCGCTCGTGCGCACGGTCACCACGGGCGGCGGCGTGAAGGCCAGCTTGCCGCTCACGCTGACGGTGTTGTTCGACGTTAGCCGGCCGCCCTTTTTCACCACCTCGAAATCGGGCGAGACCGGCGTCACGCCCGGCTCGACGGCCTCGGGCTGCGGCTCGGCGCTCGCCGCCTCGGCGCCCTCCTCCACCTGCGCGGGGGCCTGCACGCCGCCCTCGCCGGGGACGATGCGCAGCCTGTTGCCCGGGTAGATCCAGTGCGGGTTCTCGATGCTGGGGTTGAGGCTCCAGATCTTGGGCCAGTACCACGGGTTGTTGAGGAACTTCTGCGACAGGTCCCAGAGCGTGTCGCCCTTGACGATGACGTATTCCTCGGGCGTGCCGGGCACCGGCTTGATGTTCAGGTCGGGCGGCGGCCGCGGGCTTTGCTCGGTGATGACCGGCGCGTTCTCGCCCCTCTGGGGCTTCTGGGGTGGCTGGGCCGGCTGCTCCAGCGAGTCCGGCTTCGGCCCCGGGCCCTCCATTTCCTCGGGCTTCGCCGCCGGCTGCTCCTGCGCCACCGCCGGCAACGCCAGCGACGTTGCCAGCGCGCCCGCCAGAGCTGCCCTGCGCCACCGCGCGATCGTCTTCGTCCGCATCAAGCCCTCCACGAGGACTACAAGCCTATCAGGAGCTGCCGCCCCGCCGCCGCCTCAGGCGCGTCGGGGTGCTCCCGGTCGAGCTGGAAGAGAATCTTTTTCGCCTCGGCGCCGCGGCCGAGCAGGCGCAGGCAGCGTCCGCCCTCGAGCAGCGCCTGGGGAACGGCGTCGCCTGCCGGATATTTAATGGGGACGCTCTCGAAAAGCTGCAGCGCGCCGGCGCAATCGCCGCGCACCTCCCGTACCAGGCCCGCCAGGTAGAGCGCGTTGTCCGCGGCGGTGTGGTGCGGATGGGCCGCGACGAAGGCGAGGAACTCGATCTCGGCCGCCTCGTGCTTGCCGTCGTTCAGCTTCCGCACCGCTTCGGCCCAGGCTTGATCGGCATCGAAGGCCTGGGCCATCGCCGTGTCGACCTCGAGTCGAGCCAGCGCGTCCTCGCCAGGCTCGCGCAACTGCACGCTGTCCTCCAGCCGTGGGGCGCGCTCGACCGGGTTGATGTGATCGATGCGGCGCAGGCGGCGGCCTTCGCCGATCTTCACCGTGCGCAAGGATGGCCGGGGCTCGGGTTTGGCGGGGGCCGGAGCGGGCGCTTGAGCCTTGGGTTGGGGAGCGTGCGGCAGCGACCTGGCGGCCAGCGCTGCCAGCTTCACTTCCAGCCCTTCGATGCGCTGCTGCTGCTGCGCCACCAGCGCCGACTGCGCCAGCAGCTGAGCGCGCAGCTCCTTGATCTCCTCCGCCTCGGGCGAGTGCCGCACCTGCCCGCCGGCGCACGCGGTGAGAGTGACGAGCGTGGCGAGATGGCCAAGGCGCAAAGGGATTCCTCGGAGCGGAATGCTTGCACAATGATCTACGGCGGGGGGCGGGCATGTCAAAGAAACCGCCCGGCCGGTCCCTCTATTGTGCGGCGATGAACGCCAGGTGGCGGCCGGTCCGGCCTTTGTCTCGCCGGTGGCTGAAGAAGGAGTCGATGTCGCAGGATGTGCACCCTGGCACCTGTTCGATTTGCCCCACAGGCACGCCCGCCGCCACCAGCGCGCGCTCGACGCACAGCCGCAGGTCGAGGTGAGGCTTCTGGCTCTGGGCCGGATCGTCGGCCGCGTCGGGCCCGAACAGCGCGCGGAACATGGACGCCAGCTCCGGCGAGACCTCGTAGCAGCAGCGCCCGATGCTCGGGCCGATGGCCGCTATCAGGTTTGCCGGATCGGCGCCGGCCGAGTGCTGCAAGGCGCGCACCCCTCGGCCCGAGATGGAGAGCCGCGCGCCCCTCCAGCCCGAGTGCACCGCCGCCGCCGCCCCGCTCGCTTCATCGAAGAGCAGGACGGGAACACAGTCGGCCACGCGCACGCCCGCCGCCGTCCCAGGCTCGAGAGTCAGCACCGCGTCGGCGCCCTCCGGGCATGGCGCGGAGGGGGGGAGCACCTCGCGGAAAAAAAAATAATTATTTTTTTTTTGCGGCCCGGAAGAGGCGGCGACCACGCGGTCGCCGTGGACCTGGTGGGCGGTGGCGAAGCCGCCTTCGATGCCCGCCGCGCGGGCGAGCCGGACGGTGTTCTCGCGCACCGCCTCCTCGGAGTCTCCGACCGAGACGCTCAGGTTGAGCGAGGCGAACGGCTCCGATGAGACGCCGCCGGCGCGGCACGAGAACCCGTGCGGCACGCCGGCCTGTGAGAGCAGCCTGGAGGTGAGGAAGAGCACCCGCCGATTCTATAGCTCGTGGATGCGCTCGGCGATCTCGCGCGCTGCCTGCTCCTCGGAAGTGCGGTCCGCCGAACGGTTGGCGTACTCGGGCGCGCGCTCCATCAACACGATGCGCTCGCCGCGCGCGTCGCCTACCACGTTGCCCTGCGGGTCGACGTCGCTCATGCCCTCGAGCATGACGCGGCCACCCAGCCGCTTCACCTGGTACACCGTGCGGGTCCCGCCGCCGGTCGAGTCGCCTAGGATGAAGCGGTCGCCGTCCAGCCGCCAGGTGCAGGCGCGGTCGGACACGCCGGGCTCCTCGCCGTCGACCGAGACCGCCAGCGCCAGCCGGCAACCGCCGTTGTCGGAGAGGAGCAGCGCGCCGCGCTCGGTGAGCGTGTGCTCGCGTCCGTTGCCGTCGGTGAGCTTGGTGCCGCTCTCGCTGATCTCGATGACCTGCTCGACGCCGTCGAGCGCGGCGCGCGAGCGGATCGACTCCACCGCGTACTTCCCCGCCGCCAGGACCGGCTTCTCCGGGCGCGATCCCAGGTGGGCGCAGGCCAGCCCCAAGAAGCCCAGCACAACCACCACCCCAAACCGCCGCATGATCCCTCCGCCGGCCCGCGACCCGGGCACGACCGAGGGCGTTGCAAGGGGTTGGCCAGCGTCCCGCCGCCCTTTGGGCGGCAGGGAGGCGAACCTTTTTCCCAGCCGCGGAAGGCCGCGGCCTAGGCGTGGGCGCGGCGAGCCTTCAGTTGCTTGTACACGAACCACGCTACTGCCACGATTCCGACAGCGACCAGCACGGCGTCGAAGCGGTGGAACCACGGCTTGATCTGGTCGATGTGCTCGCCCAACTTCATGCCCACCCACGCGAGCCCCAGGCACCACGGGAGCGACCCGGCGAAGGTGTACGCGATGAATTTTCCCATCGGCATCTTCGCCACGCCGGCGGGGAAGGCGATGAAGGTGCGCACCACGGGGAGGAGCCGCGCGATGAACACGGTCATCTCGCCGCGCCGCGCGAAGAAACGGTCCGCCCAGTCGAGGTGCTCGGGCGAAACCAAGAGGTAGCGGCCGTACTTGAGGATGAGCGGCCGGCCCCCGTACGCGCCCGCGTAGTACGCGGGAATGGACCCGAGCACGCAGCCGATGGCCCCCGCCAGCCCGCATCCCCAGAGCGAGAAACGGGCCGGGACCAGGCTCCCCGCGAAGGGCATGATCACCTCCGAGGGCAGGGGGATGCAGGCGCTTTCGATGGCCATGAGCAATGCGATCCCGGGGTAGCCCATGGCGGAGATGACGCCCTGGATCCAGACCGCCACCGACTCGAGCACTTGCGCGATCACCGGTAGAAAACCTCGTCGTAGGGGACCGAGCAGTCGGTTTCGCGCGGCTCGGGATACGCGTAGCGCTCGCCGCGGTAGTTGCGCAAGAGCGTCTGGCCCGCGCTCCGCTCGACCACGTAATCGGGCTGCAGCGTCACCTTGCCGCCGCCGCCGGGCAGATCGACGGCGAGGTGCGGGACGGCGAGGCCGCTCGTCCAGCCCCGCAGCTGCTCGAGGATCTCGACGCCTTTGCGCAGCGGGGTGCGCAGGTGCTCGAGGCCCTCGGCCACGTCCATCTGGTGCAGATAGTAGGGCCGCACGCGCATGGCCAGGCACTTGTGCATCAGGTCCTTGATGGCGCGCGCGCTCGAGTTGAGCCGGCGCATGAGCACGGCCTGGTTCTCAACCGGCACGCCGTGGTCGACGAGGCGCTCGCACGCCTCGCGCGCCTCCTCGGTGATCTCCTTGGCGTGGTTGAAGTGCGTCACCACGTAGAGCGGGGCGAACCTGCGCAGCGCTTGCGCCAGCTCGTCGTCGACGCGCATCGGCAGACACACCGGGATGCGCGTGCCGATGCGCACGATCTCGACGTGCGGGATGCTGCGGATCTCGCCCAGCAACTCCGTCAGGCGCGCCGTGGAAAGCAGCAGCGGATCGCCCCCCGAGACGAGCACGTCGCGCACCTCGCGATGCGCTCGGAGGTACTCGATCGCCTCGGACCATTCTTCGCGCGAGATGCCGCCCTCGTCGCCCGAGGTGATGCGGCGGCGCGTGCAGTGGCGGCAGTAGACCGGGCAGTGGTCGACGGCGAGCAGGAGCACCCGGTCCGGATACTTGTGCACGATGGCGCGGACGGGACGATGCGTGTCTTCACCGAGCGGGTCGCGCAGCTCGCCCAGGCTCTTGAGCGCCTCGGCGCCGGTGGGGATGGCCTGCATGCGCACCGGGCAGAAGGGGTGCTGCGGGTCGACGAGGCTGAGGTAGTACGGCGAGATGCCGAGACGGAAGATGTCCTTGGTGTCGGTGCAACCGCGCCGCTCGTCCTCGGTGAGGGGAATGAGCCGCGCCAACTCGTCGAGCGACCGCACCGAGTGGCGCAGCTGCCACCGCCAGTCGCTCCATTCGGCGTCGCTCGCCTCGGGAAACAGCTCTTTCCGGCGCATGAGGGCGCGCAAGATGCGCCCTCATGCCGGCGGGGTCAAGACTTCAAGGCGCGTAGGTTGCGCTCTGGAAGCCGACCCCGGCCGTGGAGTGCGCGCCGTTGGCCGTGATGCTGGTCTTGAAAACACTCGGGGCCGGGCAGGTGGCGGTAGCGGCAGCGGCGTTGCTCGCCAGAATCGTCCCGCGGAAGCCCGTATCGAAGTCCCGGAAGAGCATCTTCATCCAACATGCTGTTGGCACCGTGGGTGTGGCCGGCGCCTGGCAGGCGCCGCCGGTCGGGGAGATCGGGCGGTAATCGAAGTTGAAGCCCAAGAGGCCCATCGCTCCCCAAGCGTCCAACTCGTTGAAGAAGCCGCTCTTCTTGAGGGTGATGTTCGTCGAGCCGATGACGGTGGTGGTGCTTTCGAGGTTGGGGGCACCGTAGGTCCCGCCGGAAGCCGGACCGTTCAGGTATGAATCGTAGACGTAGATGTCCGATCCGGCCGTGAGGCCCCCAGCCAGACAGGTGGGGCTGTAGTCGCCTCCCGGGGGGGGCGGGGGCGCCAGGGGCGGCTTGCCCGCCGCGTTGGTGTGGGGGACAGGCACGCCGGTGAACACGACCCAGGTGGGAACCCAGATGGTCGTGAGCGCGTCCCACACTCCGTTCGGCCCACGGTATGCGGCGCAGTTGGAGGTGTCGCCGCAGAAGCGGACCTCCCAGGGGCCACCCGGGTAGATCTGGTTGTACAGGCCGTCGTCGTTGGCGTCGATGAACGGGTCGCCGAGGTCGAAGAAGACCTCGTTGACGTCGAGAACGCCGTTGTGGTTCGCGTCGATGAACCCCTCCTCGCCCTGGGTCATGGCGATGATGGTGACCAGCTGGTCGCGGGGGTTTCGCGTGAGCGATCCCGAGGCGACGCTGGGCTCCGCCAACCGCGGCCATGGCAACTGTGCCGGGTCGGCGGCGAGCGGAACGACGTCGGCCGGCGAGCTGCCATTGCCGAGGTCGCTGGTGAAGGTCACCGTGACGGTGCCTTCGGCCGGGTCGTTGGGGTTGTTGGGATCGAAGCCCTTGGTCACCGCGCTGGCCGTGATTGCGCCCGCTTCGGTGGCGAAGTTGACCGGGGTCGGCACGCCGACGCGGTTGCCGAATCGGTCCTTGAGGCGCACCTCGCAGGTCATCGTCTCCAACCGCGGTGTGCTGGTGTAGACCGGCAGGTTGGCCTTCGCGCATTGGAAATAGAAGAACGATGCCGAGGGGCGCGCGCCGCGCACCGCGACGGCATGCGCGCTCGTGGCGCCAGTCAGCGTCACCGTGCCCCTGAGGGAGCTCACCCCCACTTCGGTGCCCGAGATGTAGTCGACGGTAACCTTGCCCACGTCGTTGGTGGTGCCGCTGGTGTGCCCGAGGACAACGAGCGCCGGCTGAGTCAGGCTGAAAGTGACCACCGCGCCCGGCACCGGCGCGCCGGTGGAGTCGGTCACGAGGAACGTCATCAGGCCGGTCTCCTGGATGCCCGAGCCCTTGAGGCCGAGGACGTCCGGGATCGCCGTCGTCTCGACGATGCTGGTGGGGCCGCCCAGGACGGGCACGATCAGCGCCACGGTCGCGCCGCCGGTCAGGCTGGCGGTGAGGTGGGCGACCCCCGCCGTGTCCTTGCTGTTGATGGTGAACGAGGCGACGCCCGAGCTGTTTGAAGTGCTGGTGGCGGAGACCAGCGTGACCAGGGTCTCTCCCGGCTTCTCGATGAGCGTGACGATGGTGCTGGGGACCGGGGCGTTGTTCGCGTCGGTTACCAGAAACGTCGCCGTCGCGGTGCCCGGGAAGGTGGGGTTGGCGAGGGCGAAGGAGGAGACGAATACGTAAGCCGGAGAGATGCTCAGGGAGGAAAGCTTGCTGGCCGAGCCGGCGGGCACGCCGCCGTCGGGCGGCGGCGGTCCTCCGCTATCCGGTGGGGGGGCGGAGCCAGGGGTCTTCAGCGAGACGGAGGCGCCGTTGACGATGGCGCCCCACTTGGCGGTCAGCAGCACGCTGCCCGGAGTGCAGCGCGGCTCGCTCGTCACCACGCATGCATAGGTGACCTTCCCGCTGCCATTGGCGTCGAGTGTGACGGTCGCGGTCTGCGCCCCCGCCACGTTGACGTCGCCGTATGGCGCGGTGATGGTGACGGTGCCGGTGCCCGGACGGCCCGTGGCGTCGAAGGCCGTCACGGTCAGGGTGGCCTGAGTGCCGTCGTTGTTGATCGAGCCCACGTCGAACGCGGCGAAGATGGTGGGCTGGGCGGTGGTCATCGACGAGGTGCTGGAGCAGGCAGAGACCAGCGCGGCGAGCGCTGCCGCGACCAATCGCAAATCGAATCTATTATTCAAGATTCCTCCAGCGTGGGAAACGTACGTTTATCAACGTACGTTGTCCGACGACCTTTGTCGAGAAAGGTTCCCGAGTACAGTCACGCGCTTAGGATTCCAAGCTCGGGATCTTCGCGCACGGCAGCCGGGGGGGCGCCCGCTTCGATGGCGCGGCGCAGCCAGTTGCGCGCCCGCTCCTGTTGGCCGGAGCGGAGGTTCGCGCGCGCGGCGACAACCGCGGCGTCGGGAGTCTGCAGGAGCGAGAAGCTCTGGCCGGCGAAGAGAGCGGCGGCTTCGTTGTCTCCGCGCGAGAGTTCGATGCCGGCGCGCAGGCGGAGCGCGGCGGCCTGCCGGTAGTCGCCGCCGCCCGCCTCCAGGCGCTCGATCGCTGCCTGCGCGCGCGCCAGGTCGCCCTCGCGCACCGCGGCGCGAACTTCATCGTTGGCCAGGTCCACGTCGGCCTGCTCGGACGGGTCGACGCCCGGGGCGGAGGCGGCGCCCGGCGGTACAGCGGCGGCCGCGCGGGCGCGGGCGAAGTTCTGGAAAGCGAAGAACGCGCACCAGGCGATGAAATAGATGTCGGGCCCGGACTGCAGAACCCTCAAGGCGGCCACGCCGATGGCCACCGCGACGGAGATCCAAGATGCGAGCGCGACGGACGGCTTGCGGCGGACGGCTTCCACCACCGCCAGCATCATCTGTCCGCCATCGAGGGGGAGGATGGGCAGCAGGTTGAAGATGGCCCACACCGCGCTCACCCAGATGAACTGGCCCATTGTCCAGGCGACGGGCGAGCCGGGGGCGGGGGGCGCAGCGCGCACGAGCCCGTAGCACGCCGCTCCCAGGAGCAGTCCCGCGACCGGGCCCGCCAGCGAGAGGATGAACTGCCTGGCGGGCCCTGGCCGCTGCCGCAGCTGCGGGAAAGTCACGCCTCCGAACGCCTCGAGGCGGATCTCCGGCCGGCCGCCGAGCGCTCGCCCGACGAGGGCGTGCCCCAGCTCGTGCACCAGCACGCTGATGAAGACCACGGCGATCCACGCCAGCATCCTCCAGTCGAAGCCATACCCGCTGGCGCTGCCGAGCAGCACGGCGCTGATGAAGAACCACGGATAGACTTGGACCGGGAAAGGTCCGACCTTGAACTTCAACACGGCGGCGGAGCATAGCCGCACGCCGCCTTGACCGCGACCGTGTCGCGCGGATACATCGGGCGCCCCGGCGGGAGGCGGCGTTGAGCGTGGTGAAGAGCAGTCCCAAAAAGACCGCGGAGCAACCCTTCAAATATCCGCTCGACCGCGCTTTCGTCGAGCCCGACTGGACGCGGCTGCCGGGCTATCGCGGGGTGACGCGCGCGCAGTGGGAGGACGCCACCTGGCAGCGCAAGAACACCGTCAAGAACCTGGGCGAGCTGAAGGAGGCGCTGGGCCCGCTTCTTTCCGACCAGCTGGCCAAGGACATCGGGCGCGACCAGAAGGAGCGCGCCACGATGTCGATCCTCATCACGCCACACATGATCAATACCTTCGACGTGCGGGACCTCTACGCCGACCCACTGCGCCGCTACATGCTGCCGGCGTTCAGCGATCGGCGCACCGACTGGCCCAGCCACCCCAAGGCGTCGCGCGATTCGCTGCACGAAGCGGAGATGTGGAAGGTCGAGGGCCTCACGCACCGCTACCCGACCAAGGTGCTGGCGGAGATGCTCTCGACCTGCCCGCAGTACTGCGGGCACTGCACGCGCATGGACCTGGTGGGCAACTCGGTCCCGCAGGTGAAGAAGCTCAAGTTCGCCGTCGCGCCGAAAGACCGCCACCAGCAGATGATCGACTATCTGCGCGCCACGCCCGCGGTGCGCGACGTGGTGGTATCGGGGGGCGACATTGCCAACCTTCCCATCGCCGCCCTGGAATCTTTCGTGAGCGCGATTCTGGAACTGCCCAACATTCGCGACGTGAGGCTCGCTTCCAAAGGATTGATGGGCCTCCCGCAGCACTTCCTGCAGGACGAGGTCTTGCAAGGTCTGGACAGGCTGGCGCGCAAGGCGATCGAGCGCGGCGTCAATCTCTCGCTGCACACGCACGTGAACCACGCCAACCAGGTCACGCCGCTCCTCGGCAAGGCGGCTGCGAAGCTCTTGAGCATGGGCTTTCGCGACGTGCGCAACCAGGGCGTCTTGCTGCGCGGGGTGAACGATTCGCAGAAGGCATTGCTCGATCTCTGCTTCATGCTCCAGGATCACGCGCGCGTCCTGCCCTATTACTTTTATATGTGCGACATGATCCCCAACTCGGAGCACTGGCGCACCAGCGTCGCCGAGGCGCAGAAGCTCCAGCACGACCTCATGGGCTACCTGCCGGGCTTCGCCACGCCGCGCATCGTCTGCGACGTGCCGTACGTGGGCAAGCGCTGGGTGCACCAGGTGGCCGAGTACGATCGCGAGAAGGGCATCTCGTACTGGACGAAGAATTATCGGACCGGGATCGAGGAGAACGACCCCGAGGGGCTCACGCGCAGGTACGAATACTACGATCCCATATACCTGCTCCCCGAGTCGGGCCAGCGCTGGTGGCGAGAGAACGCCGCCGCGGCATGACGATCGTCAGATGTGATCGAGGAGCGCCAGCTCGCCCGGGCCGCCCTGCTCCGGCAGCGGCGCGTCGGCGGCGAGCGGGGCGACCATGGCGATGGCCGAAGTCCGCTCCGATTCCGCGAACAACCCGCGCAGCTGCGCCGCCGGCCAGAGGCGCAGGCGCGGCCGGCCGGCGCGCTGCATGCAGTCGCGCAGCCCGGCGAGGACGCGATCGCGCGCGGCGTCGCTGGTCCACGCCGCCTCGAGCAGGTCGAGCGTGTCGCGGCCGAAGCGCAACATGGCCGCGCCGCCCTCGGTGACCAGTCCCCACTCGGGCTCGCCGCTCCCGCGCGCCCGCGCCAGCTCGCGCAGGCGGCGGAGCTGGAAGCGCAGCGTCCAGCCGTCGCGGGCCAGCGCAAAGCGTTGGTCGCTGTTGCGCGCGGCCGCGAAGAGGCTGGTCATCTCCTCCTCGTCGCCGGCGAAGGCGGGACGGTAGCCGGCGCGGCGCGGGAGCTGGGCCGCCTCGACGGTGCACTCGCGGCTCTCGAGCGCGCGGAAGCCGAGCCGCACGTAGTAGCCGGCGTCGATGTCGGAAAAGAGCACGGCGGCGTGCGAGCCGCTCGCGCGAGATTCGTCCATCGCCGCCTTGAGCATTTCGGCGGCGTGTCCGCGCCGGCGCAGCTCGGCGGGCGTGAAGACCGCGCCCACGCCGAGGAGCCGCAGCGGCCGCCCCGCGCACGAACCGGCCAGATGGTAGGCCTTCATCGCCGAGAGCAGCTTGCCCTTCGGGGAGAACCACCCGAGCAGCCGGTAGCGCTCGCGCGACTCGGGCGAATCGGCCAGCCGGCGCTGGAAAGCCACGAAGCGCGTTTCCTCGAGACCACCCCCCCAGATGGGCTGGATGCAGTGGAAGTATTCGGCCCGCTCTTCGCCGGTCAGCTCACGCAGCACGCCTCGACGGTAGCACGCCGGCCGCGGCTTGATCTCGCGGTTCGCTCAGGTAGGGTGCGCGCGTGGACGTTCCCTTGCCGACGCGGCTCTTTTCGCTGCGCGAAGCCAACGCGCTGGTGCACACGCTGCAAGACGAGTTCAAGCGCGCCCGCGACCTGCGCGACCAGCTGATGGCCGTGCAGCAGAAGCTGGCCGAGGCGGGGCTGTCGGTGGAAGGGCCGGACATCGAGGTCGATCCCGCCGCGCCGCCCTCGGTGCAGCGGCTGCAGGGGCGCGCCGTCTCCATCATCGGCAGGCTGCGCGACATCCTCCGCGAGGTGGCCGAGCTGGGCGTCGAGGTGAAAGCGGCCGACGGGCTGGTCGACTTCCGCAGCAAGCTGCACGGCAGGACGGTGTACCTGTGCTGGAAGTTCGGCGAGGAGCGCATCGAGCACTGGCACGAGTTGGACGCGGGCTTCTCGTCCCGCCGGCCCCTGCCCGTCGACGGTGACTTCACCGGCGACCTCTTGCACTGAAGAACCCGTGGCGCCTGCCGGCATCACACCGAAGATGCCGCGCATCCATCCCGCCTGGCGCGTCGGCGGCGCGACGTTCCTGGTGCTGTTGGTCGCCGCGGCCATCCGCGCCACGGCAAGCGTCCTCATCGTGCCCTTCGAGCGGGAGTTCGGCTGGTCGCGGGCGACCATCTCCGCCGCCATCTCGGTCAACCTGCTCCTGTACGGGCTGATGGGGCCATTCTGCGCCGCCATCGCCGGCCGCATCGGCGTGCGCCGCACCATGGCCATCGCCATGTCGATCCTGGCCGCCGCCCTGCTCCTGGCCACCGCCATCGCCGCCCCCTGGCACCTCGTCGTGCTGTGGGGTTTTTTGGTGGGCACCGGCACCGGCATGGTGGCGCTGGTCCTGGGGGCAGTGGTGGTCACGCGCTGGTTCAGCAAGCGCCGTGGTCTGGTGATGGGCGCGCTCACGGCCAGCACGGCGACGGGCCAGCTCATCTTCCTGCCGCTGCTCGCCCGCGTGGCGGAGACCGACGGCTGGCGGTGGGCGGTGCGCATCGTCGCCCTCGCCGCGGTCGCGGCCGTAGTGGTGGCGGTGCTGCTGGTGCGCGAATCGCCGGCGGAGCTGGGCGTGACCCCCTACGGCGCCACCGAGCAGCCGGCCCCCGCCAGGCGGGACGGGAACCCGGCGCAGGTGGCGGTGCGCACGCTCTTTCGCGCCGCGCACAACGAGGATTTCTGGCTTCTCGCCGGCACCTTCTTCATCTGCGGCGCGAGCACCAACGGGCTCGTCGGCACGCACCTCATCCCCGCCTGCGTAGATCACGGCATCCCCGAGGTGCGCGCCGCCGGGCTGCTCGCCACCATGGGCCTCTTCGATCTGGTGGGGACGACGCTCTCCGGCTGGCTCACCGACCGCTGGGACAGCCGCAAGCTGCTCTTCGCCTATTACGGCCTGCGCGGGCTCTCGCTCATCTTCCTGCCCCAGGCGCTCACCGCCGGCTCGGGGCTGCTCGTTTTCGCGGTCTTCTACGGACTGGACTGGATCGCGACGGTGCCGCCCACGCTGCGCCTCGCCACCGAGGCCTTCGGCAAGGAGGACGGCCCGGTGGTCTTCGGCTGGGTGGTGGCGGCGCACCAGGTGGGCGCGGGCGTCGCGGCGCTGGGCGCGGGGCTGATCCGTACCGTGCTGGGCGACTACCAGGTCGCCTTCCTCATCTCCGGCACCCTCTGCCTCGTCGCGGCCCTGCTCTCGCTCGGGGTGGGGCGGATCCGCATCGCCTGGAACCCGGGCCCCGGCCGCCGCGCCGAAGGCGTTTAGCTACCCTTTGCGCGCTATCAGCTCGATCTCGACGCGCGCTCCCTTGGGCAGCGCGGCCACCTGCACCGTGCTGCGCGCCGGCGGGCCTTGCGGAAAGCGCTTCCCATAGATTTCGTTGACGATGGCGAAATCGTTCAAGGCGATCACGAAGATGGTCGCCTTGACGACCTTGTCGAAAGACGACCCCGCCGCCGCCAGCACGGCGGCCAGGTTCTCCATCACCCGCTCGGTCTGGACGCGGACGTCCCCGGTCACCAGTTGCTGCGTGACAGGGTCGAGCGCGATCTGCCCGCTGGTGAAAACCAGGTCCCCCGAAACCACGGCCTGCGAATAGGGGCCGATCGCCTTGGGCGCCTTGTCGGTCTGGACGATTTGCCTGGCCATCATTTCACTTTCACGCAGCGCTCCCCTTGCGCGTTGTCGGGGCGATATTCGAACACGCCCAGCCAACCCTGCGCCTGGTTTTGCAAGAGGCACGCGCCGCAGGCGAGACGCTGTTCGCCGGTGAGCTTCTCGCAGTCCGAGACTTCCTTGATGGCGGCGTGCGCGCACCCCGCCAGCGCCAGAAGGAGCACGAGCGCGAATCTCATACCCGCTCCACCGAGTGCACTCCGGGGATCCTGCCGATGGCATTGAGCACGTCATTGAGCTGTTTCACGTCGGCCACCTCCACCTCGAATGTCGAAACTGCGCCCTTTTCGCCGGTGGCGCGGGCGTTGGCCTGAACGATGTTCACGCCCTCCTCGGCGAAGGTCTCGCTCATCTGCGCCAGCAGACCCTTGCGGTCGTCGCTCTTCACCCTGAGGTTCACCAGCCGCTTGAACTCGCCGCGCACGTCCCAGGAAACATCGACGCGCCGCTCGGGGTCGGTCTCCATCGCCTTCTTGCAGCCGCGGGTGTGGACGGTGACGCCGCGCCCGCGGGTGATGAAGCCGACGATGGGATCGCCCGGCACCGGCCCGCAACATTTCCCGTAGCGCACCAGCACGTCGTCGACGCCGCCGATGCGCACGCCGCCGGTGGTGCGGGTGCTCCGCGCCACGCGCCGGAACAGCTCGGTGAGACGGTTGCCGGCCGGCTCGCCGTTGCCGTCGGTGCGCGCCTCGCTCGGCTTCTTCTCCGCCAGCTTCTCCGCCGGGTAGAGCTTGTGCAGCACGTTGGTGGGCGAAAGCTTTCCATAGCCGACCGCGCTGACCAGATCGTCGGCGCGCGAGTGGCCCATGTCGTTCGCCGCTTTGAGGAAGTCGGCTGTCTTGACGATCTTGGAAAAGTTCAAATCGAAGCGCTTGAACTCGCGCTCGAGCAGATCGCGCCCGATGTCGATGGATCGCTCCCGCTGCTGCGCCTTGATGAACGAGCGGATCTTCGCCTGCGCGCGCGACGTCTTGACGAAGCTGAGCCAGTCCTTGTTGGGGCGCGCGTTCGGCGAGGTGAGGATCTCGATCGAATCGCCGTTCTTCAACTTGTACCGGAGCGGAACGATCTTGCCGTTCACCTTGGCGCCGGTGCAGTGCGCGCCCACCTCGGAGTGGACGGCGTAGGCGAGGTCCACCGGCGTGCTGCCCAGCGAGAGGCTCTTCACATCGCCCTTGGGGGTGAAGACGAAGACCTCGTCCTGGAAGAGGTCGACCTTGACCGTCTCGAGGAACTCGCGCGGGTCTTTCAAATCCTGCTGCCACTCCATCAATTGACGGAGCCAGGCGAACTTCTGCTCGTCCTTCCCGCCCTTGTTGCCTTCCTTGTACGCCCAGTGCGCGGCAATGCCTTCCTCGGCGATGCGGTGCATCTCCTCGGTGCGCATCTGGATCTCGATGCGCTCGCCGGAAGGGCCGATCACCGTGGTGTGGAGCGACTGGTACATATTGGGTTTGGGAATGGCGATGTAATCCTTGAATCGCCCCGGCACCGGCTTCCACAGGGAGTGGATGAGCCCCAGCGCCTCGTAGCAGGCGGGCACCGTCTTCAATATGAGACGGAAAGCGACGATATCGTGCAACTGGGTGACCGAGGAGAGGCCGTTCTTGCGCATCTTCTTCCAGATCGAATAGACGTGCTTGGGCCGGCCCTCCACCAGCGCCTCGAGCCCCGCTTCCTTCAGCTTGGTCTTGAGCAGCTCCACCACGTCGGCGATGAACTTCTGCCGGTCCTTGTGGCTCTGCTCGAGCTGCTTCTCGACCTCGGTGTACTCGCCGGGTTTCAGGTAGCGGAACGCCAGGTCCTCCAACTCGATCTTGATCCACTGGATGCCGAGCCGGTTCGCCAGCGGCGCGTAGATGTCGAGGGTCTCCTGCGCGATGCGCTGCTGGCTCTCGGGCTGCATGTGCTCGAGCGTCCTCATGTTGTGCGTGCGGTCGGCCAGCTTGACGAGGATGACCCGGATGTCCTTGGCCATCGCCACCAGCATCTTGCGGAAGTTCTCGGCCTGCTTCTCCTCGATGGAAGCGTTCTGCGAGCTCTGGAACGTGCCCAGCTTGGTGACGCCCTCGACCAGTTCGAGCACCTCCGCCCCGAAAAGCTCCCTGATCTCCTCGGGCCTGGCGAGCGTGTCCTCGATGGTGTCGTGGAGAAGGCCGGCGACGATGCTGGCCTCGTCGAGCTTCAGGTCGGCGAGGAGCCCGGCCACCTCGAGCGGGTGCACGAGATAGGGCTCGCCCGACTTGCGAACCTGCCCCTGGTGCACCTTCGCGGAATAGACGTAGGCCTTCTTCACCAGGTCGAGGTCAGCGTCCGGGTGGTAGGCGTTCACTTTCTCCAGGATGTCGTTCAACCGAATCATTTGGGCCGAATCTTGGAGGGTAGCGGATGGCAAGCCTCCGTACAACCTTCGACGCGCTGCACTAGCTTGCAATTCACCCTCAGTTGTCCACGGATTGACCCTCGGGTGAGGCGCCCGTAGACTCGCGCGACGGCGCGGCCGCATCGCCCCAAACGAGACAGCAACCATGATCAATTGTCCGGCTTGCGGGAAGGAGAACGAGGACTCCGCCCTCGAGTGCCGGCGCTGCAGGGCGCCGCTGCGCGAGGGCATTCCCGAGGAAGCGCCGGCCGAGGAGGCGGCAGTCTCGTCGAATTCTTTCGGCGAGGTGTGCCGCCGCTGCGAGGCCTACAACGAGCCGGGCGCGAGGCGCTGCACCAGCTGCGGTCTCGTGCTCATGCCCGACAAGCCGGGCGCCCCGGCGGAGGAGCCGCCGCTCGACAAGACGCCGCCCGACGCCAGCCGTTCACTCAACGACGAGCTGTCCGCGCTGGCCATCAGCGCCGAGGACGCCGCCGAGGCGGGCCTCAACACGGGCAACGGCGCCTCGGACCAGCCGCCTGCCGACCGGACGCCACCCGAAGCCTTCAAGCCGCCCCACCGCGAGGAAGTCCGTCGGCCGCCGCCGCGCGCACCGCCCCCTCCTCCGCCGCGCTCCAAGGGCGCCGAAGCCGCCGCGGGAGCGGCGCTGGCCGGAGGAGCAGCCGCCGCGGCCGGAATCGCCTCCAGCCGCCGCGCTCCGGTCGCTGATCCGCCGACTTCCATGCGGCCTCCCAAGGCGCCGGCGCCGCCCGCGGAGAAACCGTGCGCGAATTGCGGCGCGTCGAATCCGCCGGCGGCCAGATTCTGCTTCGACTGCGGCACACCGTTCATGAAGAAGCCCGGGCCGGCCGAGCCTTCGCCCCGCCGGCCCCCGCCGAGGATCGACCCGCCACCGCAGACCAAGACCGGGTCCGTCAAGGTCTCGCCGTCCATTGAAATCGACGCCGAGCTGGCCGGCACCGCCGAGTCGGCGCCGCTGTCCGGCGCGTGGCCTCCCGAAGAGGCGGCACCCGAAGGAGCCGTTCCGGCCGAGGACCCCCTCGAGGACACGCCCATCGAGGACGCCACTCCGCCCTTCCAGGCCAGCCTGGTGGTCGAGAAGGGCAGCGCGGCCGGCACCGTGTTCGCGCTCGGCCGCATGGAGAACTCCATGGGCGGCCCGGGCACGCACCTCGAGCTGGGCGACGACCCGTTTCTCGCGCCGCATGCCGCCACGCTGCTCTTCGCCGAGGACCATCTCGTGGTGCGCGACGAAGGGACCTCCAACGGCGTCTTCGTCAAGGTGCGCGACTCGGCGCCGCTGCAGCCGGGCGACCTGTTCATCGCCGGCGAGCGGCTCCTGCGCTACGAGGGCCCCGTCGAGCTGGCGCGCAACGGTGAAGGTGACACGCCCTTCCTCGGCGCGCCGCGCCCCCAGGGGACGGCGACGGTGCGCGTGGCCGAGGTGCTGGGCGGCGGCAAGACGGGCCGCACCTGCCATCGGGCCGGGCCGGTCATCACCATCGGGCGGAGCGGCTGCGACATGAACTTCCCCGCCGACTCGCTCCTCGCCGCCAAGCACACCGAGATCCGCCTGGGCGACGAGAGCGCCACGCTGGTCGATCTGGGCCAGGGCCCTTCGGGCGTGCTGGTGCGCGTGCGGCCGCAACAGACGCGCAGTCTGCAGGGCGGCGACGTGCTGCAGATCGGCGACCAGCTCTTCCGCGTCGAGTTCAGCTGAAGGAGAAGGCCTCGGACCTCAGGCCTCAGGCCTCAGGCTGCGGCAGAATACGGACGCCGAGGCCTGAGGCCTGAGGTCTGAGGTCCGAGGTCTACAAGCCTTTGAGAATCGTATCAACGACGTCAGCGTACTTCGGCGCGTTGAGACGCTTGGCGGCCTCGTACTCGGTCCGGGCCCGCTCGGGCTGCGAATTGAGGAAGAGCCCGCCGAGGCGGTAATGCGCTTCCGCGTTGTCGGGGTCCAGATCGATGGCTTGCAGCAAAAGGTCGCGGGCGGTGCCGGTGTCGCTGGCGGCCTGCAATTCCGAGGCGCGCTGGACCAGGTCCTTGGCCTTCTCGGGATCGCGCGGCTGCCGCGCCGGCGGCGTGGGGGGCGCGCCGGCCAGCGTAGAAACCGTGACGGACATCGGCGGCACGGCCACCGGCGGAGCGCTCGGCTCCTCCCGGCCTCGCCACATCTTCCCTCCGGCAAGCAGCAGGAGCAGCGCGCCGCTGCCGGCCACGAGCGCGACCGCACGCTTGCGCCTCGCTGGCGCTCGGCGGGCGCTCCCGGCCGGCGTGACGGCGGCGGGAGTGCCCCGGATCAGCTCGACCGTCGCCCTGCGCTTCGGCACCTCGAGGAGTAGCTGGCGGAAGGCCTCCGCCGTCTGTGGCCGCAACGCCGGATCCTTCTCCAGTGCGCGGAGGATGAGCGACTCCATCGCCTCGCTGATGGGCGCGTCGGGCTGCCGCCGGCGCGGCGGGATGGGCGGCTCGTTGACGTGCTTGGTCAGCACCTCCATCGAGTTCTGCCCGTCGAAGGGCAGGTGGCCCGTCGCCATCTGGTAGAGGATCACGCCCACCGCGTAGAGATCGCAGCGCGCGTCGAGCTGCGTCCCGGTCGCCTGCTCGGGCGCCATGTATTGCGGCGTGCCGACCACCAAATCCGCGCGCGTCAGCCCCGGCATGTCGCTGTCGAGGATCTTGGCGATGCCGAAGTCGAGCACCTTGACGAAGTCGGGCTGGCCGCGCCGCTGCTCGATCATGATGTTCTCGGGCTTCAGGTCGCGGTGGATGACGTTGTGCGCGTGCGCCTCGCCCAGCGCCGCCAGCGCCTGCGCCATGATGTTGCACAGGCGCTCCTCGGGCAGCGGCCACTCGTCGCGCAGCACGATGCGCAGATCCTTGCCCTGCACCAGCTCCATGGCGATATAGAGCGACCCGTCGATGTCGTTGCGCCCGAAGTCGAGCACCTGGATGCCGTTCGGGTGGTTGAGGCGGCTGGCCGCCTTGGCCTCGCGCTCGAAGCGGCCCACCAGCGTGGGGTCCTCGAGCAGCGCCGGCCTGAGCATCTTCAGGCAGACGAGCCGGTCGAGCGCGAGGTGGCGCGCGCGGTAGACCTTGCCCATCCCGCCCTGGCCGATCAGCTCCTCGACCTTGAAGCGCCCGGCGACGAGCTGCCCGATGAGCGCGTCGCGCGAGGGCCGCGGCGCGACGCCGAATCCCAGGTTGGACAACGCTGGGTCCCTGGCGCTGGGCATGCCCCTCCGGGGACTGGTCGAGATTGGCACAGTTGGGGGGCTCTCACCAACGGGTATTGGGCGCCTTGACCCCTCTTCGCCGCGGGGCATAAAAGCGACGGCATGGACTGCCCCCGCTGCGGCGCGCACAACGAGACGGACGTCGGTTCCTGCCTTTCCTGTGGCGCGCCGGTGAGGCAGGAAGAGGAGAGCCAACCCACCCTCGCGCAGAAGCCGGCGGCGCAGTCGAGCGGGAAACCCGGCGGGGGGCGCCTCGCAGCAGGCGCGCCGCCCAAGCAGTGCCCGAACTGCATGACGCTCAACGCGGCGACGTTCAAGTTCTGCGCGCGCTGCGGAACGCCGCTCGGCGCGACCGCGCCCACGCGAGGGCCGTCCACTCCGGCGCCGGCGTCGGGCAAGCCAGCGGCGCCCGCCAAGGCCCCGCCGCAGTCTCCTCCCAAGTCTGCGATGGTTCCGCCGCCCATGGCCACCAAACCTCCCAGCGCGCAGAGGCCCGCGCCGCCGCCGCCGCCCAAGCCGGTCGCGGGAGCGACGCGGGCGCCCGCAACGCCGTCCGCCAAGCCAGCGGCACCCGCCAGGCCGCGCGCGCGCGTCTCCGCGATTGCGCGCGACGGCAGCCGCTCGGCCGACTTCGTGCTGGTGAAGGACGAGACCAAGGTGGGCCGCGAGGTGGCGGACGGCGAGGTGAAGCTCGACAAGGACCCCTTCATCGCGCCGCTGCACGCCGTCTTCAAGTTCGACGGGCAGCAGCTGGTCGTGCAGGACAGCGGCAGCCAGAACGGCGTCTTCCTCTGGCTCAAGGAGCGGAAACTCAACTCCGGCGACGAGCTGCGCATCGGCCGGCAGCGGCTGCGCATCGAGTGGATGCCCGAGGAGCCCGAGCAGCTCTCTGAGCAGCCGCTCTGGGGCAGCCCGAATCCCGGCTACTCGGCGCGCGTGGTGCAGCTCCTCGAGGGCGGCGGCGAGGGCGACGTCTTCCCACTCAGGACCGGCGACAACATGGTCGGACGCGGCACCGGCGACGTCAGCTTCCCGCAGGACGGGTACGTTTCGAGCAAGCATGCCACCATCACCGTGGGCGGCGGCCAGATCGCGGTGAAGGACCTGGGCAGCGCCAACGGCACCTTCGTGCGCATCAACGGCCAGGCCGCGCTCAACGCCGGCGATCTACTCCTGGTCGGCGAGCAGATCCTCCGCGTCGACCCCGCTTAGGCGGCGCTTAGGCGAGGCTGCGCGCCCAGCTGCCGGCAGGCCTGTTTCGGTCTCGCCGTGACGCCGGGGGCACCGGGGCGGGGCGTCCGGTCGCTGCGCTTGCCGCAGCCACCGCTGGACCGGAGAGTCACCTGCAGGCTGCGGCTCCGCGATGCGCCCGGCCGCCCCGCCCCGGCTGCCCCCGACTGTTCCCAATCCCTGTTTTTCCCTCCTCGCTGAGGGAGCGCGCGCTGGAAGTATCAGCTGCTCAAAGAGCCCGGGGGGCAGCCGCAGGGGCGACGGCCAGACGCATCGCGGAGCCGCAGCACGCAGGTGGGGCCATGCCTGAGCGCATGCTGCGGCAAGCGCAGCGGCTGGACGACGCCCCTGCGGTGCCGCCCGGACGTCCTGAAAGATGAAATATCGAAGCTCTTCCAGCCGCGTGCCGCCACGGCCGAGCGTTACAAGCCTAGTTCAGCCGGCTGACCAGCGCCGGCAAGGCCCACTGCGCGGCGGCGAAGAGCGCGCCCAGCGCGATGGCGATGATTCTCTGACGCCACGTGAGACCCATGAAGTTCACCTCATCCCTACGATGCCGGCCAGATTGGCCCGATTCGCTAGCCCACCCTCTGCAGGCGCTCGCAGAGCTGCGCCTTGATCCGCGCGCGGAACCGCTCGAGTCGCATGGTGACCGCGCTCTTGCCCACGCCCATGCGCACGGCGATCTCGCGCGCCGAGAGCGTTCCCTCGAGATAGAAGAGCCGCACCGTCTCCTTTTCCGGCCCGTCGCGCAGGCCGTCGATCACCTCGCGGACGGCACGCAGCTCGGCCTCTTTTTCCAGATGTTGCGAGGCGGCCGGGACGTGGTCCTCGAGGAGCTGCGCCTCGCGCGTCGCTTCCTCCGCCGCCTTGAAGTGCGTGGCGCGCGAAGTGAGGTAGCTGCGGGCGCGGTTGCGCGCGATGGTGAAGAGCCAGGCCGCAAAACGCTCGCGGTCCTTGAGCGAGGCGAGCGCGCGGAAGGCGCGCACGAAGGCCTCCTGCACCACGTCCTCGGTCTCGTCGGCGTCCAACTCGGAGAACGAAGCGGCCAGCCGCGACACCGCCGGCCGGTAGCGCCGGTACAGCTCCTCCTCGGCCGCCTTGCTGCGGGACCCGGCGCTTAGTGCGCGCGCGACCAGGGTCGAGTCCTTCACGCGGCCGTCGAGCAGCGTAAGAGCGAAGGAGGAGCGAGCTACGCCCGCGACGGGTAAGTCCTGAATCGCCAGGTTCGTCGCTAGGGCCATACCCCTTAAGCAGGCGGCGTGCCCATGCCAACCGGGGTGGTCGGACTCAATGAGTTCAGCTGCTTGGGCCCGAAGTGACCTTGGTCACCCCCCGGGCACACATGACGGACGTGTCGCGGTTGTGCGGCACGCGACACAAAAGGGGCCTCACGATAAGGTGCGCGGCCCGATGCTGTTGGGCGCGGTCAACGAGAAGGCTTTGCGCGAGCTGGCGTGGCCACAGCTGTGTGCAGAATTGGCCACCCGCGCCCGCACGCCGATGGGCAAGGAGCGATCCTTCGCGCTGCTCCCCGGCGACGATCCCGACGCCGCGCGCACGCGCCTCGCCCGGGTCGAGGAGGCCCGCACGCTCCGCCGATTCGAGCGCGAGCTGCCCCTCGCCGACGCGGTCGACGTGCGGCCCGCCTTGGGCCGCGCCGCGCGCGAGGGCACGCTCGAGCCGCACGAACTCCTCCAGGTGGCCCGGCTCATCCGCGCGAGCGACGGCGCGCGCCGCTTCTGCTTCTCGCAAGCCGACCGGGCGCCGCTGCACTTCGCGCTGGCGCAGACTCTGTCGGAGCTGTTGCCCATCGCGCAGGAGCTGGAGCGCGCCTTCGACGCGGCGGGCAAGTTGCTCGACACGGCCAGCCCGCTCCTGGGGGAATTGCGCGAGCAGATCCGCGCGCTGCACCGCAGCATCAAGGGGCGCATCGAGGAGATGCTCGAGGACGAGAAGATCGTCCCCATGCTCCGCGACACGTACTATTCGGTGCGCGGCGACCGCTACGTGCTTCCTTTGCGCGCCGAGCACAGGGCGCACCTGCCGGGCATCGTGCACAACGCCTCCAACTCCGGGCAGACGCTCTTCGTCGAACCTCAAGTGTTGGTCGAGCTGGGGAACCAGCTCACCATCGCCGAGGCGCGCGCTCTCGAGGAGGAACAGCGCATCCTCGCCGAGTTGTCGGGCGCGGTGGGCCGGCGCGCGCCGCTGCTCGAGCACGACGTGGAGGTCATCGGCCTGCTCGACGAGGCGGCCGCCGCCGGCCGGCTCGCCGACGACCTCGACGCCGGCGCTCCCGAGCTGGGCGGCGAGCGCTTCGATCTGCGCCGCGCGCGCCACCCGTTGTTGGTGCTGCAGCGGAAGTCCGCGGGCGTGGTGGCGAACGACATCGCGCTGCCCGCGCCGGCGCAGGCGCTGGTCGTTTCGGGACCCAACGCCGGCGGGAAGACGGTGACCATCACGGCGGTGGGCCTGTCGGCGCTGATGGCGCGAGCGGGGCTGCCCATCGCAGCGGCCACCGGCTCGCGCATGCCGCTCTACCGCACGGTCCATACGGCCATCGGCGATGAGGGCGATCTGTCGCGTGGCCTCTCCACGTTCACCGCGCACCTCTCGGCGCTGCGCTTTATTCTGGAAGCGGCCGGGCCGGGGGCGCTGGTGCTCATCGACGAGATCGCCGCCGACACCGACCCGCGCGAGGGAGCGGCCATCGCCATCGCCGCGCTGGAGAAGCTGGTCGCGGCGGGAGCGCAGGTGCTGATCACGACGCACCTCGAGGAACTGAAGGCGCTGGCGCTGGCCGATCCGCGCTTTGCTCCCGCCAGCGTGGGCTTCGACGTCGAGCGCCTCGCGCCGACGTACGTGCTCAAGCTCGGGGAGGTGGGCGCGTCGTCGGCCATCGAGATCGCGCGGCGGGTCGGCCTGCCCGAGGACGTCTGCGCACGCGCCCGCGAAATCCTGGGCGGCGGCTCGTCTGCCGTCTCGCAGGCCGTGTCGCTGCTCGAGCGGGAGCGCGCCGAGGCGGCACGGGCGCGGGCGGAGCTGGGGGCGGCGCGCGAAGAGCTGGAGCGCGAGCGGGCGCAGGTCGAGCGCGAGCGCGAGCGGCTGCGTTCGCTGGAGCAAGAGACGCGCGCGGGCGCGCGGGCCGAGCTGGTGGAGGATTTCGCGCGCAAGCGCGCCGAGGTGGCCGCCTTGATCGCGCAGCTCCAGGCCGCGCCGGCCATGGCCGAGGCCATCGAGGCTCAGCGGGCCATCGAGCGCGCCGCGGCCGCCGAGGAATCCGCCGCCGCGCGCGACGAGGAACCCGCCGCTCCCGCGCACGAGATCACGCCGGGCGCGCGCGTCAAGCATCTTCGGCTCGGGACGGAGGGCGTGGTGCTCGATCTCTCCGATGGTCACGCCACGGTCCAGATGGGCGCTCTCAAGAGCAAGGTGCCGCTCGAGGACCTCGCTCCGGCGCGCAAGCCGGTCGCGCAGGCCTCGTTTCGCAAGACCAAGCAGGAGCGGCTCGAACGCGCCGAGCAGGCACGGGCAGCGCCCGTCGAGACGCGCGTGCCGCTCGTCGACCTGCGGGGAATGCGCGTCGACGAGGCGCTGCGCACGCTCGAACTCGAGCTGGACCGTCACTTGCGCGCGGGCGAAGAGACCATCCACGTCCTGCACGGCCACGGCAGCGGCGCATTGAAAGCGGCCGTCCGCGAAAGCCTGTCCCGCAGCCCTTACGTCTCCCGCTCCCGTCCCGCGGAGCAGCACGAGGGGGGCGACGGCGTCACAGTCGCCACCCTGCGCGGTTAAAACCAGAACCCGAACCAAAAACCAGAACCAAAAACTAGAACCAAAAAACCAGAACCAAAAACCGGAACCAGGACCAGCACCAGGACCAGAACCGGGACCCAGCACCCGAACCAACCTCGCCTCTCCAGTCTCTTATCTATAGAATGAAGAGTCGATGCACCCCTGGCTCAAATCCCTTCGCCACGACCTGGTGAAGCGCGCCGTCTGGCCGGCCCGCGACTTGCGCGACATGGGTGGCAGGGACGTTGCATCGCTCCGCCGCGGGCTCTACGAATTGACCGACCCGGAAGGCGCGTCCGTCAGCGCCGAAGCGCTCTGGGCGCGCATGCGGTCCGACGCACCCAAGGGCTGCGCCCGCGCCTGCGACGCCTTCGAGAAGGCGCTTCGGGACGCCGTGGGCGCGCTCGAGGCGCCTTGGCCCGCGCCGCTCGACGGCATCCTGGCGCTGGAAACCGCCTTCGCCGATCTGGCACGGGCGGTGGATGCAACCGAAGGGAGATGACGTTGCCGCGCCTCTTGGTGATCGACGACCGCGACCAGACCATCGAGATGTGCCACCGGCACCTCCCGCAGTTCGACTACGTCACCCGCTGCGGCAGGCCGCACCCGTGCCAGGTCTGCGAGGAGCGCGACAAGGGCTGTCTCCTGAAGTGCGCCCACGACTATGGCGAGGCGGCGGAGGCGCTGGGCCGCGAGGGAGCGCTGCCGGATCTGGTGGTGCTCGATCTGCATTTCGCGCTGCCGGCGGAGCGGCTGCTCCCGGAGGTGAAGCCCGAGGGCGTGAAGCTCGAGCAGGTGCGCCGCAAGCAGGGGCTCTACATCCTCGAGCGGCTGCGCAAGGACTACCCGACGCTTCCGGTGGTGATGCTCACCACCACCGACGCCGACGTGGGCGAGCGCCCGCAGGACCCGCTCGTGCACTTCTGCGAGAACGACGTGGTCGACTCGCGCACGCTGGCCGCGGAGATCTCGCGCGCGCTCAAGCTGCAGCACGAGGCGCAGGAGGGCCCGGTCTTCTGGGGCCGGTCGCCCGCGATGGCGGAATTGCGCCGGCAGTTGGCCGTGCTCGCGCGATCGCCCTTGCCGGTGCTCATCCAGGGCGACACCGGGACGGGAAAGAGCTTTCTCGCCGAGCACGTGCTCCACCCCCGCTCGGGCGCCAAGGGGCCGCTGGTGGTCACGGATCTCTCCACCGTTCCCTCCACGCTCATGCCCGCGCACCTCTTCGGCTCGCGCCGCGGCAGCTATACCGGGGCCGTCGAGGACCACGCCGGCGTGTTCGAGCAGGCCCACGGCGGGACGCTCTTCCTCGACGAGATTGCCAATCTCGATCTGGAATTGCAGAGGCAATTGCTGCTCGTCCTGGAGCGCGGCACCGTGACGCGCCTGGGCGACTCGAAGCCGCGGCCCGCCGCGCCCAAGCTGGTGGCGGCGACGAATCTCGATCTGGAGCAGCTGGTGCGCGAGGGGCGGTTCCGCCAGGACCTCTACATGCGCTTGAACCCCGCCACGCGGCTGCGCGTGCCGCCGCTGCACGAGCGCCGGCAGGACCTGCCCGAGCTGGTCCGTTTTGCCATCTTCGACGCCCTGCGCTCCGAGCAGTTGCGGCCGCTCTTGCGCGCCTATCTGGCGCGCTTCCCCACGCCCGAGGACTACGTCGAGGAGAACAGCACGGTCACTTTCGGCAAGCCGCAGGCGCGGGCGGCGCGGCGCGACGCGTTCTCGGTGTTCATTTCGCAAAGCGCGCGCGCGCGGCTCAGCGCGCATCCCTGGCCGGGCAACCACCGCGAGCTCAAGCTCCTCGCCACCAACGCGCTGGTGTTTTCGCTCGTGCAGCAACTGGATTCGGATGCTCCGCCCGCCGAGCGGGCGCCGGCGGTGCTGGCCGTGTCCGACCAGCTCATCGATCAACTCCTCGGCAAGCCGGCCTCGCTGCAGCATCCCGGCCCGATCATCTCCAGCAAGGCCGGCGCGGGCGAGCGGCGCCTCGAGGTGAGCCTCAAGCCGGCGCCGAGCTTCGCGGAGATCTCCGCCGACGTGGAGCGGCAGTATCTGATGGCGCTCTTCCACGCGCACGACGGCGATCTGGACCGCATTGCCGCCGAGCTGTTCGGGCCCGGCGCGAGCCGCCGCAAGGTGCACCTGCGTATGAACCAGCTCGGTCTGCGGCTGCGCAACCTGCGAGGGACGAGCGCGTGAACATCGTTCTCGCCGCGCTCTTCGCCGCGGGCGCGGCGCAACCCGGGCTGCAGCTCTTGCGCGAGGGCCGCGTCGCGGAGGCGGTCGCGTCGCTGGAGGCGGCGCAGAAACGCGATCCGCGCGACGCCGCGCTGGCCAACGATCTGGGCTTCGCGTACGCGCGCGCCGGAAAACGCGAGGAGGCCGAGCGGGCATACCGGCTCGCCATCGCGCTGAAGCCGTCGCGCTGGTTCGCTTATGCCAATCTCGCCGAGCTGGTCGCCGATGCTCCCGACCGGTGGGACCGCGCCGACGAGACGCTGGCGCTGCTCTCCAAAGGCCTGGCGCTAGCGACGGGCCAGGCGCGCGTCAAGCTCTCCTTGCGCATCGCCGACTTCGAGCGGTCGGTGGGCCGCATGGCGCAGGCGCGCGATCGGCTCCAGTCGCTGCCCGAGTTGAAGCCCAGCGCCGATCAGGCGCGGCGCATGCGCGAGCTGCTCGACCGCATCGCCGAGGAGGAACGCGCGCGCTCTCTCGAGGACTGGCCCGAGCCGGCCGTGGCGCCCGAGCAGGCCGCCGCGCTCGACGCGGCCGAGCGCCGCCTCGCCGCGGGAGACGCGCGGGACGCGCTGGCGGCGAGCGAGAAGCTGACGGCGTCGCAGCCGGCCTGGCGGGCGGCGCGCTGGCTCGAGGCGCGCGCCCTCGAGGCTGTCGGCCGGGTCGACGAGGAGGCCCGCGAGCTGCGCGCCCTCACCCAGCTCGCGCCCTCGCACGCGCTGGCCTGGCGCAAGCTGGGCGAGATCCTTGCCGAGCAAGGCGGGCTGCTCGAGGCCGACAGCGCCGACGAAGCGCTGCGGCACGCGCTGGCGCTCGAGCCGTCGTGGACCGAGCTGTGGCTCTTGCGCGCGCGCGTGGCGCTCCGCCAGGGGCGCGCGCAGGACGCGCAGCGCGCGCTGGAGCGGTTCGAGCGCGCCGGCGGCAGCGGCCCCGAGGCGGCGCGGCTGGTGGCGCTGGCCCGCGCCCAGGCCGGGCTGGCGGCGGCGCAGAGCGCGCGGATCGCAGGCACGCTGCCGCCTTCGCGCGAGCCTTCGCAGGAGGCGCGCGTGCTCTTCCAGCAGGCGGGCTCGCCCAACGAGCCGCCCGAAGGCGCGCGCGAGCTCTTGCAGAAGGCGCTGGAGGATTCGCCCGGCTTCGTCGAGGCAGCCGCGGCGCTGGTCGCGCTGGGCGGCGCGGTGCCGGCGCGCACCGTCGAGTCGCTCAACGACGACGGCGCGGGGCTGCTCGAGCTGGCGGCCCAGGTGCGCCGATCGGGAGGAGCGCTGGCGCAAGTCGCCCCGTGGATCGATCGCGCCGCGCAACTCGGCGCTCCCGAGGCGCCTTGGGCGCACGCGCAACTGCGCCTCGAGCAGGGCGATCGGCCGGGCGCGCTGGAGGACCTGCTCGCCTACGCCGCCTCGCCCCAGCCCGCGCATCTCGAGGAAGCGCGGATGCTGCGCGCGCAGCTCGTCCCGCCGCCGCGCAGCGACGTGTCGGCGCTGCAGGCGCGTTTGCGGCTCGCCGAGGATCGCCCCGAGGCGGCGCTGGCGGCGCTGGGCTCGCGCTGCGACCCGTCGGTTGCGCCGGCGCGGCTCCTGGCGCTGGGCGAGGTGCACGAGTTTTCCGGCGAGCTGCCGCAGGCGCTCGAGTGCTATCGGCTGGCGGCCTCGTCGGAGGCGGCGCTGCGGCGGCTGGCGCGAGTGGCGGCGCGCGCCCCCGATGCGCGCGCCGCGCCCGAGCTGCAGCGGGCCGCGGCGCTGGGCATGCCGGCCGCGCTCTGGGCGCTGGCGCGCATCGATCTCGATCGCGGGCGGCCGGACCAGGCGCTGCCGCGCATCGAGCGTTTTCTCCTTCTGGCTGGGCCCGGCGATCCCGGCGTGATCGACGCGCGCGACGCCCGCGACCGCATCCTGCGCACCAGCACCGCCGCCGCCGAGGCGCGCCTGCGCAAGAACGCCGCCGCGGCGCTGGGGGGGCTGGGGGGGCTGGGGCTGCTCGTCGCCGTCGCGGCCTGGCTCTGGACGGGGGCGACCGTGGAGAAGGCGCTGCGCAGATCGCCGCGCCTCTTCCCGCCCATCGCGCGCGCGGTGGGCGAAGTGCGGCACGACGTCATCAAGCACCGCGCCAGCGTGCTGGGCATGATCGGCCAGCGCGAGGCGGTGGCGCGCGCCCTGCTCTCGCCCGAGCCGGCGTCGGAAGCGGTCGAGCGCCAGTACCAGGCAGTGCGCAAGGCGGCGCGCGCGCAGGGGGTGCTGCTGCGGCGGCTCTCCCGCGAGCCGGTCTTCGGTCCCCTGGTGCGCGATCTGGCCCGCGCCGAGACGCTGCTGCGCGCGCCCGACGGCGGCGAGGACGAGCTGGCCCGCATCGAACAGCGCGTGCGCGAGGTGCACTCGGCGCGCCTCGCATCGCTCTTGCGCCTCGGGCCGCGCACTCGCGTCGACGCCGGCGCCATCGCCGGATGGATCCGCGACGTCGAGGCGGAAATGCGCCGGGGCGGCTCGCCCTGGACCGCGCCCTCGATTCTCCTGCGCGGCATGGAGGTCGAGTTCCCCGTCGAGCGCGGCGCCCTTTCGCTCATTTTCGCAAATCTATTGCGCAACGCGCAGGCCGCCGCCGCGGGAGGCAGCGTCATCGTGCGGCTGGGCGAGGAGCGCGACGCCGCGGGACGCAACCTCACCGTGCTGCTGGTGGGCGACTCGGCGCCGGACGGCGTGTCGATCGAGGCCATCGAGCAGCGCGAGAGCGGCCGCGGCCTGGCGCTGGTGCGCGATCTCACCCGCGAGTGGCAGGGACATCTGGTGGTACGCGCCGAGGAGCCGCCGTGGAAGAAGGCCGTGGGGGCCTGCTTCCCGGCGCCGCCCGCATGAAGTTCATCGTCTGCGAGGACGGGAACGAGTACACCGAGCGCTTCCGGCGCTTCCTCGGCGCGGAGTTCCAGTTCGCGCGGGCGGGGCATTTCGCCGAGGCGCTCGCGCTCGCCCTGGGCGCGTCGGGCCTCTTGCTCGACCTCGATTTCCGCCGCACGCCCCCCGCGCTCCTGGTGGACGAGACGGGCGGGCCCGGCCCGAAGAGCGCCGCCGAGGTGCAAGGCATCCTCGTCTTGCGCGCGCTGCGCTCGCGCGGCGTGAAGCTTCCTGCCTTGCTCTTCGCCGACCTCGACGACGCGGAGCGGGCGCGGCGGCTACAGAGGGAACTGGCGCCCTTGCAGATCGTCTCCTCGAGCGAAGGACTGCCGCGCATCGCCGAGCGGCTGCGGCAGATCAGCGCACCAGGAGCGCCACCGGCAAGGTAGAGAACAGCTCGTCGGCGGCAAGGCCCTCGGGTTGGACCACGCGCTCCTCGCCGGTGAGCACGTCGCGCAGCTTGTCGCCGGCTTGAAGAGCGGGAACGGGCACGTGCGTACCGGCGAAGCGCTCTGCGTCGAGGCGCGGGCCGTCGAGCAAGCCGGCGACGAGCCGCGGCACCACGGCCACCGCCAGGCGCGGCACTCTACTGCGCGCAAACGCGGCCAGCTGCGCGGCCCGCGGGCCTTCCGGCTTCAAGGGAAGGTAGCTGCCCTCGCCGAAGAGATCGGGCGCCGCGCGCCGCGCCGCCAGCCCGGCGTGCGTGAGGAAGAGCTTGATGCGCCCGTCCTCCCAGGAACCGTACAGCTCGCGCGCGAGCTGCGCCGGCGTCAGCGACGAGCCGCGCAGCTCGTCGAGCAGCTTCTGGCGCAGCTCGAAGTCGACCGGCCGGCGGTTGTCGGGATCGACGAGCGAGAAATCCCACAGCTCGGTGCCCTGGTAGAAATCGGGCACGCCCGGCGAGGCCAGCTTGAGCACGAGCTGCGCGAGCGAGTTGTGCATGCCGATCTCCGCCACCCGCCGCGTGAAGGGGAGCAGCCCCTTCCAGAGCGGATGCCGCTGCGGCAGCGCGAAGAGATCGGCGACGAAGCTGCGCAGCGCGTCCTCCCAGCGCGGGTCCTCCTGGATCCAGGAGGTGTTGACCTTCGCTTCCTTGGCCGCCTTGAACATGTATTGCTGCAGCCGATCGCGCAGCTGCTGCAATTCCTCCTCCGCGGGAAAGCCGCCGTTCGGCCAGGCGCCGATCAAGGTTTGCAGGAGGAGCATCTGCTCGTTGCGGTCGGGCGCGTGCCGCCCGTCCACCTCGCGGCGCAGCGTCTCAGTGCGGCGGACGAAGGCGATGGCGGTCTTGCGCCATTCCTCGGGCAGCTCGCTCAAAGCGTCGATGCGCGCGCGGATGTCCTCGCCGCGCTTGGTGTCGTGCGTGGCGGTGGCGAGCAGCGAGCGCGGCCAGCGCTGGGCGCGCAGGACGTTCTGCTCGTGGAACGCCTCGACGGTGTTGCCGAAGTGCTGCGGCTGGCCCCCCACTTCGTTGAGCGAGACGAGCCGGTTGTAGACGTAGAAGGCGGTGTCCTCGAGGCCCTTGGCCATCACCGGCCCGAGGACTTGCTGGAGCTTGAGGGCGAAGGCGTGCTGCGCGGGGCGCTCGCTCTCTTCGACATAGGCGGCAAATTTTTGCAGAAGGATGTCGGCGATGAAATCGTAGATGGAAGCGTTCTCGGCCGGGTTGCGGCGCTTGGCGGAGGCCACCGCCTGGAGGATGTAGCGCCGGTCGCGCTCCTCGACGCGCCCCGGCTCCTCGATGTACGTGCGATAGACGGGGAAGCACGCCACCACCTCGATGAGCGCGGCGCGCAGCGAGTAGAGCGTGAAGTCGCGCGTCCAGCGGTTCCCCTCGGAGATGCGGTTGAGCTGGCGCGCCAAAAGATTCATCTCGGCGGCCATCGCCGTGTACAGAATCAACTTCTTCTTCTGGTAGACCAGCTCCTCGAAATCGATCTCGCCGCCGATGAAGCGGAAGTAGATCTTCTGCAGCTTCTGCTCGTTGTCGCGCGCGACGAAGATTCCGTTGAGCGAGTTGAGGAAGTCGTAGCCCGTCGTGCCCGCCGCCGCCCAACCCGGAGGCAGCGCTTCGGTGCGGCCGAGGATCTTCTCCGCCACCACGAAGAGCGGCCGCCAGAGCGGCGAGGCGGCGCCTTTCTCGCGCAGCTCGCGCTCCAACTCCTCGCGCACAGGCGCCTCGAGCTGGTCCCAGGGCAGGCCGCGCTCCAGCGCCAGCTCGCGCGCGCGCTGCAGGATGCGCGCGTCCTGGAGCAGGCGGAAATAACGCGTCGGATAGGCGAGGCCGTCGGGATGATCGATGCGCAGGCCGGTCACCTTGCCCTGCTCTAGCAGCCGCAGCGGGACGCCGTGCGCGTGGGCGAAGACGGCGGGATCCTCCATGCGGATGGCCGCCAGCGAGTTGATGTCGAAGAAGCGTCGATAATTGATTTCCTCGGAAGAGACCCGCCAGTGCGCCAGCCGGTACGCTTGCGCGTCGAGGAGCTTGTCGAGCAGGTCGAAGGTGCGCGGCTTTCCCGGCGAGCCGTTGAAGAGGCGCACGTTCTCTTGCAGATGCTGCCGTACGATCTCGCTCGAGGCGCACAACGCCCCCACGCGCCGCTTGACCACTTCCTTCTCGCGGCGCCGCTCCTCCTGGCGCGCCGGCTCCTGCTCGTGGCGCGAGGGCATGTGCTCGAGCACGAAGAGGACGCTCTTCAGCTCATCGAGCGGCTCGCCCTGGCCGAGCCGCTTCTCCAGCTCGTCCAGCCGATAGGAAAGGATGTGCCCGTACGAACGGGGGTTGACGGGGAATACGTTGTCGAAATACCGGACGCGAAACGCGCCCTCGGCCAGCTCGAGCTGCAGCTCGCCCCGCTCCAGCACCGCTCCGTAGCGATCGCCCAGCACCGGGACCAGCACCTTGTCGGCCAGCTCCTCCTTGACGGGCCGCCACTCGATGTCGAAGAAGCGCGCCGACTTCGCGCTGGGGCCGTTCTCCAGCAGGTCCGCCCAGAGCGAGTTGTCGCCGACGAGGCCCATGTGGTTGGGCACGATGTCCAGCACGTGGCCGAGCCCGCTCTGCCGCAGGGACCCGGCCATGCGGTCGTACGCCTGCTCGCCTCCCAACTCCACGTTGAGGCGGCCGTGGTCGACGACGTCGTAGCCGTGCATCGAGCCGGGCCCGGCCTGCAGCACGGGGCTGGTGTACAGGTCGGTGATGCCCAGCTGCGCGAGATAGGGGGCGATGCGCGCTGCCGCCTCGAAGCCGAACGCCTTGTGCAGCTGCACGCGATAGGTGGCCAACGGCTGGCGGGCAGCCGACAGCTCGGCCGCCACCTCATCGAGCAGGCGCCGCGGCAGATCGCGTTGCATCTCGCGTTCGACCCTCATCAAGACTCACCGCTTTCGGTCGTGTCGCTCGGCAAGATGTGCAAGCTCCCTCGCCGTGGCTACCGGCTCGGGCTCGGTAAAGAGCTGATCGATGGTCCAAGGGAGGCGCCAGGTCCAGTTGTGCGGGCCCACCGTCCCCGGCGTGTTCATGCGGTCGGGCCGGCCCAGCGCATCGGTGATCGGCGTCAGCAGGGCATCCGAGTTGGCGGAGTAGGCCAATTCCAGGAGCGCGCTCTTGGTCCGCGGCGTGAAGCGGCCCTGATCGGGTCCGCGCAGGCGCTGGAGCGCCGGCTGGTTGAGCTGCTGCTCGCGTTCCCACTGCGACAGCCCCTCCCACCAGGTGGCGAGCGACTCGGTGTCGTGCGTGCCCGTCACCGCCACCGACACGCGCGGGAACCTGGTCACGTCGCGCGGCACGCCCTCGTCGTTTTCCCAGCGCAGCACCTTGGTGCTGGGAATCTCCTGCGCCGCAAGCGAGGCGCGCACGAAGTCGGGCACGGTGCCCAGGTCTTCGGCCAGCACCTCGGCCTTTCCCCCAAGGAGAGCGAGGATACGCTCGCCTTGCTCGCGCTGCCGCGGCTCCTCCGCCGGGAGGAAATAGGGCCGGCTCTTGTCGATCGGCCGCGCGTAGGTTCGATAGAGGCCGACCACGTGATCGACGCGAAACGCGTCGTACAGCTCGGCGGCGCGCTCGGCCCGCGGGTGCAGCCAGGGGTCCCCCTGCGCGCGCATCTCGTCCCAGCGCGGCACGGGCAGGCCCCAGTTCTGGCCCTCGGCGCTGTACTCGTCGGGCGGCACGCCCACCGTCGCGTCGAAGCGGAAGAACTTCTGCAAGCTCCACACGTCCGCGGAATCCTCGGCGACCATGAAGGGCAGATCGCCCACCGCCTGGACGCCCAGCGCGTTGGCGTCCTTGCGCCCCTGGCGCCACTGCGCATCGGCGATCCACTGCGCGTAGATCAGCTCGTCGATCGCGTCGCGCAGCTCGGCGCGCGCCCGGTCGAGGGCAGCCGGGTTGCGATCGCGCAGCTCGGGCTCCCAGTCACGCCAGCTCTTCTGCCGGCGCTCGTGGAGGGCGCGGTAGAGGGCCCAGTCCTCGATCCATCCGCGGCGCTCTTCGCGAAACTTGCGCAGCTCGCCCTCGCGCCCGCGCGCTTTGAAATTGGCAAAGGCACGCCGCAGCGCGCTGCGCTTCACCTGTCGATAAGCGGGAAAATCGACGCGCTCGCTGGCGCGCAGCTCGTCGAGGACGGTCTTTTCCGCGTCGGTGAGGCCGGGCAGGTCCTCGACGGAGCCGAGATCGACGTAGACCGGCTCCAGCGCGCACGAGCTGGACGCCGCATACGGGCTGTCCTGGCCGGGCGACACTTCGTTCAAGGGAAGGAGCTGCCACATGGTGGATCCGCCGGCCAGCAGCCAGCACGCGACGGCGCCCGCGTCGGCATAGCTGCCCAGGTCGCCGCTCCGGCCGCGCACGGAGGAAAGCGGGAGGAGCAAACCGGCCCTGCGGCCGAGAGAGAAACGATGACCCACGCCTTGGCCCCTTGATGCGCGTCACTTTTACCGCCCGTGCAGCGCGGCGCAAGTCGCATTCTCGCCTCATTGCCAGCGCCGCCCACCTGCGCTACAGGCAGCGCATGCCGAAGAGGGCCACCACCGATCACGGCGAGATCATCCACTTCGCCGGCCGCAAGCGTCTCTTCCCCGTGGCGCGCGGCGGCGAGGCGCGGCTTGCCTCGAAGGACGACGTGCAGCCCGGCGAGGCGCGCGTCGGCTGGCCCGCCTACTTCCGGCCGTTCATCGACCGCGGCCTCGTCTTTCTTTACGACGAGTCGGGCGGCCAGGCGGTGACCCGCGCGGAGGCGGACGCTGCTCTCGCCCAGGGCCCCGCGGGGCCGGCCGGCGCGACTTCCTCGACTCCGGCGTGACGTCCTTGGCCCCCTGCCACGCGTCTGAATAGACGCCCTTCTCCGCAAGCCCGAGCGTGATGCGGCGGCGGGCGGGATCCGCGCCCACCACCTCGACGAGGATCTCGTCGCCCACGCCGTAGCTGAGGCCGCTGTTGCCCACCACCAGGCGCTGCATCTTCTTTTCCAGCTTCACGCCCTCGCCCAGCGACTCGGCGGGCACCAGGCCCTCCACCAGGACGTCCTCCAGTTCACAGAAGAGCCCGAACTCCGCCACGCCGGCGACGATGGCCTTGTGCTTCTCGCCGACGTGCTCCTGCATGTAGAGCGCCGCGTAGAAGGCGGCCACGTCGCGCTCGGCCTTCATCGCCGCGCGCTCGCGATCCGAGCACTGCGCCGCCACGCCGGCCAGGTACGCTTCCTGCTCGTCGCGCTCGTGCGCGCGCAGCGGCTGGCCGCCGCGGGCCCAGTGCTCTTTGAGGAGCCGATGGACCATCAGATCGGGGTAGCGCCGGATGGGCGAGGTGAAATGCAGGTAATGGGGCGCCGCCAGGCCGTAGTGGCCGATGTTGTCGGGGCTGTATTGCGCCTGCATCATGGCCCGCAAAAGAAGCGCGTTGAGCGCCTTCTGCGCCGGTTTTCCCTCGACGGCCCTGAGGAACTCGTTCAGCACCGCCGGCGTGAGCAATTCCCCGGCGGGCAGGTCGAACCCGTGCGCGCGCGCCAGCGCGGCGAACGCCTCCAGCTTGTCCTCGTCGGGCTGGTCGTGGATTCGATAGACGGTCGGCAATCCCCTCACGTCGAAGAAGCGCGCCACCGCCTCGTTGGCGGCGAGCATGAACTCCTCGATGAGCCGGTGCGCGTCGTTCCGCGGCCGGCGGACGATCTCCGCCACTTTACCCTCGTCGTCGAGGATGATCTTCGACTCGGGCAGATCGAAATCGATCGAGCCGCGCTGCTTGCGCTGCCCGCTGAGTTTCTTCGACAATTCGTGCGCCACGCGCAGGTCGTCGAGGAGCGGCTTCACCTCCGGGTCGGGCCGGCCGTCCAGCGCCGCCGCCACGCGGTCGTAGGTGAGCCGCGCGTGGCTGCGCATCACCGCCTCGTAGATGTCGGCCTGCAGCGGCTTGCCGTTCCCGTCGAGGGCCAGATCGCACACCAGGCAGAGGCGCTCGACGTCGGGGTTCAAGGAGCAGATCCCGTTCGACAGCTTCTCCGGCAGCATGGGCAGCACCATGCCGGGGAAATAGACGCTGGTCGCGCGCCGCAGCGCCTCGCGGTCGAGCGGCCCGCCCGGCCGCACGTAGTGCGCCACGTCGGCGATGGCCACCACCAGCCGATATCCCTCCCCGCTCCGCGAAGCGTGCACGGCGTCGTCGAAGTCGCGCGCATCCTCGCCGTCGATGGTCACGAGCGGCAGGTGGCGCAGGTCGCGGCGGCCGGCGATCTCCTCGGGATGGACGTGGTCGGGAATGCTCTGCGCGGCGATGGCCGTCGCGGGATCGAACTCGTCGGAAAAGCCATCGGCGTAGGCGCTGGCGAGGATCTCGAAGCGCGGATCGCCGCGGTTTCCCAGGACCGCGATCACCTCGCCCCGCAGCGGGCCGCGCTCGTCGCGGTGCAAGCGCACTTTCACCATCTCGCCGTCGCGCGCCTTGGGATGGCGCGGCACGGCGATGTTTTCGGTGAGGCTGCGGTCGTGAGGGATGACCCACGTCCCCGCCGGCCGCGACTGGTAGATGCCGAGCACCAGCTGCCGGCGGCGCTCCACCACCTCGGCCACCTCGCCGGCGAGCCGTCCGTCGCGGCCCTTCATGAGGCGCGCGCGCACCACGTCTCCGTCGAGCGCGCCGTTCACGTGCTGGGGCGGGATGAAGAGATCGTTCTCGCGCCCGCCTTCGCCCAGAAGCGGCGTGACGAACCCGTACCCTTCGGGCTTGAGATGCAGGACGCCGGTCACTTCGGACGAGGCGCTGCGCGCGCTCCCGGTCTGCTTCTCGCGCTGCTGCCGGGACCCTTCCAGAAGCGCCGCCGGCGCGTGCCGGCTGCTGCGAACCTTGTCGGCCGCTGGGGCCGGCTCGGGGGTGCGCGGCCGGGAATTGGTCTCCCGATAAGCCTGGCCGTCGTAGCTCGCGCGCCCTTCCTTGAGCAGGTGCGCGAGCCCGCGGCGGAGATCCTCTTGACGGCTGCGGCCGAGTTGGAGCGCACCGGCGAGCTGCTTGATGCTCAGACCCTTCCCCCGCGCGCGCCGAAGCGCGGAGAGGACTTCCTCTAGATCGACTTTCATGGACTCCGTTTTAGGCTTTCTTTAGTCCAGCGTCGGCAGGCTCCGGCGCGGCGGCCGCCGCGGTGTCCGGCTTTGCGCAACTGAACCCCGGCACGTGCTCGCTGAGGAAGCTCCTCAGCGACGACACCAGCTCGCGCGGCATCTCCGCCACCAACGCTTTGCGGCAGAGTTTGCGCGTCGCCTTGTAGGTGCGGACAAACGTGATGCAAGGTGGGCAGAGACTCAGGTGATCTTCCAGCGCCTTGGCCCGCTCCGCGGACAAGGTCCCCTCGATGTACTCGCCGAGGAGGTCGACGCATTCCTGGCAGTGATGAATGGCGCTCGTCATTCCTGCTCGCTGGGGGTCAGAACGCTGACAAGTGTAACCAACTCGCAACAAAAGATGCACCGCCCCGGGGGCGGATTCGTAAATTGGGCGTCACTTGCCCGATTCCTGGAAAAACTCGCCCAGCTTCTCCCGCAGCGCCAGCCGAGCGCGGTGCAGGCGGCTCTTTACCGCGGGCACCGTCAGATCGAGGGCGCTGGCGATGTCGTCGTTGGAGAGCCCGTCCACGTCCTTGAGGAGGAATACCGTTCGATAATCCTCGGGAAGCTGCGCCACGGCCTTGTTGATGGCCGCTCCCAGCTGCGCCGACATCATGCGTTCGTCTGCGCGCTGCGACCAGTCACTCAGGGGTGGTGGGTCGAGGTAGCCTTCCGCCGCGAACCTGGGGCCCGACAGCTCGAGCGGCTGCTCACTGAGCGAGTCCGGGGCCCGCCGCTTGCGCCGCAGCCGCATTAGCGCGCTGTTGGCGGCGATCCGGTAGAGCCAGCTGGAGAACTGCGCCTCGCCCCGGAAGAGTGGCAGCTTCTGGTAGGCGTTGAGGAATGCCTCTTGCAGCACTTCCTGCGCGTCGGCCTCGGAGCCGGTCATGCGCAGCGCCAGACGGTAGAGCTGGCGCTGGTGCCGCTCGACGAGCGTGGCGAACGCCTCGCCGTCGCCCTTCTGCGCGCGCTCCACCAGCTCGCGGTCGCCCGGCTGGCCGTCGGTGCGGGGCTCCTCCTCGGCGGGGGCAATGGGGGTCCGGCTTTCCAAGGGGCGGGGACCGTAAAGCACCCTGCGGGGGTGGTCAAGGGCGGGGGAGAATCTTGCCGGGGTTGAGCAGGTCGTCGGGGTCGAACGCCTTCTTGATGCGGCGCTGCAGCTCGATCACCTCGCGGGTCTGCTCGCGCGCCAGGAAGGCGCGCTTCGCCAGCCCCACTCCGTGCTCGCCCGTGATGGTGCCGCCCAGATCGATCGCCGCCTGCAGCACGTCCTCGACGGCGGCGTGGCCCTTGTCGCGCTCCTCCGGCGAGCCGAAGAGCAGGTTGACGTGCAGGTTGCCGTCGCCGGCGTGGCCGTAACAGGCGGTGGGCAGGCCGTAGCGCGCGCCGATGGCGCGGACCCGGCGGATCAGCTCGACGAGTTGCCCGCGGGGGACCGCCACGTCCTCGCTGATCTTGAAAGGGCGGACGCTGAGGAGCGCAGTGGAGATCATGCGGCGCGTCTCCCAGACGCGGCGCCGCTGCGCCTCGTCCTGCGCCGCCACCACCTCCAGCGCGCCCGCCTCGGTGCACATCTCGCCGCTGTGGGCCAGCTCTTCGAACACGCTTTCGCCGTGGCCGTCGTGCTCGACGATGAGAGCGCCGCCGACGTTCTCGGGAAACTTGAAGGGAGCGCGCGGGCTCACGGCGCGCATGGTCGGGCCGTCGAGCAGCTCGCAGGCCCGCGGCAGCAGCCCTGCGCCGAAGATCTTCTGCACGGCGAGGGCGGCCGCCTCCTCGTCGGGAAAGAAGGCCAACAGGGTGGCGACCGATCGCGGCAGCGGGATCAACTTGAGCGTCGCTTCGACGATGACGGCCAGCGTCCCCTCGCTGCCGACGAGGAGCTGCGTCAGGTCGTAGCCGGCGACGCCCTTCCAGCTTCGATGGCCGACGCGGATCAGTTCTCCGGTGGGCAGCACGGCTTTCAACCCCAGGACGTAGTCGCGAGTGACTCCGTATTTCACGGCGCGCGGCCCGCCGGCGTTGTGGGCCAGGTTGCCGCCGATGGAGCAGACGGCTTGTGAGTTCGGATCGGGCGGGTAGAAGAGTCCCTCCGCCTCGACCGCCTGTTGCAGCTTCTCGAGGATGACTCCGGGCTCGACCACCGCGACCATGTCGGCGCGCGACACCTCGACGATGCGGTCCATCTTCTCCAAGGAGAGGACGATGCCGCCCCGCTCCGCCAGCGCGCCACCGCTCTTTCCCGACCCGGCGCCGCGCGGCACCACCGGAACGCGCCGCTCGCGCGAATAGCGCAGCACGGCCTGCACGTCGGCCGCATCGCGCGCCACCACCGCCGCCGATGGTGGATACGTGCCGCAGCCGCTCTCGTCCTTTTCGTAGGGAGAGAGGTCGCGCGCGACCTGCAGGCCCAGCGCGGACAGATCTTCGACGAGGCTCATCCGAATACCTCCACCGCGCTCCCCGTCATGGCCAGCGGCGCGTCCGTGGCGAGGAAGCGCACCACCTCCGCCACGTCTTCGGGCTGCATCTGGGCAGCGAAGGACGTCTGCTTGAGCATATCGGTGTCGACCGAGCCGGGCACGACCAGCGCGCAGAAGATGCCATGCTCGCGGCCCTCCTCGGCGATCGACTTGATGAACCCCGTCAGGCCCCACTTGCTCGCGTTGTAGGCGGACGCGCACGGCGTTCCCAGCGTGCCGCTGATCGAGCCGACGGCGATGACGCGGCCGCGCCGCTTGGCGCGCATCGCCGGCCAGGCGGCGCGCGCGCAGAGAAACGCGCCTTTGAGGTTGACGGCGAGCACGCGGTCCCACTGTCGCGCCGACATCTCGTCGATGGCCGCGCGCTCGAACACGCCGGCGTTGATCACCAGCACGTCGGGCGCGCCGAACTCCTTCTCTGCCTCGGCGAAGAAGGTCGCCACCTGCTCCTCGTCGCTCACATCGCAGCGCGCGCAGTACTGCGGCGTGCCCAGGAGCGGCCCGACCGGCACGTCCTGCACCGCGCAGAGGGCGAGCGACGCGCCGGCGTCGGCGAGCGCTTCGGCCACCGCGCGGCCGATGCCGCGTGAGGCGCCGGTGACGACGCAGACCTGGCCCTTCAGCGAGCTCATCCCTCGGCGCGGCGGGCGAGCGAGGCGCGCAGCTCGGCGTCCTTCTCGAAGGCCCCGGCCCACGCCTCGACGGTGACGCGGCTCTGCCGGCGCTTGGGTCCGCGCACCTGCATGCAGCCGTGCTCGGCGGTGATGACCACGCCGGCGCCGAGCGGAGAAAGCGCTTCCACCACCGCGTTGCAGAGGCGGTGCACGAGTTGTTCCTGGAGGATGAGGCGGTGGGCGAGCACGTCGGTCGCCTCGGCGATCTTGCCGAATCCCACCAGCGTCTTGTCGGCCAGGTAGCCGACGGCGGCCATGCCCTTGTAGGGGAGGAGGTGGTGCGGGCACATGGCGTGGAAATCGATCTGCGCCACCACCACCAGCTCGCCCTTGCGCGGCGCGGGCACCAGCGAACTGCGCAACGTCTCCACCGGGTCACGCAGGTACCCGTCGAGAAGATCTTCCGCGAATGCCTTGGCGACGCGTTCGGGCGTCCCGCGCGTCTCGGCGTCCAATTCCGCGCCGCAAGCAACGAGGAGATCTGCCAGCGCCTTCACCATGGCCGCGCGATCCGGCGCGCGCGCCGCTCGGTCGGGGAGCATCCCTCACCACTTTCCGTGCGGGCCGCGGTAGACCACGCCGCTGGTGGGGATCTCCCACAGCCGCACTTCGAAGAGGCCGGGCAGCTTGCCCTCGAGCCGGTGCCACATCCAGTTGGCGATGTTCTCGGCCGTCGGGTTTTCGATGAAGTCGTTCAGGTTGGTGTGGTCGACCTTGTCGAGCACGTGCTCCTTGACGGTCTTGTCTACCTCGCCGAAGTCCACCAGGATGCCCGTGTAGGGATCGGGCTCGCCGCGCAGCACCACCTGGAAGCGGTAGTTGTGCCCGTGCAGGTTGAAGCACTTTCCCTGGTAGCGCGGCAGGCGGTGGGCCGCGGCGAAAGTGAATTCGGCTTCGATCTGATGCATGTCACACTCCGTAGCACGCTGAATCGTTTGAGTACAAAGTGCACCCAAGCGAGCGCCGATGGAGGCTATAGCGTGCCAGCCGCTCTCCTGCACGGAGAGCTGACTTTCTTGCAGCAGAGGACGTCTTTCGGCAGTCTAGCCAAGTGAGGAAGAGCCCCCGGCCTCGGCCGCGCAAGAAGCCCGCGCCGCGTCCGCGCCAGGACGGCGCGATGGTGGTGCGTTTCTGGGGCGTGCGCGGCAGCATTCCCTCGCCGGGCGAAGGCACGCGCAAGACGGGCGGCAACACCGCCTGCGTCGAGGTGCGCTGCGGCGACGAGACCGTCGTTTTCGATCTGGGCACCGGGCTGCGGCCGCTCGGGATCGCCCTCGCCTCGCGCGGGCCCGTGCGGGCCAGCCTCTTCCTCAGCCACTACCACTGGGACCATATCGCCGGCCTGCCGTTTTTCGCGCCGGCCTACGATCCGCGCAGCGAGCTGACCATCCACGGAGCGATGCGGCGCGGGCGCGACGTGCGGCAGATCCTCTCCGGGCAAATGGTCGATCCGTATTTTCCCGTCGACCTGGGCGTGCTCAACGCACACCTGCGTTTCGTCACGCTGCAGGACGGCGGCGAGGCGCACATCGGCCGCGCGGTGATGCGCGCCGCGGAGCTGAACCATCCCGGCGGGGCGCTCGGGTTCCGCCTCGAGCACGAGGGCCGCGCCATGGTCTACGCGACGGACTTCGAGCACGGAACGCCCGCGGACGACCGGCTCGTCGAGCTGGCGCGCGGGGCGGACCTGCTCGTCTTCGACGCGCAGTTCACGCCGGCCGAGTACGAGGCCAATGGCGCCATGTCGAGGAAGGGCTGGGGCCACTCGACGTACGAGGCGGGCGCGCGGCTCGCGCACAAGGCGGGGGTGAAGAGGCTGGCGCTCTACCATCACGCGCCGGAGCGGGACGACGAAGGCATCGAGAAGCTGGTGCAGAGAGCAAAAAAGCTCCACCCGGGAGCCTTCGCGGCGCGAGAAGGTCTGGTGATAGCCCTCTAGCTCGCGCTGCGTCCGCCCGCGACGGCGAGCTGGACGGCGCGGCGGAGGCCGGCGTAGGGCAGGAGCGCGGCGGCTTCCTGCGGAGTGCACCAGCGGTACTCGACGTGCTCGTCGGAGAGCTTCGGCTCGCCGAAGACTTGCAAAGCGAACGCGGTTTCGTGCGCGAAGAGCGGCGGCAACCCGCTGTCGCCCAGCGCGAAGGAGTGAGAATAGTTCAGCTCGCGCAACTCGCCGGAGAAGCCGGTCTCCTCGGAGACTTCGCGCGCCGCGGTTTGCAGCAGGCTCTCACCCGGTTCCATGGTTCCCGTCAGGATCTGCCAGAACCCGCCTCCCGAAGGCGTGCGCTTGAGGAGCAGCACACGGCCGTCGGCGCGTGTGATGGCGACGCTCACGGTGCGCCGCTCCACGGCGAGCTCCGATACTTCGCTCTCCCAGACATCTCCGGCGCGCGCCACGAAGCGCTCCTCGACTGACTTTGGATCGGGCACTTTCCCGAGGAGCGATTCGAGCGACGCCACGCTCGCGTCCTGGATGCCGCAGGGCACGATGGCCGCGAAGTCGCGCAGGTCGGTGCGCACGTTGAAGGCGAATCCGTGCGAGGTGATCCAGCGCGAGATGTGCACTCCGATGGCGCCCAGCTTGCCCCCGTCCGTCCACATGCCGATTCGCCCCGCGATGCGCCGGCCTTCGATGCCGTAGTCGCGCGCCACGCGGATCATCAGCTCCTCGACCGAGGCCACGTACTTGCGCACGTCTTTGCGGTCGGGCTTCAGGTCGAGGATGGGATAGCCGACGATCTGCCCCGGCCCGTGGTACGTCACGTCGCCGCCGCGATCCGTCTCCCAGATCTCGAATCCCTGCCTCTGCAGCTCCTCGCGCGGCGCGAGGATGTTGGCCGCCTTCGCCCCGCGCCCCAGCGTGATCACGCGCGGGTGCTCGACTATTAGGAGTGTGTCGGGGATGAGCCCCCGTGCGCGCGCCTCGACCAGGAGCTTCTGCGCCGCGAGGCCGTCCGCGTACTCGACGAGGCCGAGCCGGCGGACGTGCAGCGCCCTCACTTTTTCGCCGCGGCGGGAGCCGCCAGAAGCTCCTCGCGCTGCTCGCGCAGGCTCCAGGGCAGCACCGAGTAGACGTCGTCGAAGAGGCTCTCGCGCGGCGGGTCGGGCTTCTTCTCCGCCTCGGCGATGGCGGCGTTCACTTCCTCGAGCGCGCGGGCGCGCAGCTCGTCCTCGTCGCGCGCCGTCCACATGTCCCACGACTGCAGGCGGCTGCGCAGCACGTCGAGCGGGTCGCGCTTCTTCCACTGCTCCACCTCGCGCTCGTCGCGGTAGCGGCTGGGGTCGTCGCTCGAGCTGTGCGCGCCGATGCGGTACGTCTCGCACTCGACCAGCGTGGGCCCGCCGCCGTTGCGCGCGCCATCGACGGCCGCGCGCACCGCCTGGTAGACGGCGATGGCGTCGTTGCCGTCGACCTTCACGCCGGCAAATCCGTATGCATTGGCCTTGACCGCGATCGACTCGCTGGCCGTCTGCCGGGCGGTGGGCACGCTGATGGCCCAGTGGTTGTTCTGGCAGATGAACACGACCGGCGGTTTGAACACGCCGGCGAAGTTCATCGCCACGTGGAAGTCGCCCTCGCTGGTGGCGCCGTCGCCCATGTACGCCGCCACCACGGTGCGGTCGCCCTTGATGCGCGCCGCCATGGCCGCGCCCACGGCCTGGGGGAGCTGCGTGCCGATGCACGACGACCAGCTTACTTGATGAACGCTCTTCGCGGCCATGTGCGAAGGCATCTGCCGCCCCTTGGTCTCGTCGCCCGAATTGCCGAAGATCTGGCAGAGGTACGGCACGAGCGGAAACCCGCGCAGCAGCATGGCGCCGCCCTCGCGCAGCGCGGGGAAGATCCAGTCGCTCTTCTCAAGCGCGATGGCCGAGGCGAGCGTGGCCGCTTCCTGCCCGGTGCACGCGCCGTAGAAGCCGACGCGGCCCTGCCGCTGCAGCGTCATCATGCGCTCATCCACCGTGCGCAGGCGCACCATCTCGCGATAGAGGCGCAGGAGCGTCTCGCGCGGCAGCGGGGGAGAAACGAGCTTGGCGGCAGGCTGCATGGGGGCCGAGTCTCAGTCGATGAGGAGGATCTCGGGGCTTTCCAGCGCCCGGATCACCTCGTAGAGGAAGGCCGCGCCGATGTGCCCGTCGATGACGCGGTGATCGAACGAACACGACAAGTTCATGCGCTCGCCGACCTCGACGTGGCCGTTCTTCACCACCGGCAACTGCTTGATCTTGTGCACCCCGAGGATGGCCACCTCGGGGTGCTTCACCACCGGCGTGGCCATCAGGCCGCCGTCCTTGCCGAGGCTGGTGATGGTGAAGGTCCCGCCCTGCAGATCGTGCAGCTGCAGCTTGTTGTCGCGCGCCGCCTTGGCCAGCCGCTCGATCTCCGCGCCGATCTCCCGGACCGACTTGTGCCGCACGTCGCGCACCACGAACACGGTCAACCCCGCGTCGGTGGCCACGCCGAAGGCGACGTTGACGTCCTTCTTGACGATGAGCGCCTGCTTCTCCTCGTCCATCACCGCGTTCAGCTCGGGGAAGCGCGCGAACCCGCGCAAGAGCGCCTTGGCGATGAACGGCAGGTAGCTGAGCTTCGGCTCGCCGTCGCGCGCGAGCTGCGCGTTGATGCGCTCGCGCAGCGAGGTGAGCGCCGCGGTGTCGCACTCCTCGACGAAGGTGAACGGCACCACGTAGGTGTGGCTCTGCACCATGCTGCGCGCGATGCTCTTGCGCAGCCCGCGCAGCGGGCGCACCTCGTCCTCGGCGAGCGCTTGCGCCGCCGGAGCCAGAGCGGCCGGGCGCGTGCGCTGCTCGGCGTGGGCCAGCACGTCCGCCTTCATCACGCGCCCCTGCGGCCCGGTGCCCTGCAGTTGCCCCAGATCGACGCCCATCTCCCGCGCCATGCGCCTCGTCACCGGCGTGGAGAGCACCTTGTGCCCATCGCCGTTGCCCGAGGCGGCGGCGCCCTGCGCTCCCTGCGACGTCGCCCCGGCAGACTTCGGCGGGGCGGCCTGGGCCGGCACTGCTGGCTGGGCCGAGCCGCCCTCGACGTCGAGCACCACCAGCGTCTCGTGCACCTTGGCGATCTCCCCCTCCTTGCCGACGGTGCGGAGCACCTTCCCGCGGCGCGGGCTGGGGATGGTCACCGTGGCCTTGTCGGTCATCACTTCGACCAGCGGCTGGTCCTCGACGATCTCGTCGCCCGCCTTCACCAGCCACTTGACGATCTCGCCCTCCACCACACCTTCGCCGACGTCGGGAAGCTTGAACTCGAACTGGGCCATCGGTGCCTCCGTCCAAACCACAGCCTATGCCTGATACCGGGCCAGCTGGCGCAGGCCTTTGACGATGCGCGGGGCGAGCGGGAGGTAGTCATTCTCCAGCGCGTAGGGGAACGGCGTGTCCCAGCCGGTGATGCGCGCGACGGGCGCTTCCAGCGAGGTGAAGCAGCGCTCCTGCACCAGCGCGCTGATCTCGGCCGCGAATCCGCAGGTGCGCGGCGCTTCCTGCACCACGGCGCAGCGGCCGGTCTTCTGCACGCTGCGGGTGATGGCCTCGATGTCGAGCGGCCAGAGCGTGCGCAGGTCGATCAATTCGGCATCGAGATCGGCCACCTGCTCGCAGGCCGCGGCCGCCTCGTGCAGCATGGCGCCCCAGGCGACCACCGTCAGGCCGCGCCCTTCGCGGACGAGCTTCGCCTCGCCGATGGGAATGGTGTACTCGCCCTCGGGCACGTCGCCCTTGGCCGCGCGATAGACGCGCTTGGGCTCCATGAAGATGACCGGATCGTCGGAGCGGATGGCGCTGATGAGCAATCCCTTGGCGTCGACGGGGTTGGAAGGACATAAGACTTGAAGACCCGGGGTATGGATGAACAACGCCTCGGGCGATTGCGAATGATAATGGCCGCCCTTGATTCCCCCCCCGACCGGAGTGCGGATCACGACCGGCGCCGTATATTGGCCGCCGCTCCGATAACGAAGCTTCGCCATTTCATTCACGATCTGATCGAAAGCCGGAAAGATGAAATCGCTGAATTGAATCTCCGGGACGGGCTTGAGCCCGTACATCGCCATGCCGATGGCCGCCCCGACGATGCCCGCCTCGGCCAGCGGTGTGTCGATGACGCGGTCGGCCCCGAACTCCTCGATGAGCCCCACTGTGGCGCGAAAGACGCCGCCGAACTTCCCCACGTCCTCGCCCATGACGACGACGCGCGGGTCGCGGCGCATCTCCAGGCGCAGGGCGTCGTTCACGGCCTGGATGATGTTCCACTCGGGCATCAGGCGCCGCTCTCGATCCAGCGCTGGATGAAGAACTCGCCCGCCTTGTAGCTCGAGCGCACCAGGGGGCCGGCGGCGACGAAGCGGAAGCCGAGGGCCAGGCCCTCGCGCTCCAGATCGGCGAATACTTCGGGGCGGACGAATTCTTCCACCGGCAAATGCTTTTCACTGGGGCGAAGATATTGACCCAAAGTGAGGATGTCGCAATTGACGCCGCGCAAGTCGCGCATCGCCTGCAGCACCTCGGCGCGGGTCTCGCCCAGGCCGAGCATCAAGGAGCTCTTGGTCTTCATTCCGCCGCGCTTGTAGTGCTCCAGGACCTCGAGCGACTGGCGGTACGTCGCGCGGCGGTCGCGCACGCGCGGCGTGAGGCGCTCGACCGTCTCGACGTTGTGCGCGGCGACGGCCGGCTCGGCGTCGATGATCATCTCCAGCGCCGCGCGCGAGCCCTGGAAATCCGGCGTGAGCACCTCGACCAGCGTCTTGGGCGCGGCCCGGCGCAGCTCGACGATGGCCTGCGCGAAGTGCGACGCTCCCCCGTCGGGCAGCTCGTCGCGGTTGACGCTCGTCACCACCAGGTAGTCGAGGCCGAGCCGCGAGACCGCTTCGGCGAGGTGGCGCGGCTCGAGCGGATCGAGCGGCCCCGGCGTGCCGGAGGCCACGTCGCAGAAGCGGCAGCCGCGCGTGCACACGTCGCCCATCAGCATGACGGTCGCGGTGCCGCCGCCCCAGCACTCGCCCACGTTGGGGCAGCTCGCTTCCTCGCAAACCGTGTGGAGGTTCAGCTCGCGCAGCGTGCGGCGCACGTGCTCGTAGCGGCCCCCGCCGGGCATCCGGACCTTGAGCCACTCCGGCTTGGGCTGCCGGGGGCGCGCCAGCTGAACAAGGGCCATGAGGGCGGTCCTATAACCGAAACCGCCCCCGATCGCGAGGTCTCAGCCCCTGCAATTTTGGAAGACGAGCCCCAGGACAGCCCGGCCGACGCGCTGCGCCAGCCCCGGTGCTCCCAACCGCGGCGCGACACGCTCGATGAGCCGATGCGCGGCCACCGCCTGCTCGTGCTCCGCATAGGGACAGGAGGGCTCGGCCACCGCGCCGGAGATCGCCTCGCCGCCAACCGACAATGAAAGCGCAATGATTCCGCCCGCAAAGCTGCGCCGCCAGCTCTGGGCTTCGAGAGTGCGGTCCATGGGGCCCTCCTCTGCGCGCCCCTTGAACACGCGGGGCCCGAGATCCTTCCCCAATTAGTGACGCTAGATGTGGATCGGTTTCCCGCGCACGCCCAACGATGCTTCGGTGAGCGCTTCGGAAAGCGTCGGGTGCGGCCGCATGACGTGCGACATCTCCTCGCTCGTCGTCTCCAGCCGCAAGAGCGAGCAGGCGTCCGAGATCAGCTCGGTCGCGCGCGGCCCGATGATGTGGACGCCGAGGACCTCGTCATATCGCTCGTCGGCGACGACCTTCACCATGCCCTCGGCCGCGCCGAGGATGCGCGCCTTGCCGTTGGCCGAGAAAGGGAAGGACCCGATCTTCACCTTGTACCCCTTCTCCTTCGCGGCCCGTTCGGTGAGGCCGACGGACGCGACCTCGGGGTCGGAGTACGTCGCGCCGGGAACGAGGTCGTAGTTGACGGAGTGCGGCTTCTTGCCGGCCAGCCGGTCGGCGACGAATTCTCCCTCGACGAAGGCGAGGTGCGCGAGCTGCGGATGCGCCCGCCCCGGAAGCGCCACGAGGTCGCCGATGGCCGAGACCCAACTCTCGCCGGTGAGCAACGTCTTCGGATCGATCATCACGAACCCGCGCTCCACCTTGATGTTGGGGAACTTCTCCAGCCCGACGTTCTCGCTCACGGGGCGGCGGCCGACGGCGCAAAGGAACAGGTCGGCCTCGAGCGTCTCGCTGCCCTTCTGGCTCGCGACCAGCGCCTTCACGGTGTCGCCCTGCACCTCGAGCTTCTCCACCTTGGCGTTGGTGTGCGACTTGATGCCGCGGCGGCGGAACGACTTCTCGAACTCGGCCGAGATGTCCTCGTCCTCGACGGGGAGCAGCCGCGGCAGCATCTCGACGATGGTCACCTCGCTGCCGAAGCGCGCGTAGGCGCTGGCGAACTCGACGCCCACGGCGCCCGCGCCGAGCACCATCAGCCGCTTCGGGACCGCGACGTTCTCGAGCAGCTCGTCGCTGGTCACGACGCGCGGGCCGATCTGCATCCCCGGGAGCAGGCGCGGCGCCGAGCCGGTGGCGAGCACGACATGTTTCGCCTCGACGATCTGCTCCTTGCCGTCGGGGCCGGTGACGGAGACCTTGCCGGGCCCGGCGAGTCGGCCGTGGCCCTGGAGCCTCTCGACCTTGTTCTTGCGAAAGAGGAACTCGATGCCCTTGCTCGACTTGTTGGCGACGTCCTCCTTGAACTTGCGGACCGCGGTCATGTCCATCTCGACGCCGCTGGTCTTCACGCCGATTCCCGCGCCGTGCTTCGCCTCGTCGAAGACGTCGGCGGAGTGGAGCACCGCCTTGGTGGGGATGCACCCGCGCAGCGTGCACGTCCCGCCCACGCGCGGGTCTTTCTCGACGACCACCGTCTTGAGCCCGTTCTGGCCGGCGCGGATGGCACAGACGTAACCGCCGGGTCCGCTGCCGATGATCGCGAGATCGTAGGTCGCCACGCCCGCCTCCTTCGAAAGAGGCGCGCTTGGTAGCGCCCGCGGTGCGCCCTGTCAAGGACGCGGAAACGAAAACCAGAACGACAAACGAGAACGCGAACGAGAACGAAAACGGTCGCCGATCACCGCCGCGGCGGCAGGCCGGCGGCCTCGCGCAGGACCGCGGCGAAGCCGCCCCAGTCCCAGTGGTCGCGGCCCTTGGCGAGCGATTCGACGAGGTGGTCCTTCGCCAGCGAGGCGAGCGGCATCGGGACGCGCAGTTCTTCGGCCGCGCGCAGGACGAGCGAGACGTCCTTGTAGCCGAGCGGCATGGAGAACCCGGCCGGCTCGAACTGCGTCGCGGCGATGCGCGCGCCATAGCCCTTGGGGATGGGCCCGCCGGCGAAGAGGATGGCCGTCAGCGTCTCGGCGAGCCGGGCGGGATCGAGGCCGGCTTTCTCGCCCAGCGCCAGCGCCTCGCCGTACATCTCGATTACCGACGCGATGATGAAGTTCCCGCACAGCTTGGTGAGCGAGGCGTGCGCCGCCGCGCCCACGGGAAAGGTCGCCTGCCCCATGGCGTCGAAGAGCGGCTTGCATTGCGCCACCGCCGCCTCGTCGCCGCCGCAGACGATCGACAGCTTGCGGGCCTCGGCCGCGTCGGGCCGGCCGAAGACCGGCGCGGCGACAAAGTGCTGCCTGGCGGCCTTGTGCGCGTCGTAGAGGCGCTGCGAGAGGGCGACCGAGATGGTGCTCATGCCGCAGTGGACCGCTCCCTCGCGCAACGCCGCGAGGAGCCCGTTCTCACCCAGCACCACGGCCTGCACCGCCACGTCGTCGGCGAGCATGGTGACGACCAGACGCGCGCCGGCGGCCGCCTCGCGCGGCGAGGCGCACTCGACCGCGCCTTTGGGCGCCTTGCCCGGCGTGCGGTTCCAGGCGCGGACCGTGAACCCCGCCGAGACCAGGTTCGCCGCAATGGCCCGGCCCATGCGGCCGAGTCCGATGAAACCGATCGTTTCGCCCATCTCAGTATTTCCCGAACAGGGCCTTCAGCCGGCCCGCGATCCCCCGCCCCAGCATCGTCCGGTAGACGCGCAAGCCGGCCGACCAGGCCTTGCGCGAGTACGGGTAGTACCAGAAGGCCGGGAAGTTCAGCCGCTCGAGGTTCACGTGCCGCACTTCGCACAGTTCCTTGATGCCGTGCTTGCCGTGCACGCGCCCCAGGCCCGACGACTTCACGCCGCCCCACGGCGTCTCCGGCGCGGCGTGCGTGTAGAGCGTGTCGTTGTGCATGACGGTGCCGGCGATCAATTGATTCGCGATCCTCTCGGCCTTGGACTTGTCCTTGGTGAAGACATAGGCGGAGAGCCCGTAAGAAGAATCGTTGGCCAGCCGCACCGCCTCTTCCTCGGTCTTGAAGGTCATGATGGGCAGCACGGGCCCGAAGGTCTCGTCGCGGACGATGGCCATGTCCGGCGTCGTGTCGGTCAGCACGGTGGGCTGCACGAAGCGCGCTCCCTCGGGCGTGACGGTGATCTCGCCGCCCGCGGCGATCTTCGCACCGCGCGCCCGGGCCTCGTCGAGGTGCCGCCTGACGATGTCGACCTGCATCTGCGTGGTCATCGCGCCCACGTCGACGTCATGCTGATTGGGCTCGCCTTGCCGCAGCTTGCGCGCCAACTCGGTCACTTTTTCCGTAAAGCGCCTTGCGATGCTCTCGTGCACGTAGACCCTCTCGACGCTCGCGCAAGTCTGTCCCGAATTTGCAAACGCTCCCCAGGCGATCTTGCTGGCGGCGCTGTCGAGGTCCGCGTCGGAGAGGACGATGGCGGGATCCTTGCCGCCCAGTTCCAACACGCAGGGGATCATCTGCTCCGCCGCGGCGACGTTGACCTTCTTTCCCGTCGCCACGCTGCCGGTGAAGATGATCATGTTGACGCCGCTGCGGATCAGCTCCGCCCCGACGTCGCCCTTCCCTTGCACCACCGCGAAGAGCCCGCGCGGCAGGCCCGCCTCCTCGAGGAGCGCGCGCGTCTTCTCCATGATGATGGGGGTGAACTCGCTCGGCTTCACCACCACGCCGTTGCCCGCCATCAGGGCAGCGGCCGCGTCGCCGGCGGGGATGGAGAAGGGATAGTTCCAAGGCGAGATGATCCCGATCACCCCGCGCGGGTAGTAGCGCAGGTACGACTTCTTGTGCGGGAACATGTGCAGCGAGATCTTCTCGTCGCGCAGCAGCTTGCGCGCATGGTTCGCGTAGTAGTTTGCCGCGTCCGCGATGGGCAGCACCTCCATGAAGAGCGACTCGTTGCGCGTCTTGCCGTTCTCGCGCGTGATGTGGTCGCAGAATTCGCCCGCGCGGTCGAGCAGCAGCTCCTTGAAGCGCAGGAGCACCTCGCGCCGCTCGGCGAACGACCTGCGCGCCCACTCGGCTTGCGCAACGCGGCTTGCCTGCACCGTCTCGCGCACCTGCGCGGCGGTGGCGACGCGCACCTCGCCCAGCAGCTTGCCGCTGCCGGGCTCGTAGACGGCGAGCGTGCCCTGCGGCGTGACGGCGCCTTGCGGCGGCCTGGCGGCGGCCTGGGGCGGCGGCGCGGGCGGGGCAGGGATGCGATCCTGACGCGGAATGGACTCTGCCATGGTGTTTCCCCTTTGGGTGCACCGGCCTACGCCTCTTTATCGCACCATGTCAATCAACCGGGCGGTCGCCCGATTTGGTCATAGGTCATTGACTTGGCGTGCGCGCGTTGGTCATGCTCCCGGCCGGTTTGCCGACCACGCTGGAGATCGGGGAGATGATGCGGCTTGGCTCGCAACCGCTCGACACGCCCTCGGACCTTTCCCCCGTCGAGCAGGAAGCCGCTCCCCAACCGCCCATGGTGCTGGTGGTGGACGACGATCGCGCCGTGCGCGACGTGCTCAGCGCCGTGCTGCGCGAGGAGGGCTACCCGGTCCGGCAGGCGCCCAGCGCCGACGAGGCCCTCGAGCTCTTGCGCGGCGACGGCACCGTGCCGCTCGTCCTCTGCGACATGAAGATGCCGGAGCACGACGGGCTCTGGCTGCTCGACCAGATCATCCAGAGGCATCCCCAGGCGGCCGTGGTCATGCTCACCGGCTACGGCGATACCGAGAGCGCGGTCGAGTGCCTCAAGCGCGGCGCGGCCGACTATCTGCTCAAGCCTCCGCGGGTGACCGAGTTGATCCGCGCCATCGAGCGCGCCTGGAGCCGCAGCAAGCTGACCGCGGCCCGCTCGCGCTACCACCAGGGCCTGGCGCGGAAGGTGCGCGAGAAGACCGCCGAGTTGACGGCGGCGCTGCAGGGCGTGGCCTCGGCGTACTCGAGCACGCTCGTCGCGCTGGTGCACGCGCTCGACGCGCGCGAGCACGAGACCAGCGATCACTCGCAGCGCGTGCAGCGCTACACCTGCGCCATCGCCATGAAGATGGGGCTCTCGGGGGAAGTGCTCGACCACATCGGCCGCGGCGCGCTCTTGCACGACATCGGGAAGATCGGCGTCCCCGACAGCATCCTCCTCAAGCCGGGGCCGCTCACGACGGCCGAATGGGTGGAAATGCGGCGGCACCCCGACGTGGGGTTCCAGATTCTGCAAGGGATCGAGTTCCTCGCTCCGGCGGCGGACATCGTGCTCTCGCACCAGGAGCGCTGGGACGGCGGCGGATATCCGCGCGCGCTCAGGGGAGAGGTGATTCCACTCGGCGCGCGCATCTTCATGATCGCCGACGCGCTGGACGCGATGACGAGCGACCGTCCTTACCGCAAGGCGGCCACCTTCGAGCAGGCGCTGCAGGAGATCGCGCGCTGCGCGGGGACGCAGTTCGACCCGCGCTGCGTCGAGGCGTTCGTGGCCCTGACGGCGGAGGAGCTGGAGGCGGTGCGGCAGAGGCGCTGACGGGCTTGCTCGAGCCGCTGGACTCACCCGCAGCCCGGGGTTAGACCACGCCCGATGCGGCTGACCTTGACTCCCCGCGCGGCGGAAGCAGTGCTGGCGCGCGCCCGCGACGCCGAGGTGGCAGGCTGGCTGTTGCGCGTGGCGGTGGTGGCCGGCGGGTGCAACGGCCTCAGCTACGATCTCTACTTCGTCCCAGAGCCGGGCCTCGAGGACAGCGTCGTCGATGCCGGCCCGCTGCGCATCGCCGTCGACAGCGCCAGCGTCCCGCTCCTCGACGGGACGGTCATCGATTTCCAGGGCAAGCAGAGCTTCACCTTCCAGAACCCGCGCGCGCGCAAATCGTGCTCGTGCGGCGGCAGTTTCGAGGTGTAACCTGCTCCGATGCCGAAGCTCCTCCGCACTGGCGCCGCCCTCCTCACCGTCGCGGTGCTCGTGTGTCTGGGCGGGTTCGTGCACGCGCGCGTCTCGGGCGGTCCGGCTGAGGGCGCGCGGCCGTGGATGTACGGCCTGCTCGTCTGCTTCGGCGTGATGGCTTTGGCCGCCGCGTACATGGCGGCGGTGGGCGCGTACCACACCGTCCTCGCGCTCTTCGGCTGGGACGGCGGGCCGGGCATCCTGCGCAAGAATCCCCACTACGTCCCGGGCAGCGACGAGCCGCTGCCCGACGGCACGCCGCTCGATCCGAAGAGCTGATCATTCATTCGTCGCGGGCGAGCGAGGCGAGCAGCGGCTCGCGCCGCGACTCGAGCAGGTGGGCGGCAAATCCGAGCAGGCCGCCGTACACCATGGCCATCGCCATCAGCTCGCCGGCATAGGCGACCAGCAGGGGCAGCCCGAGCCACTGCGAAAGCAAATATGGCGCCCAGGCCGCTGCCGCGAGGAACGCCAGCGCGAGGAGCCGCGCCCCCACCGGCCCCGCTCCGCGCACGCGCCGCAGCCGCGCGCCGCGCACCGGCACGGGAAAGAGCACGCTGGTGACGTTCCCCAGCGTCGCGAGCAGCGGGAAGATGGCCGCGTGGGCCAGCGCCCCGACCGCGACCTGCATGGGCGTGACGCGCGACGACACCGCCGCGACGCCCGCGAGCAACGCGAAGATGGCCAGTGAAAAGCAGTAGGCGACGGCGTTTTTCGCCGCGAGCAGCTGGCGGCGCGGAACCGGCCAGAGGAAATACCCGCGCGCCGCCGCCAGGTCGCGGCCGAACGCGTTGGTGGCGATCTCCAGCACGCCGAGGTGCGCGTACACCGAGGCGATGAGCAGCGGCTGGGGGCCGGAGAACATCGTCCGCACCAGGAGAAGGTAGGCGACGGGCACGATGACGAGCTGAAGCCACCCGACGCGCACGATGGTCTTCGCTTCTTTTTCCAGGAGCGCCGAGAACGAGGCGGGCAATCCAGGCAAGAGCCATCCTTGCGCGCGCGCCGCCGAGGCGGGCGCGCGCGACGGCTCGGGCGGCCGCAGCATCTCGCGCAGCGACAGCTCGTGCGCCCCCAGGCTGCAGACGAGCCCGAGCAAGAAGAGCAGGAGCGCCGGCGTGAGCGCGTGCAGCGGCCGCGCGTCGGAGAGGGCCTGCGCAAGCAGCGCCGCCCACCCCGGCGGCGTCCAGGCGATGTGGCCGGCGAAGAGCGCGGCGAGGCCGGGCCGGTCAGGCAGCCCGACGGAGAACTGGAATCCGGCGAATCCGACCAGCACCAGCGCGACGGTGACCCCGCGCCGCAGCATCGGCCGCGCGTCGAAAACAGCGCCCACCGCCCCGCCGAAATACAAGAGCCCCGCGGTGGCCCAGATGGCGAACGCCTCGGCGACGACCAGCGCCCACGCCGCGGGCGCGCCCGGCAGCCGCGACACCGCGACGGCGATGGCGACGAGGGGCGGATAGAGGGGCAGCCAGACCGGCTCGAGGAAGACCGCGACCAGATTCATGAAGCTGATGAGCCGCGCTGGCACGGGAAAGATGCGGAAGCGCCGCGGCTCGAGAAACTCCGAGCGCTGCACCGACGCCGCCAGCGCCAGCCAGACGCGGCCGATGAGCACCATTGCCAGCCAGGTGGCGAAGAGCGCCAATGGCCCGCCTCGCTCTATGAGCCGTTCGGGCTTCTTGCCCAGCTCGTCGGCCGCCGTGAAAACCAGCGCGCAGATGGCCAGGCTGAAGAGCGCCGCCGCCGTCCCCGACACGGCCGCGACCAGGATCCGTCCCCACTGCCGCTCGCGCACCAGCCGCCGGTGCCAGAGCGTGAAGCGCAGCCAGAGGAGCGCGCGCGACTGATCGAGGGCGGAGATCACGAGAGGAAAGAGAGAGCGCGCGTCCCGCCCCGCCCTTCGCCGACCAGGGCGACGAAGGCGTCGGTCAGCGTCTGGGCGGCGGGCACCGCGTGCACCACGTCGGCGAGCGAGCCCTGCGCTACGAGCCGGCCGCGGTGGATGATGCCCACGTGATCGCAGAGCCGCTCCACCACCTCCAGCACGTGCGAGGTGAGGAAGACCGTCAGCCCGCGACGCTTGACCAGATCGGCCAGCAGCGCGGTGAGCGAGGCCTTGGCCACCGCGTCGATGCCTTCGAAGGGCTCGTCGAGGAAGAGAAGCTCCGGCCCGTGGATGAGCGCGGCGGCGAGCGCGAGCTTCTTGCGCATGCCGAACGAGTAGTCGGCGACCAGCTTGCGCGCGTCGTCGGCCAGCTCCATGACGCCGAGCAGCTCGTCGGCGCGGCCGGCTGCCTCGGCGCGCGAGAGCCCGTAGAGGCGCGCCACGAAAACGAGGTGCTCGCGGCCGTTGAGGCGATCGAAGAGGAGCAGCCCGTCCGGCACGACGCCGATGCGGCGCTTGAGCTCGGCGTCCTCGAGCGCGGCGGGGCGGCCGAGGACGCGCATCGAACCGGCGCTGGGCACGAGCAGGCCCGTGAGCATCGAGATGGTGGTGCTCTTCCCGGCCCCGTTCTCGCCGAGAAAGCCGTAGAAGCTGCCGCGCGCGACCCGCAAGTCGATGCCGTCGACGGCCATCTGCTCGCCGAACCGCCGGGTCAACCCATGCGTCTCAATCGCCCACTCGGGCTCAGTCTGCTTTGGCAAGCGCGGCCTGCGCGGGGGCTCCGCCGGCGGACTTCTTCAGGCCGACCGGCTGCGGCTGGGCCACGCTTCCCGTGCGCGGGAGGGCAGATCGGCGGGCGAAGGCGAACGACTCCTGCACCAGCTGCTCGGGGGCGCGCTCGATCACCGGCGCCTGCGCCTTGTCGTCGAGGTGCGTGTGCGTCTTCATCGAGCAGAACTTCGGCCCGCACATGGCGCAGAACTCGGCGGTCTTGAAGGCCTCGTGGGGGAGCGTCTCGTCGTGCTTGGCCTTGGCCGCCTCGGGGTCGAGCGAGAGGCGGAACTGCTCGTTCCAGTCGAAGGCGTAGCGGGCGCGGCTCAAGGCGTCGTCGTGGTCGCGCGCGCCGGGACGGTGTCGCGCCACGTCGGCGGCGTGGGCGGCGATCTTGTACGCGATGATGCCGGCGCGCACGTCGTCGGCGTTGGGGAGGCTGAGGTGCTCGGCGGGCGTGACGTAGCAGAGCATCGAGGCGCCGTGCCAACCGGCCAGCGCCGCGCCGATGGCCGAGGTGATGTGATCGTAGCCCGGCGCGACGTCGGTGGTGAGCGGCCCCAGCACGTAGAAGGGCGCCTCGAAGCAGGCCTCCTGCTCGATGCGCATGTTCATCTCGATCTCGTCCATCGGGACGTGGCCGGGGCCTTCGATCATCACCTGCACGTCGTGCTTCCATGCCTGCTGCGTCAGGTGACCCAGCACTTTCAGCTCGGCGAACTGCGCCTGGTCGGAGGCGTCAGCGAGGCAGCCGGGCCGCAGCGAGTCGCCCAGGCTGAAGGTGATGTCGTACTTCTTGAAAATTTCGCAAAGCTCGTCGAAATGCGTGAACCACGGGTTCTCGCGGCCGGTGGCCATCATCCACTGCGCCATGATGGCCCCGCCGCGGCTGACGATGCCGGTGATGCGGTGCTGGGCCAGCGGAAGGAAGTCGCGCAGCACGCCCGCGTGGATGGTCATGTAGTCCACACCCTGCTCCGCCTGCTCCTCGACGATATCGAGCAGGTCCTGCGGCGTGAGGCTCTCGATGCGCTTGACGCGCTCGACCGCCTCGTAGATGGGCACCGTGCCGAGCGGGACGGTGCTGGCGCGCAAGAGCACGTCGCGGATGTGGGGAATGTCGCCGCCGGTGGAGAGATCCATGACGGTATCGGCGCCGTACTTGAGGCAGCGGCGCAGCTTTTCCAGCTCGCCCTCGACGTCGCTGACGATCTGGCTGTTGCCGATGTTCGCGTTGATCTTGCACTTCGCCGCGATGCCGATGCACATCGGCTCCAACTCGGGATGATTGACGTTGGCGGGGATGATCATGCGGCCCCGCGCCACCTCGTCGCGGATCAATTCGGCGGGAAGGTTCTCGCGGCGCGCGACGTGCGCCATCTCCTCGGTGATGACGCCCTGCTTGGCAAAATGCATCTGCGAGACGTTTCGCAAACCGCGTCGCTTTTCCGTCCAGGCTGCCCGCATGGCGTCCTCCGAGGGGGATTGGACCTTAGCGACGCACCGCCATAGCGTCAATGCCTCGGTTACTGGCCGGCCGCCGTCGCTCCGCCGCGCAGCTCGCCGACGATGCGCTTCGCTCCGTAGATGTGGTCGAGCGCCTCGATGAGCGCGGCGCTGTGCACGGCGACGGCGCGGTTGAGCGTCTCGTCGAAGCCGTAGTCGCCGCCGAGCGAGTAGATGTTGCCGTCGAAGATGAGCCCGACGATCTGCCGGTCCTTGTCGAACACCGGCGAGCCCGAGTTGCCGCCGATGATGTCGTTGGTCGTGCAGAAGTTGAAGGGCGTGGCGAGGTTGATGAGCTTCTTCTCGTTGGCCACCACCCAACTCTCCGGCAGCTTGAACGGGTCGCGGCCGGTGGCGCGGTCGAACGCTCCGGCGAAGGTGGTGATGGGAGTGATGTGCTTCCCCTTCTCCTGGTATCCCTTCACCGCGCCGTACGAGAGCCGCAGCGTGAAGGTCGCGTCGGGATAATTGCTCTTGCCCTCGATCTCGAATTTCGCCGCGGCGATGCGCTCCTGGGCGCTGGTGTGCAGCGGATCGATCTGCTCGTCGTGCCACTTGCGGAGGGCGCGCGCGTCGGGCTCCACCAGCCGCGCCAGCAGGATCATCGGGTCGGTCGAGGCCGCCACCGCCTCGCGCCCGCCCTCCCACAACTTCTTGCGCAGCTCGGGGTCGTAGAGCTTGCTCTTGGCCAGCTCCAGCGCCAGCTCCTCGGGAGACTTCTTGCCCAGCACCTTCTTGACGAAGGGGTGGTCCGCGCCCAGGTCCTCGCGCAGCTTGGTGAGCCAGTAGCCGAGCTTGAACACTTCCAGGTCTTCGTAGACGGGCGCCTTGGAAAAGAGCTGCTGCTTGAGCTGTGGCAGCTTCGAGTCGGTGTACTCGCGCAGCCGCAGGTTGTCGGGCTTGGTCACTTCCTCGGTCCCGCGCACCAGCGCCTTGGCGACACGGTAGAGGCGCGAGCTGAAGCCCTGCCCGCCCTCGATGTACTCGTACTCCTGGTGGCGCGCCTTGTACTGCGCCACGGCCCTGGCCACGTCGTCCCAGGCGCTGCCGTACTTCTTCTGCATGGCCGGGTTCGACTTCACCTTGGCGCGCAGCGCCTTCTCGCGGTCGGCGAGCTTGTTCCACAGCGTCGGAGCGACCAGCGCCTGGAAGCGGCCCTTGAAGGCCTTGAGACTGTTCTCGATGCCGAAGAGCTCCGCCTCGGCGATCCGGTGATGCTCGGGGGTCGTCCTGGCGAACATCGTCAGCGCGCCGCGGTACTCGGCGTACCGCAAGAGCCGCTCGGGGAGCGACACGTCGCGCTGGTACTGCAGCTCGGCCATCGTCAGCTCGCGTTCCGTCCCGCCGGGGTGGCCCGACACGAAGGTGAGATCGCCGTCCTTCGCCCCCTGCGGCGACCACTTGAAGTGATGCTCGGTGCGGGCCGGCTTGCCGTCCTCGTAGGCGCGGATGAACGAGACGTCGAGGTCGTAGCGGGGGAAGTTGAAGTTGTCGGGATCGCCGCCGAAGAAGGCGATGGCGAACTCGGGCGCGAACACCAGCCGCACGTCCTGGAAGCGCCGGTAGCGATAGAGGCTGTACTGCCCGCCGTGGTAGAGCTCGACCACGTCGCAGCGCAATTTCTCGTTGCCGCCGTCGCACTCCTTCTCGATGGCGGCCATCACTGCCTTGCGCTTGTCGTTGAATTCCTTGCCCGGCGCGAGGCCCTTGGTGGCGCCCTGCACGCGCGCGGTCACGTCGGTGATCTGCACCAGCTCGTTCAGCTCGATCTCCGGGCATTTGACCTCGGCGGTCAGCTCGGGCGCGTAGAAGCCCTCCTTGACGAAGTCCTTATCCTTGGTCGAGAGCTGCTCGACGCACGAGTGGGCGCAGTGGTGGTTGGTCATCACCAGGCCGTCGGACGAGACGAAGCTTCCCGAGCAGCCGCCGGCCAGTCGCACCGAGGAGAGCCGCGCCTCGTCGAGCCATTTCTGGTCGGGGGCGAAGCCGTACTTCTCGGCCACCTTGGCGGAGGGGAAATTGTCGTAGGTCCACATGCCCTCGTCGGCGCGGGCGCCGAAGGCCAAGGCGAGGGCGAAGACGGGCGCGATTCTCTTCATGCTGTTTCCTCGGCTGCGGAAGGGGGCGCCTTTCTGCTCCACGGCGCGCCCCTCGTCAAGCTCGGCTGACGACGCTACAGGGAGTGTGACGGTCGTCACACTCAGTGCCGCACCGGCCCCTATCTCCGCGCAATCACAAGCCCCTTCTAGTTTTCCGCGGGGGCCAAAAAAAAATAATTATTTTTTTTGCGGCCGCCTAAGGGGGGGCGATGCCGGCGAGGAGGGTGCCGAAGCGCTCGATTTCGAGCGGGACCTCCGGGTCGTGCAGCCAGTCCGCCGGAAAGTGGCGCTGGGAGCGGAGATACGCATCGAGTTGGATGTCGCGTCCATAGAGGGCCGAGGCGGCGCGGACGGCGCCGGCCAGCTCCTTCCGGGACACCTCGGGGGTCCCCATGTTGAACTGGGCCGCCTCGAGGTGGCGGCCTGCCTTGGCGAGCTGGGCGCGGTCATGCAGGCGCAGGTTCTCGCGGCGCGACACGACCGACATCGAGTCGAGGAAGCGCGCCAGGTTCTCGACGGCGTTCTTGATGTCCCGCCCGCGCGGCGGGGCGGTTTTCACCAACTTGTACAGCTGCGCGCGCGTCTCGAGAAAGATGCGCTTGTCGCTCGTGCGCAGAGCCGGGAGCGCCCTCGTGCGCGAGAAAGCGTGCAGGTCCTTGAGACAGTCCTGAAGCGCCGCGAGGATGCGCTCGTCGGAGGAAGCGCCGATGCGCTTGGTGTGCCCGCGAAAGAGAAAAGCCAGGTTGGAAGCGGCCTGCCGTACCATGATCCCCGAATCCAACTCGGCCACATACCCCGGCACCACGTCCTGCCGATCGACTTCCGCAACGAAGCTGCACACCTGGTAGATCATCTCGCCAAGGCCGGCGCGCACGCGCCCGCGGAACTCGAGCAGGTCGCTGATGAGCATCCACGCGTCCTGCAACACCGCCGGGTTGCGCAGGCGCTCGCCGAGGTGCGCCACGTCGCGCCGCAAGCCCGAAGTGACGGCCGCGACCAGCCCGGCGATCTCGACGTCCATGCCCACGGGCGCTTCTACGACCTCGGCGCTCTCGTGGGAGCCCGGGCCGAAGGCAGCGTCGAGGTTGTCGAGATTGGCTTTCTCGGGGGGCGGGAGGAACTGCGCGCTGGCGTTGGCGATCAGATCGTTGACGTGCTGGACCGTCTCTCCCATGACCGGCGCAAGCTCTTCCCAGAGGGCCAAGGTGTGCCCACCGCGCTCCTCATCGGCCTCGTGCCGCACCAGGTCGAGATCGGCCAGCTTGATGATGGCCTCCGCCGAGGCGAGCAGCAGGCGCGTCACGCGCTCGCGCAGCTTCTCATCGAACTTCTGGGCCACCTCCAGCAGACGGCCCTCGGCGGCCAAGGCGGCTTGGTCGTCCAGGGAGAGCACCGGCTGGAACTGCTTGGGCATCGCATGAATTCTAGTATCCGATCTGTTTCCAGAGGGACACCATGGAGCGCCGCCAGCCCTATAACTTCATCGGTGCTCGCGAGCCGCAGTGAAGTCCAGCTCCCCCCGCCACCGGATCGCGACCGGCTTTCCCGCGCGCGTGGCCGGCGCATAGGTGCAACTCGAGATGTAGGCTCGAATGGCCTTGAGCGCGCCCGCGGAGGCGCGGCCCCTCGCGGTCACGTCGCTGACGGAGCCATCCGCACCGATGAGGTAACTGACCTGGATGGTTCCATCGATCGACTCGCCAGCGGGAAGCTGCGGGCCGTTCAGCTTGCAGCCCTGGCGCACCGGAGCGGTCTGATTGTCGGCCAGTTCGAGCGGCGCAGGCCGCTTCCTGGCGGCACGCTCCTGGTCCGGCGCGTGGGCGCAAGCGCAGAGCGCCAGCAGCGCGAACGCTCCGAGCCGCATCACTTGCGCCCGCGCCTCACGGACTTGATCTCCGCGGAAGTCTTCACGGCCACGGCGAGAAACGGGCAGAGGCGGCGCACCCGCCTACGTTAGGACGTGTGCGGGGCGCCGCCCAAGCATTTTCGCGAAAGCTGTTACGCGGCCTCGTCGAAGTCCGAGAGGTACCGGCTGAGGAAGTTGCGCGTGCTCTTTTCCACCTGCCGGACACGCTCGCGCGAAAGGCCCCACTGCTTGCCCAGCTCCTCCAGCGTGCGCGGATCGTCCTGCGTCAGGCGGTCGCTGAGGATGTCCCAGGCCAGTTCGCCCATGCGCTTGCGCACCTTGCCCAGCGCCGTGCGCACGTTCTCGTTCTGCTGCGCGCGCATGAGCTGGGCATCCGGGCCCGGTCCTTCGTCGGCCAGCCGATCGAGATGCGTGGCGTCGCTGTCGCCGTCGGAACCGAGCGTCTCTTCGAGAGAAATGTCGCGCGGCGGCAAGCCGCCGTTGGGCATGGTGCGACGCACCGCGCTAGGCCCGTCCTTCAGGCAGCGCGTGATGTACGCCCGGATCCACCACACCGCGTAGGTCGAGAAGCGGTTGCCCTTTTCCGGGTCGAAGTGCTCGATGGCCTTGAGAAGGCCGTAATTGCCCTCCTGCACCAAGTCCTCGAGTCTCACACCGCGCCCCATGAACTTGCGCGCGACCGAGATGACGAGGCTCAGGTTGTGCACCACGAGCTTTTCCTGCGCGCGCTTATCGCCCTTGCGGGCCTTCCGCGTAACCACCAGTTCGGTCTCGCGATCGAACGGCGGATGCGCGCGGATCAGCTTGATCAGCGGCGCAAGATCGTCGAATTCACTGCGGTCGCGCATCGTCTTTCCTTCCTGTACTCCCCCCAGCCCAAACGCTCGTCCTTCCTCTTCGATCTGACTGTCCAACCCACAATCGGTTCACACATTCCTTTGATGCACAACGCACCGCAGTGTTGCGCATTTCCTTCCGCGTCGTTATGACGCACAATTCGCCCATCGTAGGCTTAGACGCCTCTGGACGCGATTCGGTGCAAAAACGCGTCCGATTCCATGATCCCGTCCGCCAGTGGTTCGAGGCGTCCTTTCCCGCCCCCACGCGCGCGCAAACCCTTGGATGGCCGCCCATCCTTGGCGGCCACTCCACACTTCTCCTCGCTCCAACCGGTTCTGGCAAGACACTGGCTGCCTTTTTGACGGCCGTAGACCGGCTGATGTTCACACCGCCCCCTGACAAGGGGGCCAGGTGTCGTGTTCTGTACGTCTCGCCCTTGAAGGCGCTGGCTGTGGACGTGGAGCGGAACCTGCACGCCCCCTTGGCCGGCATCGCCCAGCAGGGCGGCCACCTGCACGTCCCCCAGGTGGGCATCCGCACGGGCGACACGCCGGCCTCCGAGCGGGCGCGGATGCAGCGAACGCCCCCCGACATCCTCATCACCACGCCCGAGTCGCTTTTCTTGCTGCTCACGTCGCAGGCGCGGGAGATTCTGCGATCTGTAGAAACGGTCATCATCGACGAGATCCACTCACTGGTTCCGACCAAGCGAGGCGCCCATTTGTTCCTCTCGTTGGAGCGATTGCAGGCTTCGTGCCGCGAGCCGCTCCAGCGCATCGGGCTCTCCGCGACGCAGCGCCCGCTCGACGAGGTGGCCCGGCTACTCGGCGGCGGCGAGCCGGGAGCGTCGGTAAAGAAGTGGAAGCCGCGCCCGGTGACCATCGTCGACGCCGGGTCGCGCAAGGAGCTGGAGATCCGCGTCGAGGTGCCGGTCGAGGACCTCTCGAAGCTCGACGAGATGGAAGAGCTGCCCTCGGGCGAGGGGTCGCAAGGGCCGCGGCGGCGGAGCATCTGGCCGTCGATCCACCCGCGGCTGCTCGAGCTGATCCGGGCGCATCGCTCGACGATGATCTTCGTCAACTCGCGCCGGCTGGCGGAGCGGCTGGCGGGCGCGCTGAACGAGTTGGCCGGGACCGAGGTGGCCCTGGCGCACCACGGGTCGGTGGCGCGCGACAAGCGGCAGGAGATGGAGGATCGCTTGAAGCGCGGCGTCCTGCCGGCCATCGTCGCGACCAGCTCCCTGGAACTGGGCATCGACATGGGCGCGGTCGACCTGGTCGTGCAGATCGAGGCGCCGCCTTCGATCGCTTCGGGGCTGCAGCGCATCGGGCGCGCCAGCCACCAGGTCGGCGCGCTGTCGCGAGGGATCGTCTTTCCCAAGCACCGCGGCGATCTCCTCTGCAGCGCGGCGGCGGCGGCGGGGATGCAGGCCGGGCAGGTCGAGGAGACGTTTTACCCGCGCAACCCGCTCGACGTGCTGGCGCAGCAGATGGTCGCCATCTGCAGCGAGCGCCTGTACAAAATTGACGATTTGTACAATCTGCTCCGCAGCGCGGCCCCCTTCGCCGACCTGCCGCGCAGCTCGTTCGAGGGTGTGCTCGACATGCTCTCGGGCCGCTACCCCTCCGACGAATTCGCCGAGCTGCGCCCGCGACTCACCTGGGACCGCATCGCCGGAACCGTCAAAGCGCGCGAGGGTGCCGCGCGCGTCGCGGTGGCCAACGCGGGAACCATTCCCGACCGCGGCTTGTACGGTGTCTTCTACGCCACGGCCGACGGGGAGCAGCGGCGCGTCGGCGAGCTGGACGAGGAAATGGTCTTCGAGAGCCGGCACGGGGACGTCTTCGTGCTGGGCGCGTCGTCGTGGCGCATCGAGGAGATCACGCAGGACAAGGTGATGGTCAGCCCCGCGCCGGGCGAGCCGGGAAAGATGCCCTTCTGGCACGGCGACCGCCCGGGCCGGCCGCTCGAGTTCGGCATGCAGGTGGGGCGGCTCTCGCGCGAGCTGGTCAAGGCGCCTCGCGAGAAAGCGCTCAAGCGCCTCCAGCACGACCACGGTCTCGATGAGAGAGCCGCGCGCAACTTGATGGCGTACCTGCACGACCAGGCCGAGGCGACCGGCGAGGTGCCCAGCGACGAGACGGTCATCGTCGAGCGCTACCTCGACGAGGTAGGCGATTTTCGCGTCTGCGTCCTGACGCCCTTCGGCGCGCGCGTGCACGCGCCGTGGACCACGGCGGTGGCGCGCCGGCTCCAGCAGGACCGGGGTGTGGACGTCGAGACGATGTGGAGCGACGACGGGATGGTCTTCCGCATCCCCGAGACGGACGCGCCGCCCGAGGCGGAGCTGTTCTTTCCCGCGGCCGACGAGGTGGAGGACCTGGTCGTGCAGTCGCTCGGCACCACTTCGCTCTTCGCGGCGCGCTTTCGCGAGAACGCGGGGCGCGCGCTCTTGCTCCCGCGCCGCCATCCCGGCCGGCGCTCGCCGCTCTGGGCGCAGCGCAAGCGCGCGCGCGATCTCTTGCAAGTCGCGTCCCGTTACGGAAGCTTCCCGCTCCTTTTGGAGACTTACCGGGAGTGCCTGCGCGACGTCTTCGACCTTCCGGCCTTGCAGGAGGTGATGAAGCGCGTGGAGCAGCGGCAGCTGCGCGTCATCACGGTCGACACGCGCACGCCCTCGCCCTTCGCCGGCTCGCTGCTCTTCTCCTACGTCGCCAACTTCATCTACGACGGCGACGCGCCCCTCGCCGAGCGGCGCGCGCAGGCCCTGAGCGTCGACCAGGCCCAGCTGCGGGAGCTGCTCGGCGAAGCGGAGATGCGCGAGCTGCTCGACCGCGAGTCGATCGAGCAGCACGAGCGCAGCGCGCAGCGCCTCGATCGGCCGGCGAAGAGCGCCGACGGTCTGCACGACCTTCTCTTGCAGTTGGGCGATCTTTCCCTGGTCGAAATTCGCGCGCGCCATGAAGGCGAGCCGCCTTTGCAAGAGCTGGTCGAGCAGCGGCGCATCTTCTCCATCACCCTCGCCGGCGAGCAGCGCTGGGTCGCCGCCGAGGACGCCGCGCGAGTGCGCGACGCTCTCGGCCTGCCGCCTCCGCCGGGGCTGCCGGGCGAGTTGCTCGAGCCGGTGCGCGACCCGCTGGGCGATCTCGTCTCGCGCTGGGCGCGCACGCACGGACCCTTCCGCGCCGAGGAGCTGGCCGCGCGCTGGGGGCTGGGCGCGGCGGTCGTGCGCGAGGCGCTGGAGCGGCTCGGGGAGGAGCGCGTGCTGGAAGGCGAGTTCCTCCCCGGCGGGCGCGGACGCGAATGGATCGACGCGGAAGTCCTCAAGGCGCTCAAGCGGCGCTCGCTGGCGCGGCTGCGCAAGCAGGTCGAACCGGTCGATCCCGCTGCGCTGGCCCGCTTCCTCGCCGGCTGGCAGGGGCTGGCGCGGCCCCGGCGCGGCCTCGACGCGCTCCTCTCCGCGGTGGAGCAACTGCAGGGAGCGCCGCTGGTCGCCTCCGCGCTCGAGCGAGAAGTGCTCGCGGCGCGCATCCAGCCGCTGCGGCCCGGCGACCTGGACGTGCTCTTCTCGGCCGGCGAGCTGATCTGGCGCGGCATCGAACCCGTCGGCTCGCGCGACGGGCGCATCGCGCTCTACCTGACCGATCATTACCGATTGCTCGCTCCGCCCCCGCGAAAAGCGCCGGGCGACCTCTGCGAAAAGCTGCGCGTCGAGCTGCGCAGGCGCGGCGCGAGCTTTTTTGCCGATCTGCAAACCGCCTCCGGCGCGTTCCCCTCCGATCTGTTGAAAGCGCTCTGGGAGCTGGTCTGGGCGGGCGAAGCGACCAACGACACGCTCACGCCGCTGCGCAGCTACCTGCGCGGCGAGCCGCGCGAGGACCGGCGCGACCGGCGCTTCGGGCTGTCGTTCCGTTCGCGGCGCATCGCCCCGCCGGGCAGCGAAGGCCGCTGGTCGCTGCTCCCCGAGCCCGCCGGCACCGCGACCGAGCGCGCCGCGGCGCTGGCGCAAACGCTGCTCGCGCGCCACGGCGTGCTCACGCGCGAAGCAGCGCACGCCGAGGACGTCGCCGGCGGCTTCTCGGCCGTCTATCCGGTGCTCAAGGCGATGGAGGACGCGGGCCGCGCCCGCCGCGGCTATTTCGTCGCCGGCCTGGGCGGGGCGCAGTTTGCCGTCCCCGGCGCGGAGGAGCGGCTGCGCTCGATGCGCGAGAAGCCCGACGATCCGCTCACGCTGGTGCTGGCCGCGACCGACCCCGCCAACCCGTACGGCGCCACCCTGCCGTGGCCCAAGGCGGACGGTGATTCGCGCGCCCAGCGGGCCGCGGGGGCGCAGGTGGTGCTGCACGCGGGCGAATTGGTCGGATGGTTGGGGCGTGGCGAGCACAATCTGCATACCTTCCTTCCAGGACAGGAGCCGGCGCGAACGCACGCCGCGCGGGCGTTGGCCGGCGCGCTGGCGGGGCTGGTCGACGACGGCCGCCGCAAGGCGCTGCTAGTCGCCCGCGTCGATGGCGTGGACGTGAACGCCTCCCCGCTGGCGCCCTTCCTCAAGGAAGCGGGGTTCACGGCGGGGTTGCGCGGATATTTGAAGCGCGCGCCGAGTGCGCCGCCTTCGCTCGAACTGCCCGACGAGGACGACGCCTGAAAGCTTGTGCCAGCGGGGTGAGGAAGGTTAGATCTCCGCCGCCATGGGATCCGTCGAAGGCTTGCTCAGCTGGGGGGTCGCGCTGCGGTTCGCGGCCATCGGCACGTACGCGGCCGCGTTCGTCAGTTACGCGGCCCGGCTCGCCGTCCACAAGCTGAAGCTCGACCGCGCCGCCACGGCGCTGGCCGCGCTGGGCGTCGTCACGCACACCGCCTACCTGGTCACGCGCTGGATCGCCGCGGGCCAGATCGAGATCCTCGCCCGCGAGCAGAGCGGCGACGTGCTCTCCTCGTACGATCGCTTCTGGTACATGGTCTCGCACCCGCCCTACACCAACCTGTTCGACGCGCTGAACTTCGTCGCCTGGGCGATGATGGTTTGCTACCTGGTCATCGAAAGGAAGTGGGGCCTGCGCGTCGTCGGCGTGCTGGCAGTGGCGCTGGCGCTGGTGGCCATGGGCGAGGCGTCGCTGGTCACCGACAAGCAGATCGAGCCGCTCGTCCCCGCGCTGCAGAGCTACTGGATCCTCATCCACGTCGGCATGCTCTTCGTCAGCTACTCGCTCTTCACGCTGGGCGCGGTGTGCGCGCTGCTCTACCTCGTCCGCACCGGAACGCCGACGGCATGGCTGGGCGGAGTGCAGGCCGCGGCGGCGGCCCTGCTCCTCGCCCTGGTAGGTGGGTTCAAGCTGCTCTTCGGCGCGACGTTCGAGATGGCGCCGGGCTGGCAGCACCAGATCCAGAGCCGCCTCCACCCGGGGAAGCTGCTCGACGTGACCACCGCCGTTCACGTCATGCTCCCCGGCTCGGACAAGGCGGTGAAGTACCTCACGCCGGTGGCGGGCGTGGGACCGTTCCTTCTCGGGGCGATCGCGCTCTTCATCGCCGGCGCGGCGCTCTACTACCGCGACCGCGGCGGGCCCGAGCGGGGCGTGTCGGCGCGCGGCTACAAAATCGTCGCAGCGGGATTTGCCTCATTGACGGTCGGCCTTGCATACCTGATTTACAAAATCGTCAGCAGCGCGGAGATCGTCCTGCCGCTCGACGTCCACCTCGCCCCCGGCGAGCACGGCCCCTTCCGCCTCTCGCTCGCCTCGAACTACGCCTTGGGGCTCATCGCGCTGGTGTGGGGAACGACGCTGGGCTTCCTGCTCACCACGCCGCTGCGCGACCGCATCTCCGAGGGCCTGCCCGACCCACGCAAGCTGGAGGACATCACCTACCGCGTGATCATCGCCGGCTGGCCGCTCCTCACCATCGGCATCGTCATGGGCGGCATGTGGGCCAACGAAGCCTGGGGCCGCTTCTGGGGCTGGGACCCGAAAGAGACGTGGGCGCTCATCACCTGGGTGGTCTACGCCGGCTACCTGCACACGCGCATCACGCTCGGCTGGGCGGGGAAGCGCCCCGCGGCCATCGCGGTGTTCGCCTTCGCGGTGGTGGTCTTCACCTTCATGGGCGTGAACCTCGGCCTCACCGGCGAAGGCCTGCACACGTACGGCGCCGGCTAAAGCAATTCACGCTCGACGAACTCGAGGCGGTCGTTGCCCCAGAAGCTGCGCTCGCCCACGAAGATGGTCGGCACGCCGAAAACGCCGCGCGCCAGCGCCAGCTCGGTGTTGCGGCGCAGCAGGTCCTTGATCTCCTGCTCCTCGGTGGCCGCCGCCAGCGCCTTGCCGTCGAGGCCCGCCGCGCCGAGCGAGTTCTCGATGACGCTCGCGTCGGAGATGTCCTGGCCCTCGGCCCAGTAGGTGTGGAAGAGCGCGCGCATCGCCTCGGGCTGGCGGCCGATGCGGTCCGCCGCCACGCACGCGCGCAGCGCCTTGATGGTCGAGATGGGGAAGGCCTGCGGGATCTGCATGCGCACGCCGTACCGCTTCGCCCAGCGCGCCGTGTCCTGCGACATGTACATGAGCTGCATGGGCGGCGGGATCTGGTGGCCCGTCGACTTGCGCAGCCCGCCCAGCGTGATGGGCACCAGGCGCGGCCTGGCCCGGGTGCGCTGCTCGATGCGCGAAAGCTGCGTCGAGGCGAGATAGCTGTAAGGGCTGCCGAGGTCGTAGAAGAAATCGAAGTTCGTCGCCGGCATGGCGCCGATCTATAACGCCATCCGGTGCTGAAGATCTGCCCCGTCTGCCGCCGGACCTGGTCCGGCGGCCGCGACTGTCCCCACTGCGGCCCCGGCCACCCGCTCATCGACGTGGCCGGGCGCCAGGGCCGCAAGACGTTCCTGCGCGACCGCGAGCTGGCCGCCGCCATCCGCGGCTACTACGGCGCGCGCACTGGGATGCTGATCGCCTTCTGGGGAATCCTGCTCGGACTGGTCCTGGCGCTGGCCTTCACGCGCAAGGCGATGATCGCCCCGGGCGGCCACAAGGTGGCGTGGATGGTAGCGGCCGCCGTCTGCGCGGTGGGCCCGTTCCTCGCCGCCGTCGCGCTGGCCGACCGCGTGGTGCGCAGGTTCAGCCGCGGCTGCATCGGCCGCGCGCCGGGCCCAGCCGATATCCGCGTCGCCCGGCCCTCCTCACCTTGATTCGCCGGCCAGCGCTTCCGACAGCGACGCCAGGATCTCCTGCGCCGCCGCCACCTTCTCCGGCTCGCGCACCAGCACGCGGCGCACCGCCTGCTCCACCGTGCCCGTCCGCAGGGTATCCAGCTTGCGGCCCTTGGTGGTGAGGCCGAGCAGCGCCCGGCGCGCGTCGCGCGGATCGCGCTTGCGCTGCAGCACGCCGCGCTGCTCGAGGCGCTTGAGGATGCCCGTCAGCGTGCTGGGATGGACGTGGAGGATGTCGGCCACCCGCCCGGCGGCGATGCCGGGAAAGCGCCCGACGATGCGCACCACCAGGCGCTGCGGCCCCGTGATGCCGTGCTGCGCTTCCATGCGCTTGGAGGCGGACTGCAGCGAGTGGTCCACCGCCCAGAGCAGGCGCATGAAATCGAGTACGGCCCCGAGGGAGGGGCCCTTGTCCTCGTCGTCCAGCGGCTCCATCTCCCCCATGGCCATATCGTTTGACCCGCAACTATTTCGCACGGCCGGCCGTACCCGCGCAACTCACTTGATGAGCGGCGCCAGCTCCTTGAACTCCGGGGTGCCGGCCTTGCCGAGGAGATCGAAGAGGACCGTCTCGGTGCTGGTGACGGTGGCGCCGGCCTTCTCGCACAAGCGCAGCCCGACGGCGCGGTTCGCCTCGGTGCGGGAGAGCACCGCGTCCTGCGGGACGAAGACGGCGAACTCGCCGCTCAAGAGGTCGCGCACCGTCTGGAAGACGCAGACGTGCGTCTCCATCCCCGCCACGATCGCCTGCCGCCGCCCGGTGAGGAGGATGCGCCGCGCCACCGCCTTCGAGTTGCCGCAGGAGAACTCCACCTTTTCCAGCGGCGCCTCGGGGAGCAGGGCGCGCAAGCGCGGCAGCGTGTGACCCAGCCCCTGGGGGTACTGCTCCGAGGCGATCACCGGGAGCTGCAGCCGCACCGCCGTCTTGAGCAGCACTTCGACGTTCTTCTCGAAGGCGGCGCGCTCCGCGGCCGGCATGGCGGCCGCCAGGCGCTCCTGCACGTCGATCATCAAGAGGAAAGCTTCTTCGCGGTCGAGCGCGAGCCACGGCTCGCCGTGCCCTTTGTGCAGGTCAGATGGCATAGCCTTGCGCGCCGCTGGCGGATGGCGCGTCCGGATCGAGCATCACGTTCACGCACGCCACCGTCCCCGAGGCGACGGCGCGCTCGAGCGCGGGGCGGATCTGCGCCGGCTCGGTCACGTGCTCGCCGTATCCGCCCACCGCCTCCACCACCTTGTCGTAGCGCGTGGGCGCCAGCAGCGTGGCGGGGCTCTTCTCCGGCCCGAAGAGCTGCACTTGCGGCAGCCGGATCTGTCCCCACGCCGCGTCGTTCCCCACCACGCAGACCATGGGCAGCTTGAAGCGCAGCGCCGTCTCGAAATCGAAGCCGTTGAGCCCGAACGATCCGTCGCCCTGGATGACGAACACCGGCCGGTCGGGATGGAGCAGCTTGGCGGCGATGGCGAAGGGCGCGCCCACCCCGAGGCAGCCCAGCGGGCCGGGGTCGAGCCAGCGGCCCGGCTTGCGCAGCTGGATCACCTTGGCGGCGATGGCCACCCAGTTCCCCCCGTCGGCGACGAACATGCTGTCGCCGGCGGCGCGCGCCACCTCGTCCAGCTCGCGGGCGAGGCGGAAGTGATGGATGGGCACCTGGTCGGAGCGCTCGTACGCCGCCTGGCGCTCCGCTTGCGGTCGCTGAGCGCGGCGTTGAGCTGCTGCAGGACGCTGCGCGAGTCGCCGATGATCCCCACTTCGACGGCGCGGTTGCGGCCGATCTCCGTCGGGTCGGAGTCGATTTGCACGATCTGCGCTTTTTCGCCGATGCCCGCGCCGTACCCGAGCCGGAAGTCGAGCGGAGTACCGGCGATGAGCACCACGTCCGCCTCGGCCAGCGCGTCCTTGCGCGTGTGCGAGAAGAAGTGCGGGTGGTCGGCGGAGAGGCTCCCGCGCCCCGCGCCGTTCAGGTAGACCGGCGCGCCCAACCGCTCGGCGAACGCGGCGAGCTGCATGGCGGCGTCGTCCCACCAGGTGGACCCGCCGGCGATGACCACGGGCCGCTCGGCGCGCGAGAGCAGCCGCGCCGCGCGATCGACAAAGTCCGGATCGCCCGGCTGGCGCGCCTGTGTGCGGTACGAGACGGGCAGCTTGCACTCGTCGTCGTCGACGCCGTTGGAGAGCACGTCCCAGGGCAGCTCGAGGAACACCGGCCCCGGCCGCCCTGTCAGCATGGTGCGAAAGGCCTTGGCCAGGTAGGTCGGGACGCGCTCGGGCAAAGGGACGCGGTCGCTCCACTTGGTGATGCGCGTGAAGAGGTCTACCTGCTCCATCTCCTGCAACGAGCCTTTGCCCGCGTTGAAGGTGGGCGCCGCCCCGCCGAGGAGCAGCACGGGGCTGGCGGCGGCGTAAGCGTTGGCGATGCCGGTGAGCGCGTCGGTCACGCCGGGCCCTGCCGTGACGGTGACGACGCCGATGCCGCGCGTCAGGCGCGCCGTGGCGTCGGCGGCGTGGGCGGCGGCCTGCTCGTGGCGCGTGTCGACGAGGCCGATGCCTTCCTCGACGCAGGCAGCGTAGATGGGCGCGATGTGCAGCCCCGAGAGCGTGAACACGTGGCGCACGCCCTCGGCCTTGAGCATCCGCGCCAGAAGCTGCGCGCCGGTGGAGTTACCCATTTACTGCACCTCCAGTTTGCCCACCGCGATAGTGCCCCTGGCTCTGGTGTCGAGCGAGCTTTGAATGGCCGACATGACCTTCGATCCATCGAAAACGACGCCCTTCCCGCCCGCTTGCACGAGGGTTAGATCCACATGCACCACCTCGGTGGTTCCCGAGACGGTGACGTCGGTCGCAGGGGCGCTGCCGTTGCCCTTCCTGGCCGCGCCGATCACCAGCGTGTCCTTGAGCGGACCGCTGCCCAGCACTGCCTTCACGGCCGGCAAGGTATCGGGAAAGAAGGAGTTGACGGCGCCGAACCCGCCGACTGAAACTTTGGAGGCGTCGAGGGGCACGTTGAGTGCGACGCCGTGCAGGGTCGCCGCGCCCGTCCCGCCCAGCGACACAGGCACCGGCTTGAGCTGCAGCGTGATGGCGGTGCAGGGCGAGGAGAGGCACGCGGCGGCCACCAGCATGAGCTGCATCCCTGTCAGGTTGGTGGGAGCGGTGTAGACGAGCTTCGTCCCAAGCATGGGCGCCACGTTGATGGTGAGCGTCTTCGTGTCGGTCCCGCCTACGCCGCTGGCGGTCAGCGTATAGGTCGTGCTCGGCGGGCCGGGGCGCACCAGGGCGCTCGTCGCGGGGCCCAAGGCCGTCGTGGTCGTGCCGTCGGAGAGCGACCAACGCGACGCAGTGCCGGTCCACGAGAGCGTCACCGCCGTGCCCTGGTTCACGTTCGTAGACGAGGCGGTGAACGACGTGATGTGCGGGAGCGCCGCGACCCGCGCCACCGCCTTGGCGGTGAGCTGCGCGGGCAGGCTGCCGGGCGGGCCGATCACGGTCAGGGTGTAGATGGTCGTGGCCAAGGGCGTCACCGTCTTCGTGCCCGACGCGACCACGTCGGCGGGCGCCGCGCTGCTGCCGTCGCTCAGATGTACCGACTGGGCCAGCGTCGTGCTCCAGGAGAGCGTGACCGGGTTCCCCGGCTTCACCTGCGAGGGTAGCGCCTCGAAGCTATTGAGGGTCGGCGCGTTGGGCCGCGGCAGGACGCTGATGAGGATGTTCTGCGTCACCTCGCCGGCGTCGTTCTGGGCGTGCAGCGTGTAGGTGACGTTCACGGTGGGCGTGACGGCGACGGGGCTGCTGGTGACCACGCCGGGAAGCGGCGTGATGGTGACGCGCGTCGCGCCCGTGACGGCGAAGGAGAGCTGCACCGTATCGCCGGAGTAGACCGTCGTCTTGTCGGCCGTGAAGCTCTGGATGACAGGTTTGTTCTTCGAGCAGGACCAGCCG
>WNFG01000342.1_pt1 | contig 110631 bp, 116 predicted proteins | sample 5400431 | NCBI WGS metagenome assembly WNFG01 (sample SAMN13153346, study PRJNA577476) | soil metagenome | isolation source: 120 cm saprolite under Douglas fir tree site 2 hole 3 replicate 2 | place: USA:California | collected 2015-04-18
GGAGAACGGGGAGGAGGACATCTTCCCCGATCCCATGTCGCAGTCCATGGCCGAGAGCTGGCGCAGCGGTGCGGCCAAGGCGCTCGAGCGCCAGCTCTCGGCGCTCGTAGCAGCAGAGCCCGTCAAGGCATAAGCAAAGGTGAAGGCCTTGGACCTGAACCGGAAGGTGGACATCTGGTCATGAAGACACCCCCGATCGTGTCACCGCAGGAGTGGGACGCTGCGCGCCAGCAACTGCTCGTGAAGGAGAAGGACTTGACCCGCGCCCGTGACGCGTTGGCCGCCGAGCGTCGGCGGATGCCGTGGCTGGCCGTGGAGAAGGAGTACGAGTTCGACGGCCCCGAGGGCAAAGCGAGCCTGCTCGACCTGTTCGAGGGCCGCCGTCAGCTGATCGTCTATCGCGCCTTCTTCGAACCCGGCGTGTTCGGCTGGCCCGACCATGCCTGCCGCGGCTGCTCCCTGGTCGCCGACCAGGTCGCCCACGTCGCCCACCTGAATGCCCGCGACACCACTCTCGCCTTCGCCTCGCGCGCGCCGCAGCCAGACATCGGGCGCGTGAAGACGCGGATGGGCTGGAAGATCCCCTGGTACACCATGACCGACGGCTTCGACACCGACTTCGGCGTGGACGAATGGCACGGCACGAACGCGTTCATCCGCGACGGCGACAGCGTGTTCCGCACCTACTTCATCAACAACCGCGGCGATGAAGCAATGGGGAGCACCTGGAGCTACCTCGACCTGACCGCGCTCGGACGCCAGGAGGACTGGGAGGACTCGCCCGAGGGCTACCCCCAAACCCCACCGTACGCGTGGTGGAACTGGCACGACGAATACGGCGACACCACATGAACGGCCACGTCGGCGGCGTGCCAGTCTCGTCGGCAACTGCACACAGCACGACGCGACGCCGATTTCCCGCTCCGCCGAGCGCTAGGACAGCCGCGGCGGCAGCCGCGTTGACGGCGACGCTCGGGCTCGCCGCCGCATGCTGGGTGGTCGCGGTCCGGCAGATGAACGGGATGGACATGGGCGTGGCGACCCGGCTCGGTTCGTTCGCGTTCTTTGCCGCCCTGTGGGTGTCGATGATGGCGGCGATGATGCTGCCGGGCGCGGCTCCGGCAGTCGTGAGGCGCGCTCATGGCAGCGGTGGTGTGCGCGCCGTGCCGCTGTTCGTCGGGTCGTACCTGGCCGTCTGGGCACTCGCAGGTGTCGCGGTGTATGCGTTGTACCGGCCGCACGGGTCTTTCGCCGCCGGCGTGGTGGTGATCGCGGCCGGTGTCTACGAGCTCACGCCACTCAAACAGCACTTCCGCCGGCGCTGCCGCGAGAGCGTCCGCTCTGGATTGGAGTTCGGGCTCTGCTGCGTCGGCTCGAGCATCGGGCTGATGCTGATGCTGGTGGCGCTGGGCGTCATGAGCGTCACCTGGATGTGCGTGATCGCCGTCGTCGTTCTCGCCCAGAAGCTCCTGCCCGCGAAAGCCGTCCTCGATGTGCCGCTGGCGCTGGCGATCGTCGGACTAGGAGTCTTGATCGTCATCGCGCCCTCGTCGGTTCCCGGGCTCACGCTACCGATGTGAGACGTCATCGGTGGCGTGGGCCACGCCAAGCTGTTGTCTCGACACGAAGGAGACAGACAAATGACCGATCACAAGACTGGAACACGGGAAGAGTGGCTGGCGGCCCGGCTGGAGCTGCTCGAGGCCGAGAAGGCGCTGACGCAGCGTAGCGACGAACTGGCGCGGCAGCGCCAAGAGCTGCCCTGGGTTCGAATCGACAAGGAGTACCGCCTCGACACCGACGCCGGCACAGCGTCCCTCACGGATCTCTTCGCCGGACGCTCGCAGCTGCTCATCTATCACTTCATGTTCGGCCCGGACTACACAGCAGGGTGCCCGACCTGCTCGGCGATCGCGGACGGCTTCGACGGCTCCGTCGTCCACCTCGCGAATCACGACGTCGCGTTCTCCGCGGTGTCGCGAGCCCCGCTCCCGAAACTGCAGACATACAAGCGGCGGATGGGCTGGAGCTTCCCCTGGGCGTCCTCCTTCGACAGCGACTTCAACCACGACTTCCACGCCGCGTACACCAAAGAGGAGTGGGATTCGGGAGCGGTCCAGTCTAACTTCCGCGCGGCGGACCTCCGCCCGTCCAGTGAGGACGGTCCCGGGCTCGACGACTTCGCATCGAGCATCGTCGGAACGGACTGGGCGACGTACCGGCGAGAAGGGCCCGGCGTGAGCGCGTTCGCGCTCGAGGACGGCGTCGTCTACCACACCTACTCGGCGTACGCGCGCGGGCTGGACGGCCTCTGGGGCATGTACCAGTGGCTTGACCGCGCGCCACTCGGCCGCAATGAGACCGGCTTCTGGTGGCGCCGCCACGACGAGTACGACAGCCAGTGAAACCATGGACACGCCAAGGACACCGGCAATTACAGTCCCGTTCGGGTGTCATGGCCGCACCGTGGCCGCGTAGAGGTCCAGTTTCCCGGTCCGGGTGTCGTTCCACACGAGGTGGACGGCGCCGGCGCCGGCGGTGATGCCCTGGTAGTCGCCGATCCACCAGGCTCCGTGTTTTCCGCCGGAGGCCGTCGGGCTGTGTGGGTCGAACGCGGTGGTGGTCACCTGCAGCGGTGGCTGGAAGCGGAGCTTCCCCTGCGGCTGGGAGAGGAGCAGGACTTGGTTGACGCGGCCGTTGGCCAGGGCGAATGCGGAGATCGCGACCCGGCCCGCATTGTCGACCGCCAGGTTGGGCTGGAAGTAGGTCACGCCGTCGGCGGGTGTCGCGGTCACTGCCTTGCCCCAGGTCCGGCCGCGGTCGTGGGATGCGGTCACCACGATGTCCGAGTGCGTGGCTCCCGGCTGGTGTTTGGGGAACGCGACGTAGAGGGCATCGCCCTGGGGAGAGGCGGCGACGGCCGGGCTGCTGTTGGCCTCGACGCCGCCGGGCAGTGCGATGACCGACGATTCCGATCCCAGATGGACCGGTGCGGCGAAGCTGTGTCCCGCATCGGTCGAGCAGACGGCAACGACCTGGCCGGCCATGTCTCCGGACGAGTCCTGCTGGGTTGTCCAGTCGCAGACGGCGCACACCAGGCCATGCGGTCCGGTGGCAAGCTCGGGGCCCGCGCTCGCCACCGAGGGGACCCTGGCCTCCCCCAAGATCCTGCCTGGCGGCTCGAAGCTCTCTCCGCCATCGGTGGAGCGGGTGAAGTCGAGAGCCGTGTGCGAGACGCCGGCGCCCCAGACGACGTAGACATTGTGCCCGGACGGGGTCTGGCCCTGACCGGTAGCCAGCCAGGGGTGATCGCAATACTGTCCCTCCAGCAGCGTCACCGGTGCCGAGAAGCTGCGCCCGCCGTCGTCAGTCCGCCAGGCGTACACGGCGCGGTTCGCGTCGGGGTTGGCGGGGTTGGGGTGGGAGCCGTGACCAGCACGCGTGGCGCAGAGATAGCCGCGGCCGTGCGCATCGAAGGCGACGGTCACGTCGTCGCCAGCCGGCCCGGCCGCAGGCTGCGGCGGCAGGCCGCCATTCTGCCAGCTCGCGCCTGCGTCGAACGAGAAGTAGGTCGCGATGAACTGGGGGTCCGCCGTGGGCGAGGCCTGGGAGGCGGCCAGGAGCTGGCGAGGGTGCCGGGGGTTCGCCGCGACCGACGGCTCGACATGGACCCCGTAGTGGTCGTGACTGACGTGGACGTTCGCACCGGCCCTCGCTGGTGGTCCCGCGCTGTGTGGTGATCCTGTGCTGTGTGGTGATCCTGTGCTGTGTGGGGACCCTGCGCTGTCGCAGGAGGGAAGCGCCGTCAGGGCCGCTGCGGCCACTCCGCCACGGAGCAGGCTCCGGCGGGAGATCTGATGATCGATCCGTGGTAGCGAGAGGTGTTCACTCATGGCTGGCTGCAGCCTTCAAGTCGGGTGTTTGCGGTCGGTGCCATCGCGTTCTCCTTCTCACTTGCTGTCGTCGTCTTCCCGGCGGCGGTCAGCCTGCTGTTGATGCGCCGGCGCCGCAGCTGGCCGAGCACCGATAACCGGGGCGGCGAAGCCACGCAGCCGTAGTGGATCGATCGCTGCCGGTCGTGCCTGCATGCCGTCTTCATGGTGGGGCGGGCAGTTCGACCTCGTGCGAACGGGCTGCGAAAGAGCTGCGAAAATCGGCGTTCCGGCCGCGTCGATGGGCGAGACTGTGCTGGTGCGCGCCGTCTCGGACTCAGCTGGGCCGCTGGTGCTCGTCGTGGAGGATGAGCCCGAGATCGCCGCGCTGATGCGGGACTTCCTGGAGGCGGACGGCTTCCGCGTCCTGCTCGCTGTCGATGCCGAGGAGGCGGCCCGGGCGCTGCGGACGGCGCCGGACTGCGTGCTGCTGGACGTGATGCTCCCGGGGGCGTCGGGCTTCGACCTGTGCCGGGACATCCGCTCCGCCTCCGACGTCCCGGTCCTGTTCCTGAGCGCCCGCGGCGGCGACGCCGACAAGCTGCGCGGCCTCGGGCTCGGTGCCGACGACTACATCGTCAAGTCGGTGACCCCAGCGGAGGTCGTCGCCCGCGTCAAGGCGGTCTTGCGCCGCTCGAGCGCGGATCGCGGCCTGGGGCCGCTTCGCTTCGGCAGCCTCGAGGTTGATCTCGCCGCGTACGAGGTGCACGTCGCCGGCAGGCTGGTGCGGATGACCGCCCGCGAGTTCGAATTGCTCCGGGTGTTCGTCCAGCATCCGCGGCAGGTGTTCAGCCGCGAGCATCTGTTCAAGCTCGTGTGGGGAAGCTACGGCGACCGCAGCGCCGTCTCGGTCTACATCAGCCGGGTGCGCGAGAAGATCGGGGACGACCCGGCCGATCCCCGCTACATCGTCACCGTCTGGGGTGCCGGCTACCGGTTCGACGGCGGTCTCGCGCACAATGTCGCCGGATGAGACGTCTCCGCGCCTCGCTTCGCGTCGCTCTCGCCGTCTCCGTGCTCGCGCTGGTCCTGCTCACCGCCGGGGCGACGGCCGTTGGCTACCTCGTCGAAGCCCGCAACCAGCGCAGCGACCGGGCCCACCGACTCGCCGCCGCGGCGGCCTATGTCAACCACCACGCGACACAGGCCGAGACGACGCGGTGGCAGCAGGCCGTGACCCGAAAGCTCACCACGCTCGGGCTGCGCGCACAGCTCACGATGGTCTGGCTGGGGGGCAAGCGCGTCGTCTACGTGAGCAGCGACCTCGTCGCCGCGACGACGCCGGCTCCGCGTCGATCGACCCCCGCCGCCACGACCCCATCGAGCCCGAGCGCCGCCCAGCCGACCGCGACCTACCTGTTCCCGCTCGCCCGAGGGTCGGGAAAAACCCTCACGCTCGATCTTTACGCTCCCTCGCTCGATCGCACGCGCCCGGTGCTCGTCGCGCTCGCGTCAGGGCTTGCCTCCCTGCTCGCCGGTGCGATGCTGCTGATCTGGGCGGCAAGCCGCTGGCTCGCCGCCCCGCTTCGCCGCCTGAACACCCAGGTCGACGCGATCGCCGGCGGCGACCCGTTCGAGACCCGCGCCACCTCACCGATCCGGGAAGTCGAGAACGTCGCCACAGCCGTCGCAGGCATGGCCGCCCGGCTCGCGCAGACAGCCGAGCACGACGCGCGACTCGAGGCCGAGCGACGCCTCCTCGTCAGCTCCATCGCCCACGACCTCCGCACCCCGCTCTTCTCGCTGCGCGGCTACCTCGACGCAATCGCAACAGGCATCGGCGACCCCGGTGAGCGGCTCGACCGGGCGCGGGCGAAGGCCCAGCAGATCGATCGGCTCGTCACCGGCCTGTTCGACTACGCGCGGGCGGACATCGACGAGCGACCCCGGTTGCAAACCACAGACCTCGCAGAGACGGTCACCGACGCGACCGCCGCGTTCGAGCTCGCCGCCGACGAGCGTGGAGTCAGGCTCCAAGTGACGGCTCACACCCGCCCCTCGGTGACGATCGACCGCGACGGCTTCGAACGCGCACTCGCCAACGTCCTCGACAACGCGTTGCGTCACACGCCGCGCGGAGGCACAGTTGACGTCGCCTGCGGCGAAGATGCCGGCCATGCCTTCGTCCGCGTCATCGACGACGGTCCCGGCATCGCGCCCGACCTCCTTCCCCACCTGTTCGAGCTGACAGCCCGCGCCGCCAGCAACAGCCGCATCGACGGAGCAGGCCTCGGACTCACCATCGCAGCCCGCCTGCTCCGAAACCAAGGTGGCACGATCGACGCGGCAAACGCACCCCCACGCGGCGCGATCCTCACGATCCGGCTTCCGCGGACGGTCGCATAGCCCTCGCCCCGGCAAGCCGCCGTGTCGTTGTGGGCGATCCCGGGCGTGTCGTTCGGGTTGCTCCTACTCCTATAGGAGGGGATCCTGATGTGCCTGTTGGCCTGTTCACTCCGGCCCGGGTGGCGGGCGGGACGGCCCGCCCGCCACCCGTTCGTGCCCGGTGCCAGCCTGTGGGTGGCAGGACCGGCTGTGGCTCAGTGGCCGGCCGCCTCGGCGGCGCTGAGGCGGGCATTGATCGTGAATAGTGCGACGAGGGCGCCGGCGGCGACGATGATGGCGCCGGCGAGCAGGCCGGCGACGTAGCCGTCGGTCAGCGCCGTGGCCATGGCGTGTCCGGGCAGGTGGTTTCTGGTCACGATGGAGGCGATGGCGGCCAGCGCGGCCAGGCCGAGCGCGCTGCCGACCTGCAGGCTGGTGTTGAGCAGGCCTGCGGCGATGCCGGTGTCGCGCGGGGCGACCTGGCGCATCCCGGTCACGGTGCAGCCGACGAAGGTCAGCCCGGCACCGGCCCCGCCGGCCAGCATGGCCGGGACCATCAGGTAGTAGTCCGACGTGGGGGTCAGCGTCGCCACGTACCAGGCCAGGCCGCCGGCGAAGAGGGTCATCCCGGCGGCGATGACGGCCCGGGCGGGCAGCGCGGCCAGCAGACGCGGCCCGAGCCCGCCGGAGGCCAGGCCGACGCCGACCACGAACGGCAGGTAGGCCAGGCCGGTGTGGATCGGCGAGTAGCCCCGCACGATCTGCATGTAGAGGGTGAGGAGATAGAACATGGCGAGCATGCCCGTGCCAAGCAGCAGCAGCACGGTGTTGGCGCCGCTGCGGTTGCGGTCGCGTACGACGTGGGGCGGCAGCATCGGCGTCCGGCTGGCACGCTCGATGACCAGGAAGGCCAGCAGCAGCACGGCCGCGGCGGCCAAGGAGGCGAGGGTGCCGGGGTCGGTCCAGCCGTTGGTGGCGCCGCGGGTGAGGGCGTAGATGAGCGAGCCGATGCCCAGGGTGGCGGTGGCCGCGCCGGGCACGTCGAGCCGGCCGTGCTCGGTGTCGCCGGCGACGAGGACGCCGGTGCCGGCCAGCACGGCGACAGCGATGGGGGCGTTGATGAACAGCACCCAGCGCCAGGTCAGGTAGGTGGTCAGCGCGCCGCCGAGCAGCAGGCCGAGCACCGAGCCGAGCCCGGCCATGGCGCCGTAGACGCCGAGGGCCTTGGTCCGGGCTGGCCCGGCGGGGAAGGTGGTGGCCAGCAGGGACAGCGCGGCGGGCGCGGCCAGGGCGGCGCCGCATCCCTGCACGATGCGGGCGGCGAGCAGCGCGGTGGCGTCGGGGGCGAATCCGCCGGCCATCGAGGCCAGGGCGAACACGATGATCCCGGCGCGGAACATCCGCAGGCGGCCGAACAGGTCGCCGGCCCGGCCGCCGGCGAGCAGCAGCCCGCCGAACGCGAGCGCGTAGAAGCTGGCCACCCAGTTCAGGTGCGGCGTCGCGATGTGGAGCGAGCCTTGCATGCTGGGCAGGGCGACGTTGACGATGGTGTCGTCGAGTACCAGCATGAGCTGCGCGGCGGCGATGACCAACAGCGCGAGGCCGAGGTTGCGGCCGGTACCGGCGGGTGCCGCCGCGGCCGGGGCGGCGTTTTGTGTTGCGTCGTGGAGTGACATGGCGTTTCTCCTTGAGTCCTTCCGGGCGTGTCAGGCGGCCGGCTCGCCGGCGGAGGGCCAGATGGTCATAGCGGCGTAGCTGGGTCCCCACTGCTCGCGGAAGGCGGTCAGCAGGGGCGGGGGGAACTTGCCGAGGACCGCGTCGCGGGTCTGCGGGCTGGCCTGGTTGAGCAGCCAGGGCATGTACACCGGCGCGTCGGCGCGGATCCGGTCGGTGTGGACCTGGGCGAAATGCGCCCACTCCTGCGGCGTCAGCGAGGCGTCGATCAGCGGCAGCCCGTCGGACTCCTCATGGCTCAGGTGCGCGGTCAGCTTGGTCACGAGCTCGTCGGTGATGTCGCCGAGCCGCTGGTAGCCGTAGGCCGGGTCGGCCGTGGCCGCGTCGATCGCCTTCAGCAACGGCTCGATCACGGCATGCTCGGCCTCCAGCGCGTCCGCCAGCGCAACCCGGTCGGGCTGCCCGGCCACGCGGGCGCGCAGCGCCGGCCACAGGGTGTCGTCTTCGGACTGGTGGTGGACCAGCAGGAACCGCTGGAACAGCTCCCACCCCAGCGCGGCCGCCAGCAGCTTGCCTGGATTGTCGTCCCGCAGGGCCGCGGTCCGCGCGACCTGCACCAGCTCCCGGCGCAGCGCGTCGTGCATCGCGAACATCATGCTCATGTCGAGCCTGGACTCCATGGTTTCCTCCTCGATCCGGGCGTGCGTGGATGCGACGGGCAGGCCCCCGCCCGGCCTGCGCCGGGCGTCGCGGCGCTGCCGTCCTCTCCGTATATTGACACTCAGTCTTATTTAAAGTCAAGTATGAAAAAAAGCTGAGTGTATTTAGTCCCTGAGTTCCGTCACCGGGTAGGATGCCGGGCATGACTACCCAGCAGGCCCGCGACCGGTCCCTGCCGCTGCGCGAGCGGAAGAAGCTGCGGACCCGCCGCGCGCTGGCCGACGCGGCGCTGCGCATGTTCACCGAAAACGGCTTCGACGCGACCACGCTGGAGGAACTGGCCGAGGAAGCCGAGGTGTCCAAGAGCACCTTTTTCCGCTTCTTCCCGGCCAAGGAGGCTGCGGCGATCGAAGCCGAGACGGAGCTGTGGACGGCCTACCTGGCCGCGCTGGCCGACCGCGACCTCTCCGGCCCCGTCCTCGGCGAGCTGCACCAGACGCTGGCCGCGGCCGTTGCCGGGCTGGATCCCGGCTGGGACGAACGCTTCGTCGCCACCCGCCTCCTGGTGGCGCGCGAGTCAGCCCTGCTCAGATACGTCGAGCACTACCGCAGCGGGATCAAGGGTCAGGTGGTCGCCTGCCTCGCGGGCAAGCTCCGGCTGGACCCCGAGGACCTCCGGCTGCCTGTCCTGGCCGAACTCGCCATGACCGCCTTCAGCCTCGCTGGCCGCCCCTGGATCTACCAAGGCGGGCGGGGGGGCCGGAAGGCGCTTCTCGAACGCCATCAGGACGCGGTCAAGGCCATCCCCGCCAGCCTTGACCTCTCCGCGCCCGCGCAGCCTGCCCGCGATGGCGGAAACTGACCCATCGCCACGGCGCACCTGCATGCCGCCGCGTGCGCCGCGGAAGCTGAAAGACCTATGAGTGCCAGGCGAGAATCACCAGGAACGCCCCGGTGATCATGAACGGGCCGAAGGGGATCTGCTGCTTCCTGGTAGCCCGTCCCGAGATCAGCAGGGCGATGCCGTAGGCCGCGGCGAACAGGAAGCCGGCGAAGCCGCCGGCGATGAGGGCGGTCCAGCTTCGCCAGGCCAGCATGGTTCCCAGGCCCGCCGCGGCCTTGACGTCACCCATGCCCATCCCGGACGGGCTGATCAGCGCGAGCGCCAGGTAAAAGCCGGCCAGCGCGATACCGCCCAAGGCGGCCCGGGCCAGGGCGTGCCAGTGCCCGCCGGCCGCGGCCGCCGCGAGCAGGAGCAGCGCGGTGCCGGCGAATGCCGGGCCAGTGAGCAGGTCGGGCAGCCGCCGGACCGCGGCGTCGATGAACGCCAGCGGGACCGCGCACAGCGCGAGCCAGCATGCCGCGGCCAGCACCAGGCCAGGATGGACCCGCGCGGCGAGCGCGCCGAGCAGGAGCGCCGCGGTGACCTCGACCGTTAGCCGGGGCGGCCCGGTGCGCTGACCGCACGCGGGGCACCGGCCCAGCAGGGCACGCGCCATCTGGCGGGCCGATGGCAGCTGCTGCGCGCAGGCCGGGCAGCACCAGCGGGGCGGCTCGCCCGCGGGGAAGGCGTGCCGGACGATGACAGCACGCTGCCCGTAGCCGACCACCAGGCCGGCCATCGCCAGGGATGCCACCAGGAGCGGGTTCATGGCCCGTTCCCGGTGCCGGAAGACCGGCCGGCGGTGGGCCGGAAGTCGGGCATGCGCAGGTGGGTGACCTGGTGCCGGACGGCGAGCTCGACCTTGCGGAGGCCCGCCAGGGCAAGGGCCGTGATCAAGACTGCGTTCATGGCACCACTGTGGTTCATGGCATCACTGTGGTTCATGGCATCACTGTGGTTCATGGCATCACTGTGGTTCATGGCATCACTGTGCGCCGCGTCGTCAGCCGCCGTTGATGCTCTGGATCTCCAAGACCGGGAACTGAAGCGGCGGGTTCGGCCCGGTCAGCGTGATCGCCGGGAGAGCGTTCGGGCCCGGGCCGTTGAGGTCGCCGGCTCCCCAGGTGACTGTCCACGTGACCGTCGCACTGACGCCGGCCGCGGTGGTCGGGCCCCGCCAGAGCACGCCGCAGTCCGGCGGCGTGGCCACCCCGGAACCGGCCGGGACCCTGCCGACCGGGTACCGCGAGCCGTTAGCGCCGCAGCCGGACGAGTTCGGAGTACCCGGCCCGGTCGCGTTGACGGTGAAAGAATTTGTCGCGGCGAGCTGAGCCCACACGGTTACCACTTGCGCGCCGAGCGTCGCCGTGATCTTGTACGCGTCCATCCGGCCCGTCGTGCCGCTGGGGGCCCATGCCCCCCAGACGTAGGTGGCCAGGTTGACGTAGCCCTTGTTCGCGGGGTTGGTCTTCAGCGTGGGCGCCGGAATCGTCATGTGGTTGTAGGCGTAGTCGGCCAGTGTCACGTCTGGGACCGGCAGGGCGGGCAACGCCTGCCCCGGCTGCACGAAGTAGAACAGGGGGAGTTGCAGGCATGCCTTCTGCCCCGCCGGGGATGCGGCCGGGTTGACCGGCAACTGGTACCAGGTTCCGGCCGGCACGCCCCCGGCCTTGAGCAGAGCCTGCGCCTGCTGCACGGACTGGAAGACGCCATAGGGAGTGCCCGGGCCGGCGGTGCCGAATTGCTGGATGATGTACTGGCTGCCGGTGGTCGCGTCCCCGATCGGCTGCCACAGGCACGGCGGCGGGGCCACCGAGACGGGTACCTGCGCGGAGCCGGCGCCCACGTCGCCCTTCAGCGTGATCAGGCTGCTCAGCAGGATCGAGCAGTCGTTGCCGTTGCATCCGACGCCGGAACCCGCACTGGCTGGCCCGGCTGCGGCCAGCGGCGCCAGCAGCCCGGCAATGATCACGCCTGCGATAGCGACCCGCCGTATCATGGCTTGCACTCCTTCGCCTGCGGATAGTACACAACCGGATAAACCGAGACCACGCGCCATTGGCCATTGCGGCCTTGGGCTAGTACATCTGTATTGCGGTAGTACCGCTGGCTGGGCGGTGGCTGAGCAGAAATGACCTTCCCGGTTACGAGGTCCGTGTTATTCGAATGTGAATTGTCGAAACACTCGGCCACGTCGAGGTTTCCCGGGGTGGTCGGGTCGGGGAACGCTCTCATGTGCGAAAAACCTATGGTGCCCGTGAAGGACTCGGTGGTCACGTCCGGCGCCGCGAGAGTCGACTTGAGCGAGGGGAGCAGGCTCCCGGAGACGTAACCGGTCCAGCGGTCGTCCTGGTTTCCCCGGTACTCCGCGTACAGGAAGGCGAGCAGGAAGTCCTTGACCGTGATCACCGCTGGGACCTGGCGTGAGTCAGCCGGGAGCCACACGGGCATGACGACATGGACGTCCGTGCCGAACGGGGGCCAGGCCAGATGCTGAGCGGCCGGCCACCCGGGCGGCGCAGAATCCGTGACCCCGGCCCCGACGGCCCCGGTGGCGGCCACGCCTCCTGGGTGGAAGGTTCCAGGGGATGCCGAGCCGCACGCGACTGCTAAGGTTCCCGCGACGGTCAGCACGGCGGCGCTGAGCGCGCGTCGCCCGCGTCCTGGTCGTTCTCGCCGCATACGCCGCCCTCCGCGTCATCGGCCACCATCACCGGCGGGAATTCTACCAATGACGGCCCAACCGGGAGCGGTCGTTCGTCAGGACGAAATCAGGGTGATATATCCCGACGGACAGCTCCCGCCGGAACCAGGGTTTCACTCAGAGTGGGCGGCAAATCGGTGGAAAGCGGTCACGAGCTCGCAGGGGAGGGCATCGGTCCGCAGATCGCGGGCCAACTGCCGTTGTTGATCGCACCGGACAGCCACTCGACGAGTTCCTTACCGCCCGCTTTGATTGCGTCGTTCTCGGTCCACCAGATGTAGAAGCTGTTGTCGGCCGTCACCCGGCCGGCGTGGTACCAGGACTGACCCGCCAGAGCGCTCTTCGGGATCAGCCCGTGGCTGGCGAAGCATTGCACGAGGGCGGGCTCGAACGCCCTGAGCTGCTGCGCCGTCCCGCCGTTGCCCGCCACCCCGCTGCCCGTGGAAGTGGCGCTCGGGGTGGCGCTGGGTGTGGCGCCCGGCGCATTGGACGATGCGCAGGACGCGGTCAGCAGGAGCCCCGCGGCACCGGCCGCGAGCACCGCCGCCAGCCGCAGCCGCCCGGGCAGCCGCAGCCGCAGGGGCGCCAGCCGCGGCCGCGCGAGCACTGCGGCCAGCCTCCGCCGCACGGGCACCAGCCACGGCCGCGCGGGCGCCAGCCGCGGCCGCGCCGGCACTAGCTGCGGTCGCGCGGGCATCCGACCACCTCACTGAGTCTTGCCGAACGCGTCATTCTGCAGCTTCATCCATGTGTAGGTTTCCTGGTACCACTCGTCGAGATGCTTGCTCTGGCCGGCGCCCAGGCTCTTGTCCTGGATAGGCATCCCGTCGTTGTCACTCCACCACTGCCAGAACTGGTTGTTCGGGATGATCTGCCCATTGTCGTACCAGGACGGCTGCGGTGTGATGATCCCCTGCTGGACCAGCCCCTGGACCAGCGGGATCATGGCCTTGAGCTGGGCGTCGGAGAAGTTCTGCCGGGCCTGCTGCAGGGCGCCGGCCCCGTTGTTGGTGCTGAACTGAGGGATCTGCGGGAAGCCGAGCGCGGCGAGCTGCTGGTCGTAGCTCAGCACCTTGCTGGCGGTGGGGCCGACAACGGGGACGGAGCCGATGAAGCTCTCGCCGAACGAGATCATCGAGTTCAGCTCCGCGTTCTCGGCGTCTTGCTGCTGCCCGGCGTCGAAGTGCAGGTTCCCTTCCTCCGTCACCAGCCTGCCGTACAGCGAAGCGAGATCCTTGAACGGGTCGGCCTGGGTGGGGCCGGTGTACCCGTTGAGCTGCAGGCCCAGGGCCACGCCCATCTTGCTGGCCACGGCGCCCTTGATGTACCCGTAGTTCGACGGGTCGGCGCTGAGCTGCATGAGGAACGACGAGAGCTGGCCATTGGCGATCTTTATCACCCACGGGCCGTTTTGCTGGTTGCCGTCCTGGATCGCGAACGATCCGGTGCCGCCATATCCGGAGGAGGCCGCGATATCGGGGAGATAGCGCAGGAAAGTGTCGTCCAGCGCCTTCTGGACGGCCGGGGAGAAGGAAGGCTGGGGCTGGCCGTTCTCGCTGTAAGGCGCCGGGGTGTTGTCGATGATGTTCATCGCGGCCTGGGCGGACAGCCGGTAGGGGTTGATCGGGTCGCCCGCGTTCCCGGTCCCGCGCCCAGCGGACGTCGCCGCCTCGAGGAAGTTCGCGACCGTCTGGTCGGGCAGATAGTTCAGGTAGATGAGTTCCATCCCGTCGAGCTTCTGGGTTGGCCCGTAACCGGTGAAGGTGGGCGGGAACTTGCCCGAGCCGGGCGGGTTGGTCTCGTTGCTGTAGGTGTACTTGGTGTACGGGTTGTTGAGCAGCATGTTCGCGATGGCGTTGCCATCCCTGCCGCCGAGGACCTGCCCGGCCGCGTTCTTGTTCTCGGCGTCGCGCTGGAGCATGGCGCTGAGCGGGTCGAAGGCGGCCAGGGCATCCTGGATCTGGTTGGCGTCCTCCATCCCGACGTGCCACCCGCCGAGCGGCAGCTGGATCTGGCCGGCCTGCTGGGCCTGGAAGACGTTCTCGGTCAGCTGGGCCAGCAGGCTCGGCTGCACCTGGGCTCCGCTGCCCTCCTGGGTCGCATATGCCGAGCCAGGCGGGCCGAACTTGATCAGCATCGACGCTGACCACAGGTCGGGGGCATTCACGATCTGCTGCACGGCCTGAGGTGACAGCCCGGCCTTGTCCGCCGCGGCGAGCCCGGCGCCGAACGTGGCCAGGATCTTCTCGTCGGCCGGGGTCAGCACGGCGAAACGGGTGTTGTAGTTCGCCGGGACGGCGCCGGCGTCCATGGAGTGCAGCGTGGAGGCCAGCTTCGCCACCTGCGGGGCCGCCTGGTTATAGAAGGCGGTCAGGTAGGCGGGGTCGGACAGGTGGTCCTGGAGATCCAGCGCGACAGCCTGGATGTCGGCCTTCGACTGCGGGTCCTTGGGATTGCTCTCGGCCTGCGTGAGCAGCTGGGCGTCCGCCTGGGCCGCCGCGGCGTCCACCGTCGGGCCGTCCCACGGGATGGTCACCAGGCCGCCGGGCGGGCATACCATCATCTGGTTGTCCAGCGCGGCGAGCTTGTACGCCAGCTGGCTACGGGCCCGCATGTCGGCCGCGTCGATCACCGAACGGGCCTGGGCCTGCCGCAGGATCGCCAGGCTCACCGGGGAGCCGTACGTGCCCATGGTGTTCACGATCGTCGGGACCTGCGCCGCCAGCGTGTCCCGCAGGTTCTCCAGCGCCGACGCCGCCTTCGCGACCCGGTCCGGGTCCACGCCCGCGTAATCACTCACCTTCGTGCCTGCCCTGGTCGGCCGTCCTGGCCCTGAGCCGCGCCGCGCTCATGACGGAGTGACCGCGCCGTGATGCTGCCGGGCCAGCTGCTGCATCTGGGTCCGCACCTGGCTCACGACCTGAGCCTCGGCCCCCGGGAGCTGGTTGGCCAGCAAGCTCTGCACCTGCCGGTAGAACGAGTCCCAGTCGCCGCACCACGCAGTGGCGGCCTGCCCGGTCCAGGTCTGGTCGCCGAGCCAGGGGGCGGCGGACCTGATGGCGCCCAGGATTTTCTGGGCGGCGGCGTCGACTAGGGACATGTCGTCCTGCGCGCCTCTCACCGCCTCGGCTATCAGGTCGCCGTACGCCATGACTGGCTCCTTGTCACCCCTGCTAGCGCCGGCCTGGCGCCCGCGATGCCAGGCCGCGATCGTCCTACCGTACCGTCCATAGGCGGCATAACGAGAAGGTATGGCAATGCCCAGGTCCGAATGGCTCGCGCGCTGGCTGGCCGGTCTCGGGAAAGATATCAGTGTTATCACATTTAATGGCACCCGCGCCGATCGCCGCGACCGATACTCTACGTTCTTGGCGCGAAGGCCAGCATGGTCCATCTATGTCTACGGAGGGTTTCGGATGACTGCAATGCGTGGCGGCGTAATCGACGAGATGCACCAGATGGCCAAGCAGTGGAGCGCACAGGCGGGCCAGTTGCGGCAGCTCACGAACTCGCTGAACAGCTCCACCGCGAACAGCCAGGCGATCTGGTCCGGGCCCGGCGCGGACAAGTTCCGCAGCGAGTGGCAGCAGTGCCGCGCCGCGTTCGAGAAGATGGCGACGACCCTGGACGACGGCAGCCAGGCCATCACCAAGTACGCCAACAACATCCAGGCCGCCACGGCCTAGCGGCCGTGCGGCTACGCACGGGGTGATGTCATGGCCGATCCGGCGCAGATCCGGGCTGCCGCGCAGCAGCTCCGCACGCTGGCCAGCGGCCTGGGCCAGCCGGTGTCGGCGCTCACCCGCACCTACCCGGCTGGCTCCATCTGGAAGGGACCGGCCGCGGACCGGTTCTACGGTGATCTCAGCACCGCGCTGAGTGCCATCGGCCGGTGTGCATCCGAGCTGGAGAGTTACGCGACCACGCTGGACAGCCAGGCGAGCCAGCCGACGTCGCCCTAGGGTGTGCGAAACCCCTAGCCTGGCCCCGGTTCGCCGGGGAGGGCTCCGCGGCGGTGGGCATCGGCCCCGACGACGCAGCGGATCAGCTGACGCCACACCTCACGCGGCGGCACTGAGCGCAGGGTGACGTCTCCCGCCGGGCCAGGATGGCCATGGGCGGGAGACGCCAAGGCCACTGCGTCCCCGTGACCTGCGTCCAGCCAGAAACCAGCCCGGCCGGCGTCGAGCACCAGCATGCCGAACCCGCCCGGCTCAGCCTTCATGCCCCACAGCACCAGCGCCTGATCCCAGATGGCCCGCACTTCCGCGCAGGCGCCGGCGGGCACGGGGGTGGCCGGGCCGGCCAGCCGCTGCTGTAGGCGCGCGAGGGGGAGGGTGGCGACGCTGCCGGGTGTCGCCCCGGGCCGCGGGCCAACCCCCAGCCAGCGGACGGCCATGACCGGGGCCCACCCCGGCGGCACGACGAAGACCGCGAGATCGTGTTCGGCCGGGTCGGCGTGGACCGCCACCACCGCCCGCTCCGGGCCCAGCCAGGCTGACCATGTCACGCGCCCCTTCGACGTACCGATCTCCACCGTCAGCCGGACGTTCGGCGCGGTCAGCGCGCGGGTCATCGGCGCGGCCTGCGGCGTGGCCGTCCCGAGGTTGCCGATGAGGCCGTGAGCGTGCAGGATGCTCAGCTGCTCGCGGGCCTGGTCGGTCAGCTCATCGGGCGCCACCGGGTGTCTCGCCGCGGCGGCCAGCACGAGCAGGCCCTCCATCGTCAGGCGCAGCGCGGGCTGGGGCGCCAGCCCCTCCCGCATCGCCTCGGCGATGTGCAGGTACCGCTGCGCGGGCCCGCCGGTCACGGCGCGGGCCGGCCGGTGGCCGGCATCAGTCCCGCCGCTACCACATCGAAGATCTGCCCCAGCCGGGCGTAGTCCTCGACCGCGCAGGTCGCGGACAGCGTCGTAGCGGTGCCGTCGATGACCGTCCACCACTGCTCCAGAGCGAGCGAGTACATGCCGCTGCGGTAGGCGGAGGTCAGGTGCCGCCCGGGATGGCCGCCGATTTCCACCGGCTCCAGGTCGATCAGGTGCATGTCCGTCATCCCGCCTTGCATGTTCTGGATGGCGCGCACGGTGAAGACGTCCAGGTCGGCCAGGATCGGGTGGGGCTTCTCGACGATCACGTTCACGTTCGGCCGGAAGGCCCCGTCGCTCGGCACGAACCGGTCCACCAGCGCTATCACCGCGGCCGTGTCATCACGGCAGCGCCACCGGGGGGGCCAGGGAATGCCCGCCCCGGTGGCCTCGTCGGTGATGAACTCCCAGCCCTCGGCCGGGCCATGGGCATCTGCCGGTCCGGTTTCCCCGTCATCGCGGCCGGCCGGCGCGCCATCTGTCACGCGTTGAGCACCTCCCGCACATCCCGCAGCAAAGACTCAATGTCGCCGTCGAACTCGAATGCGAGCTTCCCCCGGTCCACGTCCAGTTCGAGCGCCGCGTGCCCCTGATCCGACCTGCCCGGACGCATCCCGTAGAGCTTGTCGGCCGGTATCTCGACGAAGTAGGACTCATCAAGCCGGCGATCCTCGTCGGCCGACTGCACGAAGAGCATCCGGCCCGGCACCACCCACAGGGCGCCTTTCCGGGGGACCTCGGAGACCTTGGTGGCGTAGGGCAGTGGCCCGCTGATCCGGCCGTTGACGAGCAGCCGAGGCCTGCTCACCCCGGTGATCTCCCTGGCCTCCTCCTCGCTGCTCCTCGGGTTGGACAGGCCGAGGTGGTGGACGAGCCTGACCTGGCGGTCCGGCGGCGGCGCGGCGGATGATCTTTCCTGGCCGAGTTCCCGGTTCAGCTTCATGCCCCGCTCGGCCTGCCGCCGCAACTGCCGGCGCTCCGCCGGCCCGGACGCCACGCCCGGCCCGGACGCCACGCCCGGCCCGGACGCCGCGGCCGGCGCTCGCTCCGTGTACCAGCGCGGCCGCAGCCGCCTTGGCAGGTGGAACCCGAACGCGATGCCGACGAGCAGGCCGGCGCACCCCGTGAAGAACAGGACCAGGCCGATGTACCGCACCGCGGTCAGGGAGGTGGCGAGGAGGAGTTCGCCCAGGCCACCGACGAGGAACGCCGGCCCCGCGAACACCGGGAGGAAACCGAAGTACCACGGCATCGGCGGGAACTGGCGGCTCGTGACAAGCAGGGTCCAGCGTCCGCTGAACGTGAGGTAGCCAACCCAGGAGATGAGAACCCCGACCGCAATCGTCGCGACTCCGCCCAGCGCCGCCCCTCCGGTTGACGCCCCCCCGGATGACAAGAGGGCGGCAACGCCGGCCGACGCTACAGCCACGAGAAAACCTTCGTGATCCCGTGCCAGGCCGCCTTGCCCGCCGACTCAAGACCGGAACCCACGTCGGCGCCGAGTTTGGACCCGATGAAACCGCCTATCAGGGCGCCCGCGGCGCCGCAGGCCAGGGCGATGGGGCCGGTCTCGATGCAGACGGCAGCGCCGATCTCCGCACCGACCTCGGCACCCGCCCAGCCGCCCACGGCCGTGCCGCCGCCCACCATGACACCGGTGAGGGCCGCGCTGCCGATCCGCTGCGGGGTGCTCATATGCGGGTATTCCTTGGCGTCCTGCTGCCATTGGCTGTCCGCCGCGCCGAAGATGCTGAGCGTCGCGCCCACCATGAAGAGCCCCTTGGACGCCACGTCGGCCCATCCTGGGACGCTGACCGGATCCATGCGGAAGCCGCGGAGCGTTTGCAGCGAGAACTGCCGCTCAAGGAGCGGTATCTCCTTGGTCAGCAGCACCTCGCCGTCCGGGCCGAACAGGGCGGGAACCTTAATGGTCGGCAATGGCGCGCCGGGGGCAGGTAGCCAGAGCGGCCTGGTCAGGCCCAGGCCGTAGTGCGAAAACAGAAATCCCGACAGACCGATGGGTATCTGGCCGAATTCGTCGGACGTCGGGTTGATGAAGTTCGAGACGCCGAAGAGTGACTTGTCGGGATCGACGAACAGCGCTGGCGGGAACACCAGCTCGATGAGGTTCAGCTCCTCCCGGTAGCTGTCCGCCTGGTTGCGTGCCCGCGTGCCCGCGGTGTTCAGGTCGCGGGCTACCCCACGCAGCGTCCCGGTCACCTGAGGCGCCGGGGCGACGTTGGAGACCGTGCCCAGGATCTGGTCGATCTTCCCAGAGGTCGTTAATAGCGAATCGGCGGCCCGGATCGTATCGCCGCCCATCGCGCCCACCTGGTCCGGGTCAAGGCCGACGAACGCGTTCACTCCCATGACAGCCATTCCCGTAGTGGTACTGGATCCGGCGGAATCGTCATGATCTTAGCTGAATCGCCCGAATCGCCCCGCTCGTTCGGCTGATACCGCGGCCGCCAGATCCGGAAACGCTACTCGCAGACGGCGATCTGCACCGGGGCGGCCGCGCCCGGCCGGACCAGCAGGCCGCGGCCCAGCGGCCCGGGGCCTGCCCCGCGGGGCAGCCGCACCCCGAACAGGTCACCGTCCCCTGGGGACTCCACGGCGACGAGCACGCCGCAGCGGGACTTCAGCGCGGCGGGCACGAATCCCGCGTAGGCCCGGCCCAGGTCGGCCGTGGCGCCGGCCAGGATGAGCCCGTGATCGGCGTCCCGCCCGCTCACCAGCACCCGGCTCAGCGGCTCGGAGAGCATGCTGTCGGCCATCAGTTCGGCGTCGTCCACCACCACGACGTACCTCTCCAGGCCCTCCACCGCCGCCAGCAGTTCGTGCTCGGCCGAGGTAGCGCCGAGCACCGCCAGCACCCCGGCGTCGCCGTCCAGCACGCGCAGCGGTGACCGGCGCGGCGTGATCACCACCACTGGAGTCCCCGCGTTAAGCAGCGACCTGGTCATGGTCAGCAGCGCGGTGGACCGGCCCGAGCGCGGCGGCCCGGCCACCACGGCCCCCGGCCCCTCGTCCCGCAAGTCGATCCCTTGCGCGGACAACTCGTCACCCCCGGCGCCGACCAGCGCCCACAGCGGCGAGGGCGGCGTGAACCCGGGATCGAGCCGCAGCACCTCGCTGGCGGTGATCCGCACCGGCAGCGGGTCCACCCGGAGCGGGCGCTGCCCTCGTGGCGACTGCCCGTACTTCTCCCTGGCCCGCTCGCCGAGCCTTCGGATCGCGGCCACCTGGGACTGCCCGGAGGGGTCGGAATCGAGCAGGGCGACCTGTGCCTCCAGGGTCTGGGTCCCCGCGAGGAACACCACCCGGCCCGGCGACTGGTGTGCGGGCATGGTCCGCGGCACCAGGCCGGCGTACGCCGCGTCGCTGACATCGGTCAGCCGCAGCGCCAGGCGCCGGTCGAATACCGTGGAGACCTGGCCGATCAGTGCCGCCCGGTCGGTCGTCGCCACGCAGCGCAGGCCGACCGCCGGCCCTTCGCGGAGGATCTGCAGCAGCGATTCGATCAGCCGGCCGTAGTCATACTGCTCGAACGCGGCCAGGTAGCCCTCCCACCAGTCGAACAGCAGCAGCATCCACGGCAGTTTCGCCTCCGCCGGCGCCGCAGCCCGCTGCTCCGCGAGCCCCGCGAACCCGTGCGCCGCGAACAACTGCTGGCGCCGCTGGATCTCACCGCGCAGGGTCGCGAGCAGCCGTTCCATCCGGTCTTGCTGGTCGCGCGAGACCACCGCGCCGCAGTGCGGCAGCCCGGCCAGCGGGAGCAGCGCGCCCGTTCCGCAGTCGATGCCGTAGATGTGCAGGTCGGCCGGGGACTCCTGGGCCGCGGCCCCGGCGATCGTGCGCAGCACGGTGGACCTGCCCGACCTGGCCGCGCCCGCCACCACCACGTGCCCGCCGTGCGCCAGATCCAGGGTGAGCGGCTCGCGCGCCTGCCGGGCCGGCAGGTCGGTCAGGCCGTAGGCCAGCGGCGGGATGTCGTGCCCGGCCCCTCCGGCCACCGCGGGCGGCAGCGCATCCTGGGTGACCGCATCCGGCAGCGGCGCCAGCCACGGGCTGCGCTGGGCCGGCAGGCCAAGCGAGGCGGCCGCGCCCCGGATGGCATCGACCAGCACCGACAGGTCGGTCGCCATGTCCGGCCCATCCGACCCAGGCGCCGCCCGGCCGCCAATACCCGCGTCCGCGGCCAGCGGCAGTGGCCTGCCGAGTCCCGGCCACGGCACCTGGATCACCCGGGTGGATCCCCCCGCTGGCCCCGCGCCAGGCCGCCGGCCGCCGATCCGGGCCGACTGCACCGGCACCGGGCTCGCCGCGCCCGAGCGGACGTAGCACCGGCCGGGTGTCGATTTTGCGATCCACGCCGCGCTCGGGTCGTCGATCACGTCGGCCGATTCCTCGGCGTCGGTGACCCGCAGCGCGATCCGCAGGTTGGTGTTGGCCCGGATATCGGCGCTCACCACGCCCGCCGGGCGCTGCGTGGCCAGGATCAGGTGCACACCCAGCGACCGGCCCCGCTGGGCGATGCCGACCAGGCCGGCGACGAAGTCAGGCAGTTCGGCCACGAGCGACGCGAACTCATCGATGATCAGAACGAGCCTGGGCAGGGGCTCCAGGTGGCGATCGGAGCGGCGGGCGTCCCAGTAGTCCTCGATGTCCTTGGTGCCCGCGTGCAGCAGGATCTCCTCGCGCCGTTTCAGCTCGGCGGACAGGGACGCAAGGGCCCGCTCGGTCAGGTGGCCGTCGAGGTCGCTGACCACGCCCACCGTGTGTGGCAGCCTGCCGCAGTCGGCGAACGCGCTGCCGCCCTTGTAGTCGATGAGCACGAACGTCATCGCGTCCGGCCGGTTGGCCACGGCCAGCGACGCGATCAGCGTCTGCAGCAGCTCGGACTTGCCCGCCCCGGTAGTGCCGGCGACCAGGGCGTGCGGGCCGTCCGCTCGCAGGTCGACGACGAACGGCCCGTCCGCGCCGATGCCGATCGGGACCGTGGTGGTCCGCCCGCCGCGCTCCCAACGGTGGGCGATGGCGTCCGGGCTGGGATCCGGCAGGCGCAACACGTCGAGCAACCGGGCGGCGGCCGGAATCGCGGCGTCTCCGTCGTCCCTGCTCACGTCGCGGACCGGGGCGAGCGCCCGGGCCATCCGGTCGGCCCACGCCGGGCTGACCTGGTCGGCGAGCACCGTACCGAGCGTGTCGAGCCCGCCGCCCTGCATGATCACCTGGCTCGGCTGCGCCGCGTCCCACGAGATCGCGGCGGCGCATTCCTCCGGCAACTGCCGCTGGGAGTCGTCGATGCAGATCGCATGCACGCCCACCGCCCGGCCATTCCCGAGTATCTGCGGCATGCCGGGGATGCGGCGCAGCGCGCGGGCGCCGTCCAGAACGACCAGGACGGCGTGTCCCGCGTCGCTGCCCGCGTCCAGGTCCTGCACCGCCCCGCCGCGCGCGCCGCCCATCGCGGCTCGCTGCGCCACCAGGCTGGCGAGTTCCGCCACCCGGCGGGCCGCCGAGCCGGTGTCGGTCCCGACCAGCGCGACGCAGTCCTCGCCGAGCCGGGGCGCGCAGTGCGGCAGCCACCTGACCCAGTCCCAGTCCGCGGCGGCCGCCGGGTCGGCGGTCAGCAGCACGATGGACAGGTCCCGCGGGCTGTGCAGCGCGGCGGCCTGGGCGACCAGCCACCGCGCCAGGCCGCGTGATGCCGCGCGCGCCCCGCAGAGCCCGACCACCCCAAGATCAGGCATTGGAAGCACAACGGGAACCGCGCGGGAATCAGGTGTCGCAGGCAGCTCTGCGTCGACAGCGATGCCTTTCTCCGGGATCAGCTCAATGTGCGCGGGCAGGTCGGCGAGCCCGATCCGCAGATCAAGAAAATCCGGATCGTCGGCGCGGCGTTCCCAGAGCCGGCGCCGCGGTCCGGTGGCCGTGAGCAGGACCTGCGCCGGGTCCGGGGCGGCGTCGCGACGGTCGGCCTCGTCGGCGGCGCGCTCGGCGTCAATCGCGTACCGCAACTGGGTCATCCGCTCGCGGTAGGTCCGCATGGCCTTCGTGTGGGAGGTCCGCCCAGCTCGGCGGTCGCTGACCCACTGGCCAACGATCATGACGGGGCTGAGCAGCATGAAGGCCGCGAAGGCCCAGGAGTGCAGCACCTTGACCATGACGAGGCCCAGGACCAGCGGAATCACCGCGCTGAGCAACTGCAGGCGTACCTTGTCGCCGCGTTTCGGCTCGGCGGGCACCTCGATCCGGCGCGGCCGGCCGGAGGGCATCAGCCGCGGCGGCCGGTTGTAGGCCAGCCCCCCGTCGTCGGCGGGGGACAGGTGCGCGTCCGGCTGCTCGGGCACGCTGACGGCCAGCATGTTCGTGCCGACCGTGAGGATCGCGCCGAATGGCCACGTCCGCGCGGCGGTGACCGCTTCGCCGTCGAGGAGCAACTGGGCCGGCCCGCCGGCCGGCCCTCCGGCCAGCGGCTGCACGGTCACCGCGGCGGACCCGCCGCCCGGCCCGACCACGATCTTCGCTGCCGCCCCGCTGAATCCTGTCCCGGTCAGCCGGATGTGGCAGTCCGGCGAACCGCCGAGGGTGACTGTGCCGAACCCAAGCCGGTGCACGCTGCCCGCCGATGGCCCGCCCACGGTGCGCACCTCCACCATGCCGGACGGCTCGTCCAGCGCCGTGGCGGCGGAGGTCCGCGGGTCGGCTGCGACGAGTGCGCCATCGCGGAGGACGCGGATCGCCGGCGCCCCCGGATCGAGCGGCCGGGCGTTCACCCAGAGCGTGCCACCCGAACCCGGTGCCGGCTGCCGGGAGTGCCGCCCAGCCCGCCCCCCGCTGGGCAGGCGGATCACCTCGGCCAGCCGTTCCGCCGGCCAGAAGCCCGCCCGCAGGGCAGCGGAGATGTCGCCGACGGTCGCGTGGTCGTCTCCCTGGACGATGACGTCCTGGGGTCCCTGCGGAGTCAGTGCCGTCAGCGCGATCCGCATCTGCCCTCCGTGCTCTCGCCATTCGTCAAGCAACGCCGCCGGGAATGCGTCATGCTATCCGGTAATGGACCGATTTAACCCGGTCGCTGCCTAGCTTGCCCGGCCCCTGGTGACCAGCGTGACGATGGCGTCATAACGATGTTGCCTTGTGGACTCATTGGCCGTATTAGGGCGGCAAGGGTGCTTCTGGCGGGATACCGTCGCTTCACGCCCGCGTACGGCCGAAGCCGGGGGCCATGCGCAGGCATCGCCAGCAGGGAGAAGCCGCAGCAATGTCGAGTGACCGGGGCACGATGCAGCGCGGGCCGGCACCCGGGATCGACCAGCCGGGCGCGTGGTCGGAGCCGACCGCCCCGGCTGGGCGGCGGGTGCCGAGCGCGCCCAGGGAGCGCAAGCCCGTTCTGGCCGCCCTCGCGGCGCTGCTGATCCTGGGCGGTGCGCTCGGCGCGGGCTTCCTGGTGCTGCAGAGCGGGAAACGGGTGCCGGCGATCGAGATCTCCCAGCAGATTGGGGCTGGCCAGAAGATCCCGCTGAGCGCCATGCAAGAGATCCAGATCGCGTCCGGCACCGGCCTGAGTTATGTGCCGTGGAACCAGGCCAGCCAGGTCGCGAACTACTACGCCGCCAGCGCGATCCCGGCGGGGACGCTGCTCACCGGTGCCATGGTGGTCCAGGCGAACGAGGTCACTACGGGCAAGTACGTACTCGGCCTGGCGCTGAAGGATGGCCAGTGGCCCGTCCAACTGGTGATCGGCGATCACGTCGCCATATACGCGGTCAGCGGGGCGGCCGCGGGCACAGGCTGCCATGCGTCAGGCGGGTTCCCGCTGGCTGCGGACGCCATCGTGCTCGCTATGGGCAGCGGCTCGGGCACATCGTCATCCGGACCGTCGTCTTCGAGCGCCGCCACCGATGTCACCGTGGCGGTCAGCCCGGCCGACGCTGGCGCAGTCGCCTGCAATGCGTCCGGGCAGAATGTCGCGCTGGCCTTGCTGCCCGCAGGCGGACAAGGCCCGGCTGGTGGCGCCTCCTCGCTCGGGCCAGGGGGGGCAGGGTCCCCGTCGAGCACGGCCTCGTCGTCACCGTCACCGACCAGGACTGGCTGATCGATGGCGCTGATCGCTGTGGCTGCCGATAAAGGGGCGCCAGGCGTCACGACCGCATCGGTGGCATTGGCCGCGGTATGGCCGCGACCAGTGCTCCTCGCCGAGTGCGACCCGGCCGGCGGCGACATCGTTTACCGGCTCCCCGGTGCCGGCGGGACGCGCCTCGACCCGCGTCGCGGCCTGCTCAGCCTGGCCGTGGCCGCACGCCACGGCCTGCAGCCGGATCAGGTGTGGGAACACACGCAGAAACTGCACGGCGGCCTCGATGTGCTGGCGGGCGTGACTACCGCCGAGCAAGGCGCCGGGCTTGACGCGCTCTGGGACGTGGTCGGCGGGCTGCTGTCCAGGATCCCGCAGGCCGATGTGATCGCAGATTGCGGCCGGATCGGCCGGGACGGGCCGTTCTATGACCTGCTGGCCGAGGCCGAGGCGGTCGTCCTCATCACCAGGGCCAGCCTGGCCGAGGTGGTCCGGCTCCGCGACCGGGCGGTGGCTCTCACGAACGGCCTGCATAGACGGGGCCGGCCCGGCGCCCGGGTGAGCATCGTGGTTATCGCCGACCATAAGAATTTCAAGACCGACCTCGCCGAGGTCGGGCAGGCGTTCGGCAGCGGCGTGGCCAGCGTCATCGGCGGGCTGGCCTACGAGCCGAAGAGCGCTGACCAGCTTCGCGGCGAATGGGGCGGGAAGCTCGACCGGTCCCTGCTCATCAGGACCGCGCGGGAGATTGCCTCGTATCTTGCCGCCCGGCTGCCGGATGCCCGGCAGCCCCCCGATGTGGGACCCGTTCCTCAGCCAACGGCCACCCAGGAGCGCCGCCCCAGTGCTGGCCCTGGGTTAGGCGGCCCGCAGCCCACGCCGCCGGTACCGCTGGCGCAGGCCCCGCCGATGACGCGGGGGCGTCATGCCGGCCCGCAGCCTGTGCCTGCGGCGTGGCCCGAACAGCAGGCACGTGATCACCCCGGGCCACTGCCCGACCCCCCATCTGCCACGGTGCCCGGCGGCCCCGCCGCCCGGCCGGGCGAGCCGGGAGGATGGTGACCGCCCATGGACCATGGCGCTGTCAAGCGGCTCCGCAGTGAAGTTGGCGATCGGCTGGCCGAGCAGCGGCGCCTGGACGCGGCGGCCGGGATGCCGCCGATGTCCGGCGAGGACGAGCGGCAGTTCGCCCGGGCCCTGATCGCCCAGGTCCTTGAGAATCACGCCCGCAGCGAGATCACCGCGGGCCGGGCCCCGTCCAACGCGCAGGAGGAGGAAGAACTCGCCGCGGCCATCCACGCGGCGCTGTTCGGGGTCGGCCGGCTGCAGCCGCTCCTGGAGGACCAGCAGATCGAGAACATCGACATCAACGGCTGCGACCGGGTCTTCCTCGGCTATGCCGACGGCCGCGAGGTCCTCGGCGAGCCCGTGGCCGAGAGCGACGACGAACTGGTGGACCTGATCCAGGCCCTCGCCGCGTACTCGGGCCTGTCCAGCCGTCCGTTCGACACCGCCAACCCGCAACTGGACCTCCGGCTGCCGGACGGATCCAGGCTGTCAGCGGTGATGGACGTGACGCTCCGGCCCGCGGTATCCATTCGCCGGGCCCGGATGGGCAAGGTGTTTCTCGCCGATCTGGTCGGCAACGGCACGCTGCTGCCGGAGGCGGCGGCGTTCCTGGCCGCCGCGACGGCCGCGCGCAAGAACATCATGATCGCGGGCGCCACGAACGCGGGCAAGACGACGCTGTTGCGGGCGATCGCCAACCAGATCCCGGCGAGCGAGCGCCTGATCACCGTGGAGCGAGCGCTTGAGCTTGGCATCGATCATTTCCCGGAACTGCACCCGAACGTGGTCGCCTTCGAAGAGCGCCTGCCCAACATGGAAGGCCAGGGCGCGATCGCGATGGCCGAGCTGGTCCGCCGGTCGCTGCGGATGAACCCGAGCCGGGTCATCGTCGGTGAGGTGCTGGGCGACGAGATAGTCACCATGCTGAACGCGATGACCCAGGGGAACGACGGCTCGCTGTCGACCATCCACTCCAACTCCTCGCTGGAGGTGTTCAACCGTATCTCCACCTATGCGATCCAGGCCGCCGAGCGGCTCCCGGTCGAGGCCACGCACATGCTGATCGCGGGCGCCATCGACTTCGTGATCTTCATCGAGAAGCGGAACGAGTACGCCCGCGGGGGGCGGCTGCGCCGGTTCATCAGCAGCATCCGGGAGGTCACCGGGATCGACGGGCGGGTGCTGTCCAGCGAAGTCTTCTCGCCCGGCCCGGACGGCCGCGCCGTGCCGCACGCGCCGGTGTCGTGCATGGCGGAACTGGCCGAGCATGGCTACGACCCGTCGGGAGGGCGCTGGTGATGAATTCGTTCGCAGCGGCGCCGCTCCTCGCGGTCGCCGTCGGCGCGGTCGCGGGAGGAGGGCTGTTCCTGCTGGTCGTCGCGCTGCGTGGCTTGCCGCCGAGTCCGCCGGGCCAGGGCAGCGACCGGCTCCAGCGGCAGGTCCGCCAGATCTTCGGCATCCGCGGTGCAGTTGCCCTGGTGGCGGGCGTACTCACGCTCATCGTCACGGGCTGGGTCGTTGCCGGCGTGGGCATTGCTTTGCTGGCGTTCAGCTGGCGAGGGCTCAGCGGCGCGGCCGGGGAACGGCGCGCCCTGGCCCGCCTGGAAGGACTCGCCACCTGGACAGAATCGTTGCGAGACACGATCGCCGGCGCGGTCGGCCTGGAGCAGGCGATCCCCGCCTCGCTGCGGGTAGCGGCGCCATCGCTCAAGGAGCCGCTGACCCGGCTGGTGGACCGGCTGCACACCCGGGTGTCGATGAGTGAGGCGTTGCTGCGATTCGCCGACGACCTCAGCGACCCCGGAGCGGATCTCGTCATCGCGGCGTTGGTGATCAATGCCCGGTTGCGCGGTCCGGGGTTGCGTGACCTGCTCGGCTCGCTGTCCAGTTCGGTGCGGGAGGAGCTTGATATGCGCCGGAGGGTGAATGCGGACCGCAGGTCCACCCGGCGGAGCGTGCAGATCGTGATCGGGGTGTCGGTCGGCATGGCCTTGGGCCTCGCCATCCTGGATCACACCTTCCTCGCCCCCTACAACGGCGTCATCGGGCAACTCGTCCTCGTGATCGTGGTTGCCATCTACGCGGCCGGTGTTCTGTGGCTGCGCAGGCTCGCGAAGTTCGAGGTGCCGGAGCGGCTGCTCACTTCCGTGGTGCAGGTGCCGGGCGAGATCATCTCCGCGGGGCCAGGAGGTTCGGCATGACGTTGGCCATCATCTGCGGGGCATTGGCTGGTCTTGGGCTGTTCCTCTTCGGCTTCGCGCTGACCCCGCGCCGGGCCAGCCTGGCCCGGCAACTCGCCGCCTTCGACGCGGCCCGGCCGGCCCGCCCTTCCTCGTCCCGGGCCACGTCGGAGAAGGAGAGCGAGTTCAGCCGGAGGCTGGGCACGGCCCTGGTGAAGTTCTGCGCCGAACAGGGCTGGGAATTCCCTTCGCTGCGGGCGAATCTGGCCTTGGTCGGCAAGTCGTTCGAGAACTACCTGGCGACGAAGATGCTGCTGGCCGTCTTCGGGCTGCTGTTCGCGCCGATCCTGCTGGCCGTCGCCACCGTGTCCGGCCTTCACGTGTCATTTGTCATTCCCGTGTGGGTCGGCCTGGTATTGGCCGCCGCCTTTTTCTTCCTGCCCGACCTGGAACTCAAGCAGAAGGTGGAGAAGAGACGACGGGATTTCCGGCATGCGATCGGTGCGTTCCTCGATCTGGTCGCGATGAACCTGTCCGGCGGGCGGGGTGTGCCCGAGGCATTGATGGCCGCTAGTGAGATCGGCACCGGCTGGGCCATGTGGCGGATCAGAGACGCGCTCGTCAACGCGCGGATCACCGCGCAGACGCCCTGGCAGGCGCTCGGGGCGCTGGGGGAAGAGGTCAGAGTCGACGAGTTGCGTGACCTGTCGGCTGCTCTCAGCCTGGTCGCGGAGGATGGCGCCAAGGTGCGCGAGTCTCTGGCCACGCGTGCGGCCAGCCTGCGGCGCCGTGAACTCGCCGACCTGCAAGGCCAGGCGGGAGAGCGTTCGCAGTCCATGCTCGTGGCGCAGATGCTGCTCTGCGCTGCGTTCCTGATTTTCCTTGTCTACCCGGCGGTGCAGACGCTGCTCGGCGGCGGCTGAACCACGTCCAGGCTCGACCCCGGGAACGCCCCGGGAGTCGAGCACATGAAGGAGGGACATGAATATGTTCGGAATCCGGAACCACCCGGGCGCCGCCTTCCTGAGGGCCTTCCTCGGGACGCACGCCGCCCGGCTGCGGATGGCGCGCGGTCAGCAGGACCGGGGGGCCTCAGCGGTTGAACTCGCCATCATCACGGCCGTGCTGGTCGGGCTGGCGGCCGCGATCCTGGTCATCATCGTCACGTTCGCCAACAACCAGGGCACCAAGATCCAGCAACAGGTTGTGCCCGCCCCGTGACCGTGGCTGCGGGAATCAGGTCCCGCTGCCGCATGAGGGGCCGACGAAAGCAGCCGGCGGCGCCTGACCGTGGTGCCAGCGCCGTCGAGCTCGCTATCCTGGCGCCCGCGTTGCTCATCGCGACCATGCTCATCATCCAGTTCGCGCTCTGGTTCGAAGCGCGTCACGCGGCGCTCGCGGCGGCCCAGGCGGGAGCCAGGGTCGCGCGTGCTGAGGCGGCGATCAGCCCGCGCTGGCAGGCCGATGCCCAGCGGGAGGCGACCCAGTACTACGACGCGCTGGGCACCAAGCTGCTCACCGCTGTCCAGGTGCCGCCGCCCGTCCGGGATCAGGCGAACAACGTCTACGTCACGGTCACCGGGCGACTCGACGGCATCCTCCCGTGGCATTTGACCATCCAGCAGACGGCCGGGGGACCGGTCGAGTGTTTCCGGCCAGCCGGCGGAGGCGGAGCATGCGGCTGAGGCGGAGCATGCGGCTGAGGCGGAGCATGCGGCTGAGGCGGAGCATGCGGCTGATGGCATCGCGGGCGGCCCGGCTCAGCGAGCGGGGGTCGATGGCCGTCGAGTTCGTCGTCGTCGCGCCCGCATTCGTTCTGCTGCTGCTCTTGGTCGCGGCGGGCGGCCAGTGGGTCAGCGCCAGCGGCCAGGTCGATGGGGCCGCCAGGGACGCCGCCCGGGCCGCGTCCTTCGGCCGGTCACCCGCTGACGCGCAGAACCAGGCGCAGCTGGCCGCCGCGGCCGACCTGCCGACCCTGTGCTCGGGTAGTGCGGCCGGCCTCCAGGTCAGCGTTATGCCTACGTCTGGTGGGAGTGCCGCGCCGTTCGCCACGGCCGGTGAGGTCCAGGTGACCGTGTCATGCAGTGTCGCGCTGGCCGCGTTCCGGATGGTTGGTTTCCCCGGGACGCAGACCTTCCGGGCCGTCGCGGTGGCGCCGCTGGACACTTTCGTGTGCCGGAGTGGTGCATGCTGAGCCGGCGGCCCAGGGCCGGCGACCGTGGCTCTGTCGCCCTGTGGGTCATCATTTTCACCTTCGCCGTTCTCGTCCTGGTCGCGCTCATCGTGGATGGCGGACAGCTGATGAACGCGAAGGAACGGGCGGCTGACGTCGCTGAGCAGGCGGCCCGCGCGGCCGCGAACGACGTCAACGTGGCGGACCTGCGGGCTGGCACAGTCGCTATCGACCCGGGCGCCTGCGCGAACCCGGGCGGCCCCGCAGCGAGCCTGGTTGCGTCGTATGCCAAGGGGATCGGTGTCACCGCCGTCATCCCGGCCACCGGCTGCCGTACGGGCACCGCAATGACCGCGATCGGGCTGCAGCATTTCGCCACAGTCACCGTCGAGGTCACCACGGTTCCCGTCATCCCGCTCGGAATCTTCGGCAGTTACCAGGTCCCCGCCCGGGCGACTGCCTTTCTTGAGTGCGGGGTCAATCAAGGAGTTGCGTGCTGATGGCGCCGCCGATTCACCGAACACAGCGGCCACCGGTCGGCCGGGGCCGGTCCGCGGGAGACGTTCTGGCCGGTTTGTTCGCTGTCGTGGCGCTGATCGCACTGACGGTTGGCGTTCCGTTCGGCCTGATCAAGGTCTTCGGTATGCCGATCCCGCACAATATGCCTGGCCTGTCGGTGCTCACCCATAAGCTCGACATCTTCGCGATCCTGAAGATCGTATCCGTCCTGGTCTGGCTGGCCTGGCTGCAACTGGTCTTCTGCGTGATCGCCGAGATCAGGGCCGCCGTCCGCAATACCGGGATGCCCGCGCAGGTTCCGCTGGCCGGCGGCACGCAGGCCGTCGTGCACCGGCTGGTTACCGCCGCCCTGCTGCTTTTCACGGCCGCGACAGTGCTCTCGCCCGCGTTCGTGCACCACGCGCCCGGGGCACCGCACGCGGTCTCGGCGGCCGCTGGTCCCGGATCCTCAGCCGGGGGCCAGCAGGCCATACGCGATGCCCGGCCGCCCCAGATGGTCGGCCAGCCTGAGCTAGCCCAGCAACCTCTGGTCGAGAAGATCTACGTGGTGAAGCCCCCGGTCGGCCGTTACCACGAGAGCATGTGGGAGATCGCGCAGAACCATCTCGGGGATGGCCGGCGCTACCGGGAGATCTTCGAGCTGAACTCCGGCCGGATCCAGCCGGACGGGACCAGGCTGACCATCGCCAGCCTCATCCGCCCCGGCTGGGTCCTGCGCATGCCCCGGGATGCGCATGGCCCCGGCATCGAGGTGGTCGCCACCCAGTCGGCCGCGCCCCGGCCGGCCGGCCACGAGGACGCGTCCGGCAACGCCGCCGCACCGGGTCGCGGGGTAGGCACCGGGAATGGTGCCGCCGCGGCCCAGGCCGCTCCCGGCACCGCAACGGGCGGCGCGGCCCAGGCCACTCCTGGCACCGTCGCGGGGAACGGGGTGGCAGCCCAGGCCACCGGGGGGAACGGTGCGACCGCGCCGGGCGCTGGCGGGGCCAGCGCGCCGGGCGGCGTCGCCCGCCCGCATGGCACCGGATCGTCCGTGTCCGGTGCCCGCCTGGGCTGGTACGGCCCGGTCTACCCCGCCGAACTGGCCGCGGCATCCTTGCTGGCCGCTGGGATGCTGGCCGCCCTCGGCCGGCGCCGTCGTGAGCAACTGTGGCGGCGTGCGTTCGGCCGCCGCGTGGTCGCGCCGGCGGGCGAGGCCGCCCTGGCCGAGGCCGCACTGCGGCTCGGCGCGCACGAGCCGTCGGCCCGGCTGCTCGACATCGGGCTGCGCTACCTGTCGTACGCGCTGGCTGCAGCGGACACGGCCCCGCCGACCGTGTTCGCCGCGCATCTCGGCGAGGAGAACCTCGATCTCTGGGTCGCGCCGGCGGACCGCAATCCGCCGCCGCCGTGGACCGCCGTGGGCGACGGCCAGGTGTGGCGACTGCCGCTGACCGCCGTGCAGCGGATCGACCTGGAGCAGACCAGCGGGGCGCTCGCCCCCTTCCCGGGGCTGGTCTCCATCGGTACCGACGACACCGGGCGGGTCCTGGTGGACCTGGAGGCCGCGCACGGGCTGATCGCGGTCACCGGGCCGGGCACCATGGTCAGCTCGGCGCTGTCGGCCATAGCCGTGGAGCTTGCGACCAACCGCTGGTCGGACCGGATGCAGATCACCCTGGTGGGTTTCGGTGCCGAACTCACCACGCTCGCGCCCGAGCGGATCACCGCGGTGCGCACTCTGGACGAGGCACTGCCCGCCCTGGAGGCGCGCGCCGCGGAGGTGGAGGCCGCGATGGCCGCGTCCGGCGTCGGCTCCGTGCTCACCGGCCGCTCCCTCGGCATCCACCCGGAGGCCTGGGCGCCGCACTACCTGATCATGGCGGTGCCGCCCAGCCCGCAGGAGCAGGAGCGGCTGCTGGCGCTGGCCCGGGTCAGGCACGCGGCCGCGGCCGGCTACCTGGTCGCGGGCGACGTGCCGGGTGCCACGTGGACCTGGGAGGTCACCGACGAGGGACGGCTGCTCGCCACCCCCCTCGGCTTCGACGTGCAGGCCCAGCTGCTTCCGGCCCGCCAGCACGCCGCTGTCGTGGACCTGTTCTATGCCGCCACGCTCGACGAGGGGGTGGCGCTGAGCAGGCCGTCGCTGGACTCCGCGCCCGCCGAGCAGCTGGTCCCCGGCTCAGCCATGCCGGTGGAGATCTCCCTGCTCGGCCCCGTGTCGGTGCAGGCGCCTGGAGTCATCGAGCCGGACCGGGTAGGCCTGGCCACCGAGCTGGTGGTGTACCTGGCGGCGCATCCGGGCGGCGTTCACCCGAACGTGCTCACCGGCGCGATCTGGCCCCGTGGCGTGACCGCCGAGGTGCGCGACGCCGCGCTGGCCCGCGCCACGGACTGGCTCGGGACCGACAACATCGGCCGCCCCCACCTGGCCACCGACGCTGGCGGGCGGTTCCGGCTCGGCTCCGGCGTCCGGGTCGACTGGCAGGTGTTCTGCGCACTGGTGGCGCACGCGGACCAGGCCGCGGCGAGCGGCGGCCCGGACGAGGCCGCGTACCTGGGCCGCGCCCTGGAACTGGTCGGCGGCCAGCTGCTGGACGGCCGGGATCCCGGGCGTTATGCCTGGCTCGCCACCGACGACCTGGAATACGAGGTAACGGCGCAGGTCGCGGACGCCGCGCACCGGCTATCCAGGCTGCGGCGGGCGGCGGGTGACGCGCGCGGTGCCATGGACGCGGCCCGGGCCGGGCTGCGCCTTGCGTTCAACGACGAACTGCTCTGGCGCGACTTGCTCCGCGCCGCGCAGGCGGCCGGCCAGGAGCAGGTCGTCCGGGCGGTGGTTGACGAGGTCTGCGCCAGGACCGCGCTGGACGAGGTGCTGCCCCGGATGGCGCCGGAGACCGAGTCGCTCATCGACGAGATCCTCCCGTCCTGGCGCTCGTCGGTCGCCTGACCCTCCGCTGCTCCCTCAGCCCGCCTCCGGCTCCCTCACGCCGCCTCCAACTCCCTCGGCCCGCCTCCGGCTCCCTCACGCCGCCTCCAGCTCTCCCTCAGCCCCCCGCGCCCAGCTCCCTCAGCCCGCCTCCGGCTCCCACCGGGTTGATCCGGGGTCAGCCGGGGAGGCGAGCCAGGCGTCGATCCCGGCGAGCAGGCGGGAGGCCGTGAACGGGGGTGCTGCCGATCCGCGGACCGACATCCGGGCCAGTTCCGCGATCTGCTCGTCGCCCAGACCGTGTGCCTGCCGAGCGATCTCGTACTGCGCGGTCAGCCGCTGGCCGAACAGCAGCGGGTCGTCGGCACCCAGCGCCACCGGGACCCCGTCATCCAGCAGGGAGGTGAGCGGCACGTCGGCCGCCGTGACGGCGATGCCGAGGGCGACGTTGGAGGTCGGGCACACTTCCAGGGTGATTGCGCCGCCCGCGAGCCGTTTGGTCAGGTCGTGGTCGTGCGCAGCGGCGATCCCGTGGCCGATCCGGTCCGCGTGCAGCTCGTCCAGGCAGGCCCGCACGCTGGCCGGGCCGAGGAGTTCCCCGCCGTGCGGCACCGAGAGCAGCCCGGCCCGGGCCGCGATGCGGAACGCGGGCGCGAAGTCAGCCGCGGCGCCCCGGCGTTCGTCGCTGCTCAGGCCGAACCCGATGACCCCATCGCCCGCGTACCGCGCGGCGAGCCGGGCCAGGGTGCGCGCCTCCAGCGGATGTTTGGTCCGGTTGGACGCGATGATCACGCCGATCCCGACACCGGTCGCCGCGGTGGCCTCACGGGCGGCGCTGAGCACCAGTTCCGCCACGGAGGTCAGGCCGCCAAATTGCGCCGCGTACCCGGACGGGTCCACCTGGATCTCCAGCCAGCCGGACCCCTCGGCGCGCTCGTCCTCAGCCGCCTCGCGCAGCAGCCGCCGGACATCGGCTGGCTGCCTGATGACCGAGCGGGCAATGTCGTAGAGCCGCTGGAACCAGCCCCGCTCGTCGGCCGCGCTCAGCTGGGGCGGCCAGGAGTCGGTCAGCGCTTCCGGCAGCTGGAGCCCGCGGTCGGCGGCGAGCTCGACGAGCGTGGTGTGCCGCATCGCGCCGGTGAAGTGCAGGTGCAGGTGCGCCTTGGGGAGCGCAGCGAGCGGCCGTGACATCCGCCAAGTCTGGCACCCGGCTGTGCCTCCCGCTCGCGCCGCCGGGTCAGCGCGCCTCGCGCAGCAGCTTGCCGAGCCGGCTGATCCCCTCCTCCAGATCCCCGTCACCCAGGGCGCACGACAGGCGGAAATACCCGGGGGTGCCGAAGGCCTCGCCGGGCACCACCGCGACATCGGCGTGCTCCAGGATGACCTCGGCCAGTTCGGCGGTGCTAGCTGGTCTGGTCCCCGCAAGTTCTTGGCCCAGAACGCCCTTGACCGAGGGATAGCAGTAGAAGGCTCCGTCAGGAAGGGGGCAGATCACGCCAGGAATATCGTTCAGCATGGTGGTCATGGTCTGGCGGCGGCGGTCGAAGGCGGTGCGCATCTCCGCCACCGCCGACAGGTCTCCACTGACCGCGGCCAGCGCGGCCGCCTGCGCGACGTTGCACACATTCGACGTGGCGTGCGACTGGAGGTTGGCCGCGGCCTTGACCACGTCGGCGGGGCCGATCATCCAGCCGACCCGCCAGCCGGTCATCGCGTAGGTCTTGGCCACGCCGTTGAGGCTGACCCAGGTCTCCGCGATCTCCGGCGCCACGGCGGGCATCAGAGCGTAGCGCGCATCGCCGTACACGAGGTGGGAGTAGATGTCGTCGGTCGCCACCCAGACCCCGTGGCCAGCGGCCCAGCTGCCGATCTCGGCGAGCTGCTCCGGCGGGTAGACGGCGCCGGTCGGGTTGGACGGCGAGGTGAGCAGGAGCAGCTTGGTCCGCTCGGTGCTGGCCGCCTCCAGGTCGGCGACGGAGGCCAGGTAGCCGGTGCTCTCATCGGTCGGCACGGGCACGACGGCGCCGCCGGCCAGCTTGATCGACTCGGGATAGGTGGTCCAGTACGGCGTAGGCAGCAGCACCTCGTCACCGGCGTCGACCAGGGTCGCCAGGGCCTCGTACACGGCCTGCTTGCCGCCGTTGGTGACCAGCACCTGTGCGGCGCTCACCTGGTACCCGGTGTCGCGGGCCGTGACGGCTGCGATCGCCTCCCTGAGTTCGGGCAGCCCCGCGGCCGGCGTGTACTTGTGGAACCGTGGCTCGGCGCATGCCCGCTGAGCGGCCTCGACGATGTAGTCAGGGGTCGGGAAATCGGGCTCGCCGGCGCCGAAGCCGATGACGGGCCGGCCGGCGGCCCTGAGCGCCTTGGCCTTACTGTCAACGGCGAGTGTGGCGGACTCGGCGATGGCGGCGACGCGGCCGGAGATGCGTGGGTGAACTGAGGTCATGACATCCATGGTGGCACCACCCGGCCGGGGCTGGGCCGAATAAACCGAGGCGGGCGGGGGTGCGGCTGGTGGTACCCCTCAGGCGCGCCCGCAGGCCGGCGGGAGGTTACGGGGTTTCTTGGCCTGGCGGTTCGACGGGCGGCTTCTGGCGACATAGACTTCAGCAACTGGTGGTGGTCCACCCGGTGGCCGCTGTCTGTCAGCATGGGCTGTGGCAGTCGCTAGGCAGTCGTCGTGCGGACCGTCGGCAGGCACTTGCCTGGCCGGTCACGCAGCCAGAGGGCAGTAGCTCAATTGGCCAGAGTCCCGGTCTCCAAAACCGGTGGTTGGGGGTTCGAGTCCCTCCTGCCCTGCGAGTGCGGTCCGCGGATTTTCGCGGGCCGGTGGTACCAGCCAGTGAACCGATCAGCGTTGTTCAGGTGAGGACATGGCGACTCAGACGCGTGGTGAGGTCGCGGGACGGCCTAAGCCCGGTGGCCCGGCGAAGGGCAGCCGGACTACCCCTGCGCTGTTCGTCCGGCAGGTCGTAGCCGAACTGCGCAAGGTGATCTGGCCGACCCGCAAGGAGCTGGTCACCTACACGACGGTGGCCATGGTGTTCATACTCGTCATGGTTGCGATCGTGACGAGCCTGGACTACGGGTTCACCAAGCTGGTGCTCGCAGTCTTCGGCTGACGGCTCCGGGGGAGCCATAGCCGCAGCGAGGCACGCGGCAAGGCCGGGACCGCGGCAAGATCCGGGGGCCGGCATAGCCAGGAAGTCCTGGCGCCGGTGCCGCCAGGAAGAGCGGAGAGAAAGAGTTATCGTGTCCGAGTTCCAAGTACACGTTGGTGATCAGGCGGCGGATGGACCCGTCACGAACGGCCAGGCCGGGGTGAGCCCCAGCCGGCCGGACGACGACGAGGCCGAGGTTACGGCTGCCCAGTCGGCCGACGCCGCCGTGGCTGACGAGGCTGCTGGTACCGGCGAGGCTGCTGGTACCGGCGAGGCTGCTGATGCCGACGAGGTGATGGAGGCCGCTGATGCCCAGGCGGCCAGTGATGCCGATGATGCTGGCGGCGTCGATGAGACCGATGCTGGCGACGCTGGTGAGGCCGACGACGCTGGGGATGCCGAGGAGGAAGCCGACCCCATCGCGGAGTTCAAGGCGGAGCTGCGGTCCCTGCCCGGCGACTGGTACGTCGTGCACTCCTACGCCGGATACGAGAACCGCGTGCGGACCAACCTGGAGAGCCGGACCCAGTCGCTCAACATGGAGGACTACATCTTCCAGATCGAGGTGCCGGTCCACGAGGTGACCGAGATCAAGGGCGGCAAGCGGCAGCAGGTCTCGGAGAAGGTCCTGCCGGGCTACATCCTGGTCCGGATGGAACTCACGGATGAGTCCTGGGCTGCCGTCCGCAACACGCCGGGCGTCACCGGTTTTGTGGGGCTGTCCAGCAGGCCCTCGCCGCTCAGCCTGGACGAGGTGGCCGGGTTGCTCGCGCCGGAGCCCGAGGAGAAGGCGGCCAAGGCCGAGATCATGCGGGCCTCGGTCGAGTTCGAGGTCGGTGAGTCCGTTACCGTGATGGACGGCCCGTTCGCCACGCTGCCCGCCACCGTCAACGAGATCAACCCGGACACCCAGAAGCTCAAGGTGCTCGTCTCGATATTCGGCCGGGAGACCCCGGTCGAGCTCTCCTTCGATCAGGTCTCGAAGATCTGATCCGCATCCGTCGTTAGGTAAGGAACAGTACTGATGGCTCCGAGGAAGAAGAAGATCGCTGCAGTCGTCAAGGTGCAGCTGCAGGCGGGTGCGGCCACCCCGGCCCCGCCGGTGGGCACGGCGCTCGGCCCGCATGGCGTCAACATCATGGACTTCTGCAGGCAGTACAACGCCGCGACAGAGGCCCAGCGCGGGAACGTCATCCCCGTGGAGATCACCATCTACGAGGACAGGTCGTTCACCTTCGTCACCAAGACGCCGCCCGCTCCTGAGCTGCTCAAGAAGGCTGCTGGCGTACCCAAGGGCAGCGGGGAGCCGCTCACCACGAAGGTCGGCTCGGTGACCAAGGCGCAGGTCCGCGAGATCGCGCAGACCAAGATGCCGGACCTGAATGCGACCACGATCGAGGCGGCGGAAAAGATCATCGCAGGGACCGCCCGGTCGATGGGCATCACGGTCGTCGGCTGACTCCGCCGACGGCTGACTCCGCCGACGCCTGACTCCGCTGACGGCTCACCCCGTCGGCGGGCGACCCGCTGACGGCTGACTCCGCCGGCGGGCATAAATCGGTCGCGCGGCACGTTGTCGCCGATCGCATATCAGTGGCAGGGCCAGGCGCTGGTCCGCTGACCACGACCTCCCGTACACGTTTGGAGACTGATCATGAAGCGCAGCAAGGCTTACCGGCAGGCCGACGAGCAGATCGACCGGGCGCGGCTGTACAGCCCCGCCGAGGCAGTCGGCCTGGCCAGGAAGACCGCAACCACGAAGTTCGACCCCACCGTCGAGGTCGCGTTGCGCCTTGGCGTGGACCCGCGCAAGGCCGACCAGATGGTCCGCGGCACCGTCCTGCTCCCGCACGGCACCGGCAAGACCGCCCGGGTCCTGGTGTTCGCGACTGGAGACCGGGCTGAGGAGGCCCGGGCCGCGGGTGCGGACTATGTCGGCTCGGATGACCTGCTCGAGCGGATCCAGGGCGGCTTCCTCGATTTCGACGCGGTCGTCGCCACGCCCGACCTGATGGGCAAGGTGGGCCGCCTCGGCCGGGTCCTCGGCCCGCGCGGTCTGATGCCCAACCCCAAGACCGGTACCGTCACGGCCGATGTCGGCAAGGCGGTCAGCGACATCAAGGGCGGCAAGATCGAATTCCGGGTGGACCGGCACGGGAACCTGCATTTCGTGATCGGCAAGGCCTCGTTCCCTGACACAGCGCTGGTGGAGAACTACGCCGCCGCGCTCGATGAGGTGCTCCGGCTCAAGCCGTCGGCGGCCAAGGGCCGTTACGTCAGGAAGGTCGCGCTGACCACGACCATGGGCCCGAGCATCCCCGTCGATCCCGCGAAGACGCGCGGGCTGATCGATGACCTCGAGGAAGCCGCAGCGAGCTGACTTGAGGGCCCGGGCGCGGGCGGGCCGCCGGTTGCGGGCGGTCGGCCCATTGGCCGCGGTACGCGGCCGCTGAATTGATTTGGTGGTCCGCGGCCGGGCGCGTACTCTGAAGGCCTGCCAAAGACCGTCGGCTGTTGTTACGTGCCCACGTGATGACCGAAGGACCCGCGAGAGCGGGCGGCCCACGCAGGTGACCGAGCTGAATCGCTACGCCTGGTCCGCTTCCGGACCGGGTAGCGCTAAACGCCCTGGTGCCCTGCGCCGGGGCGTTCGCATTCCTGGGTGCCCTTGTGCCGACGCCGGACGTCTCCGGCCAGGCCCCTGCTCAGGGGAGGGTCGCGGACCAGGAAAGGAGGCCCATGGCGAGGGCGGAGAAGGTGGCCGCGGTCGCCGAGCTCACCGAGCGTTTCCAGACCTCGGCGGGCGCGGTGCTGACCGAGTACCGCGGCCTGACGGTGGCGCAGCTGGCTGAGTTGCGCGGATCCCTCGGCGAGCACACCACGTTCACCGTGGTGAAGAACACGCTGACGAAGATCGCTGCCAGCGAGGCGGGCGTCGCCGAGCAACTGGACGGGCTGCTCAGCGGCCCGTCGGCGGTCGCCTTCGTTGAGGGCGACGTGGTCGAGGCGGCCAAGGGGCTGCGTGACTTCTCGAAGGCCAACCCATTTCTCGTGATCAAGGGCGGGGTCCTTGACGGGAAGGCGATCACGCCGGCGGAGATCAACAAGCTCGCCGATCTCGAGTCGCGTGAGGTGCTGCTGGCCCGGCTGGCCGGCGCCATGAAGGCGTCGATGTCGGGCGCCGCGGCCGTGTTCGTCGCGCTGCCGACCCAGATGGCGCAGCTCGTCGAGGCGCTGCGGGTCAAGCGGGCCGCCGAGGATGGCGCCGGGTCGGCGGCCGAGGATGGCGCCGCCGCCGAGGATGGCGCCGGGTCCGCTGCCGGGGAAGGCGCCGATGGTGCCGCCGGGGATGCGGCAGGCGTGGCTGATGGTGGAACCGAGAGCGCGGCCGACAGTGCCAGCGCTCCCGTGGCATAGCCCCCAGGGCAATCAGGAATGAAGGAACCAGGAAGAGGATCTCAGCACCATGGCGAAGCTCAGTAGCGACGACCTGCTCGACGCGTTCAAGGAGATGACCCTCCTCGAGCTCTCGGAGTTCGTGAAGCAGTTCGAGGAGACGTTCGACGTCAAGGCCGCCGCGCCGGTCGCGGTCGCTGCGGCCGCCCCGGCCGGAGCCGGCGGCGGCGAGGCGGAGGTCGAGGAGAAGGACGAGTTCGACGTCATCCTTGAGGCGGCCGGCGAGAAGAAGATCCAGGTCATCAAGGAGGTCAGGAGCCTGACCAGCCTGGGCCTGAAAGAGGCCAAGGACTTGGTGGACGGTGCACCCAAGCCGGTCCTTGAGCGGGTCAACAAGGAGGCCTCGGACAAGGCCAAGGCCGCCCTGGAGGGCGCCGGCGCCACCGTAACGGTTAAGTAGCCGATCCCCGAACGCAGCGTGTGCCGGGCCGGCCCGTCGGGCCGGCCCGGCACACGACCGTGCGCGAGTATGGTTCGCACTCGGAATAATCAGGGGTAAACATTAGTTCCTACCCGGGAGAAGCATCTCCTACACATAGAGTCGAATGTGGCGTTCGTCACGCCACTCAGATCGCCGGACCACGCTGCGTGGGCTTGACGTTTTGCCTAGAACGAGCAATGCTGCGGAGCAACCGTGAACCTCATAGTGAGATACAGTTGACGAGTGGTGTAGCCATCGGCTATGCTGCTAATTTGCGCTGCACTCTGACGTCCTCGGCATCCTCGAACCCCTTGCGGCGTGTCCGCGGGCGTTTCGCGTGCGTGCGGTGATAGTTCGGCCACAAGCTCGGAAGGACCCCTGTTGGCAGCATCGCGCAGCGCCTCGGCCGCCAGTTCCGCCACTCGTCGCGTCTCCTTCGCCCGCTTCAAGGAACCTCTTGAGGTACCCGACCTCCTAGCACTGCAGACTGATTCGTTCGACTGGTTGCTCGGTAACGAGCGCTGGCGGAGCCGGATCGATGCTGCGCGCAAGGCGGGGGCCAAGGACGTTCCCGAGCAGTCGGGCCTTGAGGAGATCTTCGAGGAGATCAGCCCGATCGAAGACTTCACCGGGACCATGTCCCTCTCGTTCCGTGATCATCGGTTCGAGCCGCCCAAGTACTCCGTGGAGGAGTGCAAGGACAAGGACATGCACTACTCCGCCCCCATGTTCGTCACGGCGGAGTTCATCAACAACAGCACGGGCGAGATCAAGAGCCAGACGGTCTTCATGGGCGACTTCCCGCTCATGTCCCCCAAGGGAACGTTCATCATCAACGGCACCGAGCGTGTCGTTGTCTCGCAGCTTGTCCGCTCGCCGGGCGTCTACTTCGACCGCCAGGTGGACAAGACGTCCGACAAGGACATCTTCAGCTGCAAGGTGATCCCGTCGCGCGGGGCATGGCTCGAGTTCGAGATCGACAAGCGGGACAGCGTCGGCGTCCGGATCGACCGCAAGCGCAAGCAGAGCGTCACCGTGCTGCTCAAGGCGCTGGGCTGGGACGACGCGCGGATCCTGGAGCGCTTCGGCGAGTACGAGTCGATGCGAGCGACCCTGGAGAAGGACCACACCACCGGCCAGGACGACGCTCTTCTCGATATCTACCGCAAGCTCCGCCCGGGCGAGCCGCCCACGAGGGAGTCGGCGCAGGCGCTTCTGGAGAACCTGTACTTCAACCCGAAGCGCTACGACCTGGCCAAGGTGGGCCGCTACAAGATCAACAAGAAGCTGGGCCTCGGCCTGCCGATCCGGCAGGGCACGCTCACTGAGGACGACATCGTTGGCACCATCGAGTACCTGGTCCGGCTGCACGCCGGCGAGGACGAGATGAAGTCGGGCGACGTCATCATGCCGGTCGAGACCGACGACATCGATCACTTCGGCAACCGCCGCCTGCGGACCGTGGGCGAGCTGATCCAGAACCAGGTCCGGCTGGGCCTGGCCCGGATGGAGCGCGTGGTCAGGGAGCGGATGACCACGCAGGACGTCGAGGCGATCACGCCGCAGACCCTGATCAACATCAGGCCGGTCGTGGCCGCGATCAAGGAGTTCTTCGGCACGAGCCAGCTCTCCCAGTTCATGGACCAGACCAACCCGCTGGCCGGGCTGACCCACAAGCGCAGGCTGTCCGCGCTTGGCCCGGGCGGCCTGTCCCGTGAGCGGGCCGGTTTCGAGGTCCGGGACGTGCACTCCTCGCACTACGGCAGGATGTGCCCGATCGAGACGCCGGAAGGCCCGAACATCGGCCTGATCGGCTCGCTCTCCTCCTACGCCCGGGTGAACGCTTTCGGGTTCGTCGAGACGCCTTACCGGAAGGTCACCCACGGCAGGGCGACCACCCAGATCGACTACCTCACCGCGGACGAGGAGGACAGGCACGTCATCGCGCAGGCGAACACGCCACTTGGCCCTGACGGCACGTTCAGCGAAGACCGCGTGCTGGTGCGCCGCAAGGGTGGCGAGGTCGACTACATCCGGCCGGACGACGTGGACTACATGGACGTCTCGCCGCGCCAGATGGTCTCGGTAGCGACGGCCATGATCCCGTTCCTCGAGCATGACGACGCCAACCGCGCCCTGATGGGCTCGAACATGCAGCGGCAGTCGGTGCCGCTGCTGCGCAGCGAGGCGCCGCTGGTGGGTACCGGCATGGAGTACCGCGCAGCCACGGACGCCGGCGACGTCATCGTCGCGGAGAAGGCGGGCGTGGTCGAGGAGTCCTGCGCGGACTACGTCACGGTGACCAACGACGACGGCACCCGCAGCACCTACCTGGTGGCCAAGTTCCGCCGGTCCAACCAGGGCACCTGCTTCAACCAGAAGCCTGTCGTGGCCGAGGGCCAGCGGGTCGAGGAAGGCCAGGTCATCGCGGACGGCCCGTGCACCGACCATGGTGAGATGGCGCTCGGCCGCAACCTGCTGGTCGCGTTCATGCCATGGGAAGGCCACAACTACGAGGACGCGATCATCCTCTCCCAGCGGCTCGTCCAGGACGACGTTCTCTCCTCGATTCACATCGAAGAGCACGAAGTGGACGCGCGAGACACCAAGCTCGGCCCCGAGGAGATCACCAGGGACATCCCGAACGTCTCCGAGGAGGTCCTGGCGGACCTGGACGACCGCGGCATCATCCGGATCGGGGCCGAAGTGGTCACCGGTGACATCCTGGTCGGCAAGGTCACCCCGAAGGGGGAGACGGAGCTGACCCCCGAGGAGCGGCTGCTGCGCGCGATCTTCGGCGAGAAGGCGCGGGAAGTCCGCGACACCTCGCTGAAGGTGCCACACGGTGAGTCCGGGAAGATCATCGGTGTCCGGGTGTTCACCAGGGAGGATGGCGACGAGCTGCCGCCCGGCGTGAACGAGCTCGTGCGCGTCTACGTCGCGGCCAAGCGCAAGATCACCGACGGCGACAAGCTGGCCGGCCGGCATGGGAACAAGGGCGTCATCGCGAAGATCCTCCCGGTCGAGGACATGCCGTTCCTTGAGGACGGCACGTCGGTGGACATCGTGCTCAACCCGCTCGGTGTGCCGGGCCGGATGAACGTCGGCCAGGTGCTGGAGACACACCTCGGCTGGGTCGCCCAGTCCGGCTGGAAGATCGAAGGCGACGACGCCGACTGGAAGAAGCGGCTGCGCAAGATCGGCGCGGACGCGGCAGAGGCGGGCACCGCGGTGGCCACACCGGTCTTCGACGGTGCCCGTGAGGAAGAGATCACCGGCCTGCTCGGCAGCGTGCTGCCGAACCGGGACGGGGACCGGCTGGTCGGCGCCAGCGGCAAGGCCAACCTGTTCGATGGCCGGACCGGTGAGCCGTTCAAGGACCCGATCGCGGTCGGCTACATCTACATCCTCAAGCTGCTGCACCTCGTCGATGACAAGATCCACGCACGGTCCACCGGGCCGTACTCGATGATCACGCAGCAGCCGCTCGGCGGAAAGGCGCAGTTCGGCGGCCAGCGGTTCGGCGAGATGGAGGTCTGGGCCCTGGAAGCCTATGGTGCTGCCTACGCCCTCCAGGAACTGCTCACCATCAAGTCGGACGACGTGCTCGGCCGGGTCAAGGTCTACGAGGCCATCGTCAAGGGCGAGAACATCCCGGAACCGGGCATTCCCGAGTCGTTCAAGGTGCTGATCAAGGAGATGCAGTCCCTCTGCCTGAACGTGGAGGTGCTCTCCAGCGACGGTGCCGCGATCGAGATGCGCGATACCGATGAGGATGTCTTCCGCGCCGCGGAGGAACTCGGCATCGACCTGTCACGGCGCGAGCCGAGCAGCGTTGAAGAGGTATGAGCGAGCGGGTAGCACGTGCCAACAGCATGGTGCTACCAGGCCGCCCATAGTCGGATCTACCTCAGGGGATAACACAAGTGCTTGACGTCAACTTCTTCGACGACCTGCGAATCGGCCTCGCGACCGCGGACGACATCCGGCAGTGGTCGCATGGTGAGGTCAAGAAGCCTGAGACCATCAACTACCGGACCCTCAAGCCGGAGAAGGATGGCCTCTTCTGCGAGAAGATCTTCGGTCCCACCAGGGACTGGGAATGCTACTGCGGCAAGTACAAGAGGGTGCGGTTCAAGGGCATCATCTGCGAGCGCTGCGGAGTCGAGGTCACCCGGGCCAAGGTGCGCCGGGAGCGGATGGGCCACATCGAGCTCGCCGCGCCGGTCACCCACATCTGGTACTTCAAGGGCGTGCCCAGCCGGCTCGGCTACCTGCTCGACCTGGCGCCCAAGGATCTGGAAAAGGTCATCTACTTCGCCGCTTACATGATCACGCACGTGGACGACGATGCCCGCGCACGTGACCTGCCATCGCTTGAGGCCAAGTTCTCGGTCGAGCGCGGGCAGCTCGAGCAGCGTCGCGACAGCGACGTCGAGGCCCGTCAGGCCAAGCTGGAGAAGGACCTCGCCGAGCTTGAGGCCGCAGGGGCCAAGGGCGACGCGCGCCGCAAGCTCCGGGAGAGCTCGGACCGGGAGTGCCGCCAGATCCGGGATCGCGCCGGGCGGGAGATCGACCGGCTCGAGGAGGTCTGGAACAGGTTCAAGAACCTCAAGGTCCAGGACCTTGAGGGAGACGAGCAGCTCTACCGCGAGATGCGGGACAGGTTCGGGCGTTACTTCCGGGGCGGCATGGGCGCTCAGGCCATCCAGGAGCGGCTGGCCAGTTTCGACCTTGAGGGTGAGGCCCTCAGCCTCCGCGAGACCATCCGCACCGGCAAGGGCCAGCGCAAGGCCCGCGCGCTGAAGCGGCTGAAGGTCGTGTCCGCGTTCCTGTCCACCCGGAACAGCCCGATGGGCATGGTGCTGGACTGCATCCCGGTGATCCCGCCGGACCTGCGCCCCATGGTCCAGCTGGACGGTGGCCGCTTCGCGACTTCCGACCTGAACGATCTCTACCGCCGGGTCATCAACCGAAACAACCGGCTCAAGCGGCTGCTCGATCTCGGCGCACCCGAGATCATCGTCAACAACGAGAAGCGGATGCTGCAGGAGGCCGTGGACTCGCTGTTCGACAACGGCCGCCGTGGCCGGCCGGTGACTGGGCCGGGGAACCGCCCGCTCAAGTCGCTGTCCGACATGCTCAAGGGCAAGCAGGGCCGCTTCAGGCAGAACCTGCTGGGCAAGCGGGTCGACTACTCGGGCCGCTCGGTCATCGTGGTGGGCCCGCAGCTCAAGCTGCACCAGTGCGGCCTGCCCAAGGAGATGGCGGTCGAGCTGTTCAAGCCGTTCGTGATGAAGCGGCTGGTCGACCTGAACCACGCGCAGAACATCAAGTCCGCCAAGCGGATGGTGGAGCGGGCCAGGCCGGTGGTGTGGGACGTGCTCGAAGAGGTCATCACCGAGCACCCCGTGCTGCTCAACCGCGCACCGACGCTGCACCGGCTCGGCATCCAGGCGTTCGAGCCGCAGCTGGTGGAAGGCAAGGCCATCCAGATCCACCCGCTCGTCTGCACCGCGTTCAACGCGGACTTCGACGGCGACCAGATGGCCGTGCACCTGCCGCTGTCCGCCGAGGCCCAGGCCGAGGCCAGGATTCTGATGCTGTCCACCAACAACATCCTCAAGCCGGCCGACGGCAAGCCGGTGACCATGCCGACCCAGGACATGGTCATCGGGATCTACTGCCTGACCCGGCAGGCCGAGGACGTCAAGGGCGAAGGCCGCCTGTTCTCCTCGACCGCCGAGGCGACCATGGCCTACGACCAGGGCGAGCTTGACCTCCAGGCCAAGATGGAGGTCCGGCTGTCCGGCGTCACCCCGCCCCGTGGGTTCACCCCGCGCGAAGGCTGGACGGAGGGTGCTCCGTTCCGGCTCACCACGACGCTGGGCAGGTGCATCTTCAACGACACGCTGCCGGCCAGCTTCCCGTTCGTGAACTACGAGGTGGGCAAGAAGCAGCTCTCGGCGATCGTCAACGAGCTCGCGGAGACCTACCCGAAGGTGGAGGTCGCGGCGGCGCTCGACGCGCTCAAGGACGCCGGGTTCCACTGGGCGACCCGGGCCGGCGTGACGATCGCGATCGAGGATGTGGTGGCCCCGCCGAACAAGGCGGAGATCCTCGAGGCCTATGAGAAGCGCGCGGACAAGGTGCAGCGCGAGTACGAGCGCGGCCTGATCACCGATGAGGAGCGCCGTCAGGAGCTCATCGAGATCTGGACGCACGCGACGGCGGATGTCGCCAAGGACATGGAAGCGGCCTTCCCCGAGACCAACTCGGTCTGGATGATGGTCAACTCCGGCGCCCGTGGCAACCCGATGCAGGTCCGGCAGATCGCCGGCATGCGTGGCCTGGTCTCCAACCCCAAGGGCGAGACCATCCCCCGGCCGATCAAGTCCAGCTTCCGTGAGGGGCTGTCGGTGGTCGAGTACTTCATCTCGACGCACGGCGCCCGCAAGGGCCTGGCCGACACCGCCCTGCGTACCGCGGACTCCGGGTACCTCACCCGGCGTCTCGTGGACGTGGCGCAGGACGTCATCGTGCGCGAGGAGGACTGCGGCACCGACCGGTCGATCGCGATGAAGATCGCCGAAACCGACGCCGAGGGCCGCCTGCGCAAGCTCCCCAACATCGAGAACACGGGCACCGGCCGCAGTGTGGCGGAGGAGATCGAGCTCGATGGCACGGTGCTGGCGACGGTGGACAGCGACACCACGGAGTCACTGATCGACACCCTGGTCGCCGCTGGGCGCGATTCGATCCGCACGTTCAGCGTGCTGGTCTGCGAGGCCAAGATCGGCGTCTGCGCCAAGTGCTACGGGAGGTCCCTGGCCACCGGCAAGCGGGTCGACGTCGGCGAGGCGGTCGGCATCGTGGCCGCGCAGTCAATCGGCGAGCCTGGCACGCAGCTGACCATGCGGACCTTCCACACCGGCGGTGTGGCGGGCCAGGACATCACGCACGGCCTGCCCAGGATTCAGGAGCTCTTCGAGGCCCGGATCCCCAAGGGCATGGCGCCCATCAGCGAGGTCGAGGGACGGATCAAGCTCGAGGAAACCGAGAAGACCCGCAAGATCGTTGTCATCCCCGACGACGGTGCCGAGGAAATCGCCTACCAGGTGCCCATGCGCTCGCGGCTGCTCGTCGCAGACGGCGATCCCGTGCATGTCGGCCAGCAGCTGATCCAGGGCGCGGTCAACCCGCACGAGGTGCTCAGGATCCTCGGCTCCCGTGAGGTGCAGCTGCACCTGGTGCACGAGGTGCAGGAGGTATACCGGTCACAGGGCGTGTCCATCCACGACAAGCACATCGAGATCATCATCCGGCAGATGCTCAAGCGGGTGAACGTGCTCGAGTCCGGTGACACCGAACTGCTCCCCGGCGAACTCGTCGAGAGGCCACGGTTCGAGCAAGTCAACCGCGCGGTGGTGGAGGAGAACGGCACCCCGGCGTCGGGGCGGCCGGTGCTCATGGGCATCACCAAGGCGTCGCTGGCCACCGACTCGTGGCTGTCGGCGGCGTCCTTCCAGGAGACGACGCGGGTCCTCACCGACGCGGCTATCCACGCCAAGTCGGACCCGCTGCTCGGCCTCAAGGAGAACGTCATCATCGGCAAGCTCATCCCGGCGGGCACGGGGATGCCCCGGTACCGGAGCATCCGCGTGGAGCCAACCGACGACGCCAGGTCATCGGTCTACCCCGCGGCCGCGTACGAGGAGGCCCCGAGCTACGCGTTCGGCCAGGGCGCCGGTGATGCGATCCCGCTCGAGGAGTACGACTTCGGCTCCTACAACAGGTAACAACTGCGCACCAAAGCGAGGCGCCCGGCCGCGATGCGGCCGGGCGCCTTTCGCTGCGCGGAATATCCCGCACTCTGCTGCCGTTGTGCAAGCTGGCGGTGAGAGGGCAGCGGCGCTTGCCCGGCTGACCGCCTGGGCAGTGAATTGGTGCGCTGGCCGGGAAAAGCGGCTTCCGTTTGTCCCTCCGGCGTGATGATCGCTGTTCGCTTTGCCTGCGGGCAAAACGTTGGGTACTCTAGGGCATCGTGCCCGTGACACGCGGGCACGCGCGCGCTAGCGGGCGGCGGGCTCCATGGCCGGAAGGCCGGGAGCGGCGAACGGCCACGCGCGCGGAGCCTTTCCCACTCTTGCCGTTCGGACCCTTACGGGCCGGTGTGCCGTGGTGACTGCGACACACCCGACCTCGGGGGTCGGAGAGGCGAGGAAACCTGCAGGTCAGGCGCTTGCATAGCGCCCTGAACCGGCATGAAGAGCAGTACCGGCTTGAGAACTTGAACAGCAGTACCGGCATGAAGAGCAGTACCGGCGGAGCAGTAGACGTCGCGCTGAAGGCGCGCTAATGAAGACGGAGACGCGGTGCCCACGATCCAGCAGCTGGTCCGGAAGGGCCGCCAGGACAAGGTAGCCAAGAACAACACCCCTGCGCTCAAGGGCAGCCCGCAGCGCCGGGGGGTCTGCACGCGCGTCTACACGACCACCCCGAAGAAGCCCAATTCCGCGCTGCGCAAGGTCGCCCGCGTCCGGTTGACCAGCCAGATCGAGGTCACCGCCTACATTCCGGGCGTCGGCCACAATCTGCAGGAGCACTCCATCGTGCTGGTCCGCGGCGGCCGGGTGCGGGACCTCCCCGGAGTACGTTACAAGATCATCCGGGGTTCCCTCGACACCCAGGGCGTCCGCAACCGCAAGCAGGCGCGCAGTCGTTACGGCGCGAAGAAGGAGAAGAGCTGACATGCCGCGCAAGGGCCCCGCGACCAAACGGCAGCTCGTCACCGATCCTGTCTACGGCTCGCCGCTGGTGACCGCTCTGGTCAACAAGGTGCTGCGGAGCGGAAAGCGCTCCCTGGCCGAGCGGATCGTGTACGGCGCGCTTGAGGGAGCCAAGGAGAAGACGGGCAACGACCCGGTGGTGACGCTCAAGCGTGCCCTGGACAACGTGAAGCCGACCCTGGAGGTCCGCCCCCGCCGCGTCGGCGGCGCGACCTACCAGGTCCCGGTCGAGGTGCGCGCCTCCCGCAGCACCACCCTGGCGCTGCGCTGGCTCGTCAACTACTCCCGCCAGCGCCGCGAGAAGACGATGACCGAGCGGCTCATGAACGAGCTGCTCGACGCGAGCAACGGCCTCGGGGCGAGCGTGAAGCGCCGCGAGGACACACACAAGATGGCCGAGTCGAACAAGGCGTTCGCCCACTACCGCTGGTAGCTAGGGACGGATGCCCCAGCATGACAAGGCCCCTACATATACATAACGAATAGCCGCAAGGCACTGAAGATCAGCGAAGGAAACGAAGCAGTGGCGACCCAGACCGCCGTAGAGCTCGCCAAGGTCCGCAACATCGGGATCATGGCGCATATCGACGCGGGCAAAACCACCACAACCGAACGAATTCTGTTCTACACCGGCATCAACTACAAGATCGGTGAGGTCCACGAGGGCGCCGCCACCATGGACTGGATGGAGCAGGAGCAGGAGCGCGGCATCACCATTACCTCGGCGGCGACCACCGCCATCTGGCGGGACCACACGATCAACCTGATCGACACGCCCGGTCACGTCGACTTCACCGTGGAGGTCGAGCGCTCGCTGCGCGTCCTTGACGGCGCCGTCGCCGTGTTCGACGGGGTGGCGGGCGTGGAGCCGCAGTCGGAGACCGTCTGGCGGCAGGCGGACCGCTACAGCGTGCCCCGGATCTGCTTCGTCAACAAGATGGACCGGGTCGGCGCCGAGTTCCACCGGTGCGTCGAGATGATCAGTGACCGGCTCGGCGCCACCCCACTGGTGATCCAGCTGCCGTGGGGCGTGGAGTCCGACTTCCGCGGTGTCATCGACCTGGTGAACATGCGGGCCCTGCTCTGGCAGACCGAGGGCAAGGGCGACAAGTACGACATCGTGGGGATCCCCGACGACCACGTCGAGGCGGCCCGCGAGTGGCGGGACCGGCTGCTTGAGACCATCGCCGAGAACGACGAGGAGATGATGGAGCTGTACCTCGCGGGCACCACGCCCGACGAGAAGCAGCTGAACGCCGCGATCCGGCGGGCTACCATCGCCGGCCGCGTCACCCCGGTGCTGTGCGGCAGCGCGTTCAAGAACAAGGGCGTGCAGCCGATGCTGGACGCGATCGTGGAGTACCTGCCGAGCCCGCTGGACGTCCCGGGGATCGTGGGCCACGAGGTCGGCGCCGAGGACCGTGAGGTCGTGCGGCATCCCGATCCCACCGAGCCGTTCGCCGCCCTGGCCTTCAAGATCATGTCCGACCAGCACCTGGGCAAGCTGACCTACATCCGCATCTACTCGGGCACCCTGGAGACCGGCACGGCCGTGCTGAACTCCACCAAGGGCCGCCGGGAGCGGATCGGCAAGATCTACCAGATGCACGCGAACAAGCGCGAGGAGCGCCCGTCCGCGATAGCCGGGCAGATCGTCGCCGTGATGGGGCTGAAGGACACCTCGACGGGCGACACGCTGTCCGCCCAGTCCGCCCCGGTGATCCTGGAGTCGATGACGTTCCCGGCGCCGGTCATCAACGTCGCGATCGAGCCGAGGACCAAGGGCGACCAGGACAAGCTGGGCATCGCCATCCAGCGGCTCGCCGAGGAGGACCCGACCTTCCAGGTCCGCACCGACGACGAGACCGGGCAGACCATCATCTCGGGCATGGGTGAACTGCATCTCGAGGTCCTGGTGGAACGGATGCGGCGCGAGTTCAAGGTCGAGGCGAACATCGGCCGCCCGCAGGTCGCCTACCGGGAGACCATCCGCAGGAAGGTCGAGAAGGTCGACTACACCCACAAGAAGCAGACCGGCGGGGCCGGCCAGTACGCCCGGGTGGTCATCAACCTGGAACCGACCGGCGGCGACGGCGGTGGCTACGAGTTCGAGAACAAGATCCACGGTGGCCGCATCCCCCGGGAGTACATCCCGTCGGTGGACACGGGCTGCCAGGAGGCGGCGGAGTTCGGTGTGCTGGCCGGCTACCCGATGGTGGACGTGAAGGTGACGCTCACCGACGGCGCCTACCACGAGGTGGACTCATCCGAGCTCGCCTTCAAGATCGCCGGGTCCATGGCCTTCAAGAAGGCGGCCGCCCAGGCCGATCCCGTGCTGCTCGAGCCGGTCATGGCCGTAGAGGTCAGGACCCCCGACGACTACATGGGTGAGGTCATCGGCGACCTGAACAGCCGGCGGGGCCAGATCCAGGCCATGGAGGAACGCTCCGGGGTCCGGGTCGTCAAGGCGGTCGTGCCGCTGTCCGAGATGTTCGGCTACGTGGGAGATCTGCGCAGCCGGACGCAGGGCCGGGCGGACTACAGCATGCAGTTCGATTCGTATGCCGAGGTTCCGCCCAGTATTGCCAAGGAGATCATCGCGAAGGCCCGGGGCGAGTAGGCCCTAAGAAAACATGTCAGGAACACGGCGCACCGATGAAGCGCCTGGCCCCACCACATGGTGGGGAAGATCGCAACGAGGAGTGAAAACCAGTGGGGAAGGCCAAGTTCGAGCGGACCAAGCCGCACGTGAACATCGGCACCATCGGGCACATCGACCACGGCAAGACCACGCTGACCGCGGCGATCACCAAGGTGCTGCACGATAAATACCCGAACGTTAATCCCTTCACGCCGTTCGACCAGATCGACAACGCGAAGGAAGAGAAGGAGCGCGGGATCACCATCTCGATCTCGCACGTGGAGTACCAGACCGAGAAGCGCCACTACGCCCACGTGGACTGCCCCGGTCACGCGGACTACATCAAGAACATGATCACCGGTGCGGCGCAGATGGACGGCGCGATCCTGGTCGTCGCCGCGACGGATGGCCCGATGCCGCAGACCCGCGAGCACGTGCTGCTGGCCCGCCAGGTCGGTGTGCCGTACATCGTGGTCGCGCTCAACAAGGCCGACATGGTGGACGACGAGGAGATCCTCGAGCTCGTCGAGCTTGAGGTCCGGGAACTGCTCAGCATCTATGAGTTCCCCGGCGACGATCTGCCCGTGATCCGGGTCTCCGCGCTCAAGGCACTCGACGGCGACGCCGAGTGGGGCGCGAAGGTCCTCGAGTTGATGGATGCCTGCGACAACAGCATCCCCGAGCCGGTCCGCGACACCGACAAGCCGTTCCTGATGCCGGTGGAGGACGTATTCTCCATCACCGGCCGCGGCACGGTGGTGACGGGCCGGATCGAGCGCGGCAAGGTGCACACCGGTGAGGAAGTCGAGCTCATCGGCATCAAGGAGAAGGCGCAGAAGACCACGGTCACCGGCGTCGAGATGTTCCACAAGATCCTCGACGAGGGTCAGGCGGGCGACAACGCGGGCCTGCTGCTCCGCGGCATCAAGCGCGAGGAGGTCGAGCGCGGCCAGGTCGTGATCAAGCCGGGCACCAACACGCCGCACACCGAGTTCGAGGGCCAGGTCTACATCCTGTCCAAGGACGAGGGCGGCCGGCATACCCCGTTCTTCAACAACTACCGTCCGCAGTTCTACTTCCGGACCACGGACGTGACGGGCGTGGTCTACCTGCCGGAAGGCACCGAGATGGTGATGCCCGGCGACAACACCGAGATGCGCGTCGAGCTGATCCAGCCCATCGCCATGGAGGAAGGCCTGCGCTTCGCCATCCGCGAGGGCGGCCGCACCGTGGGTGCCGGCCGGGTCACAAGGATCATCAAGTAGTAGGGATGCGGGGGGCCCCAGGGCCCCCCGCATCACTGCGAGTCAGCAAGCGCCTCGCGGCACACGCGGAAGCGACAGAAGCGAAAAGCGAAGGACACGGGAAGCCACATGGCGGGACAGAAGATCCGCATCCGGCTCAAGGCCTATGACCACGAGGTCATTGATAGCTCGGCGCGGAAGATAGTTGACACGGTGACGCGCACCGGCGCGCGGGTTGCCGGGCCCGTCCCGCTGCCCACGGAGAAGAACGTGTACTGCGTCATCCGCTCGCCGCACAAGTACAAGGACTCGCGCGAGCACTTCGAGATGCGCACGCACAAGCGCCTGATCGACATCATCGACCCCACGCCGAAGACCGTCGACTCGCTGATGCGGCTGGACCTGCCCGCAGGCGTCGACATCGAGATCAAGCTCTGAGGGACCGCACTGAAATGAGTCAGCTCTTCCAATCTCAGACTGGCCTCGAATGCCGCAGGCGCCGGGCCGAACGCCGCTTTGCGGCGCCCGGGCACCGAGGACCCGCCTCCCGCCCTGCGTTCTCGCGCGCCTCCGGCGCGACCATGCGAAGCGCCCGCGAGGGAGGCCAGGAGATATGACCAAGCAGATCAAGGGCGTGCTGGGCACGAAGCTCGGCATGACCCAGGTCTTCAGCGACGACGGCAGGATCGTGCCGGTCACCGTCGTCGAGGCCGGCCCCTGCGTCGTAACCGCCGTGCGCACGCCGGGCTCGGACGGGTATGCGGCCGTGCAGTTCGGCTACGGGGAGATCGACCCGCGCAAGGTGACCAAGCCAGTCGCGGGCCACTTCGCCAAGGCCGGCGTGACACCCCGCAGGTACCTGGTGGAGCTGCGGACCGATGACGCCACGGACTACACGCTCGGCCAGGAGGTCACCGCCGAGACGTTCGGCGCGGGCGAACTGGTGGACGTGACCGGTAAAAGCAAGGGCAAGGGCTTCGCCGGCGTGATGAAGCGGCACGGCTTCAAGGGCCTGTCCGCCTCACACGGCACCCAGCGCAAGCACCGGTCGCCGGGCTCCATTGGCGCGTGCGCCACCCCAGGCCGCGTGTTCAAGGGTGTGCGTATGGCCGGCCGGATGGGTGGCGTCCGTACCACCGCCCCGAACCTCACGGTGCACGCGGTCGACGCCGAGCGCGGCCTGCTGCTGATCCGCGGCGCCGTGCCGGGTCCCCGCGGCGCGCTTGTCTTCGTCCGCAGCGCCGTCAAGACGCCCGCCCCGAGGGAGGCCAGGTGAGACTCCCACTGTCAGCCTCCGGCTGCTCACCCGTGGTGCCGCAGGCGCCGGGCCGAACGCCGCATAGTGCTGGCCTGCGTGCCTCCGGCACGACGCACCGCCAGGGCCGTTGCGGTGTCCCGGCGGCGAGGACCCGCCTTCCCGCGCTGCTGTTTTGCGCGCCTCCGGCACGACCAAGCGAAGCGCCCGCGAGGGAGGCAGAAAAATGAGCACCGTCGTCAGCGTCGTCTCCGCGTCCGGTGCCGCGGACAAGGACGTGGAACTCCCCGACGAGATATTCGGCCGCGGCGTCAACATTCCGCTGATCCACCAGGTGGTGGTGGCACAGGAGGCTGCTGCACGCCAGGGCACGCACTCCACGAAGACCCGCGCCGCTGTCCGCGGCGGTGGCCGCAAGCCTTACCGGCAGAAGGGCACAGGGCGTGCCCGGCAGGGCTCGATCCGGGCGCCGCAGTACGCGGGCGGCGGGACCGCGCACGGCCCGGTGCCCCGTTCCTACGTGCAGCGCACGCCGAAGAAGATGAAGGCCGCCGCGCTGCGCGGCGCCCTCTCCGACCGGGCCAGTCACGGCCGGGTGGCCGTGGTCAGCGGGTTCGTCGAGGGTGACGAGCCGAAGACCAGGGATGCCCTCGCCGTGCTGGGCGCGGCCATCGGGCAGGCCGGCGGGCGGCTGTCGGGCGCGGTGCTGGTCGTCGCGGCCGCAGGTGACGAGCTGACCTGGAAGAGCTTGCGCAACGCGCCCGGCGTCCGGGTGCTCGCGACGGAGCAACTCAACACCCGCGACGTCCTGGTCAGCGATCATGTGGTGTTCACCGAGCCGGCCCTGGAAGCGTTCATCAGCCGGGCCAGCGCGAAGCCGAAGGAGGGGCGGCGGTGAGCAAGATCGCGAATCCGCGGGACATCCTGCTGCGACCGGTGATCTCCGAGAAGAGCTACCGGCTGGCCGATAACGGCAAGTACACCTTCCTGGTGACACCGGCCGCCAACCGGACCCAGATCCGGCAGGCGGTGGAGGCCGTGTTCGGGGTCAAGGTGACCGGTGTCAACACGATCAACCGGCCGGGAAAGCGGCGGCGGACCCGGCAAGGCTGGGGCACCCGCGTCGCCACCAAGCGCGCCATCGTCAGCCTGGCTGAGGGTGAGCGTATCGATGTCTTCGGCGGCCCGGTCAGCTAGGCAGCCGACCACATCCAGAGGAGCTTGAGCACAGATGGGTATCCGCAAGTACAAGCCGACGACCCCGGGTAGGCGGGGCGCGAGCGGCGCCGACTTCTCCGAGATCACTCGGGGCGAGCCGGAGAAGTCGCTTGTCCGCCCGCTGCACTCGCGCGGTGGCAGGAATGTGCACGGCCGGATCACCGCGCGGCACCAGGGCGGTGGCCACAAGCGCGCCTACCGGCTGATTGATTTCCGCCGGGCGGACAAGGACGGCGTCCCGGCGAAGGTGGCACACCTGGAGTACGACCCGAACCGCACGGCCAGGATCGCGCTGCTGCACTACGCCGACGGCGAGAAGCGTTACATCCTGTGCCCGGAGGGGCTGTCCCAGGGGGACCGGGTGGAGAACGGGCCGGGTGCTGACATCCGGCCTGGTAACTGCCTGCCATTGCGGAACATCCCGACCGGCACCGTGGTGCACGCCATCGAACTGCGGCCCGGCGGAGGCGCCAAGATCGCACGCTCGGCTGGCTCCGGTGTCCAGCTCCTCGCCAAGGAGTCGGGCTATGCGCAGCTGCGCATGCCGTCCGGGGAGATCCGGCGGGTAGATGCGTCCTGCCGGGCCACGGTCGGCGAGGTCGGCAACTCCGAGCAGGGCAACGTCAAGCTCGGCAAGGCGGGCCGTAACCGGTGGAAGGGGCACCGTCCCTCGGTTCGCGGTGTCGCGATGAACCCCGTTGACCACCCGCTGGGCGGCGGCGAGGGCAAGAGCTCGGGTGGCCGTCACCCGGTAAGCCCGTGGGGCAAGCCGGAGGGGCGCACCAGGAAGGCCCACAAGCCAAGCGACCGGCTGATCTCCCGCAGGCGCAGCAAGAAGAAGCGGTAGGAGCACCTCACGATGCCTCGTAGTCTCAAGAAGGGCCCTTTCGTCGACGACCACCTGCTCAAGAAGGTGGACACGCAGAACGACAAGGGCACCAGAAACGTGATCAAGACATGGTCACGACGATCCATGATCATTCCCGCGATGCTGGGCCATACGATCGCGGTCCACGACGGCCGCAAGCACGTGCCGGTCTTCATCACTGAGGCGATGGTCGGCCACAAGCTCGGGGAGTTCGCCCCGACACGCACGTTCCGCAGCCACGTTAGGGATGACCGCCGTAGCCGCCGCTAGGCGCGGCCCCTCCCCAGCAAAGTAAACGCAGCAGATAAGACGAGAACACCGGCAGTACCAGCCCGGGGGGCAACCCCCGGACCCCGGGCAGAAGTTCGGGACCAGGACTGAAAGGCGAGAGTTGGATGGAAGCTAGGGCGAAGGCGCGGTATGTACGCGTCACGCCGCGGAAGGCCCGCCGGGTGGTGGACCTCATCCGCGGGATGCCTGCCGAACAGGCGCGGGCGGTGCTGGCCTTCGCGCCGCAGTCGGCGAGCGATCCCGTCGGCAAGGTGCTGGCGAGTGCCATCGCCAACGCGGAGCATGCCCAGCAGGCGGACTCCGGCTCGCTCGTGGTCACCAGGGCCTGGGTGGACGAGGGGCCGACGCTCAAGCGTTTCCGGCCGCGCGCCCAGGGCCGTGGCTACCGGATCAACAAGCGCACCAGTCACATCACGGTAATCGTCTCGGACGAGCCTAAGGGGAGGTCCCGCTAGTGGGCCAGAAGGTGAACCCACACGGGTTCCGGCTTGGCATCACCACCGACTTCAAGAGCCGGTGGTATGCCGACAAGCTGTACAAGGACTACGTCGCGGAAGACGTGGCGATCCGGCGGATGCTGCAGCGAGGGATGGAGCGCGCGGGCATCTCCAAGGTGGAGATCGAGCGCACCAGGGACCGGGTCCGGGTGGACATCCACACCGCGCGGCCCGGCATCGTCATCGGCCGCCGCGGCGCTGAGGCCGACCGGATACGCGGAGACCTGGAGAAGCTGACCAGCAAGCAGATCCAGCTCAACATCCTTGAGGTGAAGAACCCGGAGACCGATGCCCAGCTGGTCGCCCAGGGCGTGGCCGAGCAGTTGTCCAGCCGGGTCTCGTTCCGGCGGGCCATGCGCAAGGCGATGCAGACGTCCATGAAGGGCGGGGCCAAGGGGATCCGGGTGCAGTGCTCCGGGCGCCTCGGCGGTGCCGAGATGTCGCGGTCGGAGTTCTACCGCGAGGGACGGGTCCCGCTGCACACCCTGCGCGCCGACATCGACTACGGCTTCTATGAGGCCAGGACCACCTTCGGCCGGATCGGCGTGAAGGTCTGGATCTACCGTGGCGAGGCCCCGACGACCCGCGCCGAGCGCGAGGCGGCCGCGGCCGCGTTGCGCGCGGGCCAGCGCCGGGACCGTCCGCCGCAGCAGCCGCGCCGCCGCCGTCCCGGCGACGAGCGGGGCCAGGGCGGGCCGGACGATGCGCCGCGGGCAGCCGCGGCCGCCGTGGCGGCGCCGGTCGCGATCGCCGGCGAGGAGGGCTGAGGCATGCTTATCCCGCGCAGGATCGCGCACCGCAAACAGCACCGGCCGGATCGGCACGGTAACGCCAAGGGCGGCACCCGAGTGGCCTTCGGCGAGTACGGCATCCAGGCACTGGAGCGCGCGTACGTGACGAACCGGCAGATCGAGGCCGCCCGTATCGCGATGACGCGGCACATCCGCCGTGGCGGGAAGGTGTGGATCACCATCTACCCCGACCGGCCGCTGACCAAGAAGCCGGCCGAGACCCGGATGGGTTCCGGCAAGGGTTCACCAGAGTGGTGGGTGGCGAACGTCAAGCCCGGCCGCGTCATGTTCGAGCTCTCCGGGGTGGCCGAGCCGGTCGCCCGGGAGGCACTCCGCCGCGCCATGCACAAGCTCCCAATGAAGTGCAAGTTCGTCAAGCGAGAGGTTGGTGAGGCGTGATGTTCACGCACAAGCTCCCCATGCTCTGCTTGCTGCACGGGGCAAAGTTCGTGAAGCGTGCCCTGCTAGCCCGGGGGGACAACCCCCCGGAGCCCCCCGGGGAAGGTGAGGCGTGATGGCTAAGGCCCTTGCCGCCGGCGAACTGCGCAACTCCACCGAGGAAGAGCTCGACAACAAGCTGGCCGAGGCGAAGACGGAGCTGTTCAACCTCCGCTTCCAGGCCGCGACCGGCCAGTTGGAGAGCCATGGACGGCTCCGTGCCATCCGCAAGGAGATCGCCCGCATCTACACGGTGAAGCGGGAACGCGAGCTTGGCATCGTGACCGTCGTGGAGGAGGTGGAAGACAGTGAGTGACCAACAGGACGAGACAGCCGGCCGCGGCTACCGGAAGGTCCGCGAGGGTTACGTGGTCAGCGACAAGATGGACAAGACCGTGGTGGTCATCGTCGAGGACCGGGTGAAGCACCCCAAATACGGCAAGGTCATCCGGCGTACGAAGAAGTACACGGCCCACGACGGCGAGAACGCCTGCGGCGTCGGTGACCGGGTGCGGCTCATGGAGACCCGGCCGCTGTCCGCGACCAAGCGCTGGCGCGTCGCGGAGATCATCGAGAAAGCCAAGTAGCTACCCCGTGGGGGACTGCCCCCTGCGGGAACCCCGGGTCAGGAAGCAGGAGTTGACGTGATCCAGCAGGAGTCGCGGCTCAAGGTCGCCGACAACACCGGTGCCAAGGAGATCTTGTGTATCCGCGTGCTCGGCGGCTCTGGCCGGCGATACGCGGGCATCGGCGATGTCATCGTGGCAACGGTCAAGGATGCCCTTCCCGGTGCCGGGGTGAAGAAGGGCGACGTGGTCAAGGCGGTCGTGGTTCGGACCCGCAAGGAGCGCCGACGCATTGACGGTTCCTATATCCGTTTTGATGAGAATGCCGCGGTTCTGATCAGGGACGGTGGGGATCCTCGCGGGACCCGCATCTTCGGGCCCGTCGGCCGGGAACTGCGCGAAAAGCGCTTCATGCGGATCATTTCACTCGCGCCGGAGGTGCTGTGATGGCGAAGAAGGCTCCGGCGGCCAAGAAGGCAGCCAGCATGAAGATCAAGAAGGGTGACCACGTGGTGGTCATCGCGGGCAAGGACCGTGGCCGCGAGGGGACGGTCATCCTGGCCTACCCGGACCGGCAGCGGGTGCTGGTCCACGGCGTCAACATCATCCGGAAGAACAAGAAGGTGGACTACCAGGGCCGTCGCGGTGCCAAGGAGGGCGGCATCACGACCCAGGAAGCGCCCATCCACGTGAGCAATGTCCAGCTGATCGACCCGGAGACCAAGAAGCCGGCCCGCGTGGGATTCCGGTATGACGAGGACAACACCAAGATCCGGATCACCCGCCCGGGCGGTAAGGACATCTGATGCCAGCAACTAAGTCAAGGCAGGCGACCGCGTCCAACGGCGCGGCCGCGGCGGCCGAATCGCCCGCCGAGCGCGTCCCGCCGCGCCTGAAAGAGCGCTACAAGCGCGAGATCGCGCCGGCGCTCCGTGAGGAGTTCGGCTTCGCGAACGTCATGCAGGTCCCGGTCCTGTCCAAGATCGTGGTCAACATGGGTGTGGGCGAGGCGGCCAGGGACGCCAAGCTGATCGAGGGCGCGGTCAGGGACCTGACTGTGATCACCGGCCAGAAGCCGGCCGTGGCCCGGGCGAAGAAGTCGATCGCTCAGTTCAAGCTCAGGGAAGGCATGCCGATCGGCGCGCATGTGACCCTCCGCGGCGACCGCATGTGGGAATTCTGTGACCGCCTGCTGGCGCTGGCACTCCCGCGGATCCGTGACTTCCGCGGGCTGAGCGACCGGCAGTTCGACGGCCGGGGGAACTACACGTTCGGCCTGAATGAGCAGCTGATGTTTCATGAGATCAACCCGGACCAGGTGGACCGGCAGCGTGGCATGGACGTGACCGTCGTGACCACGGCGACCACCGATGACGAGGGCCGCTCGCTACTGCGACGGCTCGGATTCCCGTTCAAGGAGAGCTGAGGAGTGGCGAAGAAGGCGCTGGTCGTCAAGGCGAACCGCACGCCCAAATTCAAGGTGCGCGGGTACACGCGGTGCTCGCGCTGCGGCCGGCCGCGCGCGGTGTACCGGCGGTTCGGCCTGTGCCGGATCTGCTTCCGCTCGATGGCACACCGCGGCGAGCTGCCGGGCATCACCAAGTCCAGCTGGTAGCCGCCAGGCACCTGCAACCCCAGCCCGGGCGCGACCCGCGCACGGGCAACGACCGACCTGGGCGCGACCCGCGCCCACCGACCACGCCGAAGGTCCCCAGGGAAACCCCGGCGAGGAGGGCCACCAGGCCATGACGATGACCGACCCGATCGCGGACATGCTGACCCGTCTGCGCAATGCCAACGCGGCATACCACGACACGGTGGGCATGCCCTGTTCCACCATCAAGGTGCACATCGCGGAGATCCTCCAGCAGGAGGGATACATCGCCGGATTCGCCGTGCAGGACGCCGAGGTCGGCAAGAACCTCGTGGTCTCGCTGAAGTACGGGCCCACCCGCGAGCGCTCGATCGCCGGGCTCAAGCGGGTGTCCAAGCCGGGCCTGCGGGTGTACGCGAAAAAGGACAACCTGCCCCGGGTGCTTGGCGGCCTTGGCATCGCCATCATCTCGACCTCGGGCGGCCTGCTGACCGACCGGCAGGCGAACAGGCGGGGCGTAGGCGGGGAAGTCCTCGCCTACGTCTGGTGAGGAGACGTCGATGTCACGAATTGGACGGCTTCCGGTGGTTATCCCCGGCGGCGTGGACGTCACCATCGAGGGCCGCGAGGTCATCGTGAAGGGGCCCAAGGGGCGCCTGTCCCTGCAGCTAGCCCCGCCCATCGAGATCTCCCAATCGGACGGCACCCTGTCCGTGACCAGGCCGAACGATGAGGGCGAGGTTCGGGCGCTGCACGGCCTGTCGCGCTCCCTGGTGGCCAACATGGTGACCGGGGTGACCGAGGGGTACCGCAAGACCCTGGAGATCGTCGGCGTCGGCTACCGGGTGCAGGCGCGGGGGGCGGACCTGGAGTTCGCCCTGGGCTACAGCCACCCGGTGAAGGTGTCCCCGCCGGAGGGCATCACGTTCCGGGTCGAGACACCCACCAGGCTGGTGGTCGAGGGAATCGACAAGCAGCAGGTCGGCGAAGTCGCGGCCAACATACGGAAGCTCCGCAAGCCCGACCCGTACAAGGGCAAGGGCGTGCGGTACTCCGGCGAGCAGATCCGCCGCAAGGCCGGGAAGGCTGGGAAGTAGGACATGGCTGGCAGCAAGACCATCACCCGCAGCCGCGGCGCCGCGCGCGCCCGACGGCACTTGCGGGTCCGCAAGAAGGTCACCGGCAGTGCGGCGCGGCCGCGGCTCACAGTCACCCGGTCCGCGCGGCACACGTTCGCTCAACTCGTCGACGACGGGGCAGGCATCACGGTGGCTGCCGCGTCTACCCTGGACGAGTCGATCCGCGGTGCGGACGGCGACAAGACGGCCAAGGCGCGCCAGGTCGGCGCGCTGCTCGCACGGCGCGCGTCGGACGCCGGGATCACGGCGGTCGTCTTCGACCGGGGCGGCTATGCATATCACGGACGTGTCGCGGCGCTCGCGGACGGCGTGCGGGAAGGCGGCCTGGCGCTATGACGCCCAGGTTCGCGCATACATATGAGAGAAGGACGTTCTGATGGCAGCAACTCCGCGGCGCGGCAGTGGTGGCGGGGAACGGCGTGACCGCCGTGACGATCGCCGCGGCGGTGGCGCCGACAAGGGCACCGCTTATCTTGAGCGGGTCGTCACCATCAACCGGGTCGCCAAGGTGGTGCAGGGCGGCCGGCGCTTCAGCTTCACCGCCCTGGTCATCGTGGGCGATGGCAACGGGATGGTCGGCGTCGGCTACGGCAAGGCCAAGGAGGTGCCCGCGGCCATCGCCAAGGGCGTCGAATCGGCCAAGAAGTCGTTCTTCCGGGTGCCGCGCATCGCCGGCACGATCCCGCACACCGTCCAGGGCGAGGAGTCCGCGGGCGTCGTGCTGCTCAAGCCGGCCAGCCCCGGCACCGGCGTCATCGCCGGTGGTCCGGTGCGCGCCGTGCTGGAGTGTGCCGGCGTCCACGATGTGCTGTCCCGGTCCCTGGGATCGTCGAATCCGATCAACGTCGTGCACGCGACCGTGGCCGCCCTGAAGAGCCTGAAGCGGCCGGAGGAGATCGCGGCCAGGCGGGGACTGCCGATCGGGGACGTGGCTCCGGCGGCCATGCTGCGCGCTCAAGCGGCAGCAGCCGGCGCCGGGTCCACGAATAGCTGACCGGGAGCAGGCCGATGGCACAGTTGAAGGTAACCCAGACCCGGTCCGGGATCGGGGGCACGCACGTGCAGCGGGCATCCCTGCGTTCGCTCGGGCTGAAGCGGATCGGTGACGTGATCGTCAAGGACGACCGGCCCGAGTTCCGCGGCATGATCAAGGTGGTGCGCCACCTGGTCACCGTTGAGGAAGTGGACTGACATGGCAGACGCAGACAGCCCGCAGCGGGCGGCCGGCGCTGCGGCCAAGCCGCGCACCGGTGCCGCGGCTAAGCCGCGCACCAGCGCTGCGGCCAAGCCGCGCACTGGAACTGGAACGGCGGCCGAGCCCGGTGCCGACGCCGCGGCGGAGCCGCGTGCTGACGCGGCGGGGGAGCCGGGTACCGGCGGCGGCGCGCGCGGCCGGGCCGGGCTTAAGATCCATCACCTGCGCCCCGCTCCCGGGGGGCATACCGCCCGGACCCGGGTGGGCCGCGGCGAGGCGGGCAAAGGCAAGACCGCGGGCCGCGGGACCAAGGGCACCAAGGCGCGCGGGCAGGTGGCCCCCGGCTTCGAGGGCGGCCAGATGCCGTTGCAGCGCAGGGTGCCGAAGCTCAGGGGCTTCTCCAACTTGCGCTTCAAGACCACCTATCAGGTGGTCAACACCGGCCGGCTCGCCGAACTGTATCCGCAGGGCGGCGACGTGACGCCTGAGGACCTCGTGGCCAAGGGCGCGGTACGGGCCGGCAACCTGGTCAAAGTACTTGGCACCGGCGACGCCGATGTCACGCTCCGGGTGACCGCGCACGCGTTCTCCGCGGCCGCCCGCGAGAAGATCACCGCAGCGGGGGGAACGGTCACTGAGCTGTGAAAGACACTCCGATGGCGGCGGCGGCCCAGGGTGGCCGTCCGCCGTCGCCGGGCGCTGTGCGTGCGGCCAGGGAAGGCATCCACGCCTGTTACAGTGCAGCGAAAGCGTTACACTGCGGCGAATCCGCCACCGCGGTCACCCGTCGGATCGGCGCTGCACCATGACGTTGACCCATCTACGTGAGGACGGCGCATGCTGACCGCGTTCCTACGGGCGTTCCGGACGCCCGACCTGCGCAGGAAGCTGCTGTTTACGCTCGGCATCATTGCCCTTTTCCGGCTCGGCGCGACCGTTCCGACACCGGGAATCTCCGAGAAGGCCGTGAACGTCTGCACCGGCTTGGTGAGCTCAAGCAGCCAGGCGGGCGTCTACCAGCTCGTCAACCTGTTCAGCGGCGGCGCGCTGCTGAAGCTGTCGATCTTCGCGCTCGGCATCATGCCGTACATCACGGCGAGCATCATCCTGCAGCTTCTGGCGGTGGTCATCCCGCGTCTGGAGACGCTCCGCCAGGAGGGCCAGTCGGGCCAGGCGAAGATCACTCAGTACACCAGGTACCTCACCGTGGGCCTGGGCATCCTGCAGTCCACCGGGATCGTGGCGCTGGCCCGGTCGGGCAACCTGTTCCCGGGCTGCACCACCCCGCTGATCCCTAATCCCTCGGTTTTCACCATCTCCACGATGGTCGTCTGCATGACCTCGGGCACCGCGGTCATCATGTGGCTGGGCGAGCTGATCACGGATCGCGGTATCGGCAACGGCATGTCCCTGATGATCTTCACCCAGGTCATCGCGGTGATCCCGGGCTACATGCTCACCATCTACCGCTCCAGGCACACCTTCGTGCTGGTCGTGGTGCTCGCCGTGGCCGTCGCCATCGTCGCCTTCGTGGTCTTCATGGAGCAGGCCCAGCGGCGGATCCCGGTCCAGTACGCGAAGCGGATGGTCGGCCGGAAGATGTACGGCGGGACGTCGACCTACATACCGCTCAAGGTGAATCAGGCCGGCGTCATCCCGGTCATCTTCGCTTCCTCGCTGCTCTACATCCCGCAGCTCACGGCGTCGCTGTTCGGCAACCAGAAGAAACCGCAGGGCTGGGTGAACTTCATCCAGCGCTACCTGATCTCACCAGGCTCGTCAACATCGGCGCCCACCTGGAACAACCTCGGCGTCTACATGGCCTCGTTCTTCCTGCTGATCGTGTTCTTCACCTACTTCTACGTGTCGATCACGTTCAACCCCACCGAGGTCGCCGACAACATGAAGAAGTACGGCGGCTTCATCCCCGGCATCCGCCCGGGGCGGCCGACGGCCGAGTACCTGAACTACGTGCTCACCCGGCTGACCGCGCCCGGCTCGGTGTACCTCGGCCTCGTCGCCCTCATCCCGATGGTCGCGTTCGCGCTGGTCGGGGCCAGCACGCAGTTCCCGTTCGGCGGGACCAGCATCCTGATTGCGGTGGGGGTGGGACTGGATACGGTGAAGCAGATCGAGAGCCAACTCCAGCAGCGCAACTATGAGGGCTTCCTCAAGTAGTGCGAGTCGTCCTCGTCGGGCCCCCCGGTGCGGGCAAGGGGACACAGGCCCAGTTCGTAGCGTCGCATCTGTCCATCCCGAAGATCTCGACAGGTGATATCTTCCGCGAGAACGTCAGCCACGGCACGGCACTAGGCCGTCGCGCGCAGTCGTTCATGGAGCGGGGCGACCTGGTCCCCGACGAGGTGACGATCGCCATGGTCACCGACCGGCTCCAGGACGACGACACCCAGGCCGGGTTCCTGCTTGACGGCTTCCCCAGGACCGTGCCGCAGGCCGAGACGCTCAAGAAGCTGCTGTCGTCCTGGGAGACCAGGCTGGACGTGGTCCTGGAACTCGTGGTGGACGACGACGAGGTGGTGCGGCGACTGTCCGGCAGGCGGACCTGCCGCAGATGCGGGCGGGTATGGCACGCGCTGTTCGACCCGCCGGCCCACATCAATGCGTGCGACGACTGCGGCGGTCAGTTGTTCCAGCGCGACGACGACGGCGAGGACACCATCAGGCACCGTCTCGAGGTCTACCAGGAGCAGACGTCCCCGCTGGTCGCCTTCTACGCCGATGAGGGCATTCTCCTTGGCATCGACGCCACCGGCCCGGTGGACGAGATCACCGAGCGGGCGCTCAGCGCGCTGCGCCGCTTCAACCGCTGACATCCGGGGCAGCCGTCGCGGGTACCGTGGAGGAGGACGCGGAGGCCCGATGCGAATTAGGCGTGAGCCGGAGATTCAGCTCAAGACAGCACAGCAGGTCGCGTCGATGCGCGCGGCCGGGCTGGTGGTAGCCCGTGCGCTGACCGCGGCGGCCGGAGTGGTCGGGCCGGGGGTGTCCACGGCGGACCTGGACGCCGCGGCCGAGGAGGAGATCCGCGCCGCCGGCGCTGTTCCGTCGTTCAAGGGCTACCACGGGTTTCCCGCGACGATCTGCGCCTCGATCAATGAGGAGATCGTGCATGGCATCCCCAGCGCGGTCAGGAGACTGCGGGCCGGCGATGTGGTCTCGATCGACTGCGGGGCGATCGTCGAGGGGTGGCACGCGGACGCGGCGCTGACCGTGGGAGTAGGAATGATCTCCGATGAACTCAGCCGGCTGATCGAAGCCTGCGAGCGGGCCCTCTGGCATGGCCTGGCCCAGGCGCGGGCCGGCGCCCGGCTGACCGATATCTCGCACGCGGTGGAGCGCAGCGCCCGTGCGTCCGGTAAGTCCAGTTCCGCCGGGGACTACGGCATCGTCGAGGACTACGTCGGCCACGGCATCGGCACCGAGATGCACATGGATCCGGCGGTCCCCAATCGCGGGAAGCCCGGCCGGGGGCCGGAGCTGACGGAGGGGATGGCGCTGGCCATCGAGCCCCTGCTCGTTCTCGGCCAGCCCGACACGGTGCTGCTCGATGACGGCTGGACGGTGGTGAGCGCCGACGGGACCTGGTCTGCGCATTTCGAGCATACGGTGGCCATCACCGCCGAAGGGCCCTGGGTGCTTACCGCACCGGACGGCGGGCGCGGCTGGTTCTCCCGGCTCGCTGAGCCGGCGACAGGTGCGGCTGACGGGCTGGCCGACTCAACGGCACATCCGCAGGTCTGAGGAGGGTTGCCGATGCCGAACGATCCCAAAATCCGCGCCTCCGACGCCGACCGTGACCGGACCGCCGCACTGCTGCGCGAGCATCACGCGGCGGGCAGGCTCGATCTTGAGGAGTTCAACGAGCGCCTCGACAAGGCCTATGCCGCGAAGACCGTGGGGGAACTCGACGCCCTGATGGCGGATCTGCCGGCTATCGACCTGTACCAGCTTCCCGACGCCTCGATGCGCCGCGGGCGGGGCGGGGGGAGCGGAGGAGGCGGGGACGTACGGCTTCCGTGGTTTCGCCCACCCGGCGCTCTCATGGCCGCCCACGGCCGGTTCTCCCCGGCCTGGCAGGCCGCCTGGGGCAGCTGGCTCTCGATTGCCTCGATTTGCGTCGTCATCTGGCTCGCGACCGGCGCCAGCCTGGCCATGCCCTGGTTCGTGTGGGTCGTCGGCCCATGGGGACTGCTGATGTTCGGACGCTGGATCACCGGTGCCCCCGGCCATCACGGTCACAGTCCAGGCGGCAGCAACCCGCCCGGCAGCAACCCGCCCAGCGGCGACCGCCACCACGGCCGGGACCGCCATCGCAACCGGGACCGCCACCGCGACCGCCACCGCGGCCGGGACCGCCACCGCGACCTCTGAAGGTCGCGGCCGGGCGGGCTGGATTCCGAGGTAGAGTGGGGTGTCTGGGAGTTGCCGGGGCACCCTCAGGTGCCGGTCGCTGCCGAGGCGACCATGGGGTCGGCCCGGGCCGATCTGTCGGGAATGTTCCAGGCTCTGTCTTGGTTCGCATAGTAGCGCGGAGTCGCGTAGAATCTGCTGCGGCCCGTGAGCTGTTCTGTGCATGGCCTTAGCCGGATGCGCGGGGGCAGTCCTTGTGGAGGGCCTCCCGTACCCGGTCGGCACGCACGAGCATGAACCGGGTCGTGGGGGAGCCTCACGAGTCCATGCGCACGACAAGCACGGCACGATCAGTTAACAACGCTCCCGCCAGCACGAAGCCACCAGCCAGTGCCAGCGGGCCCAACAGCGAATCGCGGAGGATATGCCCAAGAAGGACGGCGCCATCGAGATCGAGGGCAAGATTGTCGAGTCACTACCCAATGCCTTCTTCCGAGTGGAGCTAGACAACGGGCACAAGGTCCTCGCCCATATCAGCGGGAAGATGCGGATGCACTACATCCGCATCCTGCCTGATGACCGGGTCGTCGTGGAGCTGAGTCCGTACGACCTGAGTCGCGGCCGGATTGTCTACAGGTACAAGTAACAACTGACGGCGCGGGGCACGCAGCGGCCCGGCTCCGGAGGAGGCCACGATGAAGGTTAAGCCGAGTGTGAAGAAGATCTGCAGCAAGTGCCGGGTCATCCGGCGGCATGGCCGGGTTATGGTCATCTGCTCCGACCCGCGGCACAAGCAGCGCCAGGGCTGACGCTCCACCAAGCCATGGCGTAACAACACCACCTACTAGACAACACAACGCACCGCATCCCGCGTCGGCCGCGAGCCGACGCGGGCCACCCCCGGTAGGAGGCCGGGGCCCTACCCGGGCAGGGGTTGGGAGGCGGCGCGTACGACCTCCTCGACACGAAGGAGAACTGCCCGCAGATGGCACGACTGGTTGGTGTTGACCTCCCCCGCGAAAAGCGCCTGGAGGTCGCTCTCACTTACGTCTACGGAATCGGCCGGACCCGCGCGCTTGAGACGCTGCAGGCAACGGGTGTGAGCGGCGATACGAGGGTTCACGACCTGGGGGACGACGAGCTTGTCCGCCTCCGTGACTGGATCGAAGCCACTTACAAGGTAGAAGGAGACCTGCGCCGCGAGGTGCAGGCCGACATTCGCCGCAAGGTGGAGATCGGGTGCTACCAGGGAATCCGTCACCGGCGCGGGCTGCCAGTGCACGGCCAGCGCACCCAGACGAATGCCCGCACCCGCAAGGGCCGGAAGAAGACAGTGGCCGGCAAGAAGAAGGCCGGGAAGAAGTAAGTAGTTCGCGACCCCACATCGCGATCCGACGACCTCCAGGAGCAGGGAGCAGATGCCTCCGAAGAGCCGTACCGGCGCCAAGAAGGTGCGCCGCAAGGAACGGAAGAACGTCGCTCATGGGCACGCCCACATCAGGAGCACGTTCAACAACACGATCGTGTCGATCACCGACCCGGTCGGCAACGTTATTTCGTGGGCTTCCTCTGGCCAGGTCGGCTTCAAGGGGTCGCGTAAATCAACTCCGTTCGCCGCGCAGATGGCGGCGGAGGCTTGCGCACGCCGCGCCATGGAGCACGGCATGCGCAAGGTCGACGTCTTCGTCAAGGGCCCCGGCTCGGGACGGGAGACCGCCATCCGGTCGCTCCAGGCGACCGGCCTTGAGGTGGGTTCCATTCAGGACGTCACCCCGGTTCCGCACAATGGCTGCCGGCCGCCGAAGCGGCGCCGGGTCTGAGGAGTAAAGCGACAGATGGCTCGATACACGGGCGCGGACTGCAAGCTCTGCCGCCGCGAGAAGATGAAGCTCTTCCTGAAGGGGTCCAAGTGCGATTCGCCCAAGTGCCCCATCGAGATCCGGCCGTACCCACCGGGTGAGCACGGCCGGAATCGTCCCAAGGAGAGCGAGTACCTGCTCCAGATCAGGGAGAAGCAGAAGGCACGCCGGGTCTACGGGATCCTCGAGCGCCAGTTCCATGGCTACTACGAGGAGGCCACCCGCAGGCGCGGCAAGACCGGCGAGAACCTGCTCCAGATCCTGGAGAGCCGCCTTGACAACGTGGTCTACCGGGCCGGATTCGCCAAGAGCCGGGACATGGCCCGCCAGTTGGTCACCCACGGCCACTTCCAGGTCAACGGCAAGAAGGTGGACATTCCGTCCTACCGGGTCACCGAGAGCGACATCGTCGAAGTAGCGCCCAAGTCCGTGGAGATGACGCCCTTTGTTGTGGCGCGGGCTGAGGTCGGCGAGCGTCAGGTGCCGGCGTGGATCGAGGTGATCCCGGACAAGATGCGTGTCCTCGTGCACACGCTCCCGGTCCGGGCTCAGATCGACACGCAGGTTCAGGAGCAGCTCATCGTGGAGCTGTACTCGAAGTAGTAACTGCTCGCCGGAGCCGCCGCTGCACGGGCGGCCCGCGGCGGGGGACGGCAGCTGCCGTCAAAAGGATCGCGACTGTCAAATAGCGGGCGTCGCGGGAAGGGGTAGTAATGCTCATCGCTCAGCGTCCAACTCTCACCGAAGACCAGGTCGACGAGTTCCGGTCGAGGTTCGTGATCGAGCCTCTCGAGCCGGGATTCGGCTACACGATCGGGAACTCGATCCGGCGTACTCTGCTCTCCTCGATTCCCGGTGCGGCCGTGACCAGCATCAGGATCGAGGGCGTGCTGCACGAGTTCTCCACCGTGGCCGGCGTCGCCGAGGACGTCACCGACATCATCCTGAACCTCAAGGAACTCGTCGTCTCGTCCGAGCAGGATGAGCCCGTGGTGATGTACCTGCGTAAGCAGGGCCCCGGGGAAGTCACCGCGGCGGACATCGCGCCGCCGGCCGGCGTGGAAGTGCACAACCCGGGTATGCACATCGCCACCTTGAACGGCAAGGGCAAGCTGGAGATGGAGCTGACGGTGGAGCGCGGCCGTGGCTACGTGTCCGCCGCGCAGAACAAGCAGCCCGGGCAGGAGATCGGCCGGGTGCCGATCGACTCGATCTACTCGCCGGTCATGCGGGTCACCTACAAGGTCGAGGCGACGCGTGTCGAGCAGCGGACCGACTTCGACAAGCTCATCCTCGACGTCGAGACCAAGCCGTCCATGCGTCCCCGGGACGCGGTGGCGAGCGCGGGCAAGACCCTCGTCGAGCTCTTCGGCCTCGCCAGGGAGCTCAACGTGGACGCGGAGGGCATCGACATCGGCCCGTCGCCCACCGACGCGGCCTTGGCCGCGGACCTGGCCCTGCCGATCGAAGAACTTAACCTAACGGTTCGTTCATACAACTGCCTGAAGCGCGAGGGCATCCACTCCGTGGGCGAACTCGTCGCCCGTAGCGAGCAGGACCTGCTCGACATCCGCAACTTCGGCGCGAAGTCGATCGAGGAGGTCAAGCAGAAGCTGACCGACATGGGGCTCGCGCTGAAGGATTCCCCACCGGGATTCGACCCAGGAAGCGCGGCGGACAGCTACGGCGCCGACGACGACGAGAGCTACGTCGAGACCGAGCAGTACTGACGGGCTGGACACTGTACCGAACCTAGGAGAACCTTTCGATGCCCACGCCCACCAAGGGCCAGCGGATGGGTGGCAGCTCGGCCCACCAGCGGCACATGCTGGCGAACCTGGCCACCGCGCTTTTCGAGCACGGCAAGATCACGACGACGGAGGCCAGGGCGCGCCGGCTGCGCCCCTACGCCGAGCGTCTGATCACCTTTGCCAAGCGAGGTGACCTGCACGCCCGCCGCCAAGTGCTCACCGTTGTCACCGACAAGGGCGTGGTGCACACGTTGTTCACCGAGATCGGGCCGCGGTTCGAGTCCCGTGACGGCGGATACACGCGGATCACCAAGGTTGGGCCGCGCAAGGGGGACAACGCCCCTCTGGCGGTTATCGAGCTGGTCAGCGAGGAGGCTGAGGCGAAGCCGCGCCGCCGCCGTGCACGGCGCGCGCAGCCGAGCCGGACCGCCCGGCCCAAGCCTGCCGCACAGGAGGCTGCCGCGGCCGAAGACGCTGCCGAGGAGCCAGTCGTGGCCGACGCGACTGGCGAGGCGGAAGGCGGCGACGCCGAAGCCGAGGCCAGTGCGGCCGAGCCTACCGACCAGGCTGACGAGGAGTCGGCTGACAAGGAGTCGGCTGACGACGCGGGCACCAAGTCGGCGCACAAGGCCGACGACTAGCGAGCAGGCTACGAGGGCCCCGGCCGTTGGCCCGGGCCCTCTGGCCGTCGGTATGACCCGCCCGCAAGCCGGCATGGCCGATCCGGAACCCGGCACGGCCGGCCCGGAACCCGGCACGGCCGGCCCGCAAGTCGGCATGGCTGATCCGGAACTCGGCACGGCCGGCCCAGAACTCGTCACCGTCGGCCGGGAACTCGGTACGGACATGGACCGTCTGGCGGTCGGCACCGGCCGCCCGGCGGATCCGGGGTCTGTCCGGCTCAGGCTTGACTTGTCCTACGACGGCTCCGGCTTCTCTGGATGGGCTCGCCAGCCGGGCCAGCGGACTGTCCAGGATGTCGTCGAAGAAGCGCTCGGCCGGTTGCTGCGCATGGCCGCGTCACCGGCGCTCACCGTGGCCGGCCGGACCGACGCGGGCGTGCACGCCCGCGGACAGGTGGCCCACGTCGATGTGCCCGGCGCATCCTGGTCGCAGATAGGCCCCTCCGCAGTGCGCAGGATGTCCCGGCTGCTCCCGGCGGATGTCCGGCTACACCGGATCGGCCCAGCGGCGGACGGCTTCGACGCCAGGTTCTCCGCCCTGTGGCGGCGGTACTCCTACCGGGTCTGCGACGATCCAGCGGCTGCCGAGCCGCTGCGCAGGCACGACACGCTGTGGTATCGCCACCGGGTCGATGTCCACGTCATGAATGAGGCCGCCGCGGCCTGCACCGGCGAACACGACTTCGCCGCCTTCTGCCGCCGCCGCGAGGGCGCGACAACCGTACGGGAACTGCTGCGCCTGGAGTGGGCGCGGACATCCCCGTCGGTGGCCACAGCGACCGTCGTTGCCGATGCGTTCTGCCACAACATGGTGCGCGCATTGATAGGAGCCTTGCTCAAGGTCGGTGAAGGCAGCAAACCGGCCAGCTGGCCGAGCCGACTGCTCGCGGCCCAGGTCCGTGACCCGGCCGTAACGGTCGCCGCGCCGCACGGACTCTGCCTGGAGGAGATCCGGTACCCGGACCCCGCTCAGCTTTCGGAACGGGCCCGGCTCACCCGCCGCCTTCGCACCAGCGCAGCCCGCCCCACCCCCCATGGAGTCGATGTGACACCGAGTCCTCTATAGGGGGCACGATGCTCACATCGACCTACTTTGCTCAGCACCGGGCTCGGGGAGCGAGGTCTGCGTCGCGGATCGGGACGCTGTCAGGGGATCTGCGGTTTCCCGATCACCATGCGGCTGGTGAGGCTCACATTCGCGGTGCCGCTGACCAGGTTGTCCGAGAATGTCTTCAACTCGGCGCGCTGGGCCGCCGTTGTCGGCGTGTGCAGGTTCGAGAACTCGGCCCATATCAAGATCAGGTAATGGCCTTTATATACCGCTTCTTCAAGGCCCGTCCCCTTGGCCAGATTGTGCGTGGGCCCGTGGGCCGCGGGAAGCTGGTCGATGAATTCTGCGGAGCCCGTCGCCTGCCCGGCCCGCTGGGCGGCGGCGTCATTCACGAGATTGAGCACGCCGATCGTGCCCATGATCTTCTGATCGGTCGTCAGGTAACTGGCCCGCATCACCTGCGTGCAGCCCGCCTTGCCGACGGCCGACTGGAGCCCTGCCCCGAGCACCGCGGCCGGGCAGTCGCGCCCCGCCTGGTCGATCGTCCTGCTGCCGCTCGTCCCGCCCGAAGAGAACTGGGCCGGGAACAGTTCGGTAAGCGTGAGCGGAACGGAGTCTTCGCTGCGGGTCGTGATGTGCTTCCAGGGGCCCAGGGACGGCGTGGGGCTGCTGGAAGCCGCCGCCGTCCGCAATGGCGCGGACACCCGAGGCTGACTGGCCTGCCCTTTGACGAAATGCAGATATGCCACCGTGACCAGGGTGCCCACGGCCAGCACCATCAGGATGGGAAACAGCCACACACGGGCACGGCTGGGGGGCTTGCGTGGCTTGCGTCCGAGGGCGGCGGCACGTGATACCCGGGTTCCCGCGGGACTGCCCGGACCGTCGGCGCCGGTGACCTCGGCGTCCGCCTGGTACCGGCCGGCGGTCTCCGGGCCGGCCGTGAACCTGCCAGTCGTCTCGGCGTCCGCCTGGTACCGGCCGGCGGTCTCCGGGCCGGCCGTGAACCTGCCAGTCGTCTCGGCGTCCGCCTGGTACCGGCCGGCGGTCTCCGGGCCGGCCGTGAACCTGCCAGTCGTCTCGGCGCCGGCTCTGCGCCCCCCCGGGGACTGCCTGATCGAGCCGGGGAGCGGTTCCCTCGCACCTTCGGCTGGGCCGTTCGCCCAGGCAGTTGGGCCCTGCCCGGGAGCATCAGCCGGGATGGCCGGCCAGGGGGCGGCAGCGCCACCTTGGGCCAGGGCGGCACCGGTGCCCGCTGCGGCCTGCGGGTCGCTTGGCGGAGCAGTCCATCCGTCACCAAGCTGGCCCGCGTCGAGGACGGCCCAGGTCTGGGTTGCTGTCATGTCAGCGGACGGATCGCTGACGGCGAGCAGCGAGTACCCCGGTTCTGAGGCCACGTTTGGCCAGGAGGCCGCCCCTGGACGACCCCCGGGCCCGGCGGAGCGCACGGCGGGAGGGTTCCAGGGCGAGAACTGCCCCGGCGGGTAGACGGGATCCGGCGCGCCCGGCGCCGGAGGAAAGCCCCGCAGCGGCCCCCTCCCAGCCGGGCCCGTGGTCCGGAACGCCCCCACGCCCCACAGCGAACCACCCGTTCTCGGCCGGTCACCAGATCGCTGCCCGACACCACCCTGAATCTCATGCTCCAGCCTGCCCGCCGGGCGGCGCCATACGTTCTCCCTGGAGCCGCTGGGCGGGGCCGGCGTCCCGGTCGGAGCCGGGGTCGGCGGCGTGTGCCGTGGCGCGCGCTGGCCCCCTCGTGCGGGCTGTTGCCCCGCGGAGGCACCCGAATCGGGCCCGGCATTCCTGGAATGCCTGCGTCCGCTGGGCGGCGGTCCTTCGGATGCGGGTGGCCTGGCGGATCCAGGTGGCTGGCTGTATCCAGGTGCCGCGGCAGGTCCAGGTGACTGGGTGTAGCCGGGCGGCGCGGCGGGTCTTGGTGGCGCGGTGGGTCTGGGTGGCCCGGCGGATCCGGGCGGCTCGGTGTATCCAGGTGGCGCGGCGGATCCGGGTGGCTGGGTGTATCCAGCTGACCCGGCGGGTCTGGGTGGCCGGGCGGATCCGGGCGGCTCGGTGTATCCAGGTGGCGCGGTGTATCCGGGTGGCGCGGCGGATCCCGGTGGCGCGGCGGATCCGGGTGGCGCGGCGGGTCTGGGTGGCCGGGCGGATCCGGGCGGCTCGGTGTATCCGGGTGACCCGGCAGGTCCAGGTGACTGGGTGTATCCGGTCTGCTGGCCGGGTGGCCGGGCGTGCGCCGGTCGTTCCGCGCTCGGAGGCCCCTCTCCGCCGGGCGGCTGCACCGTCGGCGGCCGGCGTCGCGACGGTCGCTCCGGCCGGCTGTCCGGCGGCGGGCCGATGCCCTCATCACCCGGGTAGCCCATGCCGTGAGCGTAGCGTTCCAGGCGGGGAAGCCAGGGCGGGTCCTGTGTATCAGTGCCGCTCGGGCCACCCGCCGGCCAGGCAACGCCGTGGGAACGTGCCGACGCCGTTCGGCTCGCTTTGCCGTTCACCGCCAGGGCCGGTATCCTCTTCAGAGCGTCCATGGCGCGTCTGCATGCCCGCGGTGCCCGCTCAGCGGGGCTGGTTACGCGGCGGCAGAAGCGGCGGACTCCCGTACCTGGCGGTTGCCCCGGATACGGATCCAAGATTGCCCCACCACGCGAAGGCTTATGACTGTGCGCACATTCAGCCCGAAGGCCGCTGACATCCAGCATCAGTGGCACGTCATCGACGCCTCCGATGTGGTGCTCGGCCGCCTGGCCAGCCAGGTAGCGATCCTGCTGCGCGGCAAGCACAAGCCGATCTTCGCGCCCCATGTGGACACGGGCGATTTCGTGATCGTCGTGAACGCGGAGAAGGTAGCCCTCAGCGGCAAGAAGCTGGAAGACAAGCGGGCTTACCGGCATTCCGGCTATCCCGGCGGGCTGCATTCGATGGCCTATGGTGACTTGCTGGCCAAGCACCCGGAACGGGCGGTGGAGAAGGCGGTCAAGGGCATGCTCCCGAAGAACTCGCTGGGCCGGAGCATGCTGCGCAAGCTGAAGGTATACGCGGGCCCGGACCATCCCCATCAGGCGCAGCAGCCCGCGCCATTCGAGATCAAGCAGATCGCGCAGCAGGCACCGGCTGGCCGCGCGGGCAGCCGGTAAGGTCGCTGCCCTGGTCCACAGTGACATCCACTGGGGTACCCGGAGGCGACCCGGCGCATCGATGAGAAGCCGATGAGGAAGTACGAGGAAGGAAACCGTGGCTGAGTCCACTGGCACGCAGGCGCTCGCAGAAGACGCTGGCGTGGAAACGGCAGAAACCGCCGCGGAGCACGTGTCGGAATACACCACCGAGACGACGGCGGACGCCGAGGCGCGCCAGGCGGCGCGCAAGCCGGTGGTGACCGGCAGCGCACTCGCCACGGGCCGTCGCAAGGAAGCGATCGCGCGGGTCCGCATCGCCCCGGGCAGCGGGCAGTGGCGGATCAACGACCGGTCGCTGGACGACTTTTTCCCGAACAAGGTTCACCAGCAGCTCATCAGTGAGCCTTTCGTCAGCCTGGGGGCTGACAACCAGTTCGACGTCGTCGCGCGGATCACCGGCGGCGGTGTCACCGGTCAGGCGGGCGCGCTGCGGCTGGGGATCGCGCGCGCCTTGATTCTGGTCGACCCGGAGAACAGGCTGACCCTGAAGCGGGCCGGTTTCCTGACCCGCGACGCGCGGGTCAAGGAGCGTAAGAAGTACGGCTTGAAGAAGGCCAGGAAGGCGCCGCAGTACTCGAAGCGCTGACCAGACCGGCGTGCAAAGCGGCTGGCAAACCCCTCAGACCACTAGTGGTCTGTCAGCGGAGTCCTTTGAGCGAACGGCGGTCAGGTGGGTGCATCGCAAGGCGGAGGAGGAGCCGATAGCGGAGCTATCGGTGACGACGACAACGCCGCGAGGTGCCCACCTGGGCGACGTGCAGCCAAAAAGTACTCCGCTGACGGATCACTGAGCACGGAATACGGGGGCACGTCTGATGGGTCGGCTTTTCGGAACTGATGGTGTCCGTGGTGTGGCTGGGGATGATCTGACCGGCCAGCTCGCCATGGAACTTGCTGCGGCGACCGCCGCGGTGCTCCGCTCCACAGGCGCGTTTACCAAGGCTGAGAAGCTCGGCAAGCGGCCGGTGGCACTAGTCGGGCGCGACCCGAGAGCCTCGGGGGAATTCCTCGAAGCCGCGGTTGTCGCGGGCCTGGCCGGGTCCGGCGTGGACGTACGGCTGCTGGGCGTCATCCCCACTCCTGCGGTCGCCTTCCTGACCAGCGATCTCGACGCGGACCTCGGTGTCATGCTTTCCGCCAGCCACAATCCGGCCCGGGACAACGGGATCAAGCTGTTCGCCCGGGGCGGCTTCAAGCTGCCCGATGCGGTCGAGCACGAGATCGAGGCCAGGCTCACGGCTGGCCGGGATTCTGGTCAGCACGGGCCGCCGGCCGCGGGTTTCGGCCGGGTCAGCGACGCCACGGCCGAACGCGAGCGTTACAAGGAACACCTGCTCGCCTCGCTGCCTAACGGGTCCGCGACCCAGCGGCGGGCACCGCTGGCGGGGCTCACGGTTGTGGTCGATTGCGCGCACGGGGCCGCCTCTGACGTGGCGCCCCGGGTGCTGCACCGGGCGGGCGCTGAGGTCATCGCGATCGGCGCGGAGCCTGACGGGTTGAACATCAACTCAGGCTGCGGCTCGACCCACCTGGACACCCTGGCGGCCGCCGTGCTCAAGCACGGGGCGGATGCGGGCATCGCGCATGACGGGGATGCCGACAGGTGCCTGGCGGTCGGCGCCGATGGGGAAGTGATCGACGGGGACCAGATCCTGGCCGTGCTCGCCCTCGCCCTCTCCGACGCCGATCGCCTGCCGGGCAACACGGTCGTCGGCACGGTCATGTGCAACCTCGGCTTCCGGGTGGCGATGCGGGACGCCGGGATTACGGTGATCGAGACCGCGGTGGGGGACAGGTACGTGCTTGAGGCCATGCGCGCCGGAAAGTACACACTGGGCGGGGAGCAGTCCGGGCACATCATCATGCTCGATCACGCCACCACGGGAGATGGCCTGCTGACCGCGCTGCACCTGTTGGCCACCACGGCGCGCCAGGGCATCCCCCTGGCCGAACTCGCGGCGGTGATGACCAAGTACCCACAGGTGCTCGTCAACGTCCCGGGGGTGGACAAGGCGCGAGTCGCCGCGTCACCGGAGCTCGCAGCGGCTGTGGCCGCGGCCGAGCAGCAGTTGGGCACCACCGGCCGGGTGCTGGTCCGGCCCAGTGGTACCGAGCCGGCGGTCCGGGTCATGGTGGAGGCCGCGGACGCCGATCAGGCCCAGCAGGTGGCCGACCGGCTGGCGGCAGCAGTCCGCGCGGTGACGTGACCAGGCGGGCTATTTTCGTTACGTATGGTTTTGGCCTTGTCACAAGGCGTGTGCAGCTCGTCAAGGTGGGTCAGCAGCCTCGGTGATCACCCGCAGGCGTTAGCCTGGCTCTCATGTGCGGCATCGTGGGGTACGCAGGTCACCGCCAGGCACTCGACGTGGTGATCGAGGGGCTGCACCGCCTTGAGTACCGGGGGTACGACTCGGCCGGAGTCGCCGTGATCGGCGTCGGCGAGATGATCACCGAGAAGCGGGCGGGCAAGCTGGGGAACCTGGTCGCGGCGCTCGCGGAGCGTTCGCACCTGCCCGGCACCGTGGGCATCGGGCATACCCGGTGGGCCACGCATGGGCCGCCGAACGACCGGAACGCGCACCCGCATTCCGACTGCTTCGGCCACCTGGCCGTGGTGCACAACGGCATCATCGAGAACTTCGCCGCGCTGCGAGCCGAAATGGAGTCCCGCGGCCACACCCTTTCCTCTGATACCGACACCGAGGTCGTGGCGCACCTGCTCGAGGAGTACATGTCGGCGGCGCAGGCAGGTGCCGGGGCCATCGCGCTGCCCCCGGGCACGCTGGCCGCGGCGATGCGCAAGGTCTGCCAGCGGCTGGACGGAGCGTTCACCCTGGTCGCGGTCGACCTGCGGGATCCGGGCGCGGTGGTCGGGGCCCGCCGCAACTCGCCGCTGGTGATCGGCAGGGGTGACGGCGAGAATTTCCTCGCCAGCGACGTGGCCGCGTTCATCGCCTATACCAGGCGGGCGGTCGAACTCGGCCAGGACCAGGTGGCCGAGGTGCGCGCCGAAAGCGTGACCGTGACGGGCTTCGACGGGAGGCCGGCCGACGTCACCGAATACCACGTGGACTGGGACGTGTCGGCCGCCGAGAAGGCGGGCTACCGGTACTTCATGCTCAAGGAGATCGCTGAGCAGCCCAAGGCGATCGCTGACACGCTGCTCGGCCGGATCGGGCCGGGCGGGCAGCTGATGCTGGACGAGATGCGCCTCGACGTCGAGGAACTGCGGGAGATTGACAAGATCATCATCGTGGCCTGCGGCACCGCGTATCACGCCGGGATGATCGCGAAGTACGCCATCGAGCACTGGTGCCGAATCCCCTGCGAAGTCGAGCTCGCCAGCGAGTTCCGGTACCGCGATCCGATCCTCACCCGGACCACGCTGGTCATCGCGATCTCCCAGTCCGGGGAGACTATGGACACATTGATGGCCGTGCGGCACGCCCGCGAGCAGCGGTCGCGGGTGCTTGCCATCTGCAACGTGAACGGCTCGTCGATCCCGCGCGAGTGCGACGCGGTCGTGTACACCCATGCGGGCCCGGAGATCGCCGTCGCGTCCACCAAGGCGTTCCTCACCCAACTGGTCGGCTGTTACCTGGTCGGCCTGTACCTGGCCCAGGTACGCGGAACGAAATTCGACGACGAGATCCACGAGGAGATCGGACATCTCGGGCAGATGCCGGCTGAGGTGGAGCGGGTGCTCGAGACGATGGAGCCGGTCCGCGCCCTGGCCCGCGAGCTCGCCGACGAGCGGTGCGTCCTGTTCCTCGGACGGCACGTCGGCTTCCCTGTCGCCCTCGAGGGAGCGCTCAAGCTCAAGGAACTCGCCTACATGCACTCCGAGGGCTTCGCGGCCGGCGAGCTCAAGCACGGGCCGATCGCGCTGATCGAGGACGGGCTCCCGGTCGTGGTCGTGGTGCCATCCGCGGACGGCCGCGGGGTGCTGCACGACAAACTGGTCTCCAACATCCAGGAGATCCGGGCCCGTGGCGCTCGGGTCATCGCGATCGTGGACGAGGGCGACAGCGAGGTAAAGCAGTTCGCGGACACGCTCATCGAGGTGCCCGCCGTGCCGACGCTGTTCCAGCCGCTGGTCGCCACGGTGCCATTGCAGGTCTTGGCCTGCGAGCTAGCCACCGCCAAGGGCCACGACGTAGACCAGCCCCGCAACCTAGCCAAGTCCGTCACCGTCGAGTAGCCCCACGCGGCCGGGTTCACCATTGCTCCCTTCGCCCAGCCCAGCCTCTCGGGCCCCCCTGGGCCCGGGCATCTCGTTATCGGTGAATGTTTTTGCCCCAGGAAGGGCAAAAACATTCACCAATAAGGGTTATCCACAGGGAATCCGGCATAGTCGGGCTTGTTGTCCACAGAACGGGATTGCGTTGGGCGGATTGCGGGCGGCCGTTCGACGCTGGATGGGTGGCAGACGACGTCCCAGAGCGCGTACGTGCCCCGCTGATCACCCAGCGCGGCGTGCTGACCAGGGCGCAAGTCCTGGACGCCGGGATGACTGACAAGGCGATCGTGGCGCGCTTGCGCACCGGGCGCTGGCAGCGACTGCAGCGCGGTGTCTACGCGACCTTCAGCGGAGAACCACCGCGTGCTGCGCTCATTTGGGCGGCTGTCCTTCGTGGCGGCCCGGATGCGGTGCTCAGCCACCAGACCGCTGCCGAGTTGTCCGGGCTCCTGGCGAAACCCGAACCCCTCATTCACCTAACGGTGCCGAGCGGGGCACCTGTCGATCGCATTCCCGGGGCCGTCCTGCATTACTCGAGGCGGTTAGCACACGCACGCCACCCAGCGCTCGAACCAGCCAGAACCCGGATCGAGGAGACGGTGCTCGATCTGGGCCAGGCGGCCGGCACACTGGACCGCGCACTCGGCTGGATCTTCCTGGCCTGCGGCAGCCGCAGGACCACGGCCGAGCGGATCGTGGCAACGATGGCCCTACGGCCCAGGATGCGCTGGCGCGCCGACTTGGCCATGGCGCTCGATGTCGCGGGCGAGGGTGCGCACTCTCTGCTCGAATTCAGGTACGTGAACCGTGTCGAGCGGCCGCATGGCCTCCCAGTTGGCACGCGGCAGCATCCAGTGCGGCGGGGTGGCCGGCGCCAGTACCAGGACGTCCTATACGAGGCTTTCGGCGTAGTGGTCGAGCTTGACGGGCGCGCCGCTCACCCCGACGAGTTCCGTCGGCGCGACACCCGGCGGGACAACGCGAACGTCGCTGCGGGCCAGGTCACGCTCCGTTACACCTGGGCGGACGTGACAGAACACCCCTGCTCCGCAGCGGGCGAGGTGGCTGGGGCCCTCATGCGGAGGGACTGGCCGGGCGCCCCCCGCCGTTGTGGCCGCACGTGCCGCCTCCCGCAGTCGTGAAGCCACAAGCGACCCAGCTAACGACGGCCCCCGAGCCAGACCACGGGATCCGCCAGCTAATCGCGGCCCCGAGCCAGACCACGGGATCCGCCAGCCAGGCCGCCATGGGCCGGGCGTGTCACTGTCAGGTTGGCTGGGCTCCTGCCGGGCCGGGCTCGACGCAGAACTCGTTGCCCTCCGGATCGCGCATCACCGTGTGGGCGGCGTCCTGCCGCACCACCGTGGCGCCTAGCTCAGTGAGCCGCTCGACCTCCGCGCCGACGTCTCCTGGCGCCCGGAGATCGAAATGCATCCTGTTCTTCGCGGTCTTGCCCTCGGGTACCTGGACGAACCACATGTTCGGCCCGCCCCACCCGGCCGCCTCGACATACGCCTTCGACGCGGTGGACTCCTCGTCCATGTCAGATCCCAGCGTGGCCGCCCAGAACCGGGCGGCCACCAGCGCGTCGGCGCAGTCGAACGTGACGGTCTTGATCAGGCTCGGCATGACCCGACGCTAGGCGGGGGCGCGGCCAGGAGGCAACCGGTTTCTGCCCGGGCGGCTGGCAGTGCCGGCAGCACCAGCCGGCGATGGCGGCCCATGGGAGGCTGGGAGCGTGATCGTGGGCATCGGCGTGGACATCGTAGACATCTCCCGTTTCGAGGCGGCATTGAGCCGGACTCCGGCACTGGCACACCGCCTGTTCGCGGAGAGCGAACGGGCGGCCCCGCTGCCATCGCTCGCCGCGGGCTTCGCCGCCAAGGAAGCGGTGGCCAAGGCCCTGGGCGCGCCGCCCGGGCTGCGCTGGGCCGACGTGGAGGTCGGCCACGACGCCACCGGGCGCCCCGCGCTCACGATCCGCGGCACGGTTGCGCAAGCGGCCGGCCAGCAGGGCGTCCGCCGCTGGCACCTGTCGCTCAGCCATGATGCGGGTGCCAGCGTCGCGATGGTGGTGGCCGAAGGTTGAGAAACGCGCACGAGGTGGAAAAAATTCGGATAGCCGAACGTGCCCTCATGGCCCAGCTGCCACCAGGCACGCTGATGCAGCGGGCCGCGGCTGGCCTAGCGTCCATCTGCGCTGGCCTGGTGGGGAAGGTGTACGGGGCACGGGTGGTCGTACTCGCCGGGAGCGGCGACAACGGCGGCGACGCACTGCATGCGGCCACCCGGTTGGCCCGGCGCGGGGCGGCGGTCCTGGCGGTAGCGGCAGGGGGGCGGGTGCACCAGGAGGGTGCCGCAGCGCTGCGCGCCGCGGGCGGACGGCTGACCGACGCCGGCGACCCGGCCGCGGCAGCCGCGATCGACGCCGCGGACCTGGTCATCGATGGCCTGCTCGGCATCGGCGGCCGTGGCGGCCTGCGGGAGCCATACGCGGCGCTCGCCGGGCTGGCGGCGCGGTCGCCAGCGGTGGTGGTCGCCACCGACCTGCCGAGCGGGGTCGACGCTGACACCGGCGTGGTCGACGGGGCTGCGGTGCGCGCAGACGTGACGGTGACCTTCGGCACCTGGAAGCCGGGCCTGCTCATCGACCCAGGGGCCACGCACGCCGGAGTGGTCGAGCTGATCGACATCGGCCTCGGGTCCTACCTGGAGTCGCCCGCTGTCGAGGGGATGCAGGCGGCCGACGTGGCCGCGCTGCTCCCGCAGCCGCAGCGGGACTCGGACAAGTACCGCCGCGGCGTGGTGGGCATCCTGGCGGGCAGCGACCGGTTCACCGGCGCGGCCGCGCTGGCCGTCGGCGGCGCCCTGCGCGGGGGCGCCGGGATGATCCGTCTGGTGTCCGCGGAATCCGCCGTGGCGGTGGTCCGGCAGCGCTGGCCGGAGACGGTGATCACGGTGACCGAGCGCGAACTGCGGGCCGGGGAGGAGATCAAGGCTGCGGGGCGGGTCCAGGCGTGGGTGGCCGGGCCGGGCATGGGCACGGATGAGCAGGCGCGCGAGCGGCTGGCCGCGGTGCTCGCCACCGACGTCCCCGTGCTCGTGGACGCGGACGGACTCACCCTGGTCGCGGCGGACCGGGGGATGCTGGCGCGTTCCGCCCCGACGCTGCTCACCCCGCACGCGGGTGAGTTGGCGCGGCTGCTCGGCACCGATCCGGCCGACGTCGAGGCGCGCCGTCTGGAGCACGCCAGGATGGCCGCTGCCGAGCTGGGCGCCACGGTCCTGGTCAAGGGCTCGACCACGGTTGTCGCGGCCGCTGACGGGGATTCAGCGGCCGGGCCGGCCCTGGTCAACCCGACCGGCACCTCGTGGCTGGCCACAGCTGGGACCGGGGATGTGCTCTCAGGCCTGGCCGGCTCCCTGCTGGCGCAGGGCCTGGGGCCGCGTGAGGCCGCCGGGGTGGCCGCGTATCTGCACGGCCTGGCCGCACGCCTGGCGGCCGCGGGCCAGGGCGCGGAGCCGGGGTTGGCTGCAGGCGCATCAAGGAGGGCGGGCGGCCCCGGCGCGGCGGGCCCGGCCGACGCGCCGATCGGGGCGGCCGACGTGATCGCCGCGTTGCCCGCCGCGATCCGCTCGGCGCGCCTGAACTCGCTGCCGTAGGCCCGAGCGCCCCCGCGCAGCCTCACGAGAAGCGGTCGATGTGACATCGCACCGGTTGTAACCGGTAGAACGGCACATTCGCCGGGCTGGACGCGCACATCCGGGAGCCGTGAGCGGTCGTGGGAGCCGTCGGCCGCAGTCGAAGCCCCAGCGGCCAGGCGAGCCGCCCGCGAATCCGGTGAATGTGGCATCGCACCGGTTGTGACGGGTAGAACGGCACATTCACCGGGCTGGAAGCGGTCGGGGCGACGCGCTAGCGGGGTCTGGCCCGGCGGGCGCTACGGAGTGATCCGTCCGGGCGCACAGGCCGGCGGCTGGCACACTGGACCGTCATGGACGGTCTTCCTGAAGCACTCATTGATCTGGACGCCGTGCGGGACAACGTCGCGGCGCTGCGGGCGCATGTCGGCGGCCCGCAGGTGATGGCCGTGGTCAAGGCCGACGGATACGGGCATGGCATGATCCCGGCCGCGATCGCCGCCCTGGCCGGCGGCGCGGACTGGCTCGGCGTAGTACACGTGCACGAGGCCCTGGCGCTGCGCAAGGCCGGCATCGCCGGCCGGATGCTGTCCCTGCTGGGGGTGCCGGGCGCCGCGCACGAGATCGCCATCCGCCAGGACGTGGACCTGTCGGCGGCCAGCACGGCGATGGTCGACGAGGTCGCGCGGGCGGCGGCGCGGGCTGACCGGCCCGCCCGCCTGCACCTCAAGGTGGACACCGGGATGTCGCGCGGCGGCGCGACGCTGGCCGACTGGCCGGCCGTGGTGGATGCCGCGCTGACCGCCGAGGCCGCCGGTCATGTCCGTATCGTCGGCCTATGGTCGCATTTGGCGTGCGCCGACATGCCCGGGCATCCGTCGATCGTCGCGCAGCAGGAAGCGTTCGGTAATGCGGTCTTGCTCGCGGAAAGGGCAGGTGCGCGCCCCGAAGTGCGCCACCTGGCCAACACTCCGGCGACCCTCACCCTCCCCGAGACCTGGTTCGACATGGTCCGGCCGGGCGGGGCGGTCTTCGGCCTGTCCACGCTGCCGGGCGGCGCGCCGGACTGGCTGCGCCCGGCCATGACAGTGCGGGCCTGGCTGGTGCAGGCCAAGCGGGTGCCGGCTGGGACGGGCGTGTCGTACGGCCATCGTTACGTGACGCAGGGGGAGAGCACTCTGGGACTGGTCCCGCTCGGCTACGCCGAAGGTGTGCCGCGGAACGCGTTCGGCGTGGTCGAGGTCGGCGCCCGCGAGCGGCGCTGGCTGATCTCTGGCACCGTCTGCATGAACCAGTTCGTGGTCGATTTCGGCCCCGAGCCCGCGGCGACGGGGGACGAGGTGGTGCTGTTCGGGCCGGGTGACTCGGGGGAGCCCACGGCGCAGGAATGGGCCGATGCGCTCGGCACCCTGTCCTATGAGATCGTGACCAGATTCGGCGGCCGGATGCCCCGAACCTACTCTGGAGTAGCATACGAGGAAGAGTCTGTGCGCGACGGTGCGGACACGGGTCTGCCAGGCACGGAGTTCCCCGGCACGGAACGTCCGGGCGCGGTGACTGCGCCACGCGGCTGACGTGACCGCACGCGGCAGGCTCCCGGCTGGAGGATCTATGGCTAGCTGGCGGCGGATTACCGGCGTAGCTGGGCTGGCCGCTGGCGCGACGGCCGCGGGGGCAGGTGCGATCCTCGCGGCGGAGCGCATCGCGGTCGGGCGTGTGCGGCTGATCCGCAAAGCAGCTGAGCCTGAGCCTCTCGGTACGCTGCGCGGGCGTGTTCTCACCGTGCTCGCGGACGACGGGGTCCCGCTGCACGTGGAGATCGACGAACCTCCGAGTGCGGGCGGCCCGCACGAGATCGGGCGCCAGATCGGCGTCGAGCAGGCCGACCCGGTCACCATCATCTTCTGCCACGGGTACACGCTGAACCAGGACAGCTGGCACTTCCAGCGCCGGGATCTCGGCGGTTACCGGCTGGTCTTCTGGGACCAGCGCGACCACGGCCGCTCCGGCCGCTCGGCGGGCGGCCCGGCCAGCATCGATCGGCTGGGCGCCGACCTGGACCTGGTCATCAAGGCGGTCGCGCCCGGCGATATGCCGGTGGTGCTCGTCGGTCATTCCATGGGCGGAATGACGATCATGGCGCTGGCGGGCCAGCGGCCGGACCTGTTCGGCACGAAGGTCGTGGGGATAGCGCTCATCTCCAGCGCGGCAGGCGGCCTGGAGGCGGGCAGCCCGTGGATGCCCGGGCCGCTCCGGCTCGTGTTGCAGCGGACGCTGCCGGTGATGCTGCGCGGGGCGGCTACCGGCTACCGGGCCATCCTCGTGGAGCGCGGCCGCCGGGCCGCCGGTGAGCTGTCGTTCCTCAGCACCCGCTACCTGGGCTTCGGGGACCCCGGGGTGAACCCGGCCGTGGTCGACTTCCTTGAGCAGATGATCAGGTCGACGCCGATGAGCGTGGTCGCGGAGTACAGTCAGGCCCTTTATAAGGTCGATATGCGGGCTACGCTCGGCGTCCTGGGACGTGTCCCGGTGACCGTGATGATCGGCGAACTGGACCGGCTGATCTCCCCCGCGCTCGGCCTGGAACTGGCCGGCCAGATTCCCGGTGCCGAGCTGGTCTGGGTAGCCGGCGCGGGGCATGCCCTGATACTCGAGTGCCCCGACCTCGTGAACGAGTCGATCACCGCGCTGGTGGCCCGCGCCACCTCGGGCCAAGTGACCCGTGAGCGCTCGGCGTGAGCGAGCCGGAGGGGCGCGGCGCCGCCTGGACTGAGGAGCGAGGGACGAGCGACGAGGGAAGGAGGCGTCCCAAGGCGCCCCGGAGGCGAGCGGGAGACACCGCGTGAGCGCCACGGCGGGCCGCACGGCGGCTGCGGGCATCCAGGTGGCGACGGCAGGCGACATGCGCGCGCTGGGCCAGCGGCTCGCCGCGCTGCTGCGCCCGGGTGACCTCGTGGTACTCAGCGGGCCGCTTGGCGCCGGGAAGACCACGCTCGTCCAGGGCATCGGGCAGGGGCTGAACGTCCGCGGCCCGGTGACCTCGCCGACCTTCGTCATCGCCCGGGTCCACCCATCGCTGGGCGGCGGGCCAGCGCTGGTGCACGCGGACGCCTACCGGCTCGCCAGCCCGGCAGAGGTGGACGACCTCGACCTGGACGCTGACATCGGCAATTCGGTCACCGTGGTGGAATGGGGCGAGGGCCTTGTCGAGGGGCTCGCCGCGGATCGCCTCGAAGTCACCATCGCGATAACCCGGGCCACGGTCGGGGCCGGGTCCGGGGGCGGCACGGCCGACGACAGCCGGACGGTGCGGCTTTCTGGTGTCGGGGAACGCTGGGCGGCCGCGGCGGAATCCGCGTGTTGTGCCCTAGCGGGTATGCCAAAGGCTTTATAGTTTCCGTCTGTCCCCGCATTGCCTTGGCCGGCTCCTTCCCGGAAGACCTGCCGTCCTGGCAATGTTCCGCGCCGTCGTGCACGGTCCGATCCCTTCCCCGGAGGCGAGCCGTGGCCAAGCAAGGGCCTCCTCCCCCGCGGTCCAGCAGGATGCCTGAACCACGCCGGGGCGCCCCTCGATGGTCGGACGCTGATCCCGCGAATGATGACGAGGAGCTTCCGCCGTGGGCGGGTCTCGCCATCGAGCCACGCTGGGCAGATCAGCAGGAGCGGCCCAGTCGTCCCGGTCGGCCCAGTCGTCCCGATCAGCCGGGGCCGCCCGGCGGCCAGGGTGGCGACGCGGCGGCAGATGCACCCGGTCGGCGTCCCCGCGGCAGGCTCGCGGCGGCCCGTGCCCGCAAGACGCGGCGCAGTCTCGTCCTCTGGGGGAGCGTGCTCGCGGTGGCGGTCGTCATCGCTGGCGGGGTCTGGCAGCTGACGCGGGGCGCCAGCGGCACGGCGCCACTGCCCGACCAGATTGTCACCACCTTCCTGCCCGGCGAGTTCCAGACCGTGCCGAACACGTGCACGGCGGTGTCCACGGCGACGCTGGATCAATACCTGCCGGGAACGCGGACCAAGGTGGTCCCCAGCTCGCTCAATGGCCAGTCGGACAGCCTGTGCGACTGGACGCTGGACGCGCGGCCGGTGTACCGCCTGCTGGACGTCGAGGCGCAGGCCTACGCACCGAACGGGCTGGCTAGCGGGAACGGCAGCGCGACCTTCGCGGCCATCGATGCCTATCGCCAAGCGCTGGCGGAGAAGACCAGACCGCCCAAGGCAAGCCATCTGCCGAAGGCCGCGGTGACCACCATGCACGGGTTCGGCACTGCGGCATTCTCCGCACTCCAGGTGACCACTGCAGGCGGTGACACCACCGATCTGCTCACCGTGGTGATACGTGATCGCAACGTGCTGGTCACCGTGGTGCTTGAAGGGCTCGACCACTCCAGCAAGGGCGGGTACGGGCCGGTCTCCGCGGCACAGCTCAAGGCCGGAGCGCTTGCTGTGGCGCGGGACATCCTCGCCCAGGTGAAATGAGCGGGAGCGGCCCGGTCGCCGGGGCGGAAATCTCCGGCTCCCGGGGCGGGGAAGGGGCCGAAGTCTCCGCCGCCCGGGGCGGGGAAGATGTCAACTAGGCTTTTTAACCGTGCTGCTGCTCGCCTTCGACACCGCGACGCCGGCCGTGACAGTCGCCCTGCATGACGGGGTGCACGCGCTCGCGGAGGTGGCGTCGGTCGATGCCCGTCGGCACGGTGAACTGCTGGCGTCGGCCATCGAGAAGGTGCTCGCCGATGCCGGGGTGACCCGGCTGGACGTCACGGCGGTAGCGGTCGGGACCGGCCCCGGCCCGTACACGGGCCTGCGTGCGGGACTGGTCACGGCGCGCGTGCTCGGCAGCGCCCTCAGCATCCCGGTGTACGGGGTGTGCACGCTTGACGTCATCGCCTGCGACGCGGTGCCCGCGGCCGCGGGCCGTGACTTCGTCGTCGCCACCGATGCCCGGCGCAGGGAGCTGTACTGGGCCCGGTACTCGGCCGCAGGGCAGCGGCTGACCGGCCCGGCCGTGAGCACTCCCGGTGCCATCGGGGCCGGCTGCCCGGTTGCTGGCGCGGGGGCCGGGCTCTACCCCGGGCTGCTTGGTGAGCGGATCGGTCCGGAATATCCGGCCGCGGGCACGCTCGCCCAGTTGGCAGCGCGGCGACTGGCCGAACAACTGCCGATGCTCCCGGCGGAGCCGTTGTACCTGCGCAGGCCGGACGCCCAGGCCCCCGGGCCGCCGAAGCGGGTGACCCCGTCGTGAGTACTGCGCTGCGTCCCATGGCCCGCGGCGATCTGGCGGCCGTGCTGAGCCTGGAAGCCGCCCTGTTCGGCCCGGAGGCATGGACGGAGGGCATGCTGGCCGCCGAACTCGCGGGGGTCCCGGACGGCCGTTACTACCTGGTGGCCGAGGACGGGACGGGAGTGGTCGGCTACGCCGGCCTGCTCGCCGCCGGCAGCGGCCAGGCGGACGTGCTGACAATGGCCGTGGCGGAGGACCGCTGGGGGGAGGGGATCGGCGCCGCCCTGCTCAGCGGGTTGCTCGCCGAGGCCGCGCGGCGTCGCTGCAAAGAGGTTTTCCTGGAGGTCCGGGTGGACAATCCGCGGGCGCAGAACCTCTACCGTCGCCACGGGTTCACCGATATCGGGCTCAGGCGCGGCTATTACCAGCCATCTGGTACCGACGCCCTGGTCATGCGGCGGGTCCTGGAGAGCGCCAAGGGGCCCGCAGGGGCCCGGGCCATCACGCGGGGGCGCGTCCGGCGGGCCAAGCACGCCCGGCAGCGGGCCGGGGGCACCGAGTGACCACTCCGCTGGTGCTGGGCATCGAGACCTCCTGCGACGAGACGGGCGCCGGCCTGGTCCGCGGCCATGAGCTTCTCGCCGACGCGGTCGCCTCCAGCGTGGCTGAGCATGCGCGGTTCGGTGGCGTGGTCCCTGAGGTGGCCAGCCGGGCGCATCTGGAGGCTATGGTCCCCGCCGTGGACCGCGCGCTGGCCACCGCCGGGGTCACCCTGGCCGACGTGGACGCCATCGCCGTCACGGCCGGGCCGGGGCTCACCGGGGCGCTGCTGGTGGGTGTCTGCGCCGCGAAGGCATACGCCCTGGCCCTGGGCAAGCCGCTGTACGGGGTCAACCACCTTGCCGCGCACATCGCCGTCGATCAGCTGGAACATGGAACGCTGCCGGCGCCCGTGGTCGCCCTGCTGGTGTCCGGAGGTCACTCGTCGCTGCTGCTGATGCCCGATGTGACCGGTGAGGTCCGGGCGCTGGGCGCGACCATCGACGACGCGGCGGGCGAGGCATACGACAAGGTGGCACGCCTCCTCGGGCTGCCCTTTCCCGGCGGCCCGCCGATCGACGCGGCGGCCCGCTCGGGAGACCCGACGGCGATCGCCTTCCCCCGCGGCAAATACCGTGATCAGACCTTCGACTTCTCCTTCTCGGGGGTGAAGACCGCGGTGGCGCGCTGGGTGGAGGCACGCCGGGAGGCTGGGCTCAGCGTGCCGGTGGCCGATGTGGCGGCCTCCTTCCAGGAGTCCGTGGCGGACGTGCTCACCCGCAAGGCGGTCCAAGCCTGCCGCGCTCACGGCGTTGATCACTTGATCATCGGCGGCGGGGTGGCGGCAAACTCCCGGCTGCGAGCCCTCGCGGCGGAGCGCTGCGAGGCGGCGGGCATCAGGCTGCGGGTGCCAAGGCCGGGCCTGTGCACGGACAACGGCGCCATGGTGGCGGCGCTCGGGGCCGAGTTGATGGCCCGCGGCGCGCCGTCTTCGCCGCTGGACTTCCCGGCCGACTCATCCATGCCGGTGACCAGCGTGGTTATGGTCTAGGGCGGGTTCCGCACCGGGTTGCGGGCGGCTCCGCGTGAGGTTGCGGCCGGGCCCGTGTTGACGAGTTCGGGCAGCGGCGATACTGTTCGGAACTAGCACTCACTAGAGTAGAGTGCTAATGCGACGAGGCTGGTCTGGCACCCGCGACGACAGTCAGCCGTGGTCGTTCCCTCTATGTCATTTCAGATAGCCTTTCCGAAGGGGGAGGTCAGATCGTGACGACCGCCACCAAGGTAGTTCTCAAGCCGCTCGAGGATCGGATTGTCGTCCGGACGCTCGAGGCCGAGCAGACCACTGCATCCGGTCTCGTGATCCCGGACACCGCCAAGGAGAAGCCCCAGGAGGGCGAAGTCCTTGCGGTGGGCCCGGGCCGGTTCGACGATGCCGGCGCCAAGCGCGTCCCGATGGATGTCAAGGTCGGCGACGTGGTGCTGTACAGCAAGTACGGCGGCACGGAGGTGAAGTACCACGGCGAGGAGTACCTGGTGCTCTCCGCTCGTGACGTGCTCGCCATCATCGAGAAGTAAGCACGGGGATCATGTGGCGCGGGCTGCGTCCCGCGACAGACGCCCGCGGTATCGAGCCGTGCCGCCCCGGACGCCGGACTGGTGTCCGGGGCGGTGGCTCGTGATTAATTAACCGCGGGTAACTAGCTGGACGCTCTTCGCACAGTCATAACAAGCAAGTTTGAGGTGCTCATGGCCAAGATGCTGGAGTTCGACGAGGAAGCGCGGCGCGCACTGGAGCGCGGCGTGGACCGCCTCGCGGACGCCGTGAAAGTGACGCTGGGCCCACGGGGCCGCAACGTCGTTATCGACAAGAAGTGGGGCGCTCCCACCATCACCAACGACGGCGTGACCGTCGCCAGGGAGGTGGAGCTGGAGGATCCGTACGAGAACCTGGGTGCCCAGCTCGCCAAGGAGGTCGCCACCAAGACTAACGACGTGGCCGGGGATGGCACGACCACGGCGACGGTGCTGGCGCAGGCAATGGTCCACGAGGGCAGGCGCAGCGTCACGGCTGGCGCGAACCCGATCGCCCTCAAGCGCGGGATCGACGCTGCGGCAGCCGCCGTGTCGGACCTGCTGATCGAGTCCGCGCGTGAGGTCGAGGAGCAGGGGGAGATCGCGCACGTGGCGACCGTCTCCGCGCAGGACAGCAAGATCGGCGAGCTCATCGCCGAAGCGTTCGCCAAGGTCGGCAAGGACGGGGTCATCACCGTCGAGGAATCGCCGACTATGGGGCTGGAACTCGAGTTCACCGAGGGCATGCAGTTCGACAAGGGCTACATCTCTCCGTACTTCATCACCGACCAGGAGCGGATGGAATCGGTCCTCGAAGACGCCTATGTCCTGCTGCACGCGGGCAAGATCTCCTCAATGGCGGATTTCCTGCCGCTGCTCGAGAAGGTCGCGCAGACGAAGAAGCCGTTCCTGGTGATTGCCGAGGACGTCGACGGCGAGGCCCTGTCCACGCTGGTCGTGAACAAGATCCGCGGGCTGCTAGCGGTAACCGCGGTGAAGGCACCCGGCTTCGGCGAGCGGCGCAAGGCCATGCTCGGCGACATGGCGGTGCTCACCGGCGGTGAAGTGGTCAGCGAGGAACTGGGCCTCAAGTTGGAGATGGTCGGGCTCGACACGCTCGGCCAGGCCCGCAGGATCGTGGTCAACAAGGACACCACCACGATCGTGGACGGCGCGGGTGACCACACCGCCATCGAGGACCGGGTTCGCCAGCTCAAGGCCGAGATCGAGGCGACGGACTCGGACTGGGACCGGGAGAAGCTACAGGAGCGGGTCGCCAAGCTGTCCGGCGGAGTGTGTGTGCTCCGGGTCGGCGCAGCGACCGAGGTGGAGCTCAAGGAGAAGAAGCACCGCCTGGAAGACGCGATCTCAGCCACCCGGGCAGCCATCGAGGAAGGCATCATCCCCGGCGGTGGCAGCGCCCTGGTGCACACCGCGGCGAAGCTGGGCGACCTGGGCATGACCGGCGACGAGGCAACCGGCGTCGGGGTCGTGCGCAAGGCGCTTTTCGCTCCGGCGCGCTGGATCGCGGAGAACGCGGGCGCCGAGGGCTCCGTGGTCGTGGCCAAGATCGCCGAGCTGGGTTTCGGCAACGGTTACAACGCGGCCACCCGTGAATACGGCGACCTGGTCGCCGCGGGCGTGATCGATCCGGTCAAGGTGACGCGCTCCGCGGTGCGCAACGCCGCGTCCATCGCGGGCATGCTGCTGACGACCGAAGTGCTCGTGGCGGACCGGCCAGCGGAGGAGCCAGCCGACCAGGGTGGTCACGGCCACTCGCACTGAGCCGGCCGGGTGAGTGCGGCTGACCGCGCTCACTAACGGGAAATGCACTGACGGTGCCCGCCCGCATGATCTCCGGATCATGCGGGCTGGCTCGTCTGCTCCTGGGCATATGCGGCGTCCGTGCCACTTGGCACGGCGTCTGTGGCACCTGGCACGCGGGCGTCCAGGGCACCCGGCACGCGGCATCCGCGGCACGTGAGGGTCCGCTTGGGTGCGCTTCGGGCATCCTTGGATGGGCTTCGGGCGGATTCGCATAGAACGCAAACAAAGGCAATTACAATCTGTAGTCAAGTGATTACGGATTGTAATTTTATGGCGCACCGTGTCGAGGCGGTACATCAATGTGACCATTCCGTTGCCATCATCCATGGCGGAACCACGGGCTTTCGTGGGCATCATTCATTCGTGACGGAGGGATGCATCATCCGGGCCGTGGGCGGCGAAGGGTGGCGGGAATCGTCATCGGGCGCGGCTGATCCGGCTGACGGGGCGGAGAAGCAGCTAAGAGGCGCGGGGGACGCTGCGGAGAAGCAGCTGATGGACGCGCGGGACGGCACCGACGGACGGCTCAGCGCAGGCCGCAGCGGTACATGGCCCGAGGCGAGATCGGCCGGCCGCGCGTGGCCCGAGGCAAGACCGGCCAGCAGCGCGTGGCCCGACGGCAGACCGGCCAACGGCACATGGCCCGAGGCAAGACCGGCCAGCAGCGCGTGGCCCGACGGCAGACCGGCCAACGGCGCGTGGCCCGAGGCGCGGTTCGCCGGCGGTGCGGGAGTGGCCGAGGGGACCAGCCTGCGCGACCTGACGAGCCTGGCCGTCCGGGGGCACCCGGCGGCGATCGAGTCCTTGCTCCAGCACATCCGCCCGATGGTGGTCAGGTACTGCCGGGCCCGGCTGGGCCGCATCACCGGCCATTACCACGTGGCCGACGACGTCGCCCAGGAGGTCTGCATCGCGGTGCTGTCCGCGCTCCCGCGCTACCGCGATATGGGACGGCCGTTCGCGTCCTTCGTCTTCGGCATCGCCTCGCACAAGGTGGCGGACGCCGTCCGGAGCGCGTCCCGGCTGGCGGTGCCCACCGAGGATCTGCCCGACGGCCCAGACGAGCACCCAGGGCCTGAGGAGACCGTTGTCGCCTGCATTGAGGCGGAACGTGCTAGGACGCTGCTCGCCCGGTTGCCCGTTCACCTTCGTGAGCTGCTGATACTACGCGTGGTCACCGGTCTGTCAGCCGAGGAGACGGGTAATGTACTTGGTATGTCAGCAGGAGCCGTTCGAGTTGCCCAGCACCGGGCGCTGGCCCGGCTCCGGGCGATTGCGGTCGAGGAGTCGATTGCGTGATCACGGGGCGCGGACCTGGAGCGCCCGGCGTTACACCTGGTGTGGAGTTCACTCGGGGGCGGGTGGCAACAGGCGATCCGGGTGACGGGGCCGTCGATCTCAGTGAGATCCGGCGGTCCGAAGAGATCGTGGGAGTGCTCGCGGCACGCGCTGCCACTCCCGCGCCGATGCTGCACGATCCAGCTGTGGCGCTGCTGAGCGCGCTGACGGCGGATATCGACGCCAGGGACGCTGCCCCTGATGCCCGGCCCCGCGTCCTCCCCCGCCCGGCCCATGCGCGCCGGCCTACCGGCAGTGTTCCGGTGCCCCCATCACGCGGTGGGATCGCCGCCTGGCTCAGGGCGGCCGCCGCGGGAGCGGTGGTCGCGGGGGTCGCAGGTACGACGAGCGTGGTGGCGGCGGGAATGCTGGCCCGGCTGGCCCGCGTCCCAGCCAGTGGCTCCAGGAGGCTTGCGCGGGACTGGAGTTCCCTTGTCCGCCCGCGGCGCATCCGCTGACCCGCGGTGCACAGCCTCGGGGCGACAGCCTCGGGGCGTCGGCCAGCGAGCCGCGGCACACGCCCTAGACTGGCACCGTCAGCCACCACCCTGCGGAAGGTGCCATGACCGACGCCGTCAAGTTCGCTCCTGCTTCCCTCACCTTCGACGACGTCCTGCTGCTGCCCGCGCATTCGGCGATCATGCCGGGCGAGGCGGACACGACTGCCAGGCTCAGCCGCCGGATCACCCTGAGCATCCCGCTCGTGTCGTCGGCCATGGACACGGTGACCGAGGCCCGGATGGCAGTGGCCATGGCCCGCCAGGGCGGCGTCGGCGTGCTGCACCGCAACCTGTCCATCGAGGAACAGGCGCAGCAGGTTGACATGGTGAAAAGGTCCGAAGCTGGCATGATCACCAACCCGGTGACCTGCGGCCCGGACGCCACCGTGGCCGACGTGGAGAGCCTGTGCGCCAGGTTCCGCATCTCCGGCGTGCCGGTGACGGCGCCCGATGGAGTCCTCCTCGGCATCGTCACCAACCGGGATATCCGCTTCGAGACAGACCACGGGCGCCAGGTCACCGCCGTGATGACAGCAATGCCGCTGGTCACCGCGCCGGTCGGGGTGGCCAGGGACGAGGCCCTCAGCCTGCTCAGGCAGCACAAGATGGAGAAACTGCCGCTGGTGGACGCGGCGGGGCGGCTGCGCGGCCTGATAACCGTGAAGGACTTCACCAAGAGTGACGAATACCCGCTGGCCACCAAGGACGCCGAGGGACGCCTGGTGGTGGGCGCGGCGGTCGGCGTGGGCGAGGACGCCAAGCGGCGTGCGCAGGCGCTGGCCGAGGCCGGGGCCGACTTCCTGGTGGTCGACACGGCGCACGGCCACGCCCAGGCGGTCCTGGACATGGTGGCGCGGGTGAAGGCGAACGCCAAGGTCGACGTGATCGGCGGCAACATTGCCACGCGGGCCGGCGCGCAGGCGCTGATCGACGCGGGTGCCGACGGGGTCAAGGTCGGCGTGGGGCCGGGCTCCATCTGCACCACCCGGGTGGTGGCCGGCGTCGGGGTACCGCAGGTAACCGCGATCTACGAGGCCGCGCAAGCGGCGCGGCCGGCGGGCGTGCCGGTGATCGGGGACGGCGGCCTGCAGCACTCCGGCGACATCGCCAAGGCCATCGCCGCGGGCGCGGACACCGTCATGCTGGGCAGCCTGCTCGCCGGGTGCGAGGAGGGGCCTGGGGAGATGGTCTTCATCCACGGCAAGCAGTACAAGCTGTACCGGGGGATGGGCTCGCTGGGGGCCATGCGGAACACCGAGCGCGGCCGGTCCTACTCCAAGGACCGCTATTTCCAGGACGACGTGCTCCGTGAGGACAAGTTGGTCCCCCAGGGCGTCGAGGGTCAGGTGCCCTACCGCGGGCCGCTCGCCGCCGTCGCGGGCCAGCTTGTCGGCGGCTTGCGGGCGGCCATGGGCTTCTGCGGGACGCCCACCATCGCCGAGCTCCAGCAGGCGAAGTTCACGCAGGTCACCGCAGCCGGCCTGGCGGAGAGCCACCCGCATGACATCGAGATGACCGCCGAGGCACCCAACTACGCCAGGCGGCGGCCGTGATCCCCGTGGTGACGCCATGACAACAGAGGCCATGACAACAGCAGTGCGGCCATGACAACAGTGGAGATCGGCCGCGGTAAGAGCGGCCGCCGTGCCTACGCGCTCGACGAGATTGGCATCGTCCCCTCCCGCCGGACCAGGCACCCCGAGGAGGTGTCCATCGCCTGGCAGATCGACGCCTACCGGTTCGACCTGCCGCTGGTGGTTTGCCCGATGGACAGCGTCGTCTCGCCGCGGACCGCGGTGCTGATCGGACGCCTCGGCGGGCTCGCCGTGCTCGACCTTGAGGGGCTGTGGACCCGCTACGAGGACCCAGAGCCGCTCCTCGCCGAGGTGACCGGGCTCGGCGAGGAGGCTGCCACCCGCCGGTTGCAGGAGATCTACGCCGAGCCCATCAAAGAAGACTTGATCGGCCGCAGGATCGAGGAGATCCGCGCCGCCGGCGTCATCACGGCCGCACGGCTGTCACCGCAGCGAACCGTTCGGTATTACAAGGCAGTTATCGACGCGGGCGTCGATATTTTCGTCATTCGCGGCACCACCGTGTCCGCCGAGCACGTCTCCGGGCAGGCCGAGCCGCTCAACCTCAAGCAGTTCATCTACGAACTCGACGTCCCGGTCATCGTGGGTGGCTGCGCCACCTACACCGCGGCGCTGCACCTCATGCGGACCGGGGCCGCCGGGGTCCTCGTCGGGTTCGGCGGCGGCTCGGGGCACACCACGGCCGCGGTGCTCGGCGTCGCCGTGCCGATGGCCACGGCGATCGCCGATGTGGCCGCCGCGCGGCGCGACTACCTCGACGAATCCGGCGGCCGGTATGTGCATGTCATCGCGGACGGGAGCATGACCCGCAGCGGCGACATCGCCAAAGCGCTGGCCTGTGGCGCCGACGCGGTCATGGTCGGCTCGCCGTTCGCCCGCGCGGAGCAGGCGCCAGGCCGCGGCTACCACTGGGGCAGCGAGGCGCACCATCCCGACCTGCCCCGGGGGGCCCGGGTCAAGGTGGGCACCATCGGCACGCTGGAGCAGATCCTGCATGGCCCGTCCACCATGGCTGACGGCTCGCTGAACCTGATGGGTGCCCTGCGCCGGACCATGGCTACCTCCGGCTACTCCGACCTGAAGGAATTCCAGCGGGTCGAGGTGGTCGTCGCGCCGTACGCACCGCCGCGCCGCTAGCGTAGAGCCGGTGGACGTAGTACGCGAGGCACGCCAGCAAGCGACAGCCGGCCACGGATTCTCCGTCGGCCACGCACTCTCCGCAGGCCACGGACCTGCGGCAGGCCACGGACCTGCGGCAGGCCGGGGATCGGTGGAGCACTCGCGGGCTGGCCGGATGCTAGCGTTCCCGTTGTGATGGCCGGGGGGGACGACACGGCAAGACTCTGCCCCGATGATAGGTCCGCGGCGCTCGCAACGCTCGCCGGGGCCGAGCATCAGGTTCTCGTGGTGGGCGGCGGCGTGGTGGGTGCGGGCGTGGCGCTGGACGCCGCGACCCGCGGGCTTTCGGTGGGCCTGGTGGAAGCGCGCGACTTCGCATCGGGGACCTCGTCGCGATCCAGCAAGCTGATCCACGGCGGGCTCCGCTACCTGGAGCAGCTCAATGTGGGCCTGGTCCGCGAAGCCCTCGCCGAACGTGCCCTGCTGCTCCAGCGGCTCGCACCGCACCTGGTGCGGCCGGTGCCGTTCCTGTTCCCTTTTACCCACCACGTGTGGGAGCGCGGGTACATCGGCGCCGGTGTGACCGCGTATGACCTGCTCGGGTTCTCCCTCGGCCAGGCCAGGGGCCTGCCCGGGCACCGGCAGTTGACCCGGCGCAGCACGCTCCGGCTGGCGCCCGCCCTGAAACGGTCGGCGGTCACCGGGGCCATCCAGTACTGGGACGCGCAGGTCGACGACGCCCGTTATGTCGTCACCCTGGTCCGCACCGCGGCGGGCTACGGGGCCCAGGTAGCATCGCGGACCCAGGTCACCGGTTTCCTGCGGGAAGGCGAGCGGGTTACCGGGGTGCGGGCGGTGGACCTGGAGACCGGCGCAGAGCTGAAGATCAGCGCCCAGCAGGTGGTCAACGCGACCGGGGTGTGGACCGACGACGTCCAGGCCATGGTCGGCGGCCGTGGAGTGATCAACGTGCGCGCCTCCAAGGGCGTGCACCTGATCGTGCCCCGCGACCGCATCCACTCGCGTACCGGGATCATCATGCGCACGCCGGTCAGCGTGCTGTTCGTCATTCCCTGGGGCCGGCACTGGATCATCGGCACCACCGACACCGAATGGTCGCTGGACAAGGCCCATCCAGCGGCCAGCCGGGCCGACATCGACTACGTCCTCGCCCAGGTCAACCGGGTGCTGGCGGTCCCGCTGACCCGGGACGACGTGGCCGGGGTGTACGCCGGGCTGCGGCCGCTGCTGGCCGGTGAGTCCGAGTCCACCTCGCGGCTGTCGCGGGAACACGTGGTCGCCCACCCCGTGCCGGGGCTGGTGATGATCGCCGGCGGCAAGTACACCACCTACCGGGTGATGGCCAGGGACGCGGTCAACGCGGTGGCGCACGCGCTGGACGGCCGGGTGCCGCCTTCCTGCACCGACTCGGTGCCGCTAGCCGGCGCCGACGGCTATGTCGCGCTGTGGAATGCCAGGTACCGGCTGGCCCGGTCGTCGGGGCTGCATGTGGCGCGGATCGAGCACCTGCTCGGCCGGTACGGGTCGCTCACCGGGGAGGTGCTCGGCCTCATCGCGGCGGAGCCGGACCTGGGTCGGCCACTGGGCGGCGCCGACGACTACCTGCGCGCTGAGGTCGTCTACGCGGTCACCCACGAAGGCGCCCGGCACCTCGATGACGTGCTGGCCCGCCGGACGCGCATCTCCATCGAGACCTGGGACCGCGGCCTGACGGCCGCGGCGGAGGCCGCCGACCTGATGGCCAAGCCGCTGCGCTGGGATGCCCGCCAGGAGGCCAGGGAACTCGGGCACTACCGGGCCGCCATCGCCGCCGAACGCGCCTCCCAGGAGGCCGCCACCGACCAGGCCGCGGACGCGCTGCTGCTCGACGCGCCCGAGATCGTGCCGGTCGTAGGCAGGGGTTCAGCCTCTTAAGGGTGTGTCCCGTGGATCTTCGGCCTGCTGCGCGTCCGCCGGAGGGCGCCTCGCGGCGTTGTCGTCGTCGCCAATAGCTCCGCTATTGGCTCCTCCTCCGCCTTGCGATCCATCCCTCCGGACGGCCGCTCGCGACGGCCAAGATCCACGGGACACACCCTAAGCCCCTCCCGCCGCCCGGCTGAGCAGTCGGCGTGCCCGCAGTGCGATCTCCAGATCGAATCGCCCGTCCGGTTCGTGCCGCCTGCGTGCAGCAGGAAGCGGGCTCACCGTTCCTTACCAGCCTTAACGCAAACCCGACCGTGCCCGCCGTCCAATACACCGTCATCGAGACCAGAGGCGATGAGGTGGTGACGCCGTACACCAACGCCTTCCTGCCGGCGGCGTCGAATGTCACCAACATCACCGTCAACCGCCAATGCGTCCTGGACGCCAGCGATCACCTAGAAATCGTCAACGACCCGATCGCCATGGCCGACATGCTCAACGCCCTAGACCCAGCCCACCCCGTAAAGGTCCCATGCCTGATCGTCCTCCCGGTCACCGGCCCAGTAGCCCCCGTCCCTTCCTTCTGATCCCACCCCCATTGAGCCGATCGAGCAGCCATGAGCGGGGGTGCAGGCGGGTGCGGGCAGCGCGTAAAAGCGCCGAAGGCGCAGCGCAGCCCGCACCCGCCTGTATCCCCGCGACCCCGCTACTAGACTCAGCTCATGTCCCGCCCACGCGCGTTCTCCGGCATCCAGCCGACCGCCGACTCGTTCCACCTCGGCAACTACCTAGGTGCGGTGCGTCAGTGGGTGACCCTGCAGGACACCCACGACGCGCTCTACTGCGTGGTGGACCTGCACGCGATCACGGTCCCGCAGGATCCGGCGCTGCTGCGGCGGCGGACCAGGATCGCCGCCGCGCAGTTGTTCGCGGCCGGGCTCGACCCGGACCGGTGCACCTTGTTCATCCAGAGCCACGTGCCCGAGCACGCTGAACTGGCCTGGGTGCTGGGCTGCCTGACTGGGTTCGGCGAGGCCAGCCGGATGACCCAGTTCAAGGACAAGGCAGCTCGCGGCGGCGCGCAGCAAGCGAGCCTGGGGCTGTTCAGCTACCCGGTCCTGCAGGCCGCCGACATCCTGCTGTACCAGACCGAGCAGGTGCCCGTGGGGGAGGACCAGCGCCAGCACCTTGAGCTCAGCCGGGACCTGGCGATCCGGTTCAACCACCGGTTCGGCCCCACCTTCGCGGTGCCCGCCGCCTACATTCTCGGCGGGGTAGCGAAGATCAACGACCTGCAGGAGCCGACGGCGAAGATGAGCAAGTCGGCGTCCTCGCTGGCCGGGATCGTGGACATCCTCGACGAGCCCGACGTGGTCCGCAAGAAAATCGCGCGGGCGGTGACCGACACGGGCAGCGAGATCCGGGCCGACGACACCGAAAAGCCGGGGATCAGCAACCTGCTGCGGATCTACTCGGCGCTGAGCGGCCAGGAGGTCGCCGACCTGGAGGCGAGGTACGCCGGCGCGGGTTACGGCGCGTTCAAGAAGGACCTGGCCGAGGTGGTAGCCGGTGCCCTGGCCCCGATCCGGGAGCGGACCGAGAAGTTGCTCGCCGACGAGGCTGAACTGGACCGCATGCTGGCCCGCGGCGCGGCGAAGGCGCTCCCTATGGCCAGGCAGACCATGGCCACGGTCAGGGAACGGGTCGGCTTCCTGACCGCGGGCGACGCCGGCTGACCAGCAGGGCCGAGCCAGCCAGCAGCGCAGCGAGCAGCGCGGCCCCAGCCCCGGCGGCGACCGGGACAGTGCGGCCCGCGGGCAGAGGGCGGGCCGCGGCCCGGTGCGGTGGCCTGGGCACATTGGGCGGGGTACGCGCCGGCTGCGGGCTGACCAGCGTGCCGACCGGCGTTACCGCCCCGTCCATGGTGAAGCCCCAGTTCAGCAGGCGGGCCGCGTACGTCATCTCGGTCATCGGCACGCAGTGCAGTATCGTCACGATCAGCGTCACGCCATGCCGTCTGGCCAGGCCGATGAAGGTGGCGGCGGCCGGGGTGGTCCAGCCGATCTTGCCACCGATGTCCCCCGGGTAGCCGGTGAGCATGGTGTTCTGGTTGTACAGGGTGACCATGTGACGCTGCGCGAGCGGGAAGCGGGCGGTGCCCAGCTGCTCGTCGCGCATGAACATCGGCAGCTTCAGCGCCTCCCGTGCAATGAGCGCCTCGTCGTAGGCGGACACGTGCTGGCCGGGAGCATCCAGGCCATTGGGCTGCCTGGCCACCGTGTCGTCCGCCCCGAGGTGCTGCGCCTCCGCGTTCATCATGGCGATGCCCTTGGCGAAAGATCCGGTCGCCTGGGCGAGGGATATCGCCGCGTCGTTGGCGGAGACCAGCAGCAGCGCCTTGAACAGGTCGGAGACCAGGTACCGGCGCCCGGCGATCAGCCCGACCTTGCTCGGCTCGACGCTGGCGGCCTGATGCGAGGCGACGACGGTGGAATCCGGTCTCAGCACCGGCATCAGGGTGAGCGCGGTCAGCACCTTGAGCGTGCTCGCCGGGGCGAACCAGCCATGCGGGTCCTTGGCCGCGAGAACCTGCCCGGTGCCCGCATCGGCGATCACGTAGGCGGACGCAGGCACGGCGGGCAGGCGGGGGGCTCCGCGGGCGGGGTAGTTGACAATCACACCGCGCCCGCTGAGCTGGCTGCCGCCCACGACCGTGGTGTTGCCGCCCGGTATCTGGGCCCGCGCCGGCGCCGCGGTCGCGGATGCCAGCGCGAGCCCGCTGATCAGGCAGGCAACCATGCCAGCGATGGCTCGCCGGACCGGCGCCTGGTGGCCGACCAGATGATTTTTCACAAGGAGTAGTCAATCATTCGCCATTGTGGTATGCGACCCGGCCCCAGCCCGGGGTCTGGGGCTCGCCTAGGCTCCGTTACATCGGCGACCTACTCTGGGGTAATGGGACGTGAGTCGGAGTCAGGGCTGCCGGTCGAGCCGGTGTATGGCCCAGGCCAGCCGGAGGGGTTCGATCCGGAGGTGGAGCTGGGGCAGCCCGGCGGGTACCCGTTCACCCGCGGCGTTTATCCCGCGATGTACACGGCGCGGCCGTGGACTATGCGGCAGTATGCCGGCTTCGCCACCGCCGCCGAGTCGAATGAGCGCTATCACCAGCTGATCGAGGCCGGCACGACCGGCCTGTCCGTGGCCTTTGACCTGCCCACACAGATGGGTTACGACTCCGACGCGCCGGCTGCCCGCGGTGAGGTTGGCAAGGTGGGCGTGGCGATCGACTCCATCGACGACATGCGCACCCTGCTGCGTCGCATCCCGCTGGGCACGGTGTCCACCTCTATGACGATCAACGCGCCCGCGGCGGTGTTGTTGCTCCTCTACCAGTTGGTGGCCGAGGAACAGGGTGTGCCGTCAGACGCGCTCACCGGCACCATCCAGAACGACATCCTCAAGGAGTACATCGCCCGCGGCACCTACATCTATCCGCCGCAGCCCTCGCTCCGGCTGGTCGCCGACACCTTCGCCTACTGCCGCGAGCAGATCCCGCGCTGGAACACGATCTCGATCTCCGGCTACCACATGGCCGAGGCGGGGGCCACGCCGGTGCAGGAGGTCGCGTTCACGCTGGCCAACGCGAAGGAGTACGTGCGCGCCGCGATCCGCTCCGGCCTGGCGGTGGATGAGTTCGCCCCGCGCCTCTCGTTCTTCTTCGTGGCCCGGACCACCCTGCTGGAAGAGATCGCGAAGTTCCGCGCGGCCCGCCGCCTCTGGGCCAACATCATGCGTAACGAATTCTCGGCCGCTGATCCCCGCTCCCAGATGCTGCGGTTCCATACGCAGACCGCCGGGGTCCAGCTCACCGCGCAGCAGCCCGAGGTGAACCTGGCCAGGGTGACGATCCAGGCCCTGGCGGCGGTGCTCGGCGGCACCCAGTCGCTGCACACGAATTCCTACGATGAGGCCATCTCCCTGCCCAGCCAGAAAGCGGCGAGGCTGGCCGTGCGGACCCAGCAGGTCCTCGCGCACGAGACTGACCTCACGCTCACCGTGGACCCGTTCGCGGGATCGTACGCGATGGAGTCGATGACCGATGACCTGGCGGACGCGGCGGCCAAGCTGATCGCCCGGGTCGAGGACCTTGGCGGTGCCGTCGCAGCCATCGAGCAGGGTTTCCAGAAGGCCGAGATCGAGCGGTCCGCTTACCAGGTCACCCGGGAGATCGACGCGGGCGAGCGGGTCGTGGTCGGGGTGAACAAATTCACTACGGACGGTGAGGAGCCGTACCAGCTGCTGCGCGCTGACGCCGCGATCGAGCATGACCAGGCCCGGCGCCTGGCGGTGCTGCGCGGCAGCCGGGACCAGGGTGAGTTCGAGCGCCGGATCGATGAACTCAAGAAGGCCGCGGCAGGCAGCCAGAACATGCTCTACCCGCTGCGTGAGGCGCTGCGTGCCAGGGCCACTGTGGGAGAGGTATGTGACGCGCTGCGCGATGTGTGGGGTGTGTACCGCCCGCCCAATGTGTACTGAAGCGGTCCTTTTGCTGATGTATGGACACGAACGCGGCCTCGTGATACATCGCATTGCATTCTAGCGATTACCCATGGAGGTCGGCGGTGGGAATCTGGTGGAACCCGTCTCCCGGGCCGACGCTCGGCATCGAGTGGGAGCTGCAGCTCATCGATTCCGGCAGCAAGCTGTTGCGCCAGGACGCCCGCGAGGTCATCTCTGCGCTGGTCGGCGCTGGTGAGGGCGGTGTGGCGGCCAGGATCCACTATGAGCTGATGCAGTCCACGGTGGAGATCGTGACCGGGATCTGTAGCACCGTGTCGGAGGCAAAGAGGGACCTTGCCGCGACAATCGCTCAACTTCAGCGGATCACGGATATGCGCGGTACGATGCTGACCTGCGCCGGAACACATCCCCTCAGTGACTGGCGGGATGCAAAGATGGTGCCCATTCAGCGCTATGCCGAACTCGTCGAACAGATGCAGTGGCTTGCCCGCAGGATCCAGACCTTTGGTGTTCATGTCCATGTGGGACTTCGTGACGGGAGCAGGGCGATTCCCATCGTCAATGCCCTGGCCGTGTATCTGCCGCATTTCCTGGCGCTGACCGCGTCGAGCCCGTTCTGGGGTGGGCACGACACGGGGCTCGCTTCGAGCAGGGCGGTCATCTTCGGTGGGCTACCGACGGCGGGACCACCGCATTTACTTGCGGACTGGAGTGAGTTCGAGGAGTACATGGACACGCTGCTCCGCGCCGGAACGATCCGGAGCATCAAGGAAGTGTGGTGGGACATCCGTCCGCACCCTGACTTTGGCACGGTGGAGATCCGCATGTTCGACGGTGTCCCCACGCTGCACGAGGTCGGGATGGTCGGTGCTCTGTCGCAGAGCCTGGTGCAGCTGTTCGACAGCCAGCTGGACCGCGGTTACACCCTGCCCAGGCGGCCAGCCTGGGTGGTCCGTGACAACAAGTGGCGGGCGACCAGATACGGGCTGGATGCCATCGTGATCACTGATGCCTCGGGATCCACGGCGCCGCTCCGTGACGAGCTGTATGAGCTGGTGGCGGAGCTCAGGCCGGTGGCGGACCGGCTCGGCTGCGCGGCCGAGCTCGAGGTGGTGTCGGAGGTACTGGACTGCGGCGCCTCGTATGAGCGCCAGCGCGCGGTCCTGGCGACGTGCGGTGGGCTGACCGAGGTGGTCGACGCGCTGGTGACCGAGTTCGCTGAGGATCGTTTTGTCGGCCCTGGGGAGGCCTCGCATGCCGCACCGTGACGTGCCGGCGGAACTCGATGAGTTCCTGGCCGCGCATGAAGCCGAGCTCATCGAGTTCCGCCGGGACCTGCACGCGCACCCGGAGCTCGGCTACCACGAGCACCGGACGACGCGGCGGGTCGCGCTGCGGCTGGCCGCGGCCGGCCTGCGCCCGGTGATCCTGCCCAAGGGCACTGGAATGCTGGTGGACATCGGCACGGCGCTGGATGGCCCGCTGGTGGCGCTGCGCGCCGATCTCGATGCGCTGCCGATCTCCGACGAGAAGCAGGTGCCTTACCGGTCCACCGTGCCGAACGTCTGCCACGCGTGCGGGCATGACGTGCACACCACGGTCGCCCTCGGCGCGGGGCTGTTCCTGGCCCGGCAGGCGGCGGCCGGGCGGCTGCCGGGCCGGGTCCGGCTGATCTTCCAGCCCGCCGAGGAGGTGCCCGGGGGCGCCCTCGACGTGCTGGCGGCGGGCGGCATTGCCTCGGCCGACCGGATTTTCGCCGTGCACTGCGATCCGCGGCTTGATGTCGGGAAGGTGGGCACTAGGACCGGCCCGATCACGGCCGCATGCGACAAGATCACCGTGCGGGTCACCGGGCCTGGCGGTCACACCGCGCGGCCGCACCTCACAGCGGACCTGGTGTACGCGCTGGGCAAGATCGTGACTGAACTGCCCGCGGCGCTGTCCCGCCGGGTGGACCCGCGGTCGAGCCTCAGCCTGGTGTGGGGCCGGGTCAGCGCGGGCACGGCGGCCAACGCCATCCCGGACGACGGGATAGCCGAGGGGACCGTGCGCTGCCTCGACGATGAGGCCTGGCACGAGGCGCCGGACCTGCTGAAGGCCCTGATCGAGTCGGTCGCCAGCGCGTACGGGGTCATCGCGGAACTCGACTACCAGCGAAACGTGCCGCCCACGGTCAACGAGCCCACCAGCACGGCGATGCTCGCCGCCGCGGCGAAACAGGTGCTCGGCGCGGATGCGGTGGTGACCACCCCGCAGAGCATGGGCGGCGAGGACTTCGCCTGGTACCTGGAATCGATCCCGGGCTCGCTGGCCCGGCTCGGCACCCGCCGGCCCGGCTCGTCCGAGGATTTCGACATCCACCAGGCCACGTTCGACGTCGATGAACGCGCCATCGCGGTCGGGGTGCGCGTGATGGCGGCCGCCGCCCTCACCGCCATCCGGGGCACCGGGACCGCCCCGCAAACACTCCAGGACAGCGCCCGCGCCTAGGGCACCTTCGGTCAAGTAGTGGGGTTGGGTTCGGGCGTTGCCCCGGCTGACGGTTGTCCCGTGTGCTACTTCCTGTTCGTAGCGGATGGTGAATTGTGTCTACGATCCGGGAGGAAGGTCGATGCGCCCTGTTGCGTGGCGTCCGCCGGCGGAGCCGTCGGCGGCGGAGCAGGCGGTGATCAAGGCGGTGCGGCGGGCGAAGCTGTTCGTGTTCTTGCGCTTGCACCGGCATGAGCTGTTTGACGAGGAGTTCCAGGCTGAGCTGGCGGAGGCTTATGCGGATCGCCGGAAGGGGCAGCCGCCGGTTGATCGAGCTTGACGGCCAGACGATCGTAGAGCACCCGCTGGTGACAGACAGCAACGACGAAGCTGGTTCGTGACGCCCGGTATGAGAGCAGGGCCCCGGCATAGTGGCGTGTCCGGTTGATGGCTTGATGGCCGTTGCGGCGTGTCAGGGAGCAGTACAGGCACGTTCCCAAGATCATGTGATTGCCGAGTTCCATGGTCACTGCGGAAGACCGTGCCTGCCTGCTCTTCATCTCTGATCAGTCCCGTCCTGGACGGTTTCGGGACCTGGGGGATCCACGCGGTGACCTGGCGGGCCGACGGCATCAGCGCGCCGAACCCGCCAGCCCGCCAGGCCTGTATCCACCGGGCCAGGCTGCCGCGGCACCCGCACCGGCTCACCTGCTCGCGGGCGGCCAGCTCACGGACGACCCGGCTCCGCTGCCGGGTTGCGCGTAGCCGCGTCGGCCGCGTGGCGGCTAGCCGCGCTGGGTAACACGCGGATGGTCGCGCCAGGCGGGCAGGGTGGCCATGTAGTCGAGGGTCTGGCGCTCGAGTTCCTCACGGGTCGCGGCCGGGTTGCGGCGCTCCTGCCAGGCCACCATCCGGCTGAACCGCTCGTCGAATGCCTGAAGCTCGCCGTGGTCGTCGGTGCAGTAGCCGCAGTACCGGCCGGTTTCCAGGGGCATTCCGCAGCTTTCGCAGGTCGCTGTGCTGGTCATGATGTCTCTCCTTCGGATCGCTCCGGACCAGCCGGATCGGGAATAGTGGCAGGGGAAGCAGCCAGGTCGACCAGGGCCCGCAGCCCGGCGATAAGCGTGTCGGCCTGGCCAGGCGGCAGCCCGGCCAGCGCCCGGGCGAGCAGGTCCAGGCTGAGTACCTCGCGGTCGCGGCGCAGCGCGTCGTGGCCGGCCGCCGTCAGCCAGATCAGCGTGCGCCGCCGGTCTGCTGGGTCGCTCTCGCGCTCCAGCAGGCCCTGGCGCTCCAGGTGGCTCACGATGTCGCTGATCACCGACTGCGCCCGGCTCAGGTGCCCGGCTGCCTCGCCGACCGTGAGCGGCCCGGCCATGGCCAGGTGCTCCAGCACCGCCCGCGAGGCGCCAGACAGCTGGCCGCGCGGGCCATCGCGGCGATGAAACGTCAGGTACACGGCACGGAACAACTCCGCGAACCGCTGCGCCTCAGACTGCTGGGCCTCCACCCGCTCCCCGGTCACCCGACCAGCGTTCCGGCCAGCCATTCCATCGTCAATCCCGATGGATCCGGCGCGGATCGGCGAAGCAGAGGTGCCAGGGCTCGTAGACGGGGAGCCCCGGCAGCGTTGCCTGCAGCCACGGTCATGTCCAGGTGATGCCTTCGCTGGGCCGGGGTTGCCTAAGCCAGGGAACTACGCAGGCGTGAGAGACCTGGTCCCCAGACACCCGTCAGGGCTGTCTCTCACACCCGAGAAGACGACCCTGACCTGCGGAACCTTTCGTCGGGACGGCGGGATTTGATGAACCCGCGACCCCTTGACCCCCAGTCGCGTGGCTGCTAATTGGCTTGCCGCCGCCTGCTGCGCGGCCGTACCGTCCGGGCCATGCCCCGCGTGCCATGGCAGGACCTGCCGGCCAGGGTCCGCGACTGGGCAGAGGGCTCCCTCGGGTCGGCCGTGATCGCGGCGGCCAGCCAGCCGGGCGGCTTCTCCCCTGGTGCGGCCTGCCGCCTGCGGCTCGCGGGCGGCCGCCGGGCGTTCGTCAAGGCCGTATCCGCGTCCGCCAATCCAGACTCCCCGGTGATGCACCGCCGCGAGGGGGCGATCGCCGCTGCGCTCCCGCCGCGGGTGCCCGCGCCGGTGCTGCTCGGACAGTACGACGACGGTGAGTGGGTCGCTCTGCTGTTCGCCGACGTCGACGGCCAGCCGCCCACGGAGCCGTGGCAACTCCCGCAACTCATTCAGGTGCTCGACGCCATAGCCGAAATGCACCGGATATGCACGCCGTCCCCGGTCGCGACCGTACCGGGCGTCGCGGAGTATCTCGCCGAGGACCTGTCCGGCTGGCGGAAACTCGCCGCAAGCGGTCAGGTCGGCCTGGAGCGGGACGGGCACGCAGGCCCCGGCCCGCGCTCTGACCTGCTCGCCCGGCTGGATAGCTGGTCAGTGCGGCACCTGGACCGGCTGGCCGAGTTGGAGTCCCGGTGGGCGGACGCGGCTGCGGGGCCCACCCTGCTGCACAGCGACCTGCGGGCGGACAACATGCTGATCACCGATGACGGCGTGGTATTCGTGGACTGGCCGCACGCGTGCACGGGCGCGCCCTGGTTCGACGTGCTGGCCTTCGCCCCGAGTGTGGCCATGCAAGGTGGGCCTGACCCGGAGTGGATCCTCGGGAGGGCCCGGTCGGCTCACGGGGCGGACCCGGACGCGGTCACGGCGGTGGTCGCCGCGGTCGCCGGGTACTTCACCCGGCAATCCCTGCTGCCCTCTCCGCCGGGCCTGCCCACAGTCCGGGCCTTCCAGGCAGCACAGGGCGAGCATGCCCGCGCCTGGCTGCGGCGCCGGACCGGCTGGCGTTAGTGGTCTATAAGACCACTGGAGCACGCCTGGGGCCGCACCATGGCCGGTGGCCTTACAGTGGGCGACGTGAGCGCCGCCCGACGCTCCGCTGACTGGTCATGGAGTCCGCCAGCCGTGTTCTCGCCGCAGCAGCAACCTAGCGACCGGCAGGTGTTCCGCAGTGCGGGCTCGGTTGTTCTGTGGTGGGTATGGCTCGTGTTCGCGGTCGCCAGCCTGGCTGCCGTTGCCATCGGCGGCCGCAGTCACTCCTCAGCGGTCGTGGCGGTCCTGCTTGTCGCCATCACCGGCGTGATTTACGGGTGCGCCCTGCGGCCGCGGATCGTGGCCGATGCGAACGGCATCAGCGTGCTGAACCCGCTCCGCGAGCACGCGGTGCCCTGGGCGGCGGTGACCAAGGTGGACCTGGTCAACGCGGTTCGGGTGCACTGCACGCCAGCGCCCGGCGCGTCCCGCGACAAGATCATCTATAGCTGGGCCGTCCAGTCGTCCGCCCGGCCTAAGCTCAGGAGCCCATCTCGTGCCCGCCGCACGGCGCAGCAGGCGGCGCGGCCGCCCGCTGGCTACGGGAGCCTGCCGCCGCAGGCCCAGGATGCGCTGGACCGGTCCGCGGCGGAGTTCGTCGCCAAGCAACTCGATGAGCGCGCCGCCCGTGAGCGCGAGCGCGCCGCGGCCGGGCCCACTTCGGGCGGCCCGTCGGCGACCGCGTCAGGCGGCCCTTCCAGCCCGTCGGCGTCCGCGTCCGGCAGCGCATCAGGGACCGGCAGCGCATCAGGGACCGGCAGCGCATCAGGGACCGGCAGCGCATCAGGGACCGGCAGCGC